>Ga0137409_10001891_pt1 | contig 22562 bp, 23 predicted proteins | sample CZODoug1_16funga_FD_122059 | JGI IMG/M metagenome (GOLD analysis project Ga0137409, IMG submission 122059) | Vadose zone soil fungal communities from Angelo Coast Range Reserve, California, USA - CZODoug1_16fungal (Hybrid Assembly) | ecosystem: Environmental > Terrestrial > Soil > Vadose zone...
AACTTGAAACTTAAGACGAGTTTGAACGTTTCGGTTCTCCGAAAGGAGTGCATGATGAACACAAAAGTGGCGACGCTCGCGACGCTGGTTTCGAGCGTCCTGCTTTGGAACGTTCAGGAGGTGGCCGCCCAGACGAATCCGCCACCCGCTACGGCAACGCGGCCGGCGACGACGTCGCCGGCGCAAACTTCCGTTCCTAACGCCAGCCCGCCGGCCACAACAACTGAGACGACCGGCATGACCAACCAGGACGCGACTGTCAAAAAAATGAATGAAGACGAAAAACAGAAAGTCGACACCAAGGGCAAGTAGCCTGAACGTCGAGCAGCCGCTCCCGGAGGATTTCCACCCTTCGAACGTCTCCACCTTTCCCAGGAAGGCAGCATAAAAAAAGCCCCGCATTTCGCGGGGCTTTTCTTATTTACCTGCCCATGCCGGAGCCTGGCCCGGTGGGTATCCTTGGTGCTGTTGACCAAGGATAACTCGCCATCAACGCCTTCCGTTCCTCTCGTCTTCAGCGCGATGGAACCCGCCAAGCTGTTCGCATAGCCGTGTTTACGCCGCGGCAATCGTCTCCCACCGGGTGTCACTCGGGTTGGAACTTGCGCCAGACGTCGCTATGTCAGTTGGGCCTGTGGCGTTGCATTCCCTGAAGTGGGAAGCAATTTCAACGTGAGCGAGATGATCCCACCGCTCCGCATCCCCTAAATGTTTCCAGCTATTTACCGGGTCAAACACCGCGCGTTGACGGCAGATGGAACTCATGGCGCGGTAGGTTTGCACGTTTTTCATTGCGACCTCCCTGGACTTCATGTTCACGAGCTTATTACCTCTCGTCGCGTCAGAGTCATTACGATTATATGTCAGAACTAATTTGAGTTTGGTCAACGAACGTGACGAATGGACGGAAACATCTGGAGCAGCCTTATTCAAAGCACATTTGCTCGCGCGATTCTTGCTTAGCAGTGAGCTGCATAGGACAATGCAATTAACAAAAAACTTATATCGAAAAAAAGATTGAGGTCGGGTGCGCGCGCAAGGAAGAAGTTGCAGCAGCCGATAGCTGTGTTGGAGGCGTTGAGCACGCAACGTGCGCCCGGCATCACCAAGCCTTCAGAGATTTCCAGGCGTCGGCGATGCCTAAGCTCCCAATTGAAAAAGCCAGGCTGTGTTAGCTAGATCACATTCGTTCGTTCGAACCGGACTTATCTTGGCGTGGTATGGCCGCAAATAAGGTAACGGCGGTACACCGCTTGGCTCCTCCCGCCAAGGACTACTTGGAGCCGTCAGAGTGAGAACTCGGCGGCTCTTCTCTTTTTTGCCGGCAGCGTCGCTATTCCATTTGAGAGGCATATCTGCCTCAGCGCCACAAGGCGATATTCGCGGCAGGCCTTGCGCCCCTCGAATGCCAGCGAAAAACGCGCCCGTAGCTCAGCTGGATAGAGCACTAGACTACGAATCTAGGGGTCAGGAGTTCGAATCTCTTCGGGCGCGCCATTCCACGATTTTCCCCGATATTGTTTCCCGAGGGCGCATGATCGGCGCTCACCTGCGCCAGGCTATGCCAGGAGTTCCGTCGTGGCCAAGCTGCGCCGTCGTTGCGCCCCGACAAAGGTTTCGGTCGTTTCGCCGAACGCAGATTAGCTGTGGATTTTGGCGGCTTTGAAGTAGCCGAGACGCGTCTCGTGGTTAACCTTGCATTGATTCGTGGAGGTAGCGTCGATGGCTCGATCCCAGCCAAAGTCTTCATCGACGGACGACTATGCAAGACTGATTGCGAGCGCCGTATCCAAGGGCCGGCCGCCGCCGTTCAGCGACGACCTCGATCGGTACTGCGAAAGCTCCCCGCGCGAAATCTTTGCGGCTTTCGCGGGCGCGGCCCGGCACATGCCTCCGGCCGGCAAGGACGAGGTGCTCGGCACCGGTTATCTGTTTCTGCTGCAACGGCTGCTCGAGCATCTGCGTTATCGCACCGATCGCGGCTATGCGGACGCGGCCAAGCTGATCGCGGATTTTCAGGCCGATGTCGTCGCGCGGGTTGAGGCGGGACAGGTCGATGCACGCATGCTCGCCTTCGTGGGCGGAGCGCTGCACCAATCGAAGATCCCGGCATCACCGGAGCTTGCCGCGGCGTCGGCCAAGTACCCCGTCGATCAGGATGAGGGTGGGCGGCTTCCGACCGACGTCCGCGCCGCGCTCGGCGGCATTCTCGAAGCTTGCGGCGGCGATCCGTTCGCGGTTGTCGGCTCACTGATCGAGAGCAGCCATGCCATGCCGGCGGAAATTCGCGGCTCTCTGGCAGGAGCCATGGCGCTCGCCGGGATCCCGGAAGCCCGCGCCGCCGCGGTTCTGTTCCTGCTCGATCCGGATCTGGCTGTTCGCCGCGCGATTGCCGGAGCCCTTGACCAAGTCGCCGCCTTGCTGACCCCGACAGATGTCCGGCGGCTGATCGCGATGCGCAATTGGCGGCCGGAGGACGAACGAGCCGAAGTCGATGCCATCATCCGCAAGGCGCGGGCGGCTGGCATCGATTGCGCGCAATGGGAGGCAGGCAGCATCGAAGCAATTTTCGCCACGGCTATCGACGGTGCCACAACGCAAGGTTTCATGCTGGTGTCGCCGGCCGGACGGAAGAAGCGGTTATCGTCGGTTCTGGCCAAAGGGGGCATTGCAGATGCCTGGAGTAGCGAACCGGGATCGCGTCGCCAGATCGAGGCGAATTTGACCGACGCGGGGATGAACGCCCCTACGCTAGTGGTATCCCGTCCATATCTCGACTGCGCCGTGGCGCACCATCTGGCGCTCGGCATAGAGAAACGGGAAGCCCCGCCGTTGGGGCTGCTTCAGGTTGCCGAGACGATCGGCGGTGCTGACTGGCAACCCTCGCGGATGGCCTTCGGTGAAGCACTTGCGGGGCTGATCGCCGAGGTCCCGAAGGCGATGTGCGAGCCGGCGGCGCTCAGATTGGTGCTGCGCAAGAGCGACGAATTGGCCGACCTCGATACCATCGGGCAATCCTGGTTTGAGGACGACCCGCAGGTCGCAGAAGCGGTGAAGCGCGCACGCGGTGGCAATCGCGCGAAGCTTGCCAGCTATCTTTTACAGAGCGTCCTTGCAAAGCGCCGTGACAGATGGGCCGAGCTTGTTCTGTGCACAGCCCTGTGGATGCGCGAGGCACCCCCCGAGGCCGATCTGTGCTGGCGTGAGCTCGCGCTCGTTGCGAAAGCGCTCGCCGATGGATGGGATTTGACCGAGATCGGATTGATGCGCAATATCGCACTGCGGACGATCGCGGTTCTCAGAAGGGCCGGATGAATGTGAGGGAGCCACGCATATCGCTCCGACCGGAGCGGAGTGCGGGATAGCAGGCCCTCGCATATTTGCGGGGTGAATCGCGTGGCGGGCGAGCCCATCATAGCGCCACGGCGAAACAGAAGTGCCCATCTTCATCGACCGTGGCGCGCCATTTTGGTCTTTGTCTCATCGGCAAAGCATTGAACGGCTGTTCCGCAAATTGCAGTGGTGGTAACGCCACCATGACTGGCGGTCTTTTTGCAACAGCGGCCGGCGAATGAGGTCGAGCCATGGGGCGAGACGATTGGTGGCGCAACACCTCGTGGAATGAGGGTATCGAGGCAGCTTTCTTCAATAAATTTGCACGGGCCAGGAACAAAGCGTTCTACCTCAGAAATCAAGCGCGATTTCTTGCGTCGAACCATCCCGAGGTCGCTCTGCGGCTATTGGACCAGTATTTCGCATTAGGAGCCGACTCCAGTGAGGCTGAGGCGCACTTCTATCGGGCGCGCGCCCAAACTGCTCTTCGCAATATCGATGCTGCGGTCATCGCCTTCGAGGCGGCGCTTGCCCGGGAGGACGCCGTTCCGAATTTTCGGACCTGGGCCTTTCACGGGCTGACGGTTCTCATCGCGACTGAGCGCATGAGCGCGCATTACGACAGAGCCATCCAAGTATTGATGAAGCACAAGAATTGGCTGACCTTCCCGGTCCAGCACTACCAATGGCACGGCGCGCTGGCGCTCATCCTCCATGAACAGGGTCAGACGTTGGAAGCCGCGAACGAAGCCAAGCAAGCGCTGGAGGCTGCGAAGATGACGCACTCGGGCTTTCAACATCACCCAAATTTCGGTCTGGTGGGCGATAGCGCGGACGAGTTCGGCAACCGTCTCAGGGAAATCGCGGGCAAGCCGCGTTCCGGTCTTCAATGGTGGCGGAAGAGATGACGATGGTCATGGCCATCGGAGTGTCGCGGTGCGTCGCCCGATCACACCGGCGCACTTTTATACTCGGCCTGTCGCTATGAGGTGTTCGCCGATGGCTCACAAGAGAACCCTCAACGAACGTCGTTTGACCAAGCGCCAGGTCCAGGAACTGATTTCATCCGGCGCTCGACCCCGCCCAGATCTCTCGGTGGCGTTGGAGCCAACGTCACTGCAACCGCGCGTATACGAACTCGAGGGCGACCGTTATCTGTTGGTGTTCGGCGAGCAGATTCCAGGACTGGGAGGAAAGGGCGACATCTATGCGGCCGACGCCTTTCGCCGGTTCGTGGACTGGATAGCGAAGGTTGATGAGGACGCCAAGCATGGGCGCCAAGGCTCCGTCGCGGACTGGGCCCATTATTCAGCGCTCAAACATCGGCTGATAGCAAATATCGACACGCTGATCGCGCAGCTCGGTTCGACGATGTCGCAGGCAACAGACAAGCTCGACTTCTCGTATCAAAGTCTTGATGTTGTGTCCGCGTACGTGGAAGGCATCGGGGTCGAGCGGGCGCAGCAAGAAATCTACGATCACCTTGTGGCCTATGTCGGTGAAGTGCTCAGATTGCGTATTCGAGGGCATTGGCAAGTCAACAACAACAGCCCTTGGCAGCCCTACCCGTATCTGGTGCGAGCGATGCATGATCCCGTGATGCCGATCAACGTGGTTTGGCAAGGGCTCTCAGGCCTTGACCCGGTCCGGCCCGAGGGCCCACTCCAATACGGGGTCAAATTTGAGCGCCGATTGACAGGTATCATGCAATGCCGAGATCGTGCTGGATTTCCGCAGGAAGTGTCATGGAAGGAAACCGCCTCCCTCCGGCGGACCGACGTTGCACGATCGGCGTTCGCCATTCAACGGAGCCGATTCACAGATTTCGAATGTCAGTTGCGCTCTCGCACGAACTTTTGTGCGACCTTCAAGAAGTTGTAGAGATGGGGCATCCGGTTATCGCGCCGGTAGTTGAGCGAAAGCGACGTTCCGGGGTTACATCCTTGATACGTGCGATAGGTGACGCCTGGTCGCTCGGACTGTGAGACGGATTCCGGCACCACCGCTATTCCCACCCCGACGGAAACAAGACTGATGGCGGTCTGGTAATCTTGGGCCATAACCGGTGATTTGGGGATGAAACCTTCGTCGCGGCAGATGTTGAGGATGTGGTCGGCGAAGCTGGGGCGGGGCTTGCGTGGATAGAGCACTAAAGTTTCGTTCTTAAGTGCGTCGAGCCGGATCGGCTGATGCTGAAGCAAAGGCGAAGTATCGGGTAATGCGAGAATCAGCGGCTCATGGTGAAATGGTTCTGATTTCAATTCGTCGTCGTCCAGCGACGGTCTTGCGATTGCGATATCGATCTCGCGCTGGATGACGGCCCGTTTCAACGCGGCATTGTTCATGGCCGAAAGTGCAAGCTCGACATCGGGGTAAGCGGAACGGTAGGTTTTGATTACGTTAGGCAGTACGCCATAGGTTGCAGAGCCGACGAAGGCGATGCGAAGCCGGCCAGAGATGCCATCGCCAATCCGTTTTACCTCGCGTTGGGTCTGGTCAAGGCGGTCCAATACATCGCGAGCATGATCGAGGAGGACGGCTCCCGCTTGGGTCAGACGAATCTGGCTTCGGCTGCGGTCGAAGAGCATGACGCCAAGGTCGATCTCGAGTTGTGCAATCTGTCGGCTGAGTGGCGGCTGCGCGATGCTGAGCCGCGACGCGGCCCTGCCGAAATGCAATTCTTCGGCAACAGCGACGAAATAGGCCAGCCGCCTGAGATCCATCGCATCGTCGCGACCGTTCGCCATCTATCCGAGCATTCGCGCGAGCGCATCCGCGAAATATGGCCGGAATGCCTTCGGGTTCTCGCTCATCGGGAAATGACCCAACTCTTCCATGATAGCGACCGTGGCGCCCTTCATCGCACAAGTGGTCCGCATCGCATCGGCCGGCGTACAGGTTAGATCATATTCCCCGCATAACATATGAACAGGTGTTTTTTGCGTGTCGATCATCGATAGGCGTGAGACCAGACTGTCGTCGCGCGTATAGAAGGTGAGATCGCCACGAAAAACCCCCGGGCCGGACTGCATGAACATCCATAGCGTGTTCCACCGCTCGGTTTGCGGCGCATGGGGTGCGATATTGGCCGACACGAGAGCGGCACCCATCTCGCCGCCATGCGCATCAGGACGGTCGAACCAGTCTATATCGTACCAAGCCGGCTGGAAATCCGAGGCCTCGATTGCGATAAAACCGCAAAAGCGGTCCGGGTGCAGCGCGGCAAGCTGCAGAGCAATGCGTCCGCCCATCGAGCAACCGACGAGGAGAGGTCTTTCAAGGCCGAGCGCATTGCAGAAAGCCAGAACCGTTTCGATGTAAGCCTCGGTGGTCAGCAAATATTCAGTGGTCGCGAACCCTTCCGGCGGAAGCGACTTGCCGTGCCAGGGCATGTCGAAGGCAATGAAGCGCCAATGCGCGGTAAATGCCTCGTCGTTCAACACGAAACGCCATTGCCGCGTGTCTGCTCCGGCCGTGTGGAGCAGCAAAACCGGGTGACCCGCCCCGGCCTCCTCAAAATAGAGGCGCTGGTGCGCGCCTCCGATATTGAGGCCGACATATCGTCCCAAGATGGGTTCGATGGAGCTCGTCATGCGCCGGCCTCTATCCGTCCAAGCGCCATGAATTCCTTGAAGAAGCGCAGATTCTTCACCAACGCGAGAATGTCGCCGTCGATCCTGCCGTGACCGTATTTCACCAACCCGAATATGTCGTGATATCCGGGCCGAGGGACAGCTTCCCAGAATTTCATCAGTGCGTCGCCGTTAACGCGGAGCGCGAACCGCCAAGGTGTTTTTAAGCTTGGCCCCGGCTTGATCTCGATCACGTCGCCTTTTTCGAAGGTCAGGTAGAATTCGTCGCCATCGACGTCGATCAGAACGGTCTCATTGAAGAGTCGTCCGAGGCGTCGGAGATGGGTTTTTGCAGCCGCGGCTTTCGTCATCGCCTCAAGCTTTTGTTGAAGTAATCCGCGATCGGTAGCCACTGTCCTCAGTCCTTTCGGGCGAAGGAACGGATTTTGTCTTCGTCGAGCTGAACACCGAGGCCAGGTCCTTCAGGGACGCAGATCTCGAACTCTTCGAACCGCAGAGGTTCAGTGACGAGATCCTCGACAAGAATGCGCGGGCCGAACTGCTCGGTGCCCCATTCGAGCTTCGGCAGGGTCGAGAAGGCGGCAAGATGGGCCGCCGCACCGATGCTGCTTTCGAGCAGGCAGCCGCCGTAAAGTTCGAGACCGTGCGCGGCGGCGACGGCGGCGGCGCGCTTCATTTCGAACAGACCACCGCTCTTGACTAGCTTCAGCGAGTAAACGCTGCCGCAAGCCATTGCGCCCGCTCGCGCGACATCCTCCTTGGTGAAGGCAGCCTCGTCGATCAGCAGGGGGATAGAAGTGCGCGTCGCGACACGGGACATGGCTTCGAGCTGGAGAGCTGGAACCGGCTGTTCGACAAGTGCGACATCAAGCTCCTCCAACGCCGGCATAAAGCGGATACACTCGGCCTCGCTCCAGCCCTGGTTGACGTCGACAATGAGACGAGCCTCGCTGCCAAGGCCAAGCCGCAAGGATTCCAACCGCTTCAAATCGGCTTGCGGTCGACTAAAACCGAACTTGATCTTGAAGTCCCGGTGCTCGCGCAGTCGAAGCTTTTCCTTTGCTTCTTCCAGTTCCTGAGCGCTGTCGCCGGATGCCAGCGCCCAAATTACTCCCATGCGCTGGCGCACCGCACCGCCGAGCAGGACGCTGGCCGGCAGGCCAAGCGTCTTGCCGACCGCGTCAACAAGGGCGGATTCGAGTGCACCCTTCGCCGAGAAATTGCGGGTAGCGGCCTTACCCATTCGTATCGCGTTGGCTTCGAATGCCATCGCGGGCTCGCCGCGCAAAGCGGGCGCGAGGTAGTTGAGCACTGCCGCTGAAATAGATTCCACGCTCTCTTCGGCCCAGCGAGGACCGCCCAGCGTCGATGCCTCGCCGATGCCGGTCACACCGTTGTCTAGCAAGACACGAACCAGCACGTAATCCTGATGCGTGATCTCGGTGTTGGAGAGCCTATGGCGACGGAGGGTCGGAGCTTCCACGATCGTCGCAGAGATATTGCGGATCGTGGTCTCCTTCAGGAGAGGGCGCCTATGCTCTTTTGAATCGGCGACCTCTGCCAGAGCGTGCATCATAATTCCTCACATTCCATTGAAGAGTGCCCTGCCAGGCCAGGCAGCGTGGCAGGGTTTGAAAGGACCTTACTCGGCCGCGCTGAGCTTTTTTACGGCTGCTTTTTTGAGTTTGAAATCGAACGTCAGGACGAGATCGGTATCGGCGCCTGCTGGCGCCTTGTTCAACTTGCCGATCAGGCTTTCCTTTACCGCGAAGACGGAGTCGTTATCGAGGTATTTTGTGTCGGCGTCAAAGATCTGCGAGATCAGCGACTGATAGCCATCTTTTGTGATCATGAAGTGGATATGACCGGGCCGCCACGGATGATGGCCCATATAGTTCAGGAGTTCGCCACCCGCACCGTCGTAGGGAATGGGATAGGGCTCCGGACGCACCGCGACAAAAGCGTATTCGCCTTTGGCGTCCGTCAAGAAGCGCCCGCGCAGATTGTAGGCCGGCTGGTCGGGATCCTGGAGATCGTAGAGACCGTTCGGCGCATCTTCCCAGACATCGATCGTAACGCCTTCGATCGGCTTGCCCGCGGTGTCGACTACCCGGCCGCTAACTTTGACGGTCTGCGAATTCTCGAAATGCTTCTTGATGATCGACGCGCCCTTGAGCAGAACCGGAGGGTTCTCCCGGTAGAACGGTCCGAGCACGGTTGACTCGCTTTCGCCATCGGTAACGCGATGGTTGAGCATGTCCACCAGCACCTCTACGCCAAGGATATCAGAAATCAGGATGAACTCGTTACGCTTTTCGTCCGAGATATCGCCGGCGCGGCGCAGGAATTCGCAGGCCGCAAACCATTCTTCGAACGTGAGGTCCACTTCCATGCAGAAATCGTGCATGTGGCGGATCAGACCTGTCATGATCTGACGGTTGCGTGGCGGAATTTCCTTTGAAAGAGCCTTCGTCACGAGTTCCGTGATGTTATCTTTTGTTACGTTTCGCATCGTCGTACCTCCCTCGTTGAGGCAGTCCATCGAGACTGCTCTGTGCTTACTGCTATTGAAGACGTTTTTACTTCCTTACCAAATGAAGTCGTAGCTAGCGTGCTCCAGTGTAAGTGGCGCAGGTTGTGGATCGGCGAGGCCACCAAACCGCCCTCGAAAGAACAGCAACGGCTTCTTCCCGAAATCGTGGGACATCTCGTGGACACGGCCGAGAAAGATCGTGTGATCTCCTGCCAGAATCTCGTCCGCGAGTTCCGTCACAAAAGTTGCGGCGGCATCGGCGATAACTGGCAATCCTTCGCGTCTTTCGAAGAAATCGCATAGGTCCGGTTTGGGCTTTCCGGCGAAATGCCAGGCAAGATCCTCCATGCCCTCTGCAAGGACGCTCACCGCAAACCGTCCTGCCTTCTGGATTTTTGTAAGCATCTTGGCATTTTTTGCTATTGAGATCGCGATGAGCGGCGGATCCAGTGAAATCGACATGAAGGCATTGGCGGTCATGCCATGATCGTGCCCATCGCAATGGGTGGTGATGACGGTCACCCCGGTGCCGAACTGGCCGCAGGCGTTGCGCAGCTGGCGTGGGTCGATAGCCGTCATGGGCGAGCACTCCGGAACGCAACAAGGCCAGGGGTATCGGCAGAGGATGCCACGAACTTGTCCTTCCACCCCTCCGGCGCGGCAGCCGCAGCTGCAAATCCCGATCGCCTGAGGCGGCGGATGCGGCTACTGGACACCACTACGCCGTCGCTGCAACGCACAGGCGGGAGGTTGCGCGTTTCAAATTGCTTCCGCAACAGAGCGACATTGCCGGTCTTGCAGGATCCGAAGCGGAAATCGCCGCCGACAAAAATGCGGCGAGGATTGAGGGTGCCAAGTTCAGCGATAAAGTCACCCGCGGTGCGACCAGCGTAGTCATCGTCGAAACGAGCAACAATGAGGTGGTCCGGCCAGAATGCGGAAATGCGTTCAAGCTTTTTTTTCAAGGGAATCAGAGCTTCCGCCTGTCCGAAGAAGACCTTCGGCGGCGGATCGAAGGTGTAAACCACCGCAGGCAGACCGAGCCTCCGCGCTGTTGTTACCGTTTGCCGGATCAATTCCTGGTGGCCACGGTGGACGCCGTCAAACGCACCGATCGTCACGACGCTCGCCGCGAGATTCAACTCTCGTTCGCGATGGAACGGCACGGCCAAGCGGTTCGGACGATTGTCCATGGTCGCCTCCCTTGCCGCAGTGGCGTGAGACCATTCACCGCTCCGGCGTCTGCATCCGCCGGCTCCGTGGCAGGCGGTACGCTGGAGTCATAGTCCGGGGAACGGGGCGAAGCGATGCCCTGGGCGGTATCGCACGATACCTTTCGCCTTATCCGGCAAAGCGCTTAGTACCGCCTGAAGGCCACGCCGAAAGAGCGTGACCAAGGTCTTCGGACCGGTCCGGCAACAACGCTTGTCCGTCCGACTGCACAGCGGAGGAGAACGCCCATGACAGTAGCAACGGCCGTGCGAGCTGCGAGCGACGCGTCCGCGTCGACAACCAGCGTCTATACCGGTTCGGAATTCCTTGAAAGCATTCGGGACGGACGCGAGATTTACATCTACGGCGAGCGCGTCAAGGACGTTACGCAGCACCCTGCCTTCAGAAATTCGGCGCGTATGGTGGCGAGGTGGTACGATCGGTTTCACGATAAGAAAGACCAGATCGGCGTCCTGACCGACACCGGGTCGGGGCAAATGACGCATCCGTTTTTCCTCGGATCGAAAACCAGCGAGGATCTCATCAAAGGTCGAGATGCGATTGCTGAGCTGCAGAAGGTGTCGTTCGGATGGATGGGCCGGTCACCCGACTACAAGGCTTCCTTTCTCGGAACGCTCGGAGCAAATTCTGGCTTCTACGGCGAGTACGCAGGTAACGCCAAGAAATGGTATGCGCGGACGCAGGAGCGGCTCGACTTCTGGAATCACGCCATCGTAAATCCACCAGTTGACCGCGACCGCGCGATTGAAGAGGTGCGTGATGTCTTCATGCATGTCGAGAAAGAAACCGACGCAGGCCTTATCGTATCCGGCGCGAAAGTTGTCGCGACCGGGTCGGCGCTGACACATTTCAACTTCATCGCCCACTACGGTATACCGATCAAGGACAAGTCCTTTGCGTTGATCTTCACCGCGCCGATGGACGCCAAAGGCGTCAAGCTGATCGCCCGTTCGTCTTACGAATTCACGGCCGCGGCGACCGGCTCGCCTTTCGACTATCCGCTCTCGAGCCGATTCGACGAGAATGATTCCATTCTTGTCTTCGACAAGGTGCTCGTACCCTGGGAGAACGTTTTCATTTATGGCGACGTCGACAAAATCAACCAATTCTTTCCGGCCTCAGGTTTCATCCCACGATTTACACTTCATGGCGTGACACGTTTTGCTGTTAAGCTCGATTTCATCGCCGGCCTGTTCTCGATGGCGGTCGATGCGACGGGCGCAAAGGATTTCCGTGGCGTCCAGGCCGCGGTCGGCGAAGTGATCGCATGGCGTAACCTTTTCCACGGAATGGCCGATGCGATGGTGAAGTCACCGATCCCGTGGCAGGGGACCGACGGCTATAACCTGCCAAACCTCAACTACGGACTCGCCTATCGCGTCTTCGCGCCGCTTGCCTACCCGCGCATCAAGGAATTGATCGAGCGCCATGTCGCGAGCGGCCTGATCTACTTGCCGTCAAGTTCGGCTGACCTTGAGAGCGAAGCTATCCGCCCGTATCTCGACCGCTTCGTACGCGGTTCGAACGGCTATGCCGCCATCGACCGTATCAAGCTGCTCAAGCTTTTGTGGGATGCAATCGGCTCCGAATTCGGTGGTCGGCACGAACTCTATGAACGCAACTACGCGGGCAACTACGAGAACCTGCGCATCGAAACGCTAATGGCTGCAACCGCCACCGGCGATCTCGGAGCCATGCAGGACTTCGTACGCAATTGTATGGGCGACTACGACCTGTCGGGTTGGACCGCGAAGGATCTCATCAATCCTGACGACATCAACCTTATTAGCCGGGGCATGGTGCAGGGCTGAAGGAGGCGAGTTCATAAGGGTGATCTAAAGCAACTGCAAGGCCGCCGCGATATCGGGGCGGCCTCTTTCTTCAGAATTTATGACGAGTCTGATGATCTTTGTTAGTTGCCGGCTTGCAACCGAAGAAGCTGACGTTTTTACAAAAAATAGCACTCGCAATGAGAGGGTTTGCAAATCTTCGGATTAATCCCTTCTGGGCGTTGCGGAAAAAACAGCGTCCGCCAACCTTCTAATCTAGGCTTCGGTGTTTCCAAGTTCTCCCACCTGTCAGGAGTGACAGGCAACTCAACCGGGCCCTCGATGGGCCCAACTTTTTTCGAATCGCACAGCCACATTGCGTTCATGTAATTGCCAATGCCGATACATCGTGTCGAGGGCATGCATCAGGAGAACTGCTCGAGCACTTTCTCGGTTATCTCGACGGTGACGCCCCGACGGATGGAGCTCGGCGATCGGCGAGGTCGCAGTTGAATTACTAAAAAGAATTTGTGAATCCAGCACACGGCTCAATCGTCAAAACCTGCCAAAGTGCGCTGGGTCGATTGGGAAATTAAGTATAGCCTTCGAGGTTTGGCTTCTCAGCACGGCGGGATCGGCTCTCGTTGGTCCAGCAGCAAGGAAAAGTGGAACCTCGAACGGCTCACGACGGAGCCGCCCCGACTTAATCTGCCGTCATTCAAGGAAGACCTGGTGATCGGTGCATCGTTCTCTTTGGCAAAGGCGCCCTTGTCTGGCGTTGTTTAATCGCAGACACACCACATTATCCGAAGTCGAGAAATACTAAGTGGTATTGTGTTGTCGTTGTCTGCGATTGTGTTCAACGACCACGCCGGGCGTGAAATAAACAGTTTCATTTTTTAGCGAGGATGAAGGCTACTTCGGCTGCCGGGCTCACCGAGTATCGATGATACCTAACGCACGGGCCGCTCGAATCGCTTGACGGCGTCCGCGGGATGCGAACTTGTCGAATATCCGCTGCCAATACCACTTAATAGTGCTTTCAGCGAGAACCATGCGATTCGCTATTTCAATATTAGACAGGCCGCCATCGGCGAGACGGAGAATCTCGATCTCCCGATCGGTGAGATGACCGTGGATGGCGGCCTCAGGGCTGGCCGAGGTGTCCTCGCCCTGGATGCCGATCGCGTCAAGAATACTCTGGGCATGAACGGAGATCGAGGGATTCTGATTGCGCGACGCGACGCGAATGTTGTTAAAGGCGGGCGCGAGCACTGGGCCTTGGTCGGCGAAACTGCGAATGAATCGCGATTTACCTGTATTTTTCATAATATCCAGCAACAGACGTTGCGCCGCGTCTGGATCCCCGTTGCGGATCAAGGCGTGGGCCAGCAACACTCCGATCGAGACGGCCGCCGTTTGTGCATGGCGATGGACGGCAAAGCGGAGCCAGCGCTTCAGGATGGGAATTGCCTGTCCCTGCCTTGCGGCCGCTATCAGCAATCCGCATTGCGCGAGGGCGGCGGTTTCATGTCGCGAACTCGGCGCCGTCAGGGCCCAAGGGTCGTCATAGTCGATGGGCAGGCACGAAAGGTCGATCGTTTCGAACGTGCGAGCGAAGAAAGGATCGAGTGCGGCGAGCCTGATCCGTTCCAAGATAACACGCCCCTGGAAGCGATCGAAGCCGAACTGGACCGCAGCGCATTCCGCCTCGTCGAGGAGGGTGACGACCTGAGCGAAATCACGTTCGAGATAGGCAAGACGGATGGACGTTAGAAACGCTTCCATCATGTTGTCGACGAAGCCAAGTTCCTTGCTCAAAGGCAGGTAACCCGTCAAAAGTTCTCGTGCACGTTCAAGCTCATTCCGCTCATAGGCGATCGAAGCAAGCAACGAAATAGGCATGGAGGCAAGTGGTGTGCGCTCCCCGTGTAATCTTAACGCGATGCTGAGTGAGCGGGACAGAACGGAGATGGCGTCATCCAGCCGGCCGCAGCGTTGCAATGAGCGACCGACAATCGAATCATGGAAGACCGTCCCGTAGAGTGCGCCGTGTTCCATGAACATGTTGCGGATTTCCTCCGCCCGCGATAGCACGAGATCAAATCGGAAAAGTTCCCGATCAGTCAGAATTTTGGCGGAGAGCGCTGAAGCATACATGAACATATCGTTGCTGCTGCGCGCATCGATCCAGGCATCGGCGGCGTCCCGGGCGCCGATCGAGTCGTCTCTCAACAGCTTCAGCATCATCTCGCGATGGGCGAGCTTTTGCGATAGATAGCTGAGGTCGATGCCGTCCGCCGTCGATCCGTCCGGGATCGTATAGTTGTTCACGGCATCTCTGGCGTCGCGCAACGCCGCCTTCGCCTCGCTGAATTGCCAGCGCAATTGATGCTCCCAAGCGCGGTCAAGCAGCAGGCGGGGCAATCGGCGGATCTGCGCATCGGGCAGGCGGCGCGCACATGCTTCCAGCGTCATCGCGCGACCCGCGGAGAAAAGGGCGTCGCTTCCCTTGTCTAACAGACGCCCGGCGAGATCGTGGTCTCCCGAAGCGAAAGCATGCTCAATCGCCTCGGTGATCAAATGGTGATCGAACAGCCATCTGGCAGCAATCCGGTGGAGTTCAACGACGCGCCCTGGATGCACATCCGTCAGCTTCCGGCGCAAATAGTCGCTGAACAGATGATGGTACCGGAACCATTTTTTTTCGCTATCGAGAGGCACAAGAAAGAGGTTCCACTGCTCAATATACTCGAGGCTGCGGTAGTTATCTGCGATCGGATTGACGACATTACAGAGATCGAGCGTGAAGCGATCGAGGATCGCTGTGTTCAGCAGAAAATCCTGTACTGAGGCCGGATGCTTCTGGAAAACCTCATCGGAAATGAAGCCGTCGATACGCTTGTTCGTGCCCGAAAGCGCAGTGATGAAAGACCCTTTGTCGGCCTCGTTCGCCAAGGCGATTGATGCAAGCTGTAGCCCGGCGACCCAACCCTCCGTCTTGCGACGGAGAAGATCGCTCTGGTTGTCGGTGACGTCCGTATGCCCCCAGAAATGCAGCAGCCGCCGGGTTTCAGCTTCATCAAATTGGAGGTCGCTGAATGTTAGTTCATGAACAGCGCCGAGCACGCGCAAGCGGGCGACCGGAATATTCTGATGATTGCGGGTTGCGATGAAGAATCGGACTGACGGAATACTCGCTTCGAAAATCGTATTCATCAACGCCATGACCCGCGGTTCGATCAGGCAGTGATAGTCATCGAGAAAGAGCGTGATACGTTGTTGTAGTTCGCTCAATTCATTGATGAAGGTGCGCTGAAGGATTGCGTCGGGTGGCATCAGGCCGTTTTCGAGCAGAACCGAGGTTGCTAGGCAGGCGTTTGGTAGTCGCCCACGCGTCGCCGCAACAATCAAAGTGATCAGGCCGGTTAAATCGTTGTCAGTTGAATCCAAACTTATCCAGCTCGCCGCATGCCCATTCTGGGTGAGTTGGTGAAACGCCTGAACCATAGCGGTGCTTTTGCCCGACCCTGCTGGCGCCGCAATCAACGTGATTTGGCTCAAACATTCTCGATCCAGTGTCCCAGTAACGCGCAAACGCTCGATCGTGTGCTCTTGATTGCGCGGCGGCTGGAGTTTTGTTTTTCGAATGCCGAGGCTGGAAGATTGCATTGACAATCTCTGTGTGACCTCTGATCGCCGGAAACTTGATGCTCCGGTTCCTCCCTGTTCGAACTTAGACCGGCTAAGAGCCGATGTCATTCGCCATCTCCTCGCGTGTGCCTTTCTTAACACGTCATCGGAATGGGGATACGTTGCCATCTGGAATTCGAAGGATCTGTTGCGGCGCAATATGCGTAGCCGTCCTTTTGGAGGGCGCATACTCTCTCACGGCTTTCAAATTATTTACCGGTCCGTTCCTTTCGGCTGGTGTCTCCATCCTGCGCAAGCGTCAATGTGGCGACATCAGCAAGCCGAGGTCTGTGCGCAAGCGCGGCTGTATGGCAATACGGGAGGATATGAGAATGACCGTGCTTCAGCGAAGCGATTGGTACGATGTCGCACGCGACACGAACTGGACACCAACTTTCGTAAGTGAAGACGAACTCTTCCCACCCCAGATGAGCGATCCTTTCAACATGCCGAAGGAGGCATGGGCGGAATACGACGAGCCTTACAAAGTGTCGTATGCGGAGTACGTCAAGGTCCAGCGCGACAAGGATGCCGGTGTCTACGCAGTGAACACCGCCGCGGCCCGCACCCGCTTCATGGAGGAGGCAGGCCAGCGCTGGCATTCCATTCTGAAGCTGCATTTTGGTGCAGTGTCGCTCGCGGAGTCGATCTCGCAGATCGCGGAAGGGCGGATGGCGCGATTTGGCAAGGCCCCCGGTATGCGCAATATGGCGACGTTCGGCCTTCTCGATGAAATCCGTCACGGCCAATCGCAACTCTACTTTGCGCACGAAAGTCTCAAACATAGTCCCCAATTCAACTGGGCTCGCAAATTGCTGGGCACGAATGAATGGGGCGCGATCATGACCCGAGCGACCCTCGACGACGTATTTCTCGGCAGGGATGCTGTTACGACGGCGATCATGCTGACGTTCGCCTTCGAAACAGGCTTCACCAACATGCAGTTCATTGGCCTGGCTGCCGATGCCGCCGAGGCGGGCGACACCAGCTTTTCCAACTTGATCTCAAGTATTCAGACCGATGAGTCGCGGCATGCCCAGATCGGGGCGCCGTTACTCAAACTGATGGTCAAGAACGGCTATAAAGCGGAGGCGCAGAAGGCAGTCGATATTGGCTTCTGGCGAACTTACCGCTTCTTCGCGTTGCTCACGGGCACGGTGATCGACTATTTCATGCCCTTGGAAAAGCGCACATCATCATTCAAGGAGTTCATGCAAGAGTGGATCGTTGAGCAGTTCGAGCGCACCCTGTTGGACCTCGGATTGGATCTACCTTGGTATTGGGACTACTTCCTTGAGGATATAGATAGTTTTCACCATGGCATGCATCTCGGCTGGTGGCTTTACCGCGACACTGTCTGGTTCAATGTGCCGGCCGGGGTGTCTGCACCTGAGCGTGAATGGCTCGAGGCGAAATACCCAGGATGGGGCCAAAGCTGGGGCAAGATCTGGGATCAGATCGCGGACAACATTCTCGCCGGCAAGACCGATCTGACGGTGCCGAAAACGCTTCCCGTCGTGTGTTCTTTCAACAATCTGCCGATCATTCATACTCCAACAAAGCCGTGGGATCCGAAAGGGCAGATGCTGACCTACAAAGGCAAGAAGTACTATTTCCAGTCCCACGTCGAGAAGTGGGTCTTTGAGCAGGACCCCGACCGCTACGCCGCTCACCAAACGCTGATTGATCAGTTCCTAGCGGGTTTGATCCAGCCACCCGACTATGAAGGCGCTTTGAATTTCATGAGCTTGTCGCCCATCGAGCGGGGGAAAGATGCGGATAACTACGCTTGGGCGTTTCAGGATCAGGGTCCAGGACAGATAGCGGCGGAGTAAGCGCTCGCCATTCGCTTGTAATTCTCATAATTGGCCCGGATACGGGCCTCTCCGGAGCAGAGTCATGTCCCAGTTACCCCTGATCGTGTCTTGTGAACGCGATTTCTTGATTCACCTCGTTGCGGTTCCGCTCGACGCCAAAGTCAGCGACCTCATAGCCGCGGCATCCTCTTTGGTTGTTGGTGCGCATCTGCCCGACATTCCACTTTCGACAATCCGTGTGAGAAAGATCGATCAAACCAAGGCGCTGCCGCTTGGCGCGGCCGTGCTGGAAGTGGGTGTTTCGGCAATGGATTGGGTTCATCTATTTTTTGAACCAGACCCGGTTGTAGGGCCGACGATTCGATGACGTTTCATTCGGTGTGCGACATTGATGATGTCTGGGAAGGCGAGGTGGCTGAGCATGAAGTCGCCGGCCATGAGATACTTATTGTCCACCATATCGGTGGGGAGGTCACTGCCTTGCAAGCCTTGTGCCCGCATCAAAATATTTCATTGGCCGAAGGATCGTTTGAGAAGGGCTTGCTGATTTGCCGCGCTCATTTGTGGCAATTCGACGGTAAGTCGGGTGCGGGAGTCAATCCGTCAGACTGTCGACTAGCGCGCTATCCGCTGAAAGTCGAGGACAATAAAGTCATGGTTAGCGTCGACGGCGTCGTGCCGTTTCGTGTCGGTAGCTAGGGATTTTCTCCAGGGAGAATATGAAAATGAATCATGTGAGTCGCGGAATTAACGGCAATATGGTCGGCCCGGTGCTGCGCGCTGGTGAATTGGCGGATGCCGTTGTTGAGGCGATCAGGCGCGACAATCCGGACTCGAATGTCGCAGTGTTGGATAAGCGAGCCTATCTGCGTGTGCAGATGGACGACGAATGCATTATTCGCAAGACGACGATCGAGGCCGTGCTTCGCCGACCGTTCCTGATGCAGGAGATCGAACCGATCCTCGCGTCTTTCGCGGGCCAGATAGAGGCGACCGAGAATCAGGTCCGCTTCTTTTTCTATCAGCGGCGCTGACTGACGTAACCACGCCATAAGGGAGAAGACACATGAGAGAAGGCCCAACAGAGGCAACACGGCTGAAGACCTGGAGCGCGCTTGCCGGCCAGCGGCGAAAACCGAGCGAATACGAGGTGGTCGCGGTCGACGCGCACTACATCAACGACCACGCGCAACCCGGCAGGTCGGGGCCGGCGCTGCAATCGCTGGGATCGGACACTTATGTCAACCAATGGTATCAACGAAATCTGATCGGATCTCCGCTTCGGCACGATGACTGGCCAAGTTTTCGCGATCCGGAGGAGATCACCTATCGACGATACAACATCATCCAGGAAGGGCAGGAACATTACGTCGCGGAGGTTTTGGATCGATTCAGCAACGAAGGGCACGACCCCGGTCTCGATTCCGAGTGGCTTGAAGTTCTGGCGCGGCTTTATACGCCCGGTCGCTATTTGTTTCACGCCGCGCAGATGGCTTCGGCCTATGCTGCGACGGTGACGCCGGCAAGTACTATCTCACACTGCTTTGCCTTCCAGTCGGCCGACGCCCTTCGAGTCGTCTCGCATATCAGTTATCGGACGATCGAGCTCGCCCGTGCGCACGCACAGTATGGCTTTGGCGAAGACGAGCTAAGTCATTGGGAAAAATCACAGCAATGGTCTGGCTTTCGTGAATTAATGGAACGCACGCTGGTCGTTTATGAATTCGGCGAGACCTTCACAGCGTTGAACCTGATCGCAAAACCAGCGATCGATGAGGCATGTCTGCGTCAACTTGCCCGGACTGCGCGCCGCTTCAACGACACTGTTCTCGACCTGCTGTCAGACGCGGTCCTCAAAGACAGCGCCCGCTCGCGAGCGTGGACTGCGGCGCTAGTCAAGATGCTGTCTAAGTCCGACGCAAACACTGCGCAGCTTCGGACTTGGATCGCGAAGTGGGAGCCGCTGGCCGATAAGGCAATCAGTGATTTTTGCTCGGCATTGCCCGACGGCGAACGGGCAACCATCGCAGCACGTCAGGCCACGCGCGATTTTCGGGCAACGCTCGGATTGTAACGGAGACATTTGATGACAACGTTGATGGCACTCTATGAGAAGCCCGCCGATCAAGCTGCTTTCGATAGGTACTACAAAGATAACCACCTTCCGTTGGTGCGTAAACTGCCGGGGTTGAAATCCGTTGCGCTCAGTAAGCCTGGTTTAGAGGTGTTGTCAGACGCCAAGCATTACCTGGTTGCGAGAATGGAATTCGGCAGCGTGGATCAGGCAAAGGCGGCACTCGAATCCGCTGAAGGAGTGGCTGCGGCCAACGATCTCGCCAACTTTGCAGATGGCGGCGTGCAACTCGTCCTCTTCGATGAAGTCGTTCACGTCATCTGAAAGAACCGAAAGCACCTTCGAGCCTGCTCGATAGACGTCGCGTCAAAGTCGGGAAAGGATCGGCCGCCGTCTCGTTTCTACGGCTGCCAAATCAATCCCTACATGCGTCACGGGAGTACGCGACGCAGCCGTCGACATTAGTCGTTTGCGGAATCGGATTTATGTTTCCAACGACATAAAGTCAAAGCATCGAGAGGGGAGAAGACATGCTGACGAGCAGAACCGAGACTCCGGAGAATTCCCCTTGCAAATCTGCAAAGATTGTCTCGATCGTCGGCCGGAGGGGTTTTTTCCAGAAAGTGTACGACGACTCGATCCTCCAGGCCGCGTTGCGGAGCGGCGTTGGAGTGCGCTACGAGTGCAGTTCGGGTGGGTGCGGAAGCTGCCGAATAAAGGTAGTTTCTGGAGAAACGGAGGATCTTTGGCCGGATGCGCCGGGGCTTTCTCACCGGGATCGCCGGAAGAAGCTGCACCTTGCCTGCCAAACACGGGCCGTATCCGACGTTGAGATCGAGATGATCGTCGATGAGGTTTGCGTGCCACGGATCATTCCGCGGGTCATTGCAATCCGCCTCGTCTCTGTCCGCGATCTAACGCACGATATCCGTGAGTTTCACTTTCAGGGACCGGGCACGGCGGACTTCATCGCAGGACAATACGCCATTCTACGAACGAGCGATGGTTCTCGCCGATGTTATTCGATGTCCAACCTTTCCAATAAAGAAGGAGTCTGGGAATTCCAAGTGAAGCGTGTGCCTAACGGAAAGGCCAGCAACGTACTGTTCGCCCTCAAGACTGGCGATATTCTGCGCCTAGATGGCCCCTATGGCTTAGCGCACCTGGTGGAAGAATCGACACGGCCTGTTGTCTGCATCGCCGGCGGATCAGGTCTTGCTCCTATGATTTCAATCGCACGAAGCATTGGCAGCGATCCATCCTGCCGGCTGGATTTCTTCTATGGTGGCCGTACGGCCGCGGATATTGTTGGCTCAGAATACCTGTCTGCAATGCCGGGTTGGGGTGACAAGATTCACTATCATCCCGTGGTATCTCTCGCAGGTGATCCTCTCAGCACTGGCTGGACGGGAGCCACAGGATTTGTTCACGAAGCGGTGAAACAGAGCCTGGGGGAGAGAATACGAGAGTCGGAGATCTATTTTGCCGGGCCGCCAGCTATGGTGGAAGCTTTGCAACGCCTGTTCATTTTCGAGCTGAAGATACCTTTCGACCAGGTTCATTTCGATCGGTTTTTCTAGGCGTTATGGGAAGAGTTTCTCCGGTGCTGGCAGGGTGGCTCAAGTTAGCCATGTTTGCGATTGCCATGAAGCGTCTGGACTTTCCTCGCCTTGCATTACATCCTTGTGCTTGGTCGCATCAGTTTGCGTGCCAGGCCAATCTGTTGCCTGCCCGAACCAACGACAACGCTCCGAGCCACCGGGTCTACGTCGGTCGCGCCGAGATCGGGGCCGCCTGGTCGAAGCGCTCCAGCGAGGGCCGCGATTATCTCTCGGTCAAGCTGGACGACCCGAGCTTCAACGCTCCGATCTACGCCAACCTCTTCGACGACGAAGACGCCGAGACCTACACCCTGATCTGGTCCCGCAGCCGCAAGCCGAACGGCGACTGAGCCGGGCCGAGTGCAGCGCCCCGCTCATCGGCGGGGCGCGCTTACGGCCGGCTTGAAGCGGCCTACGATTTGCTCCCCCGCCCAGCTCGCTTGAGCAAGTCTCCCGGTTTCGCGCCCAATGCCTCGGCAATCTGTCCAAGCACTGTGACGCTTGCCGACACATCGCCGCGTCGCCTGGCACTGTCTTTGCATTCGTTCGCTGGGCGTCCAACGATTTTGGCACGGTCATCTCGCATGTCGACATTCTGCGCGCAGCGACGCCCGGACAGCATTATTCGACGGTGCCTTGGGTCAAGCCCGATGGTGACATTTTATTACGGCTAACCGGCTGGCCGCAAGTCGAGCGGGTATTGCAATTGATCGATGCCGTGGAGGCGCTCGACATTCATCCGGCCGACGTCGCGCTAGAGGATTGGCATCACGTCCACAACCGCCTGTCCTTGAACGAGACGCCACGGCCGTACACCCGCGGGCGCCACCAGGCATGGCTGCGTCGGCGGGAAATCGCGCCATGAGAAGCCGAACGGCGACAATTCGGATGACGTTCGCAGGCGTGGCACTTGTAT
>Ga0137409_10001893_pt1 | contig 22555 bp, 20 predicted proteins | sample CZODoug1_16funga_FD_122059 | JGI IMG/M metagenome (GOLD analysis project Ga0137409, IMG submission 122059) | Vadose zone soil fungal communities from Angelo Coast Range Reserve, California, USA - CZODoug1_16fungal (Hybrid Assembly) | ecosystem: Environmental > Terrestrial > Soil > Vadose zone...
TACAACGTTTTTAATGACGGGGCTTCGCCAATCAGTCGAATCGGCCACAGCAATCCTCAATTGAAAGGTCGCTGCACCGTAAGGCGATCCTTTTTGTCACCGTAGAGCACCTTAAAGAGATGCTTTTTATCAAGGAGCGCGGCGAGGATCCATCAGATCTCATCATGGATCTTGTGGAGAGGTTCTATGTCCAACATGAATAGTCGAATGAGCAAGCTGACAGTCCAATCGCAAAATACCGTGTAACACGCTTCCCTGAATGGGATCGTTACTAGCGGGAAGCTGGTAATGCAGCGGAAACTGTGTCCAAAAAAATTGTGCCATCTTAGGGGTTCACCCCAAAAACTTGGGAACAACTTGGGAACAAACCTTGCCGAATACCGTGCAAAACCGTGATGCATGACATAGGAAAATGCTAGACGAACCAACTACTTAGCGTTTCTGCTCTTACCTTGGGCGCAGGAGGCCCCCGGTTCAAATCCGGGCGCCCCGACCAATCACTTCTTTGTTTAGCCGCAACTTTGAATCCCTTTTACTTATGGTAGAATCCCCGCCGTTGAGTCACTACCAAAGAGGGACGATCCAGGTGCCGCGGCCAGTTAGAAAGAACAGCTAGACCGTAGACCTGACACCATAAAGGCAGTGACAAGATGGCCAGTCCCGGCGCCATCTGATAGAAGCGTCTCTCACCCAGAAAGGGGCCTCTAAAAAATGCATCGGATCCCAGTTCCCTCCAAGGAAATTACACAGGTTGGATACCAGGAGCATTCTGAAACTCTCGAAATCAAATTTGAACACGGTGGCGTGTATCAGTTTTTTAATGTGCCTGCGGATGTCTTCAATGGATTGATGAATGCGGCCTCCAAAGAGGGATTTTATCGCTCGAAAATTGGCGAGCGCTTCCCCTGCTCTCGCGTTTCGTGATGGCGATTTGGTTCTGCTAGAGGACTTCCGGGAAAGACCCCGAGGGCGGTTTTTCCCGGGCATCTAGAGGCTGGCTCAACTGAATTTTATGCCGCGGGAATCAGACCTGCGCTGCGATAGTTGAGGTTTAGTTCGCACGCCGTCCGCTGGACCTGGCGCACGTGTCTCTCGCTGAAGCAGGTTACTCAGCAATTTTCCAGATCGCGCTTCTTTCCGTAACGAAACGCCAATCCAACACCCAAGGTCATAAATCCAATTGGAGGGACTACCAGCACCAGGACACCTTTGCTGATGGCCTTCTGGCCCTCCTTGGAGGTGGCCGCGGCGGAACTGCGGCACATGGCGCAACCCTGGCTGAACGCGGGAGCAGCCCACAAGAAGAACGATAAGACGAGAAGCGCGGCGCGAATTTTCATTTCACTCCCAGATAGAGAATGCGAAAAGCATCCGGAAAGAAAAAGATGGTCATCAAGATCAGGCACATGACCACCGAAGTCATTGTAAGCCACTTCATGCGCGATACTTCATATTTTAGGTGCATGAAGTAGCCGATGATTAGCGCCGCCTTGATCAGCGACAGACCCATCAGAATCGTGAGCATCTTCGCCGGCTGCATATTCTGATAGGTCAGGTAGACCTCGATTGCGGTCATCAGCAGCAGCGCGCCCCAAACATAAAAGAAGAGCGCTTTACCGTGATGGCGTTGCTGTTCGGCGGCGCGTTCTGCGAGAGCTATTTGAGTGGTATCCATATCTCTCCGGCTCCTAGAGAATCTTGGCGGACATCAGATACACCAAAGGAAAGATGAACATCCACACGAGGTCGACGAAGTGCCAGTACAATCCCGCGACTTCCACGTCCGACGAATCGTAAACTTTGGGCTTCAGCCACAGGATAATCGAGATCACGATCGCCGCGATCAAGAGTACGTGCGCGCCATAGTGGAACGGGCTATAGGCCGGCGTTGCCAACCAGGCAACCAGCCATAGGACCAGCAAAATGGGAATGAACTTGCGGCGCAGCGCCACCACCCCGAGATAAATCACACCCAGCGTCACGTGCAACATGTGCATCCCTGTCAGGCCGAAGAAAGTGGCGCCAAACTGCGGCACGGTTTTGGATACATTTACAAACTCGCCGGCAGCCTCGTGGCCCGGAACTTTGGAGAACATGGGAAGAGTCAAGCCTTCCGCGATCAGATTACTCCACTCGCGGCCGTGAAGAACGATGAATCCCGCGCCGCATAGCATGGTGGCAAGCAGCCAGAGACGCTGCCCTTTGGCATCGCCATGGACGGAAGCCCTGACCGCCAGCACCATCGTCAAGGAACTCGTGAGGAGAAACGCAGTCATGATGGTGGCGTTGACGATGCTCTCGGAATGGAAAGGGGTGGGCCAACCCGCCGTCGAAATGCGCCCGTAGCTGTAGGCGTAAAGCAACGCGCCAAACGTCAGCGAATCGGAGAGCAGAAACAACCACATCCCGATTTTCTTGGAGTAGGTGCCGAAGAGCGACGGCTCATAAGCCGACGGGATGTCGTGCAGCGCGGTTTCAGCCATGCGTTCGGCCTCCTGGTCAGAAACGTACGGTTAGCCTGCAAACTCCAGCAAACACAAAATGTAAATCCACAGCCCGGCCATGAAATGCCAGTACCAAGCGGTCACATCCACCACGATGCTCCGCGTTGCCACGGAGCGGCGTAAAAGCGAAGCGATGCCCGCGACGAACAGAGCGAGAACACCACCCATTAGGTGAATGGCATGCGTCCCGGTCAGGAGATAAACGAACGAGCTGCTGGGCGTGGTGGCTACATAGAAGCCGTTCGCGGCCAGTTGCCGCCAGGCCATCCACTGGCCAAGAAGAAAAGCGAGACCAAGGACGAGAGTCAGTGACAACCATGGAATCTTCATCTGGTCAACGACGGAGGCTCCTGGAGCGGACTCTGCCGATGCGAGAACCGCTTGTCCCTTAATCTGGCGACGCGCCAGCTCCATGAACACACTGCTCAAGATCAGCACGCCAGTGTTGATCAACAGTAGCTTGGGAAGCGTGACCGGGATCCAGTCGCGTACCAGCGCATTGGTGCGCGGGTCGAGAGTGGGAAGTCCCTGACGCATAACGTAAGCGCTGCTGAAGGAGACAAACAACATGAGGATCGGCGTCAGAGCGACGAGTAGCCCAAGACGCGCTCGGCGCAGCCGCGTTGCGTAATCCGGCAATCCCGGACCCGAACCATCGTCACCACCGCCGCCCCGGACCGGAGGCAGAATGCCATCATCGCCCAACGAGATTCTGGGATCGTCTACCGTCGCGGTTGTGGAGAAGCTTGCCATAGGGTGCTCAGTGTGCCGGCTTGATTTCCGGATCGGTCTGCATCACGTAATCGCGGGGGGCGCCGGGCACGCTGTACTCATAAGGACCGTTGCGGACGACGGGCGTCTGTCCGCCGAAATTGTCGTGAGGTGGCGGCGTCGCCGTGGTCCACTCAAGCGTAGTCGCCTCCCACGGATTGTCGCTAGCCTGCTTCCCTTTGAACATGCTCCAAAAGAGATTCACAAGAAAGATCAATTGACCGGCGATCGTGACAAACGCCGCGTAAGTGATGAACTTCTGCAGCGGAATCAGGCCGTGCAGATAGGTGACCTCGGTCATCTGCGAGTAGCGGCGCGGCATCCCCGCCATACCCAGATAGTGCATGGGCATGAAGATCGCGTAAGTGCCGATGAAACTGAACCAGAAGTGCCAGCGCGCCATAGATTCGTTCATCATGCGTCCGAACATCTTGGGAAACCAATAGTAGGTTGCCGCAAAGATGCCGAAGATGGAGGCCACTCCCATGATGAGATGGAAGTGGCCGGGCACGAAGTAAGTGTCATGCAACTGAATGTCGAGCACGGGCTGCGCGAGGAACGGACCGCTGATCCCGCCGGAAACGAAAAGCGAGACGAACCCGATCGCAAAAAGCATTGGCGAAGCAAAACGGATCCTTCCGCGCATCAGCGTGCCGAGCCAGTTGAATGTTTTTATAGCTGACGGAACACCGATTCCCATGGTCATAATGGAAAAAGCGAAGGCGGTATAAGGACTCATACCGCTCATGAACATATGATGTCCCCAGACCATGAAGCCGAGTAATCCGATGGCCAGGATGGCGTACACCATGGCCTTGTAGCCGAATATCGGTTTGCGCGAGAACACGGAGAGCAACTGCGAGCACATCCCCATGGCCGGCAAGATCGCGATGTAAACCTCCGGATGGCCAAAGAACCAGAACAGGTGCTGCCACAAAAGCGGCGAGCCACCCTTATGCCCGGTGAGCTGGCCGTTGATGGTGACCAGCGGCACGAAAAAGCTGGTGCCGAGGTTGCGGTCCATCAACAGGAGAATCCCGGCAGAGAGCAGCACGCCAAACGCCAGCAGGCCGAGGATCGCAGTCACAAACCAGGCCCAAACGGTCAACGGCATGCGCATCATGGTCATGCCCTTAGCGCGCATATCAAGCGTTGTGGTGATGAAGTTAAGCGCGCCCATCAGCGCACCGATGCAGAAAATAGCGATACTGATGATCCACAAGTCCGCGCCCAGGCCCTCGCCCGGGCCAGACGACTGCAAGGCGCTCAGCGGTGCGTAGCCGGTCCAACCATGCAGGGGCGCTCCTCCCGCCACGAAAAAGGCCGCGAGCATCACGATAAAACCAAGAAACGTGGTCCAGAAGGAGAGCATGTTCAGCACCGGGAAAGCCATATCCGGCGCGCCGATCTGAATGGGCAAGAAGTAGTTGCCGAAGCCACCCTGCGGCGCGGTGGTGAGCACGAAGAAAACCATGATGGTGCCGTGCATGGTCACCAAGGTCAGATAAGTCTCCGGCTTGATGTCTCCCAGAAACGGCAAAATTGCGGTGGGCGTGACGAGATGGATGCGCATCAGCAGCGAGAGGAACATGCCGACAAACACCGCGGCCAGCGCGAGGAAGTAATACTGAAGGCCGATGACTTTATGATCGAGACTGAACACCCACTTGCGGATGAACCCCTGGGGGGCCGCGTGCGCGTGAGATTCCTGGGCAGCGAATTCGTGAGTAGCCATATTATTGCTTCTCGGCCTCCCGTGCCGCCAACCATTTGTCGAACTCTTCCTGACTGACAACCTTTAACATCCCGTGCATCTTGTAGTGCCCGAGCCCGCAAAGCTCGGCACATAGAATTTCATACTCTCCCGTCTGTATGGGCGTGAAATGCATGTGGATCGCTAGGCCGGGTACCGCGTCCTGCTTGAAGCGCATGGTAGGAATAAAGAAGCTGTGGATGACGTCGTGAGCGCGCAAAATCACTTCGATTTCGCGGTTCACCGGCACCACCATCGTTCCCGTGACGACGTCGTCTTTGGATACGGGGTCCTTCATATCGAGACCCAGCGCCGCTTCGCCGCCGGCCGAGGCATCCTCAAGCTCCGGTTTTGTTGCGCCAAACTTGCCGTCGGGCCCGGGATAGCGGAAGTACCAGGCGAACTGCATCCCCGTTACTTCCACTTGCACGGAATTCGCTTCCGCGGCGCGGAAACGCTCCGAAGCCCAGATGGAGCTACTCGCGAGGTTCATCCCCACAAAGAGGACAGTGGTCAGCACGGTCCAGACAATTTCCAGACTGGTGTTGCCGTGCGAATACGCCACTTTGGAAGCGGTACCGCGATCGCGATAACTCCAAACGAGGTATCCCAAGGCAACCTGAGCGGCAACGAAGACCACGCCCATGAGGATAAAGGTCGTCGTGAAGTGATGATCGATGCTGGCGGCTGCGGCGGAGGCTCCGACTGGCAGCCACCATGTCTTCGCCACGAAAAAATAGGTGCTCGCGAAGGTGATCAGCCAGATGATAATGAGAAGAATGAGGCCCATGCAGCACGCCCCCCAGTTGGATTCTCAGCCTTCCCCACTGTGGCCCTGTTCGAATTCTCTGCGATCGAAGAAGTGGAGAATGCAAACCGGGGCGAATATATCACAGGTTTTTCTGAGCGCAAGCGGGTTCTTGCATGTCTTTTTTCTCGACGAAGCTTCTTTTCGGAAAACGCTCTTAATCATTTCTAGACAACACCGCAAAGACGCATTGACGAATTTTTTTGTTTTGAGTAATATCCGTTTCGTCTCTGGGGGGTCCAGCGAAATGTTGAGGACCTCGCGATGTATTCGTGTCAAACTTTTCCAATCCGACGGGCCCCGGACGCTCGCAGTGATCGCGCCCTCTCTTTGTAGTTTGTCCGGTCCATCCGAAAAGCGCTTCGTATCCTGGGGACAGTCGTCTCCCCCTAACTGCGGACAAATCGAAATCATTTCTGAAACGATTTGGAATTCGGGACCAATCTATTTTCGACCCCGGCCAGGTCGGGGTCAACGGGCCCGCAACCTGAGGGAGCAACGGGCGGCGCTTTCGGGAGCCGCCCATTATTTTCGAGGACCAGCAATCCAGGAGGTATCGCATGGCGGGCCCGGAAACTGATTCGGCCAAACCAAAGCCGGACGTAGCGAAAACATCCGCTGCCGGTGGCGGAGATGCAACCAGGTATGTTGGCACGCCTGCCGTGGGTACGTCCAAAGCTGCAGCTGCCGCTGGTTTGGCGACTGCCGGCCCCGAGCCGAGTGAAATCAACCAGCGGCGGCGGCGTCTCGTGTGGATTGCTGTCACTGGATTTTTGGGCGCGTGGTTCATCGCCTTCCTTCGTTTTTTCCTTCCTCGTACGCTCTTCGAGCCTCCCACCCTTTTCAAGATCGGCTACCCCTCGGACTACGCCTTGGGTGTCGATACCAAGTGGCAGCAGAAATACCGCATCTGGGTGGACCGCACTCCGGATCGCGTATTCGTTGTCTACGCCCGCTGTACGCATCTGGGCTGCACACCCGATTGGAAGGCCAGCGAGAACAAATTTAAGTGCCCATGCCACGGAAGCGGCTACGACAGCGAAGGTGTCAACTTTGAGGGACCGGCGCCACGTCCGATGGACCGCGCGCACGTGGAACTGGCGCCAGACGGTCAGATCATCGTGGATACTTCCCGGCTCTATCAGTGGCCTAAGGGACAACCGAGCCACTTCAGTGATCCGGGATCATTTTTGCCGGTGTAACTGAGGGCGCTGCGGGAGCGCTCCGCGCGTACGGGAGAAGCAGAAACAGATCGAGCCGCTATAGCACGGGAGAGCAGACGATGCCCGAAGAGAAAACTCCGAACGGAAAAAATGGCAAATCGGTTGGCCTGGTCGATCGTCTCAAGGCGGGCGTCAAGGAGGACCTCCAGTCCCTCAAGACGGACATGCCTGCAAAAGCAAAAGAGCAAGTCGAGCTGCTCAAGAAACCTTCAAAGACGCAGGTCTTCACCTCGATCTTCCGTCACAAACACGACGACACGCCGCGCAATCGCGCCTTGGGCGTGCTCTCCAACGTTTTCTTGCATCTGCATCCCGCCAAGATCAATCGTGACGCGGTGCGCTACAGCTACACCTGGGGCATGGGCGGTATCACCTTCTATTTGTTCATCGTGCTTACCCTTACCGGCGTGCTGTTGATGTTTTACTACCATCCGAGCAAAGTGCAGGCGTTCCGTGATGTGCTCTACCTCGAACACGACGTTCCCTTCGGCAAATTGTTGCGCAACATGCATCGCTGGGCCGCGCACTTGATGGTGATTGCCGTCGAGCTGCACATGTTCCGCGTGTTTCTTACCGGCTCGTATAAAAAGCCGCGCGAGTTCAATTGGAACGTGGGCGTCATCCTACTGGTGTTGACGCTGCTGCTCTCCTTCACTGGCTACTTGCTGCCGGACGATCAGCTCGGCTTCTGGGCCGTGACCGTAGGCACAAACATGGCGCGCGCTACCCCGGGGCTCGGCAATGAAGGCCCCTTCGCTCCGTCCTTCATTACTCCTTACAACGATGTGCGTTTCGGCCTGCTGGGCGGCTCCATCGTGGACGCCAACGCGCTTCTCCGCTCCTACATCTGGCATTGCATCGGCATTCCCATCATCGCTTCTATCTTCATGATCCTGCACTTCTGGCGCGTGCGTAAGGATGGCGGCATCTCCGGCCCCGCAGCCGTGGTGCTCGACTCCGAAGTCAAGGAGGCGAAGAAGTAGCCATGGATTGGAAACAACTGTGGGAAATCCTCTCCGCCGCGGACAACGTGCCTATCATCGCGATGATTCCGCTGCTTGCTTTCTATATGTACCTGGCGTGGAAACAGGCGCACGCCAATGACGTCTTGATCGAGCAACTCGCGGGAGACGCGGCGCTGGCCAAGACGCATCACCGCAAGGCCTGGCCCTTCAAGCCTGGATGGGCAAAAGAAGTGCACGTCTGGCCGTTTCTCCTGCGCGTGGAATTCCTGGCCGCTATCATCGTCACCATCATCTTGATGGTCTGGTCCATCACTTTGAACGCACCTCTCGAAGAACCGGCAAACCCCAACCTCACCATGAACCCGGCGAAAGCACCGTGGTATTTCCTCGGCTTGCAGGAAATGCTGGTTTACTTCGATCCTTGGATCGCGGGGGTGGTCATGCCCACCCTGATCATCGTCGGCCTGATGGTCATTCCTTATATAGATACCAACCCGCTTGGCGCCGGCTACTACACCTGGAAGCAGCGCAAGTTTGCCATCGGAACATTTCTCTTCGGCTTCATCATTCTGTGGGTTTCGATGATTTTCATCGGCACGTTTATCCGCGGCCCCGGCTGGCAGTGGTTCTGGCCCGGGCAGACCTGGGACCACAACCGCCTCATTTATGAAGTCAATCGCGACTTGCCTGATCTCTTCGGAATCACCTCGAACTGGGGCAAGGGCATCTTCGGAGCGCTCGTGGTCGGCGGCTTCTTCGCCATCGGCGGCCTCGTGGTCCACGCCTTTTTCCGGCGTAACAATCCGAAAGACTACAAGCGCATGAGCTTGCTCCAGTACTCGATCCTGATGGCCTTTCTGCTCACCATGTTCGGTTTGCCGATCAAAATGATGTTGCGGTTGCTCTTCCACATTAAGTACGTTTGGATTACACCTTGGTTCAACGTTTAGGTTTCAGCGTTTAGGAGAAGCTGGTGCCCGAGAAGCCCATTCCCGAAAACGATCCGGTAGTCAGCAAGTCGCTCGCCCCGCATTACGTCATCTCCATGGTCCTCCTCATGGCCACGCTCTTCTGGGCGCTATGGGACGAGGACTTCGGCCAACGTCCGTGGAAGACCTTTCAGCACGAGTGGAAAGACCGCTATTCCACGTACCTGAAGACTGCCCGGTCGCAATCGAGCGACTCGCAAAAGGAGGTCGAGGGCAACGCCGATTACCAGAAGCTGAAACAAGATTACGAGAGCGCTAGCCAGAACGCCGCCCCGCGCATCAAGGAGATCAACCTAAGGCTGCGCGACTTGAGCGCCAAGATTCTGGCCGTGCAGAACGTTTTCACCGACAGGCGCGCCTATGTCAACGCCCTGACTTACAGCATCGAGACGGAAACCAGCGCGTCTTCAAAAAAGAGCAAGCAAACAGACCTTGCCTCATACAAAAAAGAAAAGACCACCGTCGCCTATCCGGACGGTAAGAAGCAGGACTACGATTACGAGCACCTCGAAGAAACCTACAACGATCTGAAAAACGAGCGCACCCAACTGAGCGCGGAGCTCGGAGAGCTGATCAAGCCCGTGAACGAGCGCAAAGAAAAGCTCGACGCCTTTGTCTCCGAGCACATGGTGAGCCTCACTCCAACGCAGATGGCCGGATTGCAGGACAAGACCGAAGCCTGGACGCCGAAGATTCTGCAGATCAATGTGCCGGAGGCCAACATCGTCGACCGCTGCGAATCCTGTCACATGGGGATTCGCGAGCCGGTCACGTTGACGGCGGCCTCCATGGCATTGAAGGGCAAAAAACCGGATGACTACGCGCGCGCTTTCACCAGCCATCCGGAGCGCGACCTCTTAAGAATTCACGATCCGGATAAGTTCGGCTGTTCGCCTTGCCACCAGGGCAACGGCCGCGCCACCACCAGCGTTGAAAAAGCGCATGGCACTTACGAGCACTGGCTCTGGCCGCTCTTCGCCAGGGGAAATATGGAAGCCGGTTGCCAGACCTGCCATGCCGCGGACATGGTGCTGGTGAGCAACGACGTGGGCTGGACGCTCAGCGATGGCAAAGATCTTTTCCGCCAGCGCGGCTGCGTGGGCTGTCATCGTTACGAAGGCTATGACAAGGAACCCGAAGACTTGCTCTCCGTCGCGCAGCAGATTAAGCAAATCGAGCAAGAGAAGAAGGACAACTTCAAACAAGCGGACGATTTGATGAAGCAAGCCGACAAAGCCGAGAGCAACGAGGAGGCCAACCGGCTGAACGACCGCGCCATCGCGCTGAAGGTCACCAACAGCAAGCTGGAGCTGCGCATCGGACAGCTCGACCGCTCAACCAAGAGCCTGTTGCAAGACATGAAAAAGGTCGGCCCCAATCTTAAGGACTTACGCCTCAAGTTAAACAAGAATTGGATTCCGGTTTGGCTAAAGAAGCCCAGCGACTTCCGCGCCACAACCAAAATGCCGAATTTCCGGCTCAACGACGACCAGATCAAGGCCATCTCCGCTTACGTGTGGCAGTCGGCGCTCACGGATCCCTTGCCCAAACACAAACCCGGCAACGCCGCTCACGGAAAGGAGCTGTTCGAAACGCGCGGCTGCCTGGCATGTCATTCCATCGGCGAAGGCGACGAGTTCCAGGGCGGAACCTTCGCCGCGAATCTCACTCGCGTGGGTGAGAAAGACAACTACGACTACCTGGTGCGTTGGGTCCATAACGCGCGCGAGCGCACGCGTCCTTATTGCCCGTACGAAAAAAAGGACATCGGTCCCGAGGATTACAAGAAGAAGGGCCTGCCCTACGTCTTCGACCTGGAGCACAGCAGGTGCCCGAACGACGGTCACGAATTGCAAGTGCAGAACATGACCGTGATGCCCAGCCTCCGGCTTTCTCCGCAGGATGCGGAAGACGTCGCCAGCTATCTGGTCACACTGAAAAAGCAGGAGCCCTCCGCATACGCTGATGCGTCGTTCATGGACGATCCGAATTTGAAGGCGGAGGGCAAGAAGTGGGTTCGCCACTTCGGCTGCGCCGGATGCCATGAAATCTCCGGCCTCGAGGACGAAGGCCGCATCGGAACAGAACTGACCATTGAAGGCAGCAAACCGATTGAGCGCTTGGACTTCGCATTGCTCACGGAAACTGCCCAGCGCGGTGGCAGCGAACCCATCACCGACCCAGACAATCAAGCGCGTCTCCCCGAAGGCCCTGCCAAACACCCCTGGTACGACCAAAAGGGCTTCTTCGAACACAAACTCGCGGAGCCGAACATCTGGGATAAGGGTAAGGACAAGCCCGAAACGGAAAAATTGCGAATGCCGAACCTGCACCTGACCAAGGAACAGGTTCGCGCCCTCACCACTTTTCTGTTGGGCAGCCAGGAAAACCCGCTTCCTGCTAGCTATCAGTACCGGCCATTGGATTACCGCCGCGATATTCAGGAAGGCTGGTGGGTGGTCAAGAAATATAACTGCATGGGCTGCCACCAACTCATTCCCGGTCAACGCACCTCGCTCATGTCGATGACGCGCTATCAGGGTCCCGACGGACAGGAACAGTTGCCTCCCAAACTCCTCACTGAAGGGGCGAGGGTTGATCCCGACTGGCTGCTCCGTTTCTTGAGAAATCCTTCTCTCAATGATAAGGACACCAATCGCAACGGCGTGCGCACCTACTTGCAAGTGCACATGCCCACCTTTTCCTTTTCCGAAAATGAGCTGGGCAAATTGGTGCGGTTCTTCCAAGCCCTTGCGCGCCAGCCCTTCCCCTATATACCAGAAGAGGTTCCCGTTCTGACCGCAAAGGAAACCGAAATGGCGCGGAGCCTCTTCAGCAGCACCGCCGCGCCCTGCTTGAAATGCCATGCCACCGGCGATCCGGCTCACGACCGCACCGCCACCGCCCCCAACTTCCTGCAAGCCCGCGGACGTCTAAAACCCGATTGGATGGAACGCTGGATCATTGACCCACAGGCCATCAGCCCGGGCACCTCCATGCCTTCCGGTCTGTTCAAGCGCGAGAACGATCACTGGGTCTTCTCCGGTCCTACGCCTCCGTCTTTCCAGGGCTATGATAAGGATCAGACCAAGCTCCTGGTGGATTACATCCTCCAGCTCACCGCGGAAGAACAGCGGCGGGTAGGCGCCGCGATGGGTCATGCGGCGGCCGCAGGCGGCAGCTCGTCGTCCGGCGCGAAACCCGTAGGCAATGCCGGTCGTGGAATGCCTGAATAGATTTTCAATTGGCTCGAACTTTAAAATTTCAAGAGAGGTACGGGGAAAACATGAAAACGAAAACTTCCATAGCAGTTTGGGCCTCGGCGGCTTTGTTGGGACTCGTCCTCCTCGCCGGATGTGGCAAAAAGGAAAGCGCCGAAGAACAGCCTGCGGCTTCCAGCGCTCCAGCATCCGCGGCAGCCCCTGCCACTCCTATTGATCCCGCCACCGCAGCCATTATCGTCGGGGTGGTGAAACTGGATGGCGAGGCCCCCAAGGCCGCCAAGATTGACATGAGCCAGGATCCCGCCTGCAAAGGCACGAACATAGCTGAAAACGTTATGGCCAGCGGAGGCCACCTCTCCAACGTGTTTGTGTACGTGAAAGAAGGTTTGGGCAACCGCACTTTCGACATTCCCAAGGAAGCCATCACCCTCGATCAGAGCGGCTGCAAGTACCATCCCCACGTGCTGGGCGTAGTCGTCGGGCAGACCATCAAGATCGTCAACAGCGATCCGACCACCCACAATATTCACCCCACGCCGAAGGACAACCGCGAGTGGAACGAGTCGCAGCCTCCACAGGCCGCGCCCCTCGAGAAAACCTTCGCCCGCGAAGAGATCATGCTGCCCGTGAAGTGCAACCAGCATCCCTGGATGCGCATGTTCGTCAACGTGACCAAGAGTCCGTTCTTTGCGGTCACCGGACCGGACGGCAAGTTCGAGATCAAGGGTCTGCCGCCCGGCGATTACACCATCGCGTTCGTGCATGAAAAGCTGGGCGAACAGGACATGAAAGTCACGCTTGCCGCGAAAGACACCAAGATGGTGGATGCCACGTTCAAGCCATGATTGCACTAGTCTCGCTTGGTTTTTTCGTTCCGGCCAAGAACTAAGTACTTAAGACTAACGACCATGCGAGGAAAAAATCCGCATTTCACAAGATTATTCTATTCTTACGGAGAACGGATCACTGACCACTGACAACTGTTTTTCCGAGGAGGTCCATTGCTTCCCGTGATGCTCCTGATTTCCATCTTGCTCGGCCTCATCCCTCTCGCGGGGATTGCCTGGATCATCGTCACCGGCACCATCACCACTGTGGATGGTTTATTCGAGTGCCTGATCATGCTGAGCATCTCCGGGATTTTCTTCCTGAATGTTTTCTGGGAGCTTCGCGACCACGGGCTCCTGGGTAAGAGCAAAGCAGCGGAGCCCGCCAAGACACCGCCACCCTCCGAAGAGAGTTAGAGAATTAGAGACCAAGAGAAGACATGCCCAGCCCTCCATCCTCTCCAGAAAATGGTGATCAATCAGAATTTGCTCAGCAAGATTCCTCGGAGAAGCCTTCCTCGTCGCCGCATCACAAAATGTCGCCGCGGAATCGCGCCCTGTTTTTCCTCACCGCCTGGCTGATCGTCCTCATGCCGTTCCTCTTTTGGTGGAACACCTGGTTTGGACGCCAGCTCTCCGGCAAGCAGATTGGCGAATTCCTGAACGATGAGAAGCATCCGCGCCACATCCAGCATGCCCTCGTCCAACTCGGCGAGCGCATGGGCCGCCACGACGCCAGCGTGCAGCCGTTGTACCCGGAGCTGATCCGGCTGGCTTCGCATTCCGTCGAGGAAGTCCGCAATACCGACGCTTGGGTCATGGGCCAGGACACTTCCGCCCCCGGCTTCCACGAGACGCTCCTCAAGATGCTCCAGGATCCCTCCCCGATAGTCCGCGGCAATGCCGCCCTTTCACTGATCCGCTTTGGCGACGCCAGCGGCCGTCCCCACATCGTCGCCCTCCTGCAACCCGCCAGAATCGTCGCCCCCAGCGCCGGCCGCGTTACCGACACCGATAAAGTAGGAACCGCCATCCACCAAGGCGGCCTGATTGCCAAGCTGCAAGTCGACCGCTCAGCGGTCGCCTCCCAAGACGGCCAGCAAACGATCGAAGTGCGCTCTCCCATCAGCGGGCGCATCCGCACCCTCTCCGTAGCCGCGGGAACGACTGTGGCGGCTGGAAGCGAGATCGCTTCCGTGGACCCCGGCGACGAACAAGTCTGGGAAGCCCTCCGCGCCCTCTATCTCGTCGGCCAGCCCGATGACCTGCCCGCCATCCATCCCTACCAGCGCGATCTCCCCGAAATCTCCGGCCGCCTCCGCCAGCAAGCCCTCCTTACCGAAAAAGCCATCCGCGACCGCGCCGCCCACTAGCCCTGGGATTGTCGCTCCAGATTCCAGGCGGGGCCAGCTCGCGCGATGGTGGTGGCACAGCTTGAGATTCTGGCAGTGGGCCGTTTTGAATTGGGCTAGACGACAATGTTCGCTCTTCCGAACTGGTCTAGTTGGCGACGAATGTCCTTGTACTCTTGCCCGCAGAAGCCGTAACGCCCCAACTGACTTTCAAGCCATTTATCCGGGATTGAGCCGTGCAGCAATTCTCCGTTGTAACGAAAGCTGCATAAGCTATTTTCATAGCAGTGGCAAACAATAGACTTGCGAGATACGGAACTTGGAAGAACGTACGGAGAATGGGAGTTCGCCTTGTTCGTTCTGCTTGAGAGGAGGGTAGCTGGGGCGGGCGCAATGACATTGAAGGAGTTAGAAGGACCGCTTGGTGGGCGCGCATGGCTCTCAGGGCACGAAGGAACGTGCCGATTTAACGAAACTATTATAGCATATTGGTACAGTTTATCAATGATTACTTGTAAGTGGCTTGCATACTGCTGGATAGAAGATAGTCTGCGGGTTGGCACTGAAAAGGACAGATGCCAAGCCATGCGCTTTGGAATGCTGAAAAGGTTTAGGCACTCGGCTACTGCGGTATGAATGGGCACAGGCAAGACCAATACTTCTGTGGCTGAAGCTGGGTGGGATTTTTCAGAGTTCGCGGCACGACTCCCGACAGGGGCGGGACGCGGGAATGGTGCTCGAGTTTAGGAGACGGCGAGCCTTCCAGATTGAGGTTTTGGCCGGCTGGCGATTGTGAGCGTTTGAAGGGCGGAGCAAATGACGGCAGTTCGGCAGGGGCAGAGGTCACAACTACCTAGTAGTACGACTCAGTACGACATCGGGCCGACTTCTTTTTCGACTTCGGCAATGTCCACCATGACAATGGCGTCCCACGGACAGCCATCGAGGAAGCAGCCGTCCGGACCCTTGCTAAGGCACTTCTTGCACCCGATGCACTGGAGGGGGTCGATCTGGATGCGCCCGAACGGCGGATTGTCCTCGTCCGGCACCCAGAACATGCAGTCTTCCACCGGACAGTACTCCACGCAAGCCGGCGATCCCGCGCAACCAGTGCAGCACTCGGTGATAACGGCAAGTTCCTTCGGCTTCTTCTTGCGCGCGGTGGAGATGCCCTTGGAGCGAGGCTCCTGTTTCAGCGCGTCGGGCACCAGTCCTGGGGCTTTGACAACTTCGGTTACGTTGGCCATTTCTAGAGATTTTACCTTGAGTGTCAAGCCTTTGCCAGCTTGGTTTTTCCGCCGGTCCCGTGCTTGCTACAATGCCCGTGCAATCCGATTCATCTTCGACCGCACACATGTTCACCAAGCCATTCGTCAAACATCTCGCACCGGCTTTGTTGGCCGGACTCGGGTTGCGCCTCTTCTTCATCTGGCATTTCCCTTTCTCTTCCGGGGATACAGCCTACTACGAAGAGCTTGCCCGCAACTGGCTGTACCACGGCGTCTACGGCTTCTACTCCCACGGGCAGCTTCTTCCTTCGGATGCCCGCGTCCCAGGCTATCCCGCATTCCTCGCGGGGATTTATTTCCTGGCTGGTACCAGCCGGAAGGCCGTCATGCTCGCGCAAGCCTTCGTCGATCTTGCTACCTGTGTCTTGGCCGCGGGCATCGCCGATCGTCTGGCCGCGGGCGCTTCCGGCGAGACCCGCAGCCGTGTTGCCACGGCTGTGCTTTGGCTCACTGGCCTTTGCCCCTTCACCGCCAACTACGCCGCCGTTCCGCAGACGGAAGTTCTGGCAACGTTCTTCACCACGCTCGCACTTCTGATTTTTCTGTCGCCCGCGGGAATGATGCTCGACCGCATTGCCTCGAACCGCGATGTGCTCCGCGCCGTAAAAAATTGGTTCTTGGGCGGGCTCGTTGTTGGTCTCGGCACACTCGTCCGGCCGGAAACGCCGCTGCTTCTTGGAGCCGTGCTGATCGCGCCTTGGTTCCGCTATCGCCGTCCCGCGAACTGGAGAAAACTCGCGGTCGCAACGCTGTGCATGATCGCTGGTTTGCTGCTGCCATTGGCGCCGTGGGCAGCGCGCAATGCCGTGAATCTTGGGCGCGTGCAATTCCTCGCCCCTCGCTACGCGGAAACATTCGGCGATGTCCTGCCGACCGGTTTCTACGCCTGGACAAAGACCTGGATGTTTCGTTTTCAGGACGCGTATCTTTTCACTTGGAAACTGCCCTCGCAGCCGATCGACTTGAAAAATCTTCCATCGTACGCAGCGGATTCTCGCGAAGAACTGTCGCGCGTCGCTTCCCTGCTGGATCGCTACAATCAAATGGGCGGAATGACGCGCTCGCTCGATCTCGAGTTCGCCGAGTTGGCGCGGGAGCGCACACGGCGTCATCCCATCCGCAGTTGGGTTTGGATTCCGATCGAGCGCGCCGCGGCGATGTGGTTCACTCCGCGGATCGCGCTGCTGCCGTACTCAGGGAAACTCTGGCCGATGAACGAAAGTTATCGCAGCAATCCCACCGACTTCGAAGTTACTCTCGGCTTCGCGCTCCTCAATGTTCTGTATGTTGCTATGGGTCTTGCAGCCGCCTGGTCTTTGCGCACCAACCCAGGAATCCTGCTGATCGTGGCGTTTATCCTCATTCGCACGGCATTTCTCACTCAACTGCAAACCTGCGAACCGCGCTACGTCTCGGTCTGCTTCCCCGCGCTGCTGGCCATGGGCGCGCAACTTTTCCGCGCTCCGCGAATCGGCTGGAAACGATCCCTGCGGCTGAGTCCTACTTCACCTTCACTTTGACTTCTATTTTTCCATTCGCCACAATTTGCACGCTCTCGCCAGTGGCGATGTATTCTTGCAGCACGTCGGGATCAGCCCATTCCAAATCCCAGCCGTCCTCGATGGCCATCAGTGTGTACCGGCCTGGCACCACAAAGTTCAGCGCAAATGTTCCATCCGAATCGGCCTGGTCGCGCCGGAACAATGCCGGGTTGCTTTTCAAATCAAGCGGCGCGAGAACGATCATTGCGCCGGGCGCGGGCTTGTCATTCTTGAGCGCAATCCCGGTGATCTTCGCGCTTCCCCTCGCTGCGATGATGGTCACGTTCACGTCTTGCGCCGTCGCGATTTGAAAGGAACGCCCAGACGTCTTTGCGCCGCTTGAAGATAGATTCCTGATGAAGAGAGCTTGCGGCTCGATGATTATGAGCTCGTAGTCTCCCGTCTCCACCGGGTTATTCTTGAACGAAAATTCGCCGGTAGCAGAAACAGTGGTATCAAACGCTTGACCATTCGCAAAACTTCTTAGCATCACGCGAGCAGGTTGCGGCAGCGGCGAAGCATCCTCCATTTTCAAAATCCCACTGACGACGACTGTCGAGCCGTTCTGCGTCACATCAATTTCCGCGTCGCTCGAGACCTGGACACTCTGCGACCGGCGCGTCCATTCGTTTCCATGCGAGGTATTCACTCCGAGATTCAAGTGCCCCGGAGGCACGCCGGTGACTTCCACGAGGCCCGGCGCCACTTGCGCGAAACCAACAGGAACCGGAACCGCGCTATCCTCCGCCAGGGGCTGCATCACTTGGACTTGTTCGCCCTGTCCGGGATCTGCAACAGAAGTTTTTACCAAGAGATGCAGGGCTGGAACCGGGCGCATCCTGAAATCCGCGATTTCCGTGTCCCCGGAGCGGAGTGTAATTGCAGCAGCACTCGCAAGGTCACCGGCGTTCGCGAAGAACGACACGGGATAAACAACATCCAGATTTTGATTCTGCTCGGTAAGAGGCTGGAGGCCACCCTCTGCAATGTCCTGGCTTTCCTGTTTGACTCGGTGGCGAACGTTGTGCTGCGCATACCATGGCTGGACCGCGACACCAACAAAATAAGTCCCAGGGATCAGGTGGGCGAAACGGTAGTGACCTTCGTCGTCGGTCGCGGTTCGTTGGATCAATAAGGTGCGGCGCTTTCCGCCTACGAAGGTCTGGTGGAAAAGCATCACATCCGCATGGCGGATGGGATCATCCGACTCATCGGAGATTTCTCCCGAAATGGAAGCGCCGGGCCGCAAACCGAAGATCAGATTCTCCGATTCGAATCCCGGTCCAACCGCGATCGCCGTCGTAAAACTCTCGTGCTGTTGATACGTCTGCCCGATGTAGCCGCGATGGCGCGCGGAGAGGACATACTTGCCGGGAAGCACATCGGCAAAAATAAAACTCCCGTCTGCGGCCGTGACTTCCACGCGGGTAGAATCAGGCGCATTGGGAGAGTTGGGAGGATTGGAAGAATCAATCGCAACCACTGCGCTTGCGAGCGGCTGCCCACTGACCGCATCGATGACCCTGCCGCTTATGCGAAAGGCGGACGGCGTGGCGGAAGCTGTGGGTGCCGCGGGTGGCACCGCTGCCTTTTGCACAAATCCAAACACAACAATTAGCGGCAACAGCTTCAGAGAGAACATATGAGTTATTCGCCGACTTTCACCAGTTCCAGATCTATTCTTGCCGCCTGATCGGCGGACAGAGTTGTCTCGCGTGCTTTCGAAAGATATTTCCGCAGCACATCTGGATTTGAATACTCGAGCTGCTCCGCATGGTCTACGGCTAGAACTTTGTATGCGCCCGGGGGAAGAAATGCGAATTGAAAGATGCCGTTCGAATCGGCGGGCTGCAAAAACGGTTGCGCGGAAGAGCGCTCGGGGATCGCCAACACGGTCGCGTTGAGAGGCTGACTATCCGAAGAAACATTTCCGCTGAGCGAAGCCACATCGTCGCGCATCACAATCTCGATCGGCTGCACGGAACCGCCCGGTGCTACGGAGAGGCTGGATTCCAGAAGATTAGTCGTACCGGAAGTCGCGGACTGCACGTAGAACATGCCGTTCGGATTGATTTCGACTTCATAGGTTCCGGGAGCGATGTTTTGCAATTGGAGCGAAGGGTTTCCACGCTCTCCCACTTGTTGTGCTCCGTACCGCATTTCCGTTAAACCGTTATTTCGCGAAACGAGCTGAACGTATGCAGGAGACCAGTTTTCCTGCTCCGATAATTTCTCCGAGTCAGTTCGAGAGGCGATGAGGCGCATTCGAATGGGGATACTGCCAGTTGGCATCAGCATAATGTGAAGCCCGGAAAGATCGGAATTCACGATCAAAGGGACAGTAGCAGTGACCGCTTGACCTTGTGCGCCCGGCGAATCCGCTCGCAGTGCATAAGCCCCGGCCGGAAGCGAGAGAATTTGGAAGGAACCGCTCGCGGGGTCGAAACGCGAGTTGTTTGCAACGGATTTTCCGGTGGAGTCCAGGACTTGGAGACTCACATACTGGCCCTGTCCGTAGCCCGCGACCATACCGGAGACACGATAGAAAGGCCGGGGGGAAAGTGATAGATTCACTTCGAACCGCTTTCCCGGGGTGATCGGGATTGGCACGGCCGCGGCGAGATCGGAACCGCTTGGATAAAACGTGACTGGAATACCTTGCGCCCCCGTGTGTGACAATTTGGAAGGAAAAGTGACGGGAGCGCGGCTCGGTCCTGCGGAAAGAAAATAGTTGCCTGGGTACAGTTCTGCAATCCGAAACATTCCTTCTTCATCCGTCGTCGCGCCACTCCGTTCTTCCCACACTTTTCTGCCTTTTTGTAAGCGCTGCACCAGCAGTTGGATCGGAAGCCCTTCGATCGGCTCGCCGTCATCCTCGCTGATCTTTCCGTAGATGACGCCTTCGGGAATCAACTTGAGGACTATTGGTGAGGCATTCGGGCCCGTGGTGGCCAGCCTTTGTCCTCCTCCGGCAGGGTGAATTTCTTCCTCTGTGAAAAAGCCGGGTTTTCGCACGGTAATCGTGGTCTGTCCGGCGGGAAGGCCGTCGAATTGGAATTTTCCGTCCGGTCCCGTGAGCATAGAAGTCTGACCAATGAAATAAATCTGCACGAGCGCGCCACGGATGGGTTCGCCGGTAAGCGAATTGATGACAGTTCCGCGCAAGGTGTATTTTTCATCGATCGAATTCTGCGGCGATCCGAACGATCCGGTGTTTTGGATCTCCTCCGAGGCGGAACTGAGAGCGGGTAGCTGGGGCGGCTCGAAAGACGGTGCAGCCAACAGACTTGTGGCGAGGAGCGTGAAGAGGGGAGTTCCAGGCAGCATATCGAGCGCCATTGCCAGTCTCAAAGGATTCGACGATAGTCTACAACGGCTCAGATGCGCCCCGCTGCCGAGGATTTGCCTGCCTTAAGGCTATTCATCTGGCATTCGCAGATCGCGGCGCCTAGGAGCAGAGTAGTGGGTCAATGCCCGGTAATGTGACTAACCGGGCGCTAGCCCGCCACTTCTAAGGCCGAGGCCGATGTTCAGTCCACAGGCAGTGCCGGGCCGAGGAGCTCCATGCCACAAGCGCGATATAGAGCAAGATCGGTCGAGTAGGCGGTGCCTCCTCGCCTATCACGTTCAGCAAAGAACGCTTCCATTTTCCCTGCCGGAGCATACGCGAGTATCAGTCTGCCGGGTGTATTGCCCACGAATGCCCATGCATGTGGAGTCTCTCTGGGTCCAAGAATTGAGTCTCCTGATTTCAGACGATGCCGCCGGGAGCCGACCTCCACCAGATAGTCACCTTGAATCACGTAGAACCACTCGTCTTCGTTATGGTGCAGATGGCGAGGGGGGCCGCCTTTCTTCTGGTTGCTATGTTCCATCACGAAGAGCCCTCCTTGGCTGTCTTGTGTGGACACTTTGAAAGTGGACGACCCGGTGGGAATTGGACGAACTTTGGCAAACCTGTCCTCGCCCGCAGGGACGAAAGCCCCGCTCGATGGTGCTTCGAGTTCGGATGACTGTCGAAAGAGAGTGAGCGGAAGACTTGCAACGGCCAATCCGAGAAAGGAGCGACGTCCATCTCTGGCATTGAAATCCTCCTGAGAAAGCGATAGCGAAGTGTAACACCTCGAAAGCGAGATATTTTCTCCGAATGGAAGCGTGCTGCTGGGATGAGTTTTCTTTTCAAAGAATGCAATGTATTCCGTATTTCTTCACCACTATGAATCGAAACGTGAACAAGCAGACGCTGGCGCAAATGAACTCTCTAGGAATTAAGCCGGACTTACCAGGCTCTAGGACGGGCAGTCCTAACAATTCCTGTCAATCAAAGAGCGCCTCACTAGGGTTACGGCACCCTCGCGTATTCGGACTTGGTAGCAAGGAAGATATGCTTGGGATATTCGCGGTACCGAACGTTTAAAAAAAAAGGCCGCCAGTGGGGACGGCGGCCACTTCGATTCAGGGTTATGCCGTTGCTCACATCTTTATTGTCGAGCCATGAGTCGCAACACACTGCCACTTACCGCTCGGCATTTTCACCCACGTATCGGTCCAGCGTTCATGAATATCCATTGACTTTCCCGACGCATCGGTACCCTTAGCTTTAAAGCCTCCCGTCGCTATGGCCGTATCGCCAAATACCGTTACCTTGACATCTTCGTACTCGGCACTGTCATATTTGGTCGCTTTCGCGTTTGCAAGCGACGCGGCCTTGTTCATGACTTTCCCATCGCTTCCGGTATTCACGAACTTGTCGGCCAGCAGCGGGGCGACTAGGTCAGGATTATTTGTCTTTTGAGACTGAAGCCATTGTTCTTCCAGTGCCGCGACAGCCTTCTCAATCCCCCCGGTCTGTTGGGCTTGCGACGATGCTACGCTCCCCAGGTAAAACAAACCGATTAGACACAATATCCAGGTTCTCTTCATAGACGTCTCCTCAATTGTTGAGAATTCGAAAAAACTTGGCCGGAGTCCCAAGGGCCCGAATTTGCAGCCATTGGATACTCATGGCGGTAAAATGTCAATTTGGATTCAAATGCCTAGATCAAGACCACGGGCTTTGAAAATGGCATTGCACGCAAGGTTGCCGGAACCTGGCCTGCCCCCAGGCAACAGCCGTGCGCGAGACCTCCCGGAAGCTCATTGCACTCAACGCTGCGAGCAATCAGGCAGAACCGATGGCACTACTGCCTTGTTGGGTTTTTGCCTGTGGATATAAGATGGCGCAGGAGAGTCAGGAGCAATCATGGCCCATCAAGCACCACTGAAATATATCTTCTACATTGCCGCCACCCCGGAGAAGGTGTGGGAAG
>Ga0137409_10001894_pt1 | contig 22534 bp, 24 predicted proteins | sample CZODoug1_16funga_FD_122059 | JGI IMG/M metagenome (GOLD analysis project Ga0137409, IMG submission 122059) | Vadose zone soil fungal communities from Angelo Coast Range Reserve, California, USA - CZODoug1_16fungal (Hybrid Assembly) | ecosystem: Environmental > Terrestrial > Soil > Vadose zone...
CGCGTGCGATTTTGAGTTCTTCACTCGAAATCGCACTGCGCATTTCACCCACGCTCTCAAGGCACACCCAGCCAACGCCTCGAGCGGACTGCTCTACACAGGTCCGATGAAGTCCCGCTTACCAAGCTCCAGCCCGTTGTGCCGCAGGAGCGCGTAGGCAGTGGTGGCATGGAAGTAGAAGTTCGGCAGCGCGAAAGCCGTCAGGTATTGCAGGCCCGGCATCTTCAGCGTCATGACCCGCATCTCGTGCGTGATCGTCCGCTCCTCCGACCCCTGCAGCTGCTGCGGCTTGAGGGTGGCGATGAAGTCGAGCGTCTTCGCGACACGGGCTTTCAGTTCTTCGAGCGTGGTTTCGTTGTCCTCGTACTTCGGCACTTCGACGCCGGCGAGGCGGGCCGAGCAACCCTTGGCGAAATCGCAGGCGACCTGCACCTGGCGCGAGAGCGGGAACATGTCCGGGAACAGCCGCGCTTCCGCGAGCACCTTGCCATCGAACTTCTTCGCCGCCGCGTGCGCGATGGCCTTGTCGAGAATGCCGGAAAGACTCTGCAGCGTGCGTGAGAAGCTGGCGACGGAGAGGTCATACATCGAGACGGCCATGGGCACTCCTGGACGAGGGGTTCGGGAGGGCGACTTTACCTCAATCCGGACGCACCGATTCACACCGGGACTCAAAAAGCAGGCACGCGTGAGGTAGGCTGTTCGCAGGCGTCTGTTCAGGCTGGACCTCAAGGGGGTCAAAATGGCGCTCGTTGAATGGAGGAATTCGCCAGCGGCACCCCGCAAGTTGAAGGCCCGATCGAGTTGCACTGGCACGATACGGATGCGCATCTCGCACCCATTCACTGGACCACGCATGGGGTCGTGAGACCCAGTTGATCTATCGGACATCCATGAACAGCGAGACTGCACTCGAGACCACCCTGAAGCACGATCGCTGGCTCACGGTCGCTGCGCTGACGGCCGTGGTACTGCTGTGCTGGCTGTGGATCGTGCCGATGGCGCGCGACATGTACGGCACCATGAACGGCCCGGCCGAGTGGATGATGTCGGGCGTTTGGGACTGGCCGCGGGTCCTGCTGCTGTTCGCAATGTGGGAAGTAATGATGATCGGCATGATGCTGCCGTCCGCGGCGCCCACGTTGCTCCTCTACGCCGCCGTCGTGCGCAAGTCGGATCCGGGCGCCTATGCGCCGGCACGCGTTTATGCGTTCGCTCTGGGCTACCTCGCCGTGTGGACGGCGTTCAGCGCTGCCGTAACGCCGCTGCAGCGCATGCTCAGCGAACTGACGCTACTCTCGCCGATGATGGAACTTCAGAACCGGCCATTGAGCGCAGCGCTGCTGATCATTGCCGGCGCCTACCAGCTCACCGCGATGAAGCGCTCCTGCCTGAGCCAGTGTCGTTCGCCGCTGCACTTCATCGTCGATAATTTTCGTGGCGGTCCGTTCGGCGCGCTCCGCATGGGATTCGAGCATGGCCTGTACTGCCTCGGTTGCTGCTGGGCCGTGATGCTGTTGCTGTTCGTCGGCGGGGTGATGAACCTGTGGGTGATCGCCGCGATCGTGCTGTTCATCCTGTTCGAAAAGCTGGGGCCGCTCGGGGCCCGTACTGGCAGGTTGAGCGGCGCGCTATTGATCCTGCTGGGGCTCTGGGCCTTCCTTGGCCCAGGGCTGATCCATCACTGAAGGCAGAGCTCAGAAGTCGTAGTTCAGCAATCCGAAGTAGGTACGCGGCCGCGAATACGCGATCTCTGCATAACCGCTGCCCGTGTCCAGTGACGAGTTGCCGGCGATCGGATAGGTCTCATCGCTCGCATTGTTGACGCCGAGCGTCACTCCCCACTTGCCGTGCTCCGGCTCGAAGCGCAGCGACAGGTTGTACACCGTGACGCTGTCGAGCTGCGCGATCTGCGGCGTGTTGGCCGCATCGAAGAACGTCGTGTCCTGATAGGACGCATCGATACGCGGGATGATCAGCATGCTGCCGGCATGTGCCGTATAGCCAATGCCGGCGTGCGCCTGCCACTTGGGTGCGAACGGCAGCCGGTTGCCGGGCTGGAGCGACGCGGGAGGCGCAGCGACCGGATTGACGTCCAGTTCATCGATCGTCGCGTCCAGGTAACCGAGGCTGGCTTCGAGGATCCAGTTGGCAGTGGGCGCCCACGTCGCTTCAAGCTCGCCGCCATCCACACTCGCCTTGCCCGCATTTATCAGGAACGGCGCGACGCCGCCGGGGATCGGTCCGCGATAGGTCACCTGCAGATCCTTATAGTCAGTCGTGAACACCGCACCGTTCAGGCGCAAAGTATTTCCGGCCAGATCGAGCTTGAAACCGAACTCGTAGGTTTGCGCCTCTTCGGGCTGGAATTCCTGCACCACGGCCAGAAAAGCCGGCGGCGGCGGCGGCTGGTTGAAGTGGCTGTTCCACCCGCCGCCCTTGAACCCTTCGGAGTAGCTCAGGTAGATCATCGCGCTGTCGTTGAAGCGATAGTCGATCGATCCTGAGGGTGTGAACTTGCTGAAGGTATCCCTATACCACTGCACCGGCACCTGCTTGACGTTCGGAGTCGAGTAGTCGAACTGATCCGGATAGGAGCCCTTCTTGTCTTCCGTGTACCGACCACCGACCGTGAAGCCGAGGCTGTTATGCAATGCCTCGCTGAAGTCCAGCCGGTAGGTCCACTGCGTGAACGCGGCCCAGCTTTGGTTCTCGACCTTGTTGTTGTCGCTGTCGCGATTGGGGCCGGGTGGTGGTACCGGTGGGTTGAGGATGATGGTCACGATATCGTCGGAGGCCTGCTCGAAGTAGTACGCGCCGAACACACCCTTGAGCGGACCACCCTCGTACAGGAGCTGAAGCTCCTGGCTCCATTGCCACCCGTCGACATCGTAGTCGGTGTGAAGAATGAACAGCGGCGTGTTGTCCGCGTCGCGATTGCCTGCCCAGCTGATGCCGCGGTAGGAGCTGATCGATTTGAGCGCCAGGGCCTCGTTGATGTTGAACGTGAGGTTCAGCGAGCCGCCCCAATTCTCGAGCTGACTCGTCAGTGGTGCCGTACCGTTGTTGTGATACGGCCCCAGGTCCTGCTCGTTGTTGGCGCAGCGATCATCGCGGGTCGCCGTCTCCGGCACCGGCTGCGCGGGTAGTCCCGGTGGCCCGGGGCCTTGAGTAAGGCCCGGGCAGCCAGCTGCGAGGCTCGCGACGCGTGGGAATGCCGCGTTGTTAGTGATGCGTGCAAAAACCAGGGGGCTGCCGTTCTCGTCCGAGTTGGTGTAGTCGGCAAGGAACTTGCCCTCGAACTTGTCGTTCGGGCTCCAGACCAGCTTGGCGGTGATCGTGTAGGTGTTCGTGTCACCGAGATCCTGGCCATCGCTGATACGGGTCACATACCCGTCCTGCTTGCGCAGACCCGCGGTGAAGCGCGATTTGAAGGTGTCGGAAAACGGGACGTCCAGCGCGCCGAACGCATCGATCAGGCTGTCCGTGCCGCCACCGAGCTGGATGCTGCCGCCGAATTCATCGCCCGGGTCGCGCGTCGTCATGGCGATGGCGCCGCCGATGGTGTTGCGACCGAAGAGCGTGCCCTGCGGTCCACGCAGCACCTGCACCGAGGAGATGTCCCGCAGCTCCATGTTGGCGCCTACCGAGGTGCCCATGTACACATCGTCGATGTAGAGCCCGACGCCCGGATCGACGGTCGAGGTCGGATCGGTCTGGCCGATGCCGCGGATGAAGACCTGCGATGAGGAATTGTTGCCGGCGAGCGGCGCGTTGTTGCCGAACTGCAGGTTCGGGACCACCTCGTCCAGGCGATCGGTCCTGAAGATCTGGCGCTGCTCGAGCTCCGCGCCGGTAAAGGCGGTCACGGCGATCGGAGTCACCTGCAGGTTCTCTTCGAACTTGCGGGCCGTGACGATGACTTCACCCAGGGTTCCCGATGACGCGCCTTGTGCCGCAGTCTGTGCGGCCGCGATGCCCGTGAATCCCACCACCGATGTCGCCAGCAACAGTGCGGCGCGCATCGGCCCAACGTGTGCCTTAATCATTTGACCCCCCTATCCACGACACAGGTCTTGCCGTGACGCAGCGTAGTCAATTTGCGGTCTGCGTCAACCTGATTGGGGGAATCCAGGTTTGCATCGGAGTCGGTGCACCACAATTGTGCAGCATCACGGCGAACCCGCCTCGTTACACTTCGACTGCAACGAACCCGGAGGAGCCATGATCACCAACACGCAGCCGGGCACGAACGTCGAGGAAAAAGCGGCCGGGATCTTTCGGATCAATACGCCGGTCAGTCTTCCCGATGGGTCCTCCAGTCGACGGGGCCCAGCGTGCCGCTCAGCGCGCCGGATCCACGAGCGCCTGGTAGAAGCCCGTGCGCGCGATGTTCCAGACCGCGGGCAGGGTCGGATCGGCAAAGCGCTGCGTCATGCCGACGAATACGACGTCCTGTTGCGGATCGACCCAGAACCATGTGGCCGCAATCCCCAGCCAGGAATAGGTGCCGACACCCGTCGGATCGCCAAGCCGCAGTGGATCGGTCACGACACCCACGTCGTAGCCGAAGCCACGCCCCGGCACGAGCGGGCTCGGCGGCGGACCGAACTCTCCCGTCAGCAGGCGGTCCGAGAGTTTGTTCGCGCGCATCAGCTCCACGGTGCGCGGCCCGAGGATGCGTACCCCGTCGAGCTCGCCGCCGTTGAGCAGCATCTGCGCAAAGCGCAGGTAATCGCTCGCAGTCGAATACAGGCCGATGCCTCCGAGCGTCAACGTCGGGGGTGAGTCGGGATCCTTGGCCAGCGCGCGGACCGCAAGCGCGTGCTGCGCCGGGTCGAGCTGGTAGAGCGTCGCGAGCCGCGCACGCTTGCTTTGCGGCACGTAGTGCGCGGTGTCGTGCATCTGCAGCGGCTCGAAGATGCGCTCGCGCAGGAACTCGGCAAACGGCCGGCCCGAGAGGATCTCCACGATACGTGCCTGGATGTCGGCAGAGACGCTGTATTCCCAGCGCGTCCCGGGTTGATAGGCGAGCGGAATGCGCGAAAGCTTCTCGACCAGTTCGGTGAGCGAGGCGACGGTGAATTCGAACGTCGCGCGCGAAACGATCTCCTTGGTGTACTGCTGGTCGACCCAGGTGTTGCCGAAGACTCCGTAGGTAAACCCTGCGGTATGGGTCATCAGCTCACCCATCGTCGGGGGGTGGCGAGGTGCTTCGAGTTCCGGCTGGCCATCTGCCTTGAGGCCCTTGAACACCTTGAGGTCGGCGAATTCCGGCAGAAACTTTGCGATCGGGTCGTCCGGCTGCCACTTGCCCTCCTCGTACAGGATCATCATCGCGACGCCCGTCACCGGCTTCGTCATCGAGTAGATGCGGAAGATCGCATCCTTCGGCATCGGCTGGCCGCTGCCGAGATCCTGTACGCCGAAACTCTTCGCGTAGACGATCTTCCCGTGTCGCGCTGCCAGCGCGACGATGCCTGCGAGCTGCTTGGAGTCGGTGAGCTGCTGCATCGAGGCGTCGAGACGCTGCAGGCGTTGCGAGGAGAAACCGGTTGCCTCCGGCGTCCCCGATTTGAGGTCGCGTGCCGCAGCGGGCGTGTCGGCCTTGACCAGGCCGACCGCTATCAGAGCTGCGACGCCAAGGACGAGTCGGCGTCCGAATCGAGCCTGCATGAGATCCCCGCTGATCGTTATGGCAGCCGTGCGACTGCCCACGGATCATTCGGGGAGCAAACTCGACCTGTCAATAGGCGGACCGGGCTGGCGCGTCGCCAGGCGCCCACGGCATCACTGGGTCTGACCGGAAAGCTTTCCCGGATCGAGCGCCCCGATGTAGTACCCGATCAGCGTGCGCTGGAACATCTCGTTGTAGCGCGCAGTCACGACCGCGCTCGCTCCATCGACCTGCGTGGCGCGCGCCTGGGTCAACTCGACGAGCGTCGACGCGCCCGCATCGTAACGGTCCTGCGCTGCCTTCAATGCCAGTTCCGCCGCCTTGAGCTGTGCTTGCGCGGCAGCTAGCTGCTCGTGCGCGGACTGCAGGTCGAGATACGCCCGCCGCACCTGCAGGCCGACGTCGTTCTGCAGGCTGTCGAGATCGATCTGGGCGTCCTGCTTCTGGATTTCAGCGCGTCGCGCGGCGGCGGCCGTACTGCCGCGGTCGAAGATCGGGATCGAGAAGCCCAGCCCGATCGAACCGCCGCGACGCTGATCGATCTGGTCGGAGAACGGCAGGTCGGCGGCACTCGTATACGCGGAGTCATAGCCCGCGCTCAGCGATACGGTCGGCCAGAAGCCGGAGCGCGCGACCCGCACGGCCTGCCCCGCGGCGTCTACGCGGGCCTTGCCGGCGACCAGGTCGGCGCGTTGCGCATAGGCGCGATCCTGCAGCTTTTCGAGGCCGATCTCGGTGGTGGCGGGGTACAGCGACCCGAAGGCGGGTGCCTGGAACTCGTAGGTGCCGCGCGGATCGAGCTGCAGGGTTTGCATCAGGTCCACTTCGGCAAGCTGCGTGGAGCGCTCGCCATTCACGACAGTAAGCTTCGCGGCGGCGACGATCGCCTGCTGCTGATAAAGATCGGCGATGGTGCGTGCGCCCGCGTCGACATAGGTCTGGATCTGCTGTGCGAGGGCCGCTTGCGATGCGAGGTTTTCACGCTGTACTTGCAGTTGTTCCTGCTGCGAGATCAGCACCAGGTAGTTGGTCGCGACCGTGAAGGCGGTAGTCTCGCGCGAGCGCTGCAGATCCAGTGTACTGGCATCGCGGCTGAATTCGGCCTGCTTGAGGTTCGCGGTGTTGCCGAAGCCGTTGAACAGCACCACGCCCGAGGACAGCCCAATGGCGGCATTCGTCGTACTCTGATCGACTATGCGACCGACGTCGGTATCAAAATTGCGCCCGTAGTTCTCGCTGCCGCGCACATCGAGCTGCAGGTCAGGCAGAAATTGTTGCTTCGCCGCCGTCACGTTCACCTGGCCAAGCGCCGCCGCGTTCTCCGCCTGCCTGAGGGTGCCGTTCTGCTCGAGTGCGATCCGCATCGCCTCCTGGAAGGTGATGATGCGCGTGTCCTGGGCGCCCGCCACGGTGGCGCACACCAGCATCGCAGCAGCCACTGCGGCGGCAAGGAACCTACTCATATCTCAGTGCCTGGATCGGGTTGAGGCTCGCGGCCTGGCGCGCCGGGTAGAAGCCGAAGAACACCCCCACTGCCGCCGAAAACCCCACCGCCATCAACACTGCGCCCGGTGGCGTGATCGTGTTCCAACCGGTGAGTCGCCCGAGGACGGCGGCGCCGATGAACCCGATCACGATGCCAATCAGGCCGCCGAACAGACTCAACACGACGCTCTCGACGAGGAATTGCGTGAGCACATCCGAACCGCGTGCCCCGATGGCCATGCGAATGCCAATCTCCCGGGTGCGCTCGGTGACCGACACCAGCATGATGTTCATGATGCCGATGCCGCCCACCAACAAGGAGATCGACGCCACCGCGGCGAGCAGCGCCGACATCACTTTCGTCGTGCCCTGGGCAACCTCGGCGAGCTCGTCCTGGTTGCGGATCGTGAAGTCATCGTCCTCGCCAGCGGCGATCTTGTGTGATTCACGCACGATGGCGCGCATCTCTTCCATCGCACCGGGGATGTCTTCGGGCGATGAGGTGCTGGCGAGGATCATGCCGATGCGCACGTTGTTGTTGAGACGTGCCTGTGCCGTCGTGTAGGGCACGATCACCACATCGTCCTGGTCCTGCCCGCCGAACTGCTGACCTTTCGAAGCGAGCACGCCGATGATCTTGAACGGCACGTCGCGCAGCTGGATCTGCTGACCCACCGGGTCCATGCCGGGATAGAGGTTCTGTGCAACGGTGTTGCCGAGTACCGCGACCTTGCGCATCGAGCGCTGGTCGCTGTCGTTGAAAAACGCGCCGGAGGACACCGGCCAGTCGCGGATGGTCTGAAAATCCACGGCCACGCCATTGACGCGCGTGCGCCAGTTGCCTTGCGCGCTGATCGCCTGGGTGCCCGTGAACGTGACCGGTGAAACGCCAACCAGCAGCGTCGACTCGCGCTTGAGCTTCTCCGCATCCTGCAGCGTCAGGCGGTTGAAGGTGCCCGCACCCTGGCTGACACCGCCCTGCCCGCTCGCGCCCGGCATGATGAAGATCATGTTGGTGCCGAGATTGCTGACCTGCTTCTGGATCGTCGATTGCGCGCCGCTCCCGATCGCGACCATGACGATCACCGCTGCGACGCCGATCACGATGCCGAGCATGGTGAGGAACATGCGCAGCTTGTTCTTGAGGATGCTCTGCGTCGCCACCTTGATGAGGACCGAGCGCTTCATGACGCCGCCCCGCCGCTCGCGTCGAGGGCGCGCAGGTCATCCGCGGCGCGTCCCCGGTTCGCAATCCCGGCATCGCGAATCACGTGGCCATCGCGCATCTCGACGATGCGCTTGGCATAGCGTGCGACATCGGGCTCGTGCGTCACGACCAGCACCGTGATGCCCTGGTCATTGAGCTCCTGGAAAAGCGCCATGATCTCGATCGAGGTGCGGCTGTCGAGGTTGCCGGTCGGCTCATCGGCGAGGAGCAAGGCAGGATGCGTGACGAGCGCGCGCGCGATGGCTACGCGCTGCTGCTGGCCGCCGGAGAGTTCGTTCGGCTGATGGTCGGCCCGCTCGGCGAGGCCTACGCGTGCGAGCGCGTTCTGGGCCAGCGTGCGCGTATCCAGTTGTCGCCCGGTGCGATCGTAGAGCAGTGGCAATTCCACGTTTTCGAGCGCCGTGGTACGCGCCAGGAGATTGAAGCCCTGGAACACGAAGCCGAGCTTCTGGTTACGCAGGTCGGCGAGCGTGTTGCTTCCGAGCCCATTCACGTGCACGCCGTCCAGGTAATAGTCACCCGCGGTCGGCGCATCGAGGCAGCCGAGCAGGTTCATCAGCGTCGACTTGCCGGAGCCTGAAGCGCCCATCACCGCGAGCATCTCGCCGCGCTCCACCTTGAGGTCGATGCCGCGCAGGGCATGCACCTCGTTGTGGCCCATCTGGTAGACCTTGGTGACGCCCTCGACGCGGATGACTTCTGTGGCCGCCACAGCAATGCTCCTAGAAGCCACCCGGACGACGCGGCTGCTGGGTGGGCGTTTGTGGCTGGAACGGGCTCGACGCGGCGGTGGTCGGTGCCGTCTGTGTCACGCCGACGATGGCCTGCATGCCTTCCTTGAGATTCTTGCCGCTCACCTCGGTGCGTTGCCCGTCGCTCAGGCCGGTGCGCACGCGCGTGACGGCCGGCTCACCTTTATCGTCGACATACCAGAGCATGAGGGCGTTGCGCGGGCGGGAACCGGCGGCGGCCGGGTTACGCGGAGTGGCGCTCCCGACGGCTCTGCCGGCAGCCGCCGCAAGTTGCGCGTCGGGGTTGTTCGGGTCGCTCGCGCCGCCACGCGCGCCAGCGAACTTCTTGCGCATCTGCGCGCGCATCTCTTCGGTGGGCCTGAAGCGCAGCGCCGCGTTCGGCACCAGCAGCACGTTCTTTGCCGAGCCGGTGAGGAAATCGATCGTCGCGGTCATGCCGGGCAGGAGCTTGCCGCCGGGATTGGCGACACTGACAACGACGGTGTAGTTGACGACGTTTTCGGTCGTCTTGGACTGCAGCCTCACCTGCTTGACGGCACCGGTGAAGGTTTCGTTCGGATAGGCCTGCACCGTGAAACGCGCGGACTGCCCTTCATGGATCGCGCCGATGTCGCTCTCGTCGACCGAGGCGAGGATCTGCATTTGCGACAGGTCATTGGCGATCAGGAACAGCTGCGGAGCCGACAAGCTCGCGGCCACAGTCTGACCGACGTCGACGTCGCGCTCGACCACGACCCCGTCGATGGGCGCGTAGATGTTGCTGTAGCCGAGATTCAGTTTTGCGCGATCGAGGCTGACCTGCGCGGACTTGACGTTCGTCTGGGCGACATTGAACGCGTACTTGGCGGTGTTGAAGTCAATCTCCGTGAGCACCTTGCGCTCGAACAGGAGCTTGTTGCGCTGGTATTCGCGGCTCGTCTGCGCGAGCTCCGCCTGGCTGCGTTCGAGTCCTGCCTGCGCGTCCTGGACTGCCTGCTGCAGCACTACCGGGTCGATCTGTGCGATCAGCTCGCCCATCTTGACGCGATCGTTGAAGTCCGCGTGGATGGCCACGACCTTTCCCGATACCTGCGTGCCCACCTGCACGGTCGTCACGGCGCTCAGCGCGCCGGTCGAGGAGACGGTGGCCTCGAGATCGCCGCGCTCGACTGCAGCCAGGCGATACGGGGACGCATCACTCTTGCGTGCGCCGGCCAGGAGCCACGCTCCCACAGCCAGCAAAGAGACGGCGCCCGCTGCAAGGATGATGTGCGATCGCTTCATAGGGTCCTCTGCTACTGCGGACGAATCGTAGCGAAGCCCGATGAACGCTCACTAAAGCCTGTCATGGTTTGCACGCACGTGTCTTGAAGTGCCCGCCGGGTGCCATGAAGTGCCGGGCAACGCCACTGGTGCGCTCCGCGTGCAACTCGTGTACACGCGAGTGCAGCTGGCACTAGGAACTTTGCCGTCGACCGCCGGTTGTCCCTATGCTTGACCTGAGCAGAGCCACCGCAACCCGCGAGGTACGTTCTGGTGAATGTCACGAACCCGACACCAGCGGGTTCCGCCGCGACTCCAAGGTCGCCCGCCGAGCACCTGGCTTTCAGGCGCATCGACCTGCTCCTGATCTTCGGCTTCTGGACGCTGATCGCGTTGCTGACCGCGGCCAACGCGCTTCTCGATCCGCGGGGCCGCAGCCCTCTCTCTGCCGTCACGGGAGCGCCGTTCGCGCTGGCATTCACCTCATCCTATCTCTGGGCCCTGCTCACGCCGCTCATCTTCTGGATGGTGAGTCGCTACTCGCTCGAGCGCAGCAACTGGGTGTGGCGTGTGCTCATGTTCTTCCTGGTGGGCATCGGCGTGGCGATCTTCGTCGACGTCAGCGTCGGCTGGCTGCGTCTCAATGTCCTGCACATCCTGCCGCGCCGCCCGGCGAACGAAGTCGCGCCGATCGCACGCGTCACCCGTTTCTGGTTCATGAACGAATTCCTGGTTTACATCGCGGTGCTGGCGGCCGGATTCGCGCGCGACTATTTCCTGCGCTACCGCGCGCGTCGCGAAGAGACCATCCAGCTGCAGGCTCATGCCGCGCAATTGCAGGCGCAACTCGCCGACGCGCGGCTCGCCGCGTTGCGCACGCAGCTCGACCCGCACTTCCTGTTCAACACGCTGCACGCCGTTTCCGCGCTGGTCGAGCACGATCCGCGCGGCGTGCGCCGCATGATCGCGCGCTTGAGCGAGCTGCTGCGCAACACGCTCGAAGGTGCGGCCGAACCGGAGATTCCGCTGGATCAGGAACTCGGGTTGCTGCGCCGTTATCTGGAGATCATGGAAATCCGTTTTCGCGGACGGCTCGAAGTCGACATGCAGGTCGATCCCGAGGTGCACAATGCCCTGGTGCCAAACCTCATTCTGCAGCCGCTGGCCGAGAACGCGATCAAGCACGGCGTCAGCAAGATCGACGGCACCGGGCGCATCGCCATTCACGCGCAGCGCAACGGCGAGCAACTGATCCTGCGCGTGCAGGACAACGGTCCGGGACTGATCGGACAGGCAGCGGTTGCTGAAGGCCTGGGGATGCGCAATACGCGCGAACGCCTGCAACAGCTCTATGGCTCGGCATACAGCGCCACGCTACGAACGGCAGAAGAGGGTGGCGTGATCGCCGAGGTAGTCCTCCCCTACCACACGCGATTGGACCTTTCCGGTGCGCCCCTGACCGCGCATGCCGGTGGACACGGTCGGTGACCGCACGCAGGCCGCTCAAGGTGCTGATCGTCGATGACGAGTCGCTCGCTCGTCAGCGCCTGCATGATCTCCTGTCACGTGAAAAAAACATCGAAATCGCAGGCCAGGCCGACAACGGCGAGGCCGCGGTCGCGGCCATCAACACCCTCGCCCCTGACCTCGTCTTCCTGGACGTGCAGATGCCGGGCAAGACGGGTGTCGAGGTGGCTCGCGCCGTGGGTCTCCAGCGCATGCCCGCCACGATCTTCGTCACGGCATATGATCACTACGCGCTCAAGGCCTTCGAGGTCGCCGCCATCGACTACCTGGTCAAGCCCTTCGACGATGAGCGCTTCGAGCAGGCTTTCAGGCGTGCCCGTCGCATGATCGAGCTCGAGGAAGTCCATCGTCTCTCCGAGGACCTCCTGGCAGTCCTGCAGGGCAAGCAGGACGCGGGGAACCAGGCTCCGTCAGCGCAATACCTCGAGCGCATACCGGTAGAGTCCCGGGGCCAGGTCCGCGTGGTTGCGGTGGACGAGATCGAATACATCAGCGCGAGCGGGCCGTATGCCGAACTGCACGTCGGCGACAAGACCTACGTCATCCGCGAGCGGATGCAGAGCCTGGAAGAGCAGCTCGATCCCAGCCGCTTCTTTCGCATACACCGCTCCTCGATCGTGCGACTCGACCGGGTCGACACCTTGCTGCGTGACCCCGGAGGCGACTACGCGGTGCGCCTGAAATCTGGCGCGAGGCTCGATGTCAGCCGCAACCGGGTCGAGCAGCTCGAGAAGTGGATGGGACTTCCCGGCAGCCGATCCTAGGGAGTTCTGCGCAGGAGTCGCCTCGGGCGATTGCCGTCAGGCGCCGTCGATCACCATGGGTACTCGCTCCCGTCGTGATGAAAGAACTTGCCGGTATGGCCAACGGTAAGTTTCTCGATCACACGCCGCATGTTCGAGCTCCTTTCCGGCGTGATGTTGGCATTCGGCCCACCCATGTCGGTCTGCACCCAACCGGGATTGAGCACCACGCAGGTGATCCCGCGTGCCTTGAGATCGACGGCGAGACTGCGCATCACCATGTTGACTGCGGCCTTGGAGCTTCGATAAGCGATCCAGCCGCCGGAGCTGTTGTCGGCCAGCGAGCCCATGCCACTCGTGATCGTGACGATGATCTTGCGCTGGCTGCGGCGTACGTGATCGATGAAGGCCTCGGTCACGCGCATCGGCCCGAGCGTATTCACGTCGAGCAGCTCGCTCCAGGATGCGTAGTCCATGTCGCCGAGGCGTTGTCCGGAAGCGCCCATGATGCCTGCGCTGTTGATGAGCACGTCGATCGCTGTGTCACCGAGTTGTTGCGCCGCGCGTCGAACCTCAGCCGCATCGGTGACATCCATTTCCAGCAGCTCGACGCTGCCCTTGCCGGCCTTGACGATGGGTTCGAGCTTGCTCGCCGTGCCCGGATCACGACAGGCCGCGAATACGTGCCAGTCCTCCGCAGCGTACTGGCGCACGAATTCGAGGCCGATGCCGCGGCTTGCGCTGGTGATCAGGACCGACGCCATGAATTTCTCCTCGCTCCGCTCATCCCAGGTTTTCGTCGAACCAGCGATAGCCGTAGTAGAGTCCGATCGCGCCGCCGATCGCGCTCGCGATCACTGCTGCCCACAAAGCAAGATGCGCGCCAAGCCACCATCCCGCCGAGCCCAGGACGAAGGCGCACAGCCAGCCGATGATGGTTCGCATGCGAGGACCTGTGCTCCGGAAAGCAGATTGTGCGCGCGGGACACGCCACGCGCTATGCTGTGTACATGACACGATACTTCAGGTTGCTGGTTCGCCTCGGCTGTTTTTCCCTGGTGCTGGCGACGTCCACGGCAATTCTTGCCGCGGACCAGCCGAACTCGCTCGGGGCGCTGGTCAAGTCGGCACACGAGCAGCTGGCAGCGATCCGCAGTCAGCTCGGTGATGTCGAGCGCTATGTGAACAACGCCTCGCGTGGTGCCAATACCGGCTATGGCGGGAGCATTTTCGCTGCTGCGGGCCGCGGACAATTCACCGACCTGGACCGCAGCGCGAGGGACCTCGCGGAAATCGGCAACGATGTCGTGCACCTGACAGCGAAGTGTGTGGAAGAATCGCGCAGCGTCGCCGTCAAGTTCCGCAGCTATGTGCAGCGCGTACGCAGCGGTATCAGCCAGATCGAGTCCGCCAGCAGCGAGAACCAGGTGCAAATGACGGTCAGCAAGGTTCGGCGCGACCTCGATTCGACCGAGGAGCAGTTGGAGAGCGTCGCCGGGCTCAGCGGCAGCTGCAGCAACTGAGAGGCTGATCCTACGGCCGGCCGCCCAACAAGCGCGCCGGCAAGAGAATGACTGCGCGCAATAGCTCGAAAACGCCCTCGACAGCGATGCCCACGAGCCGGAAGGGCAGTGACAGCAGCCACACGATCGGCCAGAGCACCAGCGCGAGCAGCGCCAGCGGCCAGCAGACGACGAGGAGTAGCAACCAGAGCAGGAATTTCATCTGTTCACCTCGCAAGCTAGCGTACCTGGTGCGCGGCGCGCAGGAAAGAACACGGCAAGGTCGAAGGAGGTCCTCATGATCGTCGGAGCGCATTCGATCATCTACAGCGTCGACGCCGTCGCGGATCGCGCCTTCCTGCGCGATGTGCTCAAGCTCACGCACGTCGACGTCGGTGACGGCTGGCTGATTTTCGGTCTCCCGCCGGCGGAAGTGGCGGTGCATCCCTCCAGCAACAACGACGTGCACGAGTTCTATCTCATGTGCGAAGACATCGCCGCGCTGGTCCGCGACATGCAACGACAGAGCGTCGCGTGCAGCGCGGTCGAGAACCTGGGCTGGGGGCTGCGCACCGAGGTGACCTTGCCGGGCGGTGGCAAGTTGGGCATCTATCAGCCTCGGCACGCGCGTCCGCCGAGCATGGGGGCGAAAGCTGCCCGCAAGAAAACGACAAGGCGCGCGGCAGGCACATCCGCCGGCAAGAAGAAGTTCCGCGCGCCGCGCAGGAAGAAATAGCGGTCTACGCCGCCGGCGGCGCGAACGCGAGTCGCGTGGACCGGAATTCCGGCAAGACTTCGCAGCGCTCCGCGAGCGCGCGCAGCGCCGGGTAGCTCCCGGGCGCGAACGTCGCCGGCAGTGCGTCGCCGGTGAACGTGAAGACGCAGCTCACCGTGATGTCGGCCTGCGTCATGCGCTCTCCGACCAACCAGGTGCCGGCGCGGGTGTGCACTGCGAGCCGTTCCAGCTCCGCGAGGGCCCCGTGCATCTGGGAGCGACAGCGCTCTACCCATGGCTCGTGGCGCTTTTCCGCCGGGCGAAAAGCGCGCTCATACAACTGCTCCCGCGCCTTGTCACCGGCGCCGTTCGCGATCGCCATGAGACGCATCGCCGTGCGCCGTTGCAGACCCGAGCGCGGCAGCAACGCTCGCTCTGGCCCGGCCCGCTCATCGAGATAGTCGAGAATCGCCGAGGTCTCAACCAGCGCTTCACCGTCATCGAGCACGAGCGTTGGCACCCGGCCCAATGGGTTGTAGTGGCGAATCCGCTCGAAGTCCTTGCCCACGGACCAGTTGGCATGCTCGAACGGCATGTCCAACAGCTTCAGGCTGATGGCCACGGGGCGTACGAACGGCGAATCGAACATTCCAATGAGCATCATGAGGGATCCCCTGATCAGCGCGGCTCGATGGAGACCTGGGTCGTCACGGAGTTCGCGATGTAGCACGACGCATGCGAGCGATGATGCAGGTCGTCGAGTTCAGTCGCGCTCGGCGTCTTGTCCGCCCAGGTGATTTTCGGGCGCAGCTGCACGCGCAACATGGCGAGCGCGCCAGCAGCATTCTTGCCGGTCTCTCCCACCGCGTCGTCTTCGTAGCTATCGATGACGAGGCCCGCGCGGGCGGCATAAGACAGGAAAAACAACATGTGGCACGAGGACAGCGCGGCGATGAAGGCTTCCTCGGGATCCACGGCATCGGCCCGGGACAGAGGCAGAGGCACGACATGCGGCGAGCTCGAGGCCGGTACCACGGTGCCGCCATCGAAACGCCACTCGTGCGCTCGCGAGTACTTGTTGTCCTTGAAAGCCGCGCCGGCGGGACGTTCCCAGACCACGGTGGCTGAATGTGCGCTCATGCTCGACCTCCGGATTGCCTGCGCGGGGGGACGCGAGCCTAGCACGCCAGCACCCCCCGTTCAGGCCCAATTAAGGCACCGCGAGTAGACTTCAACGCATGATGAGGCTCGGTTCGACAGCGCTGGTTCTGCTCCTTGCCGCTTCGGGCCCGGCGCTGGCCCTCGAAGCGGATCCGCCCAGCCGTGTCGCGCGGTTAAGTTATATCGATGGGCAGGTGCTGTTGCAGGCGGCCGACGCCGGAGCACCCGAGCAAGCCGCACTCAACCTCCCTGTGACGATCGGCGACCGGGTCACGACCGAGTCTGGCTCACGCGCCGAGCTCAGCGTGGGTACGGCTGCCTTGCGTCTCGACGAGTACACCGACCTGACCGTCGCCAATCTCGACTCCGATATTGCCCAGGTGTCGCTGAACTCGGGGACGCTCGGCATTCATGTGCGCGAGTTGCTCGCATCGGAGACCTTCGAAGTCGACACGCCGAACGCGACCATACGGCTGCTTCGCCCGGGCGACTATCGAATTGGGATCGACCAGGACGGCGCAGCGGTTGTGGCCGTGCGTTCCGGCGATGCAGAGATCGACAACGGCAATGGCCCCGTGCGGCTGCGCGATGGGCAACAGCTGCGCCTCGCGAACGGCGATCAGTTCGCGAACGTGCAGAACCTCGACCCGCAGGATGCCTTCGATACGTGGTGCATCGATCGGGAGCGCGCCATTTCGGACGCGCAGTCGAGCCGCTATGTCTCGCGCGATGTCGTCGGTTACGAGGACCTCGATCAATACGGCAACTGGTACTCCGAGCCGGGCTACGGCGCTGTCTGGGCGCCGACTGTAGTAATCGCGGGCTGGGCACCTTATAGCTACGGGCGGTGGGCCTGGATTTCGCCCTGGGGCTGGACCTGGGTCGATCGTTCGCCGTGGGGATTCGCGCCCTTCCACTACGGTCGCTGGGCTTTCATGCACCAGCGTTGGTGCTGGGTCCCCGGTCCGCGCTTCCACCGCCCGGTCTGGGCTCCGGGTCTCGTCGCCTGGCACCGCGGTTCGGACCGCGGCGACCCGCGCAATCGACCGGTGAGCTGGTTCCCGCTCGGTCCGCGCGAGGTGTATGTCCCCTCCAAGCAGGTGAGCCCGCGTTACCTGCGCAACGTGAACGTCGCCAACACCGCGATCACCAACAACGCGTACATCACGAACGTCTATAACAACCGTGTGCGTGACATCCGTTACATCAACCGCAATGCACCGAGCGCGGTTACCACGGTGCCCAGAAGTGCCTTCACGGCGGCAGGACCGGTTACGAGGCCAGCATGGAGCGGGGACTTCAGGGACAACGCCCGCATGCAGCCCGCGCCGGCTCAGCGGCACGTCAACGACAATCCACGCATGAATCGTGGCGCTGATCCACGTCTAAGTCGCGGTGCAGACCCACGCATGAATCGCGGCGCCGATTCGCGAGTCGCCGATGCCAGCACGCCCGCCGAATTCGGGCGCCCGCAGAGGACCGAGCGCCCCCAGGCGGATGGCGGTGGCGAGGGACGAATGACCATACCGCGGACCCCCACGGATCGACGCCAGATCCAGAGTGATGACGGCTGGCGGCGTATTGACTCACGCCCGAATACGCTGCAACCAACGATCCGGGGCGCGCCTGTTGCAAGGTTCGATGCGAATCGTGGCGTGTCGAATCCCGCCGGGCGAGCGGCTTCCCAACCAACATTCAATCGCGGCCCCGGTCGCAGCGTTTCAGTCACGCCGCCGCAGGGCAACGGGGCACATGAGAACCGCGGCGCCGCGGGCCGTTCGACTACCCAGCCGGCCGGGAACGCACACTCTGCGGGCAACTCTCGGGGCGCAACCCCAATGGGCGGCGGGCGCTCGAATCGCGGCGGACTGTCGGTTAGCAGGCAGTAGGGTCGTCATCGCAGCCTCAGCGCTGGGGCGGCGCCAAAGAGCGCGAGGATGCCCCATACCGCCAGAGCCATTCCGCCGCAGAAATACACGGCAAGAAAAAAGCGAAACGCCAGGGGATTGTCGTCGCGATTCGGCCGATAGGGACGGAACCCCGCGGCACCCGCAGGAAGCACGCCCACCAGGTGGCCGCGCCAGGCGACGGCAAGCACTCCCGCACCGAGCAGAATGAGGATTATCGATCCGAGCGTGCGCGGCACGGCACTACGCCTGCACGCCCATGACGCGACGCGCGACCTTGAGAATCCCGATGATCACGAGCGCGACCACGCCGAACTGGATGATCTCGAACGGCCACAGATTGTGTGAGGTCGGATCGCGCGCGGTATCGACGATGATCCGCAACACGACGAACCCGATCACGACCGCAGGCACGGCAGCCGCAATCTTCCACCCGCCACGCCACTTCCATACGCTCCACAGCGGCACCCCGATGCCAGCGACCAGGAGCGCAAGCATGAAGAGCATGAAGCCGCTCATCAGCGCCATGGTCCCCGTCGATGTCGGCTCGTTGGCACGCCGCTGCGCATCTTCATGCATGCGAGCGGCTTCCGCGGCGATGAGACCGTCGACCCATGCCGCGCGCGGTTCAGACGCCGCGCTGGCATCGGTCCAGCGCAGCTGCGCGGGCTGGCTCGCTAACACCCGCTCGCGATAAGGCTTGCCGCCGCCCGCCTTGATCCGAATCTCGTCGACTTCGCCGGGCCCGGTGAGCTCGAACCAGCCCAGCGCTTCGCCGGAGCCCAGGTAAGCCGACGAGGCGTTCGACATGGCTTGCTTGACTTCCTTGCCATTGAGAAACGGACGAGCCCAGAGACTGATGGGCTCATCGGTCGAGTATTCGATGCGCACATAGAACGATTGACCATGACCCAACGTGCCGCTCATGGCCGGCTGGGTCTCGATGATGCGTGCATTCGATTCCGCACGAGCCGCGGTGAGCAGCGCCATCAACAACGTGGCCAAAAAAATGATCAGGATGTTGCGTCGGAAGTTCACGGCGGCCTCACACTCTCGGGGGAGCGGCAGCGATAGTGCCGGGTCGCACGCAGCCCGCACAATCAACGCGCGCCGTCAGTCGCGCGTTCGGTGACGAGGATCACACTCGGGTGACGAAAACCCGCCAGCCGGGCGGTGTCAGGAGGTCATTTTGGCTGGGGCACGATCCGCAAGTATGGCCGCGGCGCCTTCCAGCCTTGCGGATAGATCTTCTTCGCTTCCTCGTCGGACACGGAGCCAGCGATGATCACGTCCTCGCCCTGCTTCCAGTTCACCGGCGTCGCGACGCGATGCTTGGCAGTCAGCTGCAGCGAGTCGATCACGCGCAGCACTTCGTCGAAGTTGCGACCGGTGGTCATCGGATAGGCGATGATCAGTTTGATCTTGCGGTCCGGCCCGACGACGATCACGTTGCGCACCGTCTGGTTGTCCGCAGGCGTGCGACCGGCTGACGATCCCGGGGTTTCGGCCGGGAGCATTTCATACAGCTTCGCGACTTTGAGGTCGGAGTCGCCGATCAGCGGGTAGTTGGGCGCGTACCCTTGCGTCTCCTTGATGTCGGCAGCCCACTTCGAGTGGCTGTCGACGGGATCGACGCTCAGGCCGATCACCTTGACGTTGCGCTTGTCGAACTCAGGCTTGAGCTTTGCCATGTAGCCGAGCTCGGTCGTGCAGACCGGCGTGAAATCCTTCGGATGCGAGAACAGCACCGCCCATGAATTGCCGATCCAGTCGTGAAACTGGATGTGGCCCTCGGTCGTGTCGGCTTCGAAATTCGGCGCGGTATCGCCAATGCGCAGAGTCATGACCCACCTCCATCCACTTATCGCAATCGATCGCGGTGCAGTGTATTGCGCGCCCGCGAGCCTGAGTTATTGCTATTGGTTGGGTAGATCTTGCGCGCGGTCATGGTGAGGAGTAAAGCCGCGATCGCGGGCCAGTACGGCTGCCTGCGTGCGCGTGCGCACGCCCAGCTTTTCGAAGATTCGAGTCAGTGAGTTACGCACGGTCTTCTCGCTGATGAACAGGCCGGCGCCAATCTCCGTGTTGCTGCGCCCCGCGACCAGCGATGCGAGAATCTCCCGTTCGCGCTCCGACAGAACGGCAAACAGTTCATCCTCGCGGCCGCTGTTCGCGGGCCGACCAGTAAACTCCAGCACGACATCCATGAATCGCGACCAGGCCGGCTCATGGGAAAGCAGGATGTGATTGCGCGACTCGAGCTGCACGAACTCCGCATTCGGGATCTCGGAAGCGATCATCTTGCCAGCTGAAAAGGGCACAACTTCGTCCTCGCGCGCATGCACTACCAGCGTGGGTACCCGCACCTGCGGCAACAGGTCGCGAACGTTGACGTCCCCTCTCGCCATCATGAGCCGGGTCGCCATCTTCGGCGTGGTCGTGCGACGGCACAGCTCGTTGAACCAGTCGATCTGTTCGCGCGTCGCACCTGGTACGAAGACCGAGGTGAACAGCTCACGAAAAACCGGGTTGTCCTTCCCCCATCCCAGCAATGCGAGATCGATCATCGCCTGGTAGCGACGCATCCCGTCCGCATCCTCACGATGCATCCATCCCAGGGGGTAGCCACCATAGAGAATCAGCTGTGATACGCGCTCCGGATGGCGAACGGCGTAGGTGACCGCGGCAGCTGTTCCCTGCGAGATGCCGAACAGCACGAACTTTTCTCCGGGATCGCTCGCCGCAACGACCGCCTCCAGGTCATCCGCCCAGCGTGAGGTCCCGACGTCCGCGACGTCCCAGTCCGTCATCCCACAGCCGCGTTCGTCGTAGCGAATCAGCCGGAAATGAGCGCTCAGAAAGTCGATCCAGTGATGCCAGATGGGACTCTCGAGGTCGTAGTCGAGGTGGGACAGCCAGTTCGCCGCCTTGACGAGCGCAGGCCCGGAGCCGGAAGTCGCCCAGGCCAGCCGCACGCCGTCGCGGGTCTTCAGATACCGGACTGATTGCTGAATTCGCATCCCATTCTCCCGGCGCGAGTTTACCTGCGTTTGCGTCCTGCCACCTTGCAGCGCTACCGGGACATTTCTCCCCTGCTCCGCGGCCGCTCCACCCCTTCGTCAGGACATTCTTCCCGTATTGCGGCGCCGGCTCTTGCCTCATTCTGCCCCCCATCGAAACCGCCCCTCTCAAGGAGTCGATGCCATGAATGCCGCCGTCGAAGCCGTACAGAGCAACGCCCAGCGTCCCATCAACACCGCCCGCTACGCGCGCTGCATCAGCGCTTCGAAGCGCGCGCGTTGGGACATCGATGCCGATGTCATTCGCGGTCGCCAGTTCGACCTGTCGCAGCGTTTCCTTCCGAATGGACTCTCGAAAGTGGACGAGTTGCCGTTTCTCAGTTCCGCCGAGGCGCGCCTGCTCACACAGGTACAGGGACGCACCTACGCCCAGATCTTTGGCCTGGTCGAACGCTTCATCACCGCCCTGGTCGACGCCGGCTACCTGGCCGACCGGGCGCTGGGCAGCCTGGTCAGGTTCTCCTTCTGGATGCTCGGCGGCGCCGGGCTCGCGCTCGCCGAGGCCCCGGAAGCCGACCGGCCCCGCCTGCGCGAGGAGTGGCGCTACCTCATCGGCCAGACCATCGCCGGCCTGCGCGCCGTCTAAGCCTGCCGGCCACCGGCACCCATCCCGGTCCCTGTGGGGACGGGCAGCACCACGTTCGCCAGCGGGACGTGGTGCTGCCCGGCATGCATGTCCCGGTCGTGCAGGCTGCCCTGCACGACCGGACGCGGGAAGGACACCTTGACCACGTGCAAGTCCGGGATGCGAAAGATCTGCAAGGACGCGGGGGCGACGTGGTACAGCTCGCTGATCAGCTCGGTGGTGATGAGCGCGTCCGCGATTCGGTAGGTCTGTTCATCCGGCATGAAAGCCTCGAGCGTCATCCAGAACGGCCCGGCGTTCTTCGATCGCACTTCAAGCGCGAGGTCGCCCAGCGTACGAGGCGCGTCGTTCGTGTCAGAAGCCATGGCTCGGACCCATCTCCAGGCGGAACATCCCGGTCGGCGAGTCGACGTCGACGACGTGGTTGAGCACGAACTCGTACGCCGCGCCGCGATCGATGTGCGCGGGGGAGGTGGCGAACGCGAAGCTGGGCAGGTAGTTCATGGTCGGCAGGGGCAGGTGCAGCAGCAGCGGGTTGGCCAGCTTCGCGATCGCCGTCGCCGTCTGCTGGTCCTGGGCGCTGACCAGCAGCATCACCCCGACTTCGGCCGGCGTGGACGGCCGGCGCTCCAGCTCGCCCAGGATGGCGTTGTAGCCGTACAGGCGCAGATCGGCTCCCCACGAGTCAGCGGCCAGCTCGAGCACGCTTGCCACCCGTTCGGTCAAAGTCTTGTCGAAAAACTCGGCCCATACGTCGATCGACCGAAGGATCTGCGGATCCCGGATGCCCGTGAAGGACACCGTCTCGTACCCGGTGACCGCCGCGCCCTCGAGCTTGATCGTGTACTGGTCCGCGGGGTCGAATCGCGACCCCTCGACGCGCACGGTGCGCTCGTCGATGGCGGTGTAGCGGGCGCCGGCCACCTCGA
>Ga0137409_10001897_pt1 | contig 22519 bp, 23 predicted proteins | sample CZODoug1_16funga_FD_122059 | JGI IMG/M metagenome (GOLD analysis project Ga0137409, IMG submission 122059) | Vadose zone soil fungal communities from Angelo Coast Range Reserve, California, USA - CZODoug1_16fungal (Hybrid Assembly) | ecosystem: Environmental > Terrestrial > Soil > Vadose zone...
GCGTTACTGCTTTCATAAACTCGGCTCGTTGATCCGTAACCAGTTTCGTAGAGCGCGTCGGCAATTCCTTTTCCTGCTCGTAGCATTTTTTTGAAGCGCGCTAGCCGCAACGCTGCCGCCAGATCGCGCGGGCGCAAGCCGGTCACCTGCTGGAATGCCCGCCGCAATGTGCCAGGTGTTGTCCCCAGCCTTGCCGCTAATGCCGTAAATCGAGTGCCTTCCTCTTCCCCAGCCTTGCTCAGTTCGTACGAGGCACGTTCGACCAGCGCGACCGGGCCTGCCACCTCGTTGGGGCGGCAACGTCGGCACGGCCGGAAGCCCTGCTTCTCGGCTTCAGCGCCTGTATGGAAGAAAACTACATTCCGCCGTAACGGCCGCCGCGCCGGGCAAGACGGACGGCAGTAAATGTGCGTCGAGCGCACCGCCAGCACAAATGTGCCATCCGCTCGCGCATCGCGGGTGATCGTGGCGCGCCAATAACGCGCGGCTGCCCGGGGCGGAATATTGGATTGGGCCTGAGGATTCTTGCGGTTCCTGTTCATGGGCTAACAATACTAACAATGAATGGGCCAATCTATCCGCGAACGCCGATCAAAAGAAGCTCTTTCCGCCAAATGCAGGGCGTCCTACCGCCGCCGAGGGCGTACAGCAAAATCTGCCGCGATAGCCACGAAATACTGGATTGGCCTTAGAAACCCTTACCCAGAACATGGGTTCTTTCCTAGGGGAGCGGTTTGTGGGTTGAATCGCACCGTTCAAGATCAGGTCTGAAGTGAGGGCTCATGAGAGTGTTGTCCAAAGTGGTTCTAGTGTCGATTGTGCTGGCAATCGCGATGATTGCCATTTCTACTAGTGCCTTCCAAAGGCGATTTGCGATGTCCGGACCGGCTTCAAAAGCTGAATTAGAACGCGGCCGATACCTGGTTGAACAGGTAGCCAAATGCCCGGAATGCCACACGCCACGTAAGCCAAATGGCGAACTGGACGCAGCGGCATGGCTGCGGGGAGCACCGATTTGGATCAAGCCAGTCGCTGCCATTCCGAACTGGGCGGACCACGCCCCGGCGCTGGCAGGGTTGCCGAGTCTTACAGAGGCCCAGGCGGAGAAAGTATTGGAGGATGGTACGGGACCGAATGGAGAAGACTTGCGTCCCCCGATGCAGATTTATCATATGGCGCCTGCTGATGCGCGTGCGATTGTGGCGTATCTGAAGTCGTTGCCCGCCGAGGTGCACTAGGTTTGAGGTGGATTAGCTCCGAGGTGATCGGGATCTTTTGCGAGCGCTGCGGCGGATTGGTTTTCGTTTAGTGCGGAGCCGCGACTTCTGCAACACGGCTGCCTGTGTTTTCCTGGGCAGTTTGCTGAAGACCAGGTCGTAGGATTCGCGGAGCAGCGCCGCTAGGTCCTCCTTCTGCAGCGCCTCCCTGGTTTCCAACGCGACCCATTGATTGCGCGCCATATACGGGGCCGGGATAATCCCGGCGCGTTCGGTGAGGTCCGCAAAATTTTCCGCTGAACATTTGAAGGAAAGCCAGACCTTGGCCGGTTCCAGGACAGTAACCGCAAAAATCTTTTCGCTGATTCTGAAAGTCAGATCGTGGCCCCAAGTGACCTTTTCGGTGGCTCCGGGAAAGGAGAGACAGAGTTCCCGCACCCAGTCCAGATCCGCGTGCATGGTCAAAGTTTAGGGGAAGTTCAGTACGCAGAGAAGAACTTTCAGTCGGCTCGACTTCCGACGCGATCTGGCAATTTGTTCCTGCCGGCGCTTGCAACGAGAAAATCAATGGCCGCCGGGCAAGCTTCCTTGATCGCGGTGGTTGTTTGAGGATGGGGGACGAAGGGTCGAGCACCTGGTCACGGCATTCACTGAGATGTGGTACGAAAACTTCCGGCTGATGTGTGATCAGGCGGCGCAGGGATGGGCGGAAGCTTCTGGGGATTGGAAGAAGCGGATAGCGGCTAGTCGACGCCGATGTCTTCGTTCCAGATGGCGGGATTTTCGCGGATGTAAGCCGCGAGGAGATTGATGCAATCGACGGAATGTAGGTCGACGACGTTGACGCCATTTTCGCGGAGCCAGTCGATGCCGCCTTGGAAGTTGACCGATTCTCCGACGACTACGATAGGAATGCCGAATTGGCGGACCAGTCCGCTGCAATACCAACAAGGCGCCAGCGTGGTGACCATGATCATGTCGCGATAGGTGCGTTGGCGCCCTGCGCGGCGGAAAGCGTCGGTTTCACCGTGGATCGAAGGATCGTTCTCCTGGACTCGGCGATTGTGACCGCGGCCTAAGAGGCTTCCCTGGGAGTCAAAAAGAGCAGCGCCGATGGGGATGCCGCCTTCGGCGAGGCCTTGGCGCGCTTCATCTAGGGCTATCCGCAGCAGTTGCTCGAAATCCGTTAGACTTATGTTCATTCATTCATTTTTGGAGAATCGAATGGAAACGCATTCTACCCTACCCGAAAAGCCGGATTCCACTAAGCCCGGAACCAAAGCAGAGAGCTTCGCGTTGCTTGAGAGCGAAGCCTTACTGCAACAATTCGTAAAAGCTTGGAAGGCCGGGAAGTTGCCGAAAGCCGAGTGGACGCATGCCGCGCATGTGGCGATGGCGGGTTATTTTGCTTTTGATCATGCGGCTGCGGCGACGTTTGCGATCATGAAGGCCGGCATATTGCACCACAACACGTCCGTAGGCACCCCCAATACCGAAGACAACGGGTATCACGAAACGCTGACGCGCTTTTGGTCCAGCGAGATAGGCGAGTTCGTTCGGGTGGGCCGCTACCACTCGCGATTGGAAGCGGTCCGGGCGGCAGTGTCAGCGTTCGGTTCAGACCGCGACCGCTTCCGGCGATTTTACAGCTTTGATGTGGTGCGAGATCGCCGCGCCAGGCGGGATTGGATAGCGCCTGATCGCCATCCTGCAGGCAATTAGCGACAAGTGAGAACGCGTTCGGGACACAACAGCGTGTATACCGGGCCACGCCCCGCGGCCTCCCTTTCTGACCTAAAGTCCCGGCCTCCCACAACTTAGGTTTTCGGTCCATCTCTTGCTGATGCAACAGGGCAGGAGATGACCATGTTGCGACGCAACCTTCTTTTCGTGCTTATCGCTGGAGTTGAATGGGTGGGTTTAGGCTGTCGTGGAGAAGCAGCGCGTCCACCGCATACCGCGCAACCTCAAATCAGTTCTAGCGCGGCGGTCCCGATCACTGAAGCTCGACAAACGTCCCGAAGCGCTACACATGCGCGTCGCCTTCGCCGAGATACGCCGCACGAGTCCTTTTTGGCCACTTACCACAATCCGGAAGAGGGCATCTCGTTTCGTTATCCCCGGAACTATTCCCTCGAAGAAGGCGATGTACAAGAACGCTCGTTTTTCCTGCAAAGACAGGAGGATCTGGATAGCGAGCAACCAGGAGCCAAATTGTTGGCCACTGTTTTGATACCGGAGGACGGTTATCCGAACACTACCTTTGAGCATGGATCCTTGCAATTGACGATCAATCAGGCGGAAACGGAGAACAGCTGCTTGGAAATGAGCGAAGTGGAAGTGACGGGAAACGGTTCCCGAGCGCTTACGGCACAAGGAATGGCGCTGCACTGGAGTGGGCAAGAGACCGAAATTGCTGGGACCAAGGTTTTGCAACGCAAGTATGCCGGATATTCGCAGGGAACCTGCTATCAGTTTCGGCTGATGCTGGCCGCGGGCGAGTCAGCCGACCCGAATGGCTTCACCAAGAACGCGGACATGGTCAGGATCATGAAGCAACTCGAAAACATTGTGGTGAGCTCGCGAGTTTTCGCCAAGAGTGCGCCTGGGCCTGGCGAAATCAGCAAACAAACAGACCGCTTGTGATTGCAACCAGTGGTGAGTGGAGCGCACATCTGGATCTCCTGAGCACCGCCATGTGAAATACCCGCACAAAATGGCGGTTTCCATGGGTTAAGTCGCGCATCCTCTCGACAGTAGTCATGCTTCGTGACAACGCGCGATCCATAGAAATGTCACTCTTCGGTTGGAAAGCTAACCAGATTTCCTTCCCTTCAAAACGAAAACGAGGGCACAGCGTAGGCTCCACGCATGTTTCGCGCTTGGGGCTAGGTTCTTTCCTCGCCCCATGAACTTCTGAGGAGGAAACGATGCATTTTGGAAAAATTCTGTTGGTGTGTCTCGGGTTGGTGATGGTGTTCGGCATGACTGCCGGGTCGGCAGGTTTGGGTAACTGCCCGGCAAAAGCTACGATTCTTGCTGATGGCGGGGCACCACTGCCGCCTCCCACGCTCGTGGCCGATGGTGGGGCACCACTGCCGCCTCCCCTGCTCATGGCTGACGGTGGAGCGCCGCTACCCCCTCCCGCAACTCGTTCTTTCCAGCTACAAGCTGCCGCATAAAAGCTTGCACAGACGGTAAGGGAAAGATGTTCTGACATTTTTCCCTTACCCGTGCTAGCATACGATAGCGAAACCCAACCTTACCCAACTAGTTACCGACCGTGGAGGAAGATGCTCGGCCAACTTATTTGGTGGAGCAGCATTGCATTAGAAATGGTTTTACTGGCGCGAGGCCTGCACAACCGGCTTGCGTTTCGTTTGCCGGTTTTCTATTCGTACATCGCTTTTGTGATTTTTCAGGATCTGGTCAGACTCTCCACCTTCCAATGGAAGTTCGACTTCTACAAACCAGTTTTTTGGAGTACTGAGTTCCTGGGTCTAGCCATCGGTTCGCTGGTGGTTTTTGAGATCTACAAGGTCTCGCTGGCGGCCTATCCAGGGGCGGCGCGAATGGCTCGCAATGCGCTCGCGGTGGTGTTCCTGGTCGCGCTGGTCAAAGGGCTACTTCACGTTGCGAGCGCACCTGCCGGCTGGCAAACGTCATCGGCTGCCCCGGAAATAGAGCGAGTGCTCCGTGTCGTGCAGGCGGCAGCGATCCTGGCGCTTGTGGCTTTATTCTTGGTCTACTCAATACCGTTTGGACGCAACCTGAGAGGGGTCTTGCTGGGATATGGCCTCTTCGTGGGGATGAGGGTCATCTGCCTGACATTTGTTTCCTTACAAAATCATAATTTCTGGTTCTATGCGTATTCCGCATCCTATATAGGAGCACTCAGTTTGTGGCTCGGCTACTTATGGTCCTATCAGCCAAGTCCGCAGCCGAGGAACCCTCGCGCGGACCTCGACGATGAGTATCGAAAGATCGCCGCGGAAACGCAGCGGTGGCTTCAAGCAATGCGGGGATATCTACGAAAGACGGTGCGCTCATGATCGACTTTTTGGGCCTGATCGCCGGAGTACTTCTGGTCGTGATCTTAATGGCAGTGGCCACCAAGGGATGGATGGGGTCGCGAAAATTGCCAGACCCGGTTCTCGGGTCCAGCGAAGAGGAAGCGACGGAGCCCTGCCCGAAAGAATTTGTCTCGAGAGTTTTCTCCCGCGGCGATTGGGAGTTCGTTCATGGCCTGAAGAGTCGTGGCATGGAACGATTGTTCGAGCACGAACGAAAGAAGGTGGCATTAGTTTGGGTGCGCCAGACCTCCACGCTGATCCGCAAAGCCGTAAGGGTACATGCCGATGCGGCGCGCCAAAGCAAGAGCCTGGATTTCTTGGGGGAAATCAACATTCTGGCCCAATTCCTGATATTGATTCTCTCGTGCCGGGTTCTGTCGATTGCGATTCACATAGCGGGACCGGTGCGGCTCAGCGGACTGGCGCAATTTGCGCACAGACTGTCGCAACAGGTAGATAGGTTGCAAGAATCTCTCCAGGCGGGCGTGCTGGCCAGTGCGACTGGAACACGCGCCACGTAGCTGGGGGAATGCTAAATTGTTTTTCTTAAGGCATTGAGCGCTATAAAGCCATGGATACTGGGGACAAGGTGGTGACAGTGCAACGCGCGTACGATGATTTGTTGCGCCGATCGCTCTCCCATATCAGTGGCGACTTGGCACGGCTGATCTATTTGGCGTCGACGCGCGACTACAACACCGGAAAGTACCATCATGACGGACTAGCAGCCCACTTTAAGACGGAGATCGCGTGCCAGGCGCTGGAGCTGGCGCACCGTCAAATCTTCTATCGAATCGCCGCCCGATCACTGGAAGAGCTGGTGGGTGAATTGGATCTCTACGTGAATTCTTCGCGCCAGAATCGCGACGATGTTCTGCAGGTGTGGCAAAAACTGGAGCCCTATCGAGTGGCGCTTCCGGTGAATGTTGACGTAGTCGCTGCGCAATTATTTGTCTCCAACATCAAACTTGCTTTGGCAATCTTGCGGCAGCGTCTCGCGCGACAGGAGCTAACGGCGCAAGCGTCATAGCTATGGCCGTAACCTGGCCGACGATTTCGGCTTCCGTCCCATGCGCCAGCCTGCGAACCCCGCGCGGCGAGAGCGGGTGAGGCAGCAGCAACAGATGTCCATCTTGCAGCTCGCACCAGGAACAAGCGTACCCATCACGAAGTTCCACAAAATAAATTGGGCGATCGAACTCGGTACGCCAGCGCATTGGCTGGACTTTCCGAACGCTGGGATCGATTTGCACAAACGAGCCGGGGCGAAGCAGGGGGTAGAGGGTCATATCATGAAGGCCGATGTAGCCATATAACCCATGGCGAATATCGAGATGCTGAATTAGCGCAATCGGTACCTCGCCCCATACTTCGACCAAACGCGATAGCAGATTTGTGTTGTCAATGTCGAAGGAGCGATCAAAGCGGATAGGGAAGGAAACGGTACGCTCCTGGTCATAGACTTCGAGATTGGTCAGATGGGTGTCGGGTAATGGAGACTCCATCTGATTGCGACTCAGGTGTTGCAAGTCAAGACCGTAGAGCAGTAGCAGGTCGGTAAATTTTATTCGGTAGATAGAACTGAGGCTGTACAGTTTAAAGATACTGGGGACTGAATCGGAGTTTTCCACTTGTGTCAGCCATGCGTTGGAGATGTGAAACTCTGGATTGCCCTCCGCGTCCGCGATCTTTTGGCTAAAGTCGGCGACTTCACGAGTCGTGATGCCCAAACGGGAACGAATGTTTTTCAGTTGTTCGCGGGGAGTTTGAGTATCAGCCATGCGAAAGTTTACCTCAAGCGGTAAAGTACTAGCTTCATAATCGGCCCTGGGTTCCATTTTTGATTTGTAGGCACTTTTATGTCGGATGTACTACCCGTGCGCACAGCCTGCCGTTCGGTCCAGAACTTAGTGCAATTATGCTCCTGCGCGGGGAGTTGGAGTATGATGCGGCATCAACGGGCCGACATTTCCCAGGAGGTCGGACATGGGCGCTCCGAGTATGTCAATGAATGATGCCGCACGGCTGGCCGCTTTGCAGAAGTATGCGATTCTCGATACCGAGCCAGAGCAAGCTTTTGATGATCTGACGCTTCTCGCTTCCTACGTTTGCAAGACGCCTATCGCCTTGATTTCCTTGATTGATGAAAACAGGCAATGGTTCAAGTCCAAGGTGGGGATTTCGGCGACCGAGACTTCGCGGGACATTGCGTTCTGTTCGACCGCTATTCAACAACCGGACGTATTTGTTGTGCCCGACGCTTTGCTGGACGATCGGTTTCGCACCAACCCGCTGGTAATCTCAGAACCCAACATCCGCTTCTATGCGGGAGCGCCTTTGATCAATGAGGATGGCTACGCGCTGGGCACGCTGTGCGTGATCGACCAGACACCAAGAGAGCTGGCCGCGGATCAAGAAGCGGCGCTGAAGGCTTTGAGCCGGCTGGTATTGATGCAAATGGAGTTCCGGCGGAACTTGCTGTTGCTGAAGGAAGCGCTGAGCGATCGCACACAAGAGGAACATGAGCGCGAACGCGAGTTGAAGAAAGTGCAAGACCAACTGCTCAGGGTTTTGCGGTTGCACCCTTAGCTAGCCCGCGGCGCTCGCATTCACCAACCTGAACCCAGACTGTCCACAACAAATTATAAGTTCGCTCACGCAGGCTAAAGGATGCTATCAGGCGTCGAAGCACGGCGTCGCCAAAAGAGGTATGCAGGCAGACCTAGCGCGAAGAGGAGAATGGCCACCGTGAGATTCCGGAATTGCGCGGGATCGTGGAAGGCGAGATAGATGGCGTTGGCTACGATGAGGCCCGCGGCCAAGACGAAGACCAAGGGTGTCCATGGGTAGCCGGGGACGCGATAGGGGATGGCTTTCCCTCGGCTGGCGCGGCGGATGGGGAAAATGGCGGCTGCGCCTAGTCCGTAAAAAATCCAACCAATGAAGATTACCCCGCCGATCAGTTCGGCGAATTTGCCGGCGCTGGCCAAGACGGCGGACCAGGCGCCCAGGGCGATCACTGCGTTCGCCGGAGTGCGGAAACGCGGATGGACCTCCGCTAATTTCTTGAAGAAGAGGTTGTCTTTTGCCATGGCGTAGAAGACGCGCGGGGCGGTTAGCACGACGCTGTTGGCGGCGCTGAACGTAGAGATGAGGATGGTGCAAGCGATGGCGCGTCCCGCCCACGGACCAAGAACAGCTGTGGCCGCGGTGGCGGCGATGGCTTCGCTGTTGGTCGCTGCAGCGGGACCAAGCGCGTTCAGGTACGCGACGATTGCGATGAGATACAGGCCGGTCAGAGTAAGTGACCCGAGCAGAAAGGCGCGGGGAAACGCTTTTTGCGGTTCGACAACTTCTCCGGCGCTATACGTGCCGAACTGCCAACCTTCGTAGGCCCATAGGACAGCGATCATCGCCAGTCCGAAACTCGACAGAAGCGAAAAGCCGGACTGTGATGAGCCCAGCGCGGTGGGAATTTCGCGGACGTGATGTCCAAGCGAGAGCAGCACGGCACTGAGCACGACGATGATTCCAACTTTGATCAGCGTGGTCCAATTTTGCAAGTCGGAGCTTTTGCGCGTGCCCCAGACATTGACCGCGGTGACCACCGCGATCATGGCGACCGAAACGAGGGTGGCTTCCGCGGAAGTTAGCTTGATGATTTCGGCAAGGTAACGCGTAAAGGCGCGGGCCAGCGCGGCCACCGAGCCGCTGGCGATCACCAGGAACAAGCACCACCCGTAAAGAAAGGCCGGCATGCGGCCGAAACCATCGCGAATGAAAACGTACAGCCCGCCGGCTTCGGGATTCGCGGCGGCTAACTCGGCGTAGGTCAGGGCGCCCAAGAGAGAGAGGATGCCGCCGATGATCCAGACGAGGAATGCGTAGCCGACCGAGCCATCGAGCTGGCGAAGGATCAAACCGGGAGTGAGGAACACGCCGGAGCCAATGACCGAGCCGATGAAGAGGAGAAAAAGATCGCGTTGCCGGATGGTGCGAATTAGAGAGGCGCGGGGAGCGGCAGCAGCGGCTTCGCTGTTGGTGGAGATGATTGCGACCATATTGTAGGGGAAGAGTGCCTGCGGTGCAGAGTCAGGTCAATGGGAAGTTTGCATAAGAAAGGAGACAGGCCTACTCGAGGAAGGGCGCGGGCATAAAACTCAGGACGAAGACAATTAGAGAGAGAAATGCTGCCCCGCTGCGGCGGGAGCCGAGTGGCTCGGGATTGTAGATAGGAAGAGTGCGAAGAAAGCGGATGCCAAATAGCACAGCCGCCCAAAGATACCAGCCGGGCCAATAGCGGAATCCCAGCAGCGCCAAGAACGCCGGGAGAACGATGGAGGAGACGCGATGAGCGTGCTGGCTGATTGCGCGGACAATGTGGCCGCCGTCCAGTTGCGCAGCGGGAAGTAGGTTGAGCGAGGTGGCAAAAAGGCCGACCCATGCTGCCCGTCCAACGGGATGAAGAAGAAGATTCGCGGCATTGGCGCCATGGTGAAAGATTGGCGCGAGGAGTTGGAGAATTAGTGGAGCACTGAGCACGATTTTGTTCTCGGCGGGAACGGAAAGTCCGGGAAGGAACTTGGCGTGGACAATGCCGTAGATGAGTGCTGGAACCGCGATGAGGAAGCCCACAAGCGGCCCGGACGCGCCAACATCAAAGAGCGCACGAGTGTTACGGATGGGCGAGCGAATGAGGATGAATGCGCCGAGCGTGCCGATCAGCGTAGGGAAGGGAATAAAGAACGGATAGCTGGAGTGAATATGATGGTGACGACACGCGAAAAAATGGCCCAGTTCGTGGACGAGAAGAATCGTCAGCAGCGTCAGAGCGAATGGAAGACCGGCAGCTAAGGCCAGCGGGTGCCGATAGATTAACGTGAAGGCGCCAATGAATTCGTCCCACGAGACGGCTTCGTCATGAGCGTAGGCAATGGCGAAATGGGTGCCGGCGATGAGACAGGTGCAGAGCGTCAACAAAAACAGGGCGCAGGCCAGTAGTAACGATCTTGCAGAGGGCCGTCTCGGGACGTAGAACGCGTAGGAACGCCATGAAGAATCCGCGTGCCAGTCCAGTGGCGCGGTTTCAGTTGTCGGGATGCTGCCTGGAATTGAGTTGGACACTGTGTATTTAGCGGGTGGCGGCAGCGTGGCGGCGAGTGACGTAGTCGGTCACGTGAGCGACGAACAGTTCCTCCACCTGGTGGGTAATGGGGCCCGGTGCGGCAGCGATTTTGTGGCCGGCAATTTCGCCTACGCCGATAATGTTGCGATTGGTGGAGGAAATAAATATTTCGTCGGCAGAATAGAGCTCTTCCGGTCGAAGGTTTTGCTCGACAACGTTGATCCCGGCTTCCGGCGCGATTTCGGCGAGAATTCCGCGAGTAACACCTTCCAGGCAGCCCGAGCTGAGTGGTGGCGTATAAATCTTGCCGTTTTTCACAGCGAAAATGTTCGCTGCCGTGCATTCCGCCACTTCGCCGCGCTCGTTGAGCAGTACCACTTCGTCGAAGCCCTCTTTTTGCGCTTCCGCCACGGCCCAAACATTCGGGAGCCAGGAGATGCTTTTTACCCCTGCCAGTGGCGCGGAGGCGTGACGGCCATGCGTGCGGAGCCCGAGGCGGACAGGTTCGCGATATTCGGGGAGGGGCGCGGAATAGATGATGAGATCGACTTGGGGTTGCGCTTCTTCGCTGCGCCAAAAACCGACTTGATTGTAAACGAGATAAATCCGGGCGCTGCCTTCGGTGACATTGTTGGCGCGAATGACTTCGTGTAGGTGCACGCGGACTTTGGCGGCGGTGTATAGCAACGGCAAGCGGATGAGAGCGGCATCCTTTTCGAGGCGGCGCCAGTGGCGTTCATAAGCGAAAGCTTCACCGCGCGAAATGCGCACCGTCGTGAAAATACCCCAGCCGCAAAGGAGACCAGCCTGTCCGGGAGAGAGCCGGACTTTCTCGATGGGCAGCAGGCTCTCGTTGTGAAACACGTGCCGATGGATCAATGCAGATTCCTCGCCCTCTATTCTAGCGAAAAAGGTTCCCTGATTGGCGGTGAGGCTTACTTTTATGAATAGAGAGACAGGGCGACAGCTAGCTAGGAAGGTGCCACGAATGTTCCCAAATCTCTAACTGGAGGTTAACGCTGGCAATTAAAGGGAAGTAGAAGTTGCTCGCCTGCGTAAATGCGGTTGACGTCGGTAATTTCTGGATTGGCTTGTGCGATGCAACGCCAGGCTGCGCCGCGGCCGTAGGTTAGCTTGGCAATTTTTGAAAGCGTGTCGCCAGGTTGGACGGTCACCTTCACATCCGACTTCAAACCGGTCATCTGGGCGGGCACGATGATTTCGGTCCCAGCAGCGAGGCGCGTGGGGTCAACGATGCCGGGATTAGCCGCCATCAGCTCATGCCAGCGCGAACCTCGTCCGAGGTTTTGCTGCGCGAGCTTCCAAAGGGAATCGCCGGGTAGCACGGTGACGGTGTGCAATGCTGCAGAAAGTGCGTTCGTGCCGGCTGGTGGCGGAGCGATCGTTGGAGCCACACCCGGCGGAGCTAAATCCGGTTGCGCGGCGAGCGGCGCAAACTTGCGAGCGGCAAACTTGCGGAGTGCAATTCGCGAAGAAATGTTGGGCAAGAGATTCGGCCCCGGATCGACTAAGACTGGCGCGGGGCGGGATACAGACGGCTGTGCTGCAGGCGCGGTCGGAGCAACTCGAGTGAGCGATGACGGCGCTGCCGGAGCAGAACGCCGCGTGAAAGGGTCGACGCGACGCAAAGGTTCGGGGTTGGAAATGGATGGAGCGGCTACGGCATGCGGATGTGACGGCGCAAGACTTGGACGAACCGCCGAGAAGTTGGGACGTGGAGGAGCTACGTTCGGAAGGGAGACGACAGGCGCGGCGAAAGCCGGTTCATCGAACGGTAGATGGAAAGGCGTCGGCGCCTGCATGGCCCGCTTTGCCTCTCGGTAACGGCGTGCGATGTCGCCAAGCGGAAGCTGCGGCAACTCGGTGCTAGCGTCCAGCGGATCTGGCATCTGTAGCTCGGTTGGAACAGAAGGCTGCGGACGCTGTGCCGCGAAGCGCGATTCGTCTTCAGGTGTCAGGATTTTCGTGCGCCCCAAATCATCTTCCGTGTACACGTGCTTTCGTGGTTGCGGCTGCTCCTTGCGGGCACGCTCCTGCCGCGAGGCTTCCGCAGCGTCCTGTGTTTCCTGAGCGCGGCACTGCGATGCGCCGAACAGCAAACATGAGCAAAGGAGAATGGCAAATCCGCAGCGGAGCGGCTTGCGGAGCGACACCTGAGTGTGCACGTGTTGCTTGCCGGAACTGGAAAGGTCAGTTTGTTTCATTGCCGCCAGACTTCGAGGGACATCCGATGGCGAAATACTACTTAAAGTCGGGCTCCGTGACAACGGCATTTTTGTAGGTAAAAAGTACCGAGACTGAGGTACTGAGAAAAGAAGTACCCGCAGTAAATTCGCACCACCTTGCGCTATCATGTGCGCCATCATGGCAGAGATTTCCGGTTGGGGAGACCGCATATGAACACTAAGAAGAAATTCTCGCGCAGGAAATTTGTGTCGTCGGCCGTATCCGCTTCGGCGATTTCCGTCCTGCCCGGCGCGCAAAGGCTCTTGCATGAATTTACCGCCCCTATCGGCGCGCCAGGGCCTGAGCAAGATTCCGTCGCACTGACCACCAGCCCGGCCTGGCGTGATCAAGCAATTTTGAACCTAACGAAGTCTCCGTATGCCAAACTTCGCAACGTTCCGGTGCATGCCGTAACGATTGAGGCCGGGTTCTGGTCCCCCCGCCGAGAAACGAATGTAAGCAGCAGTATTCCTTCCATGGGCAGACTCCTTGAAGTCAACGGCCGCATGGACAATTTCCGCCGGCTAACCGGAAAAAGCACCGCGCCACAACGCGGTCCGGTGTACTCCGATTCGGATATTTACAAATGGATCGAAGCGGCCGGCTTCACGCTCCAGTCCGCCGATAGCTCGGAACTGCGCGCCGTGGTGGATAAGGACATTCGCGAGATCGTTGCCGCGCAGCAAGCCGACGGCTACTTGAACACATACTACGTCCTCGAGCGTGCCTCGCAGCGAATGGAAATGAGGGTCCAGCAGCACGGCCACGAACTCTACGACATCGGACACCTCCTCCAAGGAGCCATCGCGTACTACCGCGCAACCGGAGATCGCACGCTACTCGATGCCGGAATTCGTTTCGTGAATGAATTCCTATTGCCGAATTTTGGTCCGGGCACGGACAAAAAGCCGCTCTTCTCCGGCCATCCGGAAATGGAGTTGGCGCTGATCGAGCTGTATCGGCTCACCGCCGACAAGCGGCACCTCGAACTCGCGCGCTATTTGCTCGCCGGCGACGCCCGGATGCCATTCAAGCCTGAAAATTACGTCTACCACTTCTGCGGCATCCCCTTCACTTCGCACACGCACCTGGAAGGGCACGCGGTCCGCGCTATGTATGCCTGTTGCGGCGCGACGGACTATTACCTCGAGACCGGCGACCAGGCCTATTGGAAAGCGCTGAACGTCCTCTGGAAGGATCTCGTTTCGGCCCAGATGTATGTCACTGGAGGCGTCGGCGCACGCAGCGATGGCGAAGCCTTCGGCGATCCGTATGAATTGCCAAACGCCCGCGCGTACGGCGAAAGTTGCGCGGCCATCGGCAACATGATGTGGAACTGGCGCATGTTGGCGGCCACCGGCGAAGCCAAGTACGCCGACGTAATCGAACGCGCGCTCTACAACGGGATTAATTCCGGGATGTCCTTGAACGGGACGTTATATTGCTATCGCAATCCGCTGGCATTTGATCCTTCGGGCGGCGACAAGATTCGCAACGAGTGGTACGACACTACTTGCTGCCCGCCAAATCTCGAGCGCACGTTGTCTTCGCTGCCGGGGTACTTCTACAGCACCAGCAATGACGGCGTTTATGTCCACCTGTACGACAACTCCCATTTGGATTGGCACCTCGAAAATGGCACAGCGTTGAAAATCCGTCAGAAGACCAATTATCCGTGGGATGGCGCAACCGAAATTGTGGTCACACCCGCGCAACCCACCGAATTAACTCTCTTCGTTCGCATTCCCGGATGGAGCGACTCTGCAAAGGTCGCCGTTAATGGCAAAGCGGTTCCCGGCGCGACTGCGGGTCAGTACTTGCCGATTCGCCGCAACTGGGCGGCTGGCGACGCGGTGACCCTGCAATTCAATATGGCGCCGCAAATCCTTGAGGCTAACGCGCAAGTCACCGAGAATTATGGCCGCGTAGCGGTGCAGCGCGGCCCGCTGGTGTATTGCATGGAGCAGATCGATCAAGGCGACGGCGTGGCACTGAAGGATGTGGCGCTCAGTGCCGACAAGGCGTCAAACTACAAGTTCGAAGAGAAATTCGATAAGGACTTACTCGGCGGGGTTTTAGTGCTGCGCCACACAGGTGCCGTATACCAGGAATCAACCGATCGCGGGACCTTGTATTTCTCGCACGGTGCGCCACCGCCCAAATCACGCCCCGTGCAGCTCACGTTCATCCCTTACTATGCGTGGGCCAACAGGGTCCCGACCCCAATGCAAGTCTGGACCCCAGCGACAAAGGCCTGAACCCGGAGTCGGAGCGCAACCTACACGGTCGGGATAAGTATTTCCGTCACCAGCTGATCCTCTGGCGTGGTTCTTGGGTCGTTCGTGTAATTTTCAATGCAGTAGTCATCGCGCATCTGAATTTTCTTTTCCGCGACAATTTCAAACACGCGCCCGGAAGCCTCTGGCAAGTTTGCGTAAGATCCAGTCAAGACAAACTTGCTGTACTTGCCGCCTTTGAATTTTTCGTATCGGACGTTTTCAGGTAAATTTTTGGGGTCGGCCGCAACCACAACACCCGCGCGATATATCTTGGGCCCTGTTTTGTAAAGGCTCATGTATCCCGCGACTTTGTTGTGTTCGGAAATCCGTGGAACAAGCGGATGTACTTCTTGCCAAGCTTGCGGCGCAGTGTTCTGAAACGGTCCAACCTTCTCTACAAACACATAATGCGTTTCCGGCCAAGTCACAACTTCGGGTTCTTCGGTTAGTTTCAGAGGCGCTTTTCCTGGCGTTGCCATTTGGTTTCTCCTTTGCCCAAAAACGTTTTTGACGATACTGCGGCTCGCATAGCGCAGTAAGTCTGCCAGAAACGTCCGCGAGGGCGCATATCCCGAATCAATTAGATAGGTAGAATATGGTCTCCACTCTGCCTTGCGCTGCATAGAGTATTTATTCTGCGCGCAACGCTTCCACTGGATCGACGGTGGCTGCGCGGCGTGACGGCACATAGCTTGCCAGCCAGGCCGTGGCTACAAGTCCAACCGAGACTGCCGCATAGGTGATCGGATCAGTCGGATTTACCTTGAATAGCAAGGACGACATCAAGCGCATCACGAGTACGGCGGCAACCAAGCCCGCGGCCACCCCAAACCCCGTCAGCAGCAAGCCTTGGCGTACAAACATCTTTGTCACTGTCGGCCGCTGGGCCCCCAGCGCCATGCGGACACCGATTTCCCGTGTGCGCTGCGACACCGAATACGCGATTACGCCGTAAATGCCGACGACGCCAAGCAGCAGTGCCATCGCGCCCGCCACGCCGAGCATAATCAACGTGAACGATGTACGCGCTAACGATTTCCCATAGTAATAGTCGAGCGTATGCACGTCCGCAAGCGAAAGGTTCGCATTTACGGACCAGACCGTTTCTCGAACATTTTTGAGCAGGCCTTCCGAGCCTGCGCGCGGACTCCGCAAGATGAACGCTACCGCACGCCGCACAGAAATGTCGTCGCTTTCAAAGTGCGCCTGGAGCAAGGGCCAGTACACGGACGTGGGCGGCTTCGCGCTCACGCCATTATCGTGAACGTCCCCCACGATACCCACGATTTCGCGCCAGTCGTCTTTGGTGCTGACCTGAATGCGGTGGCCGAGTGCATCCGCTGGTTCGCGCCAATATTCGCGCGCGATATTTTCGGAGATCATCGCGACGGGCGTCTTGTTGTACGTCTCTGCCCAAGTGATTTCCCTGCCCGCAACCAGCGGCGTGCCCATCGTTTTGAGGAAGCCGGGCGAAACGAACTTGAAGAGCCGAAGTGGCGGGAACTCTCCCTCTGCGTAGGTGCGGCCCTGTATCAGGACGGGATCATGCCAGCCATCCCCTTGCATGGGGATTTTTGTGCTGATCGTGACGGAAGATACGCCGGGAATCGCTTCCAGCTTGTGCAAAATCTCTTCTTCCATACGGATGACGCGCTCGGGTTCTTTTACGCTGGTTTCCGGAATGTAGATGTGAAAGGCCTGCAGTTGCGCGGGGCCGACAAATCCCGGATTCACTCTCGTCAAAGCGCGAAACGTGCGAATCATCAGCCCGGAGCAGATCAACAGAACGAGAGCCAATGCCACCTGCACAACCACCAGCGTGTTCCGCGCGCGATGCTGCTCTCTGCTTTGGCTGGAGCCGCGGCCTCCTTCACGGATCCCGGTCGTCAGATGCACGCCGGCGTACTTCAGAATGGGTACGCACCCGAACAGCACACTTGCGAGCAGCGAGATTGCTAGCGTGAAGAGCAAGACTGGCCCATTGATGCCGACTTGGTTGATACGCGGCAGCCCCGCCGGTTCCAGCGCAACCAGCACTTTCAAGGCCCCATACGCAAGCGCTAACCCAAGCACGCTGCCGAGCAATCCAAGAATCACGCTCTCCAGCAGCAATTCGCCCGCGATGCGTCCCCAGCCCGCACCCAACGCGGCGCGAAGCGCAAGCTCCTGTCTCCGTCCTTCCATCCGAACCAGCAGTAAATTTGCGACGTTGGCGCAAGCGATCAACAGCACAAGACCGATCGAACCCATGAGCACCCACAGCACGTTCCCCACATCGCCGACCACGTCTTGTTTTAGGGGCCGGACTTTGGGCCCGATTCGCGCATCTTGAAATAATTTGATGCTGAAACCCGGCGGTGACGGGAAGCTGGTCTGCACGATAGCGAGCATGCGCGCCACGTCGGCATTGGCCTGCTGCAGAGTCATGCCTGGCTTGAGCCGAGCAAGCGCATCGTAGCTGAAATTGCCCAGCGTTGTCTTGGCACGGTCAAACTGCATGGGCGTGATCACCGCGGGGTCCTGAAAATCCAGGAAATGAAAGCCCTTCGGCAAAACGCCAATGATTTGTCGGCTCTTGCCATCTACCAAAAGAGTTTGCCCGACGGCGGAAGCATTGCCTCCAAACTTTCGCTGCCAGTATCCGTATGTGAGCAACACGGTTTCCGGATGGCCGGGCGAATCATCTTCATGGCTGAAATGACGTCCATAAATCGGATGGACGCCGAGGAGGGGAAGCGTGGCTTCGGTCACCCGGAGCGACGGCACCTGCTCCGGTTCGCCGACGCCGGTCACGCTATCGGAATCGGACTGATACATTCCGATATCCTGAAAAGTCCGCCCTTGCTCCCGATAAATGAAATAGTTGGAGGGCGACATATTCAGCTCCGGAATGTTGAGGCCCGGAGCCGTGTGCCACACTCCAACCAGTTCCTCGGAATGCGGATACGGCAAAGGCTTCAGCAGCACTCCCTCCAGGACGCTGAATACCACGGTGTTCGCTCCAACGCCGGCTGCCAGCGTGATCAGTGTAATCACCGTGAACATTGGCGCACGGCCGAGCCTGCGCAGGACTTGGCGTAATTGGTTCTTGAACTCGCTCATTGGAACCACCCTCCTGGTTCAGCCGCTACTCTCGGTTTCAACGCTTCCGAGTCCATTCCCTGCAACTGGTACGTTTGCAGCCCGCTTAAGTTCCGAAAAGATTTCCACCGCGGTACAATTCGTGCCGCTGGAGACGAATGGAAGTTCGTTGACAGAGGCCGGGTCCTACACTAATATTGACGTTTGTCTCTACAGGGAAAGGTGTGACTAAGGGCAATGAGGACGTATGTAGCCAAGGGAGAAGAGGCCGAAGCGCTGAAGGAAGGCGCCAACTGGTTCGTGGTGGATGCCACCGACCAAGTTCTCGGCCGGCTGGCCACCAAAGTGGCCCGCATGTTGATCGGCAAAGATAAGCCGAGCTTTACGCCGTACCTGGATTCCGGCGATCACGTAGTCGTGATCAACGCCGATAAAGTTCGCATGACCGGCAACAAAGTCGAGCAAAAGGTTTATTATTCGCATAGCGGCTATCCTGGCGGGCTAAAAGAAGTTCCCGCCAAGCGCTTGCGCGCCACGAAATCGGATTGGATGATTCGCGAGGCCGTCCTCGGCATGCTGCCGAAAAATAAGCTGCGCGCGCGGCGTGCGAAGAAGTTGCGGATTTATCGCGATGCAGCCGGTTTGGCGCGGCACGCTGGGCAGAAGCCGCAACCGATGGCGCTGTAAGATTTCTCAGCAGCACGGCTTTCAGGTTGTGCGTTTCAAGATTCGGGGATTGTTGTTCTGGTGGGTTGGCAGCCTGCAGTATTCCAGTCTCCTGTTTGGCCCCTTGTGGTAAAGAGTAGTTCGCCAAGCGCTTTTCCGCACGTTGCGGTGCCTTCCTTCGTCGAGTAGGGAGCCTGCCCGCCTTCAATAAAGGTGGGCTACCCTTTGGCGGGCAACCCGAGGCGTGAAGTTTGCAGGTTCCGGCTTACCGGGACTGTCGGTAATTTAGGAGGATCGTTGAGTTCTACGGGCACGCCCATCGCGGGCACAAATTGGTTTCTGGGTACCGGCCGCCGCAAGGAATCCATCGCGCGCGTATTTTTGCGCGCCGGCTCGGGCAAATTCACTGTAAACAAGCGCACGGTCGAAGACTACTTCCCGAATTTTGCATGGAAGCACGACGCCACCGAGCCGCTCAAATTCACCAACATGGCCGAGCAGGTGGACGTAATTGTCACCGCGCATGGTGGCGGCGTTGGCGGACAGGCTGGTGCCGTCCGTATGGGATTGTCGCGCGCCATTGCGAAGTTCAATCCCGAACTGCGGCCTTCGCTGCGCACCAATGGTTTTTTGACCCGCGACTCCCGCATGAAGGAGCGCAAGAAGTACGGCCAGAAGGGCGCGCGCAAGAGATTCCAGTTCACCAAGCGCTAACCGCTCGGTGAGCTTGATAAAAACTCCGTCTCGGTTTACCGGGACGAGATCACGGCCGGCAAGCTGCCGGCAAGAAGGCTGCTCTGCAGCGAATCGCGGAGTAACACGATCCGCTGCCGCAAGCAGCTATCCTTAAAGGAGGAAACTTGGCAGTTGAAATTACCATGAAGGAGCTGCTGGAGGCCGGAGTCCACTTTGGCCACCAGACGCGCCGCTGGAACCCCAAAATGAAGGAGTACATTTTCGGGGAACGCAACGGCATCCATATCATCGATTTGCAGAAGACTTTGAAGATGTTCCGCGAAGCGAGCAAATTCGTAAGCGAAATTTCTTCGCATGGCAGAACCGTGCTGTTCGTGGGCACCAAGCGGCAAGCGCAGGAAGCTGTCGCCGAAGAGGCCAAGAAGTGCGGCGCGTTCTTTGTGAATCATCGCTGGCTAGGCGGCACCCTCACCAACTGGGCCACCTTGCAGAAATCCATCAAGCGCCTGAAATTGCTGAAAGCCATGAACGAAGACGGCCGCATGGCCGAGCTTTCCAAGAAAGAAAAAGCGCGGCTGGACCGCGAAATGAAGCACCTCTTTCAGAATCTTGAGGGCATCGAGAACATGGCCCAGCTTCCAGATGCCATGTTCGTCATCGATTCCAACGCGGAAGACATCGCTGTGAAAGAAGCCCGTCGCATGGGCGTCCCTGTCGTCTCCGTCGTGGACACTAATTGCGATCCCGACGTGGTGGACTGGATTATTCCGGGCAATGACGATGCCTTGCGCGCTATTCGTTTGTTTACTTCCAAGATTTCGGAATCCGTTCTGGAAGGCCACAACCTCTATCAGCAATCCCAGGTCGCCGATCAGAAGGCCGCTGCTGACCAGGCTTTGGTGGAAGGCGTCGAGTACGTCGACACCAGTGCCTACGAGCAGTACGAGAAGCAGGAAGGCGATTTCGTCGAAGGCGAAGTGCCCGCCGAAGCGCCGGAAGCTCTCGAGCCTGCGGAAACAACCGTTCCTCCCGACGAGGAATCCAGGTAAGCAAATCGCGCTGGCATAGGATTTCAACAGGCCCGGCGCTATGGCACAACCCATGCGCCGGGCCATTTTGCAAACATACGCATCGAACCGCACGAGAGCCGCGGTAAAGACATTCCAGAACCAAGAAAGAAAAGAAAATGAGTACACAACAACCAGCCATGCAAATTCCAGCGCATCTCGTTAAAGAGTTGCGCGAGCGCACCGGAGCGGGCTTCAGCGATTGCCGCGCCGCGCTAGTGGAATCGGCGGGCGATATCGAGAAGGCCATCAACATCCTGCGCAAAAAAGGCCAGGCTGCGGCCGCCAAAAAAGCGCAACGCGAAGCCAGCGAAGGCCTGGTAGGCCACTACATTCATGCCGGCGGAAAAATCGGCGTGATCGTGGAAGTAAACTGCGAGTCGGACTTCGTCGCACGCACCTCTGCTTTCCAGCAGTTGTGTCACGACATCGCTATGCACATTGCCGCGCTCGATCCGCGTTACTTGCGCCGCGAAGAGGTCACACCCGAAATGCTCGAGAAAGAGCGCGACATCTATCGCGAGCAAGCCCGCGCAACCGGAAAAGCGGAGCCGGTAATCGAAAAGATCGTCACCGGTAAAATGGAGAAGTTCTACGAAGAGAATTGCCTCTACGAACAGCACTACATCCGCGACGAATCCGTCACCATCAAGGAGATGATCGCGCAAGCCGTTGCCAATCTGGGCGAGAACATCGCCGTGCGCCGTTTCGTCCGCTTCAAGGTCGGCGAAGTAAGCGGCGCCACCAGCGCAACGGTAGAATCCGCATAAAGAGCTTGACAACGCTAACCCTCTAGTGTATACTTATTTCTGGTAAACTCCTGTAAAAGCGGCAGCCAACACTGCCGCTTTTTTTATGCCCGCCCATCTTTACAACATTAAGTCCTTTAGAATCCGCACTTACGTCGATTTCTTGAGCTAAGCCCTTTAGAATCCGCACTTACAGCAAACCCTGGGGGGAGGGGGTAATGTGCAGTGCGGTAGCTTGCTACCGCTTTGACGCACAAAGCCGCAACTTCCAAGTGCCGTACAAGCACCCACCACGACACCAGCAGGGGCCTTTAGAAGCGTTGGCAGCCGTCACCGAGCATCAATCCATTAGAACCAAACCGCCCCGGCGTGTGCGATACCACGCATTGTTTGTTACAATTCCGAGGATTTTCGACAACATCCGGAGAATCATGGCGAAAACGACTGCCGCAAAGCGAGCCCTGACTAAAACTGTCAAGAAAAGCGAGCCGTTCTACAAGCGCATCGTGCTCAAGCTTTCCGGCGAGTCGTTTCAGGGACCACAGGGATTCGGCATACACGGCGAGACCATCCAGGCCATCGCCAGTGAGCTCAAAGACGTGCATTCCCTCGGCGTGCAGATTGCCATCATGGTCGGCGGAGGAAACATTTTCCGCGGTGCCCGCCAAAAAGGGTTTGAGATCGATCGCGCCACCGGCGACTACATGGGCATGCTCGCGACTGTGATCAATGCCCTGGCTTTGCAGGATGCCTTGGAAAAAGATGGCGTGTACACCCGCGTGCTAAGCGCCATCGAAATGAAGCAGGTAGCCGAGCCGTTCATCCGCCGCCGCGCCGACCGGCATCTTGAGAAAGGCCGCATTGTGATTTTTGCCGCCGGCACCGGCAATCCGTATTTTTCCACGGACACCGCCGCCGCCCTGCGCGCCATGGAAATGAAGGCCGACGTGATTCTGAAGGCCACCCGCGTGGATGGAATTTACGATGCCGACCCCGAGCAAGTGGCCGACGCCAAATTTTTTGAGAAGATTACCTATCGAGACGTGCTGCACCAGGGCCTGAAAGTGATGGACTCCACCGCCATTTCGCTGTGCATGGACAACGGCATGCCCATCGTGGTGTTCAACATGAACACCCATGGCAATATCAAGCGTGTGGTGCTGGGCGAACGCGTAGGTTCCACCGTCACACCAGCATAACCAGGTGCTGCAAATTTTGAGGACGAGGATATGACGACGATTGCGACAACTAAGGACGCGGCGGCTTCGGCCAAGATCCGCATGGAAAAAGCGGTGGACGATTTTCGCAAGGAGTTGGCG
>Ga0137409_10001898_pt1 | contig 22519 bp, 17 predicted proteins | sample CZODoug1_16funga_FD_122059 | JGI IMG/M metagenome (GOLD analysis project Ga0137409, IMG submission 122059) | Vadose zone soil fungal communities from Angelo Coast Range Reserve, California, USA - CZODoug1_16fungal (Hybrid Assembly) | ecosystem: Environmental > Terrestrial > Soil > Vadose zone...
CCGCTCGCGCGGCTGGCCGAGGCGCCGCGCGGCGTCTACTTCACCACCGGCAACCACGAGTACTACTCGGGCGTCGACGACTGGCTGCGATACCTGCCGACCCTCGGGATCCGTCCGCTCGCCAACGAGCGCGTCGAGGTGGCGCCCGGGCTCGACGTGGCCGGCATCCACGATCCGACGGGGCGCGGGCAACACGCCCCCGACCTTTCCCGAGCCCTCGAGGGGCGCGCCGCGGCGAGGCCCGTGGTCCTCCTCGCCCACCAACCGCGCCAGTTCCGCGAGGCGGCGCGGCAGGGGGTCTCGCTCACGCTCAGCGGGCATACCCACGGCGGGCAGATCTGGCCCTTCTCCTGGCTGGTCGCGCTCGTCCAGCCCTACATCGCGGGGCTCCACCGGCTGGGCGAGTCACAGCTCTACGTCAGCCGAGGCACCGGGTTCTGGGGTCCTCCGATGCGCGTCTTCGCGCCCGCGGAGATCACGCTGCTGCGGCTCTTCCCCGCGTAGCGTCAACGTTCGACCTTCAGCCGGGGACCGACCGCGGCCTCGATCAACACCAGCGTCGGATGCGCGAAGAGCCGCGTGTCCTGCAGTGCCGCCTCCGGCACTCCGATCAGCGACGCCGCCGCCCCCTTGCGGAGATGACCGAGGTCCCGCTCGCCGAGCAGCTCCGCGGCAGCGGCGGTGGCCGCCTCGATGGCTTCGCGCATCGAGAGGCCCGCCTTCACCAGGAGCCCGAGCTCCTTGGCGTCGATGCCCGGCGCGGTGTCCTGGTTTCCCAGATCGGTGCCGTAGGCGACGCGGACACCCGCGGCCCGGAGGCGGCGCAGGTTCTCGAGCGCGCCCGAGGTGCCTCCGAATGCGTGCAGCGTGGAGATGAGCCACAGCCGGCGGGCGCCCGCTTCGCGCACCAGTTCCTCCGGGAGCGGCTCGACGGGCGTGTGCGCGAGCACGTCCGCACCCGCGGCCAGCGCCCTGCGCACCGCATCGGCGTCGAGCGCATGCGCGGCGACGCGCAAGCCGAGGCGATGCCCCTCCTGCGCGGCGGAGCGCGCCACCTCGGGGTCGAGCAATGGGAAGCGCCGATCGAACGCGAGCTTCACGAACCGCGCGCCTGCCTTCGCCAGCCGCTGGACGGCCGCACGGGCCTGGTCCGGAGTGGTCAGCTCGAGCCCGTAACCATTCGCGCCCCAGCTCTGCGTCGGGTATCCGCGCGGAGCGGTGAGGAGCGGACCGGCGAACTGTACCCGCAGCGGCGGCGCGAAGAGCGGCAGCGTCCGCTCTGGCTCGCCGAGATCGAGCACCGCGGCGATCCCGCCCCGGAGCTCCGCGGCGGCGACGTCCTCGAACTTTCCTGCCACGGAGAGGTGGACGTGCGCGTCGATGAACGCAGGGAGCAGCAAGAGGCCGCTCGCGTCGACCGTCTTCGCGCCGGCGGGCGGCTGGGGGGCCTCGCCCGCGATCCGGCCAGCCACGGTCGCCAGCGCAGCCGGGCGCGTTCCGTGTGCATCGAGCAGGCGCCCGCCGGCGATCCAGAGCTCGGCCGAGAGAAGAAGCGCAGCCATCCGCGCAGCGTATCCCAACCGCCCCGGGCGGAGCGCATGTGCCGGTTGCCCGCGGCGGCTGCGTGCTAGGCTCCGTTCATGCCGGACGAGGTGGACGAGCTGATCCTCAAGATGCAGCACCTCGAGGCGCAAGCGCGGGCCCAGCGCGAGGCGCAGGCGCTGGAAGGACGAGGAAAGTCGCTCAAGTCCCGCGCGCAGCAGGTCGCCTGGGCCGCCCAGGCGGAGCTGTCCGCGGCCGAGGCGCAGCAGCGCGCGGGCGAGGAGAAGCTGCAGCGAGCCCGCGATCCCGGGCTGAAGCCGATCGCCGCGGCCGACCTGCTCGAGGAGGGCCGCAGGCTGACGGAGGACGCCCGCAGTCGCGTGATCAAGGCCCGGGCGAAGCTGAACTTCGCGCTCGACCAGATGGACCAGGCGGAGCGCCGCGAGTACGAGGCGCTGCGGGCGGACGCCCGCGCGGAAGCGCACCGGCAGATGGCGGAGGACCCTTTGTTCAAGGGAACGCCGCCCGCTTCGACCCCGACCCCGAGCCCGACCTCCACCCCGACATCCACCTCGACCTCGACCCCGACCTCCACCTCGACCCCGACTTCCACCCCGACCCCCAGCGCCACCTCGACCCCGACCGCGCCGCCGCGCAAGACCTTGGGCCGCCGCAGGCCGAAGGGAAGCTAGCCTCGGCATGCGCTCTCCGCGCACCGCGCTGCGCCTCGCCGCCGCGGCCGCGGCGCTGATCGTCTTGTGGGTCGTCGGGGCCGAGCTGCCCCTCCTGCGCTGGATCGCGGAAGTGGCCGGCAGGCTGCAGGGCGCCGGGCTCGCCGGCGCGGTGCTGTGGGGCGCCGGCATGTACGTCGCGACGCTCCTGCTCGCGCCGATCATCCCGCTGATCCTCGCGTCGGGCTGGCTATTCGGCCCCTGGGGCATCCCGGTGTCGCTCGCAGCGTCAGTGGCAAGCGCCGCAACGTCGTTCGGCGCCGCCCGGGCCTTGGGGCGCGGCGCCTTCGCCCGGTGGTTGCTCGCCCGGCCCCGCGCGCGCGCCCTCGCCGAGCTCGCCGCGGACGGCGGACTGGCTACCGTCGCCCTGATCCGGATCTCTCCCCTGCTCCCGTTCACGCCCAGCAACGCGGTGCTCGGCCTCACAGGTCTCAAGGCGCGGCACCTCGTCCTCGGCACTCTGTTCGGCATGGCTCCCGGGATCGCGTTGTACGTGTGGGCGGGATCGCTCGTGCCGAGCGCGGCCGCGCTCGAACGGCACCAGGTCCCCGGACCGCTGGTGTGGATCCTGGTCGGCTGCAGCTTCGCCGCCGCCGCGATCATCGGCCTGGCGGCCGCCCGCCGGCTCCGCCCGCAGCGGGGCGCTTGATCGCTCAGGCCGGTGTGACCGCTCTCGCACCACGGGCGAGCAGCAGATCGTCGATCACGCCCGCCAGCACCGCGAGCACCTCCTCCGCCGAGGGCCCGTCGAGGATCGGCGTGTCGCCGGGATCGATGAGGCAGTGCGCCGCCACCGAACCGCGGCCGTTGCGGAAGAGCAGGACAGGAATCCTCCGACCGTCGGATCGGAGGTGCCGGACACCGATTAGTTTTGGGGAGGTCACGGGGATTCACTGAGCAAATCGCGCGCCACGCCGCTGGGGCCAGCGCTCTGGCCTACCGGCCAGCGTATTGGCCTCACCGGCCAGGATTTCGGCCATCCCAGGCAAGCGTAGGCTGGGGTTGTGTTTTATCGAGAACGAACACGGGCCGCAGGAGCCGTTGCTGGCCAGACTTCGGGCCTGATCCACCCACCCCGGACAGGGCTCGAATCCTGGCCCGTGGCTCGATTCCTGGCTCTCGTCGCCGCGGGTCCCCTCGGTACGTGCCCTGTTCGGGACGATCCGCAGCCCACCCGCCGGCCCCGCCGCGCGCTTTGGCACTTTCGTTGCGTAGCAGCTCGCGCATGGAGCTGTCGCGATTCGTGGTCGCCTACAACGACGTGCGCCCGGGCGAGCACGTGCTCTACAGCGTCCTCGCCGATCACTACATCGGGATCGACTCCGCCACCTCGGACGCGCTGGAGCACTGGGCCCGGGGACGCCTTCCCGCGGACTCCGCCGAGCGCGAGACGCAGGAGGTGCTGCTCGAGGAGGGGTTCCTGGTGCGCTCGCGCGCGGAGGACGACGCCAACCTGCGCGCCTTCCTCGATCGTGCCGCCGAGGGAATCCCCGAGACGATGCACGTCACGCTGATGCCCACGCTGGCCTGCAACCTGGCCTGCACGTATTGCTTCCAGAAGGAGCAGCCGGCCTTCACCAAGATGCAGGGGCACACCGAGGAGTCCACCCTCGAGTGGATCCTGCGCACCGTGGACGAGCGCGCTCTGCGCACGCTGCACGTGCACTACTTCGGAGGCGAACCGCTCACCCGCAAGGACTTCATGCTCCGCACCGCGGAGGTGCTGGGCGCTTCCATGGAGGCGCGCGGCGGATCGTTCAAATGGTCGTGCACCACCAACGGCATCGGGCTCACGCCCGAGTTCGTTCGCCAGATGTGCCGGTTCGGCGCCGGCTCCTTCAAGGTGACTCTCGACGGCGACCGCGAGACGCACGACCAGATGCGCGTCTACCGCAACGGGCGCGGCAGCTTCGACGAGATTTTCGAGAACGTCGTCGCTTGCGCGGACCTGGTGAAGATCTTCGTCGGCGGGAACTTCCTGCCGGAGCAGAAGGAGAGCTTCGAGCGGCTCCTCGACCGCATCGAGGCGGCCGGCCTGCGCGGCAGGCTGGAAGGAGTGCACTTCAAGCCCATCGTCGACACGCAGAAGAGCAAGCCGAGTTGCACCGGCTGCGGCGACAAGGAGGAGTCGCCGGTCCTGGTGCAGCTGAACAAGAGCATCGAGAGGCGCGGCCTGGGCATCAAGGCGCTGGGGGGCAGCGACACGCTGGAAGCGCTGCTCGGCCCGTGCGAGCTGCACTGGAAGAACAACTACACGATCGACCCGGAGGGGCGCGTCTACAAATGCCCGGCCGTGGCGGGCATGCCCGGCTTGGAGGTCACGCACGTCGCGGCCGCCGGCCCGGAGAAGATCGCCCCCCTGATCGCATTGCGCCCCTGGCAGAAGTGCGGCGACTGCCCCTACTTGCCGGTCTGCGTGGGCGGATGCCTGGGAGGCAAGTACCTCAAGACCGGCCGCATGGATGAAGTCGCCTGCAAGAAGGAGCAGTTCGAGCTGAGCTTCCGCGAGAGCATCGTGCGCCGTTACCTCGCGGAGTTTCCCGTCACTGAAGTGTCGTCAACCGCAACCGCGGCATAGCGCCGCACATGGAGCAACACATGAAGATCAAGCGCAGCGTTCGGAAGAGCATCCGCAAGGCCTACCCCTGCCCGAACATCGTCGCCGTCAATTCTTGACGTAAGCCTGCGGCGCCACGAGGCTGTGAGGCCTCGTGCGCCGCGCACTGCTCGCCGTCCTCGCCGCAGCACTCGCCTGCAGGCCCTCGCGCATCCAGGGGGAATTCCGGCTGCGCATCGCGCTGGTCGGCCCGCTCACCGCTCTGGCTCCCGGCGCCGAACCGAGCAACAGCGGGTACGCGCAGGAGTGGGTCTTCGAGCCGCTCCTGCGCACGGCATCCGACGGGTCCGCCATCCCGGGCCTGGCGGGACGATTCCGGTTCTCCACCCCGGCGCGCGTCGTCGTGGAGCTTCGCGAGGGTGCGAAGTTCAGCGACGGATCGGCGGTCACCACCGACGACGTCAGGCGATCGCTGAGCGATGTCGGGCTGGAGGTCCACGAGCAGCCGCGCGGAATGCTGATCGAGTCGCCGTCGGGCGTGCCGGTCGAGCCGATCCTCCGGCACGAGCCGATCTACAAGCCGACCGGTGATACCTACGTCGGGAGCGGTCCGTTCCAGGTGGTCTCGCTCGACTCCGAACATCTGCTACTCCGCCGCGTGGTCCCGCAGCCTGGAAGGATCGACGAGGTCATCCTGCTCGGGTTCCCCACTCCCAGGGATCCGTTCGCGCGCACGCTCGCGGGAGATGCCGACCTCCTGATCGTGTCCGACCCCAAGCAACTGGAGTTCTTCCAAGGCGTCAGTCGGTTGCGCGTCATCCGCGGACACGGCGCCAACGCCATCGCGGTCGCCATGGGGCGCAATCGGCTGAGCCGCGCGGACCGCACGGCCATCGCCGCGGCGTTCCCGGTGGAGACCATCAGCCGACTCGCCTTCGGAACTGAGTGTCGTCCCTTTTCCCCCGGGCGGGGCGCCAGGAGCGCCGCCCTGCCCGACAGGGCGCTCGAGGTCGCGGTCTTGCGACAGGACCTCGCCCTGGAGCACACGGCCCTGGCGGTGGCGCGAGCGCTGGGAGAACACGGCGGCGACATCCGCTTCGTCCCGGTGCTGGAGGCCTTGCGCCTCCTCAAGAGCCAGGATTTCGACCTCCTGTTGCTCCGCCCCCTGGTCTGGCCGCCCAGCTCGGCGGCGCTCGTCTGGGCGTCCGATTCTCCTCACAATCAGGTCGGTTACCGCAATCCCAAGGTCGACGCCGCGCTCAAGGCCGGCGACTGGGCACGGGCCCTGCAGGCGCTGCGAGACGATCCGCCGGTCGCTTTCATCTGCACGCCCGAGCGCCTCGCCGTGGTCGACAGTCGCGTCAAGAACCCGCAGGTTGGCCCGTACGGCTACCTGGAAACGTTGCCGGACTGGGAGGTCGCGGAGTGAACGACGACGGCTCGAGCCGACATGCGATGGCGCGGAACCTCCTCGTGCTCGTCGCTGGATCGGGTCTGCTCATCGCCCTGGTGGGCCTCTCGGCCATCGTCCTCCTGCGCCGCAGCGCGGAGCGGAGCGCCCAGGCCGCGCTCGCGGTCATCGCCGAGCAAGCGGCGGCGCGCATCGGCGCGTACCTCACGCACCAGCGCGAGATGCTGCATGCGCTCGCGGGGCTGGTGACGGGGATCCCCGACGCGGAGCGGCGGCTGGCACAGGTGACCCTCGATGCGCCCAGCCTCGGGCGCGTGACGATGCTCACGGCCCGGACGCCTGCCGACCAGCTGCCTCAACACCTCGCGCCCGCCGACGTCGTGGCCGCGCTGGCTGGCCGGGAGGTGGTCTCGCCGCTCTACTTCCGCGAGGACCTGACGCCGGCAATGGACATGTGCGTTCCGGCCGGCGCGAGTCCGGGCTCGGCCATCTGCGCCACCCTGGACCTGCTCGAGCTGCAGCGGCAGGTGCAGCGCATCCGCATCGGCGAGAGCGGGTTTGCGCTAGCCTTCGAGAGCGAGGGCCGCCTTCTCGCCGCCGGCGCGCCCACGCTCCGCGCGGCGGTGCTCACCGGCGAGCCGATCGCCGAGTCCCAGCTCGCGAGCAAGGTGGCCCGGGGAGAGCCCGCCCCAGCCAAGTTCCGCGGCGGCATGGGCGAGGACGTCCTGGCCGGGTGGGCGCGGCTTTCGGAGCCGCGCTGGACGGTGGTGGTCGAGGAGCCGGCCCGGGAGGCGCTGGCCGCGATGCGCAACGCCCTGATCGCGCTTTCGGCGGTCGCGGTAGCGGCCCTCCTCTTCACCGTGGCGCTGGGCGCGGCTCAGTCACGGCGCGTCCTCGACCAGCTGGAGATCGAGGAGCGCTGGCGCACCGCGGGACGCATCGCCACCGGGATCTCCCACGATCTCGGCCACCGCCTCGCCATCCTGCAATCGACCGCGGCCCTCGCCGAGGCGAACGACCCGGCGTACCTCCCGCTGATCCGCGACAACCTGCGCGCGGAAATGGCCACGCTGAAGAAGTTCGTGGCCGACTTCGCCGACCTCTCGCGCGAGGTGTCGACGGACCAGTTCCTGCCCCTCGATCTGAACGCGTTCGCGCAGAGCATCGGGCGCACCATGACCCCGCACGCGGAGAGGGCGGGCGTGCAGATGACGGTGCTCCCGGCCGCCGAGGCGCCCTGGGTGAAGGGCGACCGCTACCTGCTCGAGCGCGCCGTGATCAACCTGCTCTCCAATGCCATCGAGGCCTCGCCGCCCGGCGGGCAGGTCTCGGTCGAGGTGTCGCAGAGGGACGGCGTCGCGAAGCTCAACGTGACCGACCGCGGCCCCGGCATCGCCCAGGACCGCCTGGCGCGCATCTTCGACGCCTTCAAGTCCACCAAGCGCACGGGCGCCCACGTCGGAATGGGTCTTCCCAACGTGCAACGGATCGTGATCGCCCACGGCGGCGAGACGGCAGTGGAGAGCGAGCTCGGGAGGGGCTCGACCTTCTCGATCGCGCTGCCTACCGACCGGAAGCCGAGCTGATGCGGGCTCAGTCTTCGTCGTCCGAGCCGATGCCGTAGGCCTTCAGCTTGGACTTGAGAGTGGAGTACCCGATGCCCAGGTTCTCGGCGGTCCGGCGCCGGTTCCAGGCGTTCTGCACCAGCGTCTTCTTGAGGAACCCCCGCTCGAACGCCGACATCGCTGCCTGCAGCGACGTCTCTCGCTCCGCGTCGCGCCGCAGCCCCGCCGCCACCACGAACTCGAGCGGCAGGTCGCTCTCCTCGATGATCTGCGATTCGCACAGGACCGCCATCCGCTCGAGCAGGTTCTGCAGCTCGCGGATGTTGCCCGGCCAGGCGTACGTCTCGAGGAGCTGGGCCGCGCCGTCGGACAGCGTCTGCGGGATCCGGCCCAGCTGCACCGCGGAGCGGGCGAGGAAGTGAAGGGCCAGCTCGCGGATGTCCTCGCGGCGCTCGCGCAGCGGCGGCACCTGGATGGGCACCACGTTGAGGCGGTAGTACAGGTCCTCGCGGAAGCGCCCCTCCTTGATCATCTCCGGCAGGCTCCGATTGGTCGCGCAGATGACGCGCAGGTCGAGCTGGATGGGGCGCGCGCCGCCGACGCGCTCGATCTCGTGCTCCTGCAGCGCGCGGAGAAGCTTCGCCTGGACGTCGAGCTTCAGCTCGCCGATCTCGTCGAGGAAGAGCGTACCGCCGGAAGCGAGCTCGAACTTGCCGAACTGCAGCTTGGTCGCGCCGGTGAAGGAGCCCTTCTCGTGGCCGAACAGTTGGCTCTCTACCAGGCTCTCCGGGACGGCCGGCAGGTTCACCGCCACGAACGGGCCGCTGCGCCGGTCGGAGTGCTCGTGGATGTACCTCGCCAGCATCTCCTTGCCGGTGCCGCTCTCTCCCGTGATCAGCACCGTGACCGGCTTGGAGGCGATCTTCTCGGAAATGCCCGCCACCGTGCGCATCGCGGCGGTGTGCCCCAGCACCATCGGCTTCTGGTCCCGGCTGGCCTGCTCCTCGCGCAGCCAAGCCAGCTCGCGCGCGGACTTGAGCTGCTCGAGCGTCTTCGCAACGCGCGCGTTCAGCTCGGTCGGCGAGAAGTCCTTGGTGACGTAGTCGAGGGCGCCCAGGCGCATCGCCTCGACGGCGACCGGGACCTCCTTGAGCACCGAGATCATGATGACCCCGATGTCGGTGTGCTTCTCGCGCACTTGCCGCAGCACCTCGAGGCCGCCGATGCCGGGCATCTGCACGTCGAGGAGCATCACGTCGACCGGATGGGACTGCACCGCCCGCAGCGCCTCCTCGCCCGAGGCGACCGTGATCGGACGCATGCCCGCGGAGCGGACGATCGCCTCCATCGTCTGCCGCATGCTGCCGTCGTCGTCTGCGATCAGGACCGTCGCTGCCCGCGCCATCTGCTCGGAAGTCTACCCCGACTCCGAGGGGACGGACACCCGGCGCGCCGGTGCCCGGATGCGGGCGGCCAGCCGGACCCCAAGGAGTAGCGCCAGGACGACGGTGAAGAGGAGCGGTTGCAGCAAGGCGGTCTTGAACCGCCAGATGAAGTGCACGCAGGCCAGCCCGCCGGCCAGGTAGGCCAGGCGGTGGAGCGACTTCCACCGGCGGTAGCCGAGCCGCTTCACCCAGGCCTGGGTCGACGTGACCGCCAGTGGGACTAGCGCGCACCAGGCGGCGAACCCGACCGTCACGAAGCGCCGCTTCGCGATGTCCTTCGCGATTCCGCCGAGGTCCAGCCCTTGGTCCACGAACAGGTAAGTCGAGAGGTGCAAGGAGGCGTAGAAGAACGTGAACAGCCCCAACATCCGGCGTACCCGCAACGGCCAGCTCCAGCCGAGCACGACTTGCAGGGGCGTGCACGCCAGCGAGCAGAACAGCAAGCAGATCGCGTAGAGCCCGAGGCGGTTGAGCACCTCGGCCACCGGATCGGGACCGAGCGTCCCGCGCACGGCGCGCGAGGCGAGCCACAGGAGAGGCGAGAGCGCGGCGACGAAGACGAGCGGCTTCAGCCAGGGCTGCCGGGCAGCCTTCCCCATCAGAAGAACTTCCTCAAATCCATGCCGGAGTAGAGCTTCGCCACCTGGTCCGCGTAGCCGTTGAACTTCAGCGTCGGCCGGCGGAACACCTCGCCGATGCGCCGCTCCTTCGCCTGGCTCCAGCGTGGGTGGTCGACCTCGGGATTCACGTTCGCGTAGAAGCCGTACTCGGTGCCGCCGCCGTATTGCGACCAGGTGGTGGGGGGCTGCGTCTCCTGGAGCCGGATACGGACGATCGACTTGGCCGATTTGAACCCGTACTTCCACGGCACGACCAGGCGGATGGGGGCACCGTCCTGCTTGGGCAGCTCCTCGCCGTAGATGCCGACGGCGAGCAGCGTGAGCGGATGCGTCGCCTCGTCGATGCGCAGGCCTTCCAGGTACGGGAAGGGGATCGCGCCGAACGCGCCCACCCCCGGCATGTTCTTCGGCTGCACGGCGCTTTCGAAAGCGACGTACTTCGCACGCGAGGTGGGCTGGACCTTTTCGAGCAGCGTGGCGAGCGGGAAGCCGTCCCACGGGATCACCATCGACCACGCTTCCACGCAGCGCAGCCGGTAGACGCGCTCCTCGACGGGGAGCTTGAGCAGCTCGTCGATCTCGAAGGTGCGGGGCTTTACGCACTCGCCCTCCACCTTCACCGTCCAGGGGCGCGTCTGCAGCTTCGAGGCGTGGCGCGCCGGGTCGTCCTTGTCCGTGCCGAACTCGTAGAAGTTGTTGTAGTGGGTGATCTCCTCGAACGAGCTCTTCTTCTCGTCGGTGGAGGGCTGGCCGGGCTTCAAGCCCTCGAGCTTGCGGCCGTGCGGCGTCTCGGCCGCACGGGCGCCGCCCGGGAGCAGCAGCGCACCGGCCCCGGCGGCTCCCAAGGCAAGAACGTCTCGACGGCGCAGGTAGAGGGCCTTCGGGGTGATCTGCGACGACCGGATGCGCATCACGGCCTCCCTGTCTTCGATGCGCTGCCGATCGTTGCCGATCTTTCCACCCGCCGCCACCCCGGTTAGGAGCTCTCCGCGGCGGGCTCGGCCTTGCGCACGATGGGCGGCACGGGCGCGATCACCGGCGTCTCGGGCCGGACCTCGGGCTCTCTCGCGGTTGCGCCGCGGTGGCGCGCGTTCCAGCGCTCTCGCGCCTCGCGCTGCTCGTCGGGCGAAAGCTGCGCGCGGTGCAGATCGCAGATGAACCCGGCGCGCGGCCCGCGCGAGCGGTTCGGACAGCCATCGACGCGGCAGCTCATGTCGAGCGTGCGCCGGGGGCGCGGCGCCTTGGGGGGCAGGCGCACGATGCGCTGCGCGGGGACCGCGGTGGGCAGCTTTCCTTCCGCCGCGAGCCGCTTGTTCCGCTCGAGGATGCTCTTCTGCTCGGGGGCGGAAAGCTTCTTGGCGTGGTCGCGGCAGAACCAGCGATTGCGCGGTCCTGCCCCGGGCTCTCCGCAGCCGGGCACCGGGCAGAGCCGGCCCGCCCGGCGGCCGTCGACCTCCACCCGGCCCGCCGAAGCTCGCGTGACGGCGTCCTTGACCTGGTGCTGTACCAGCTCGCCGATCGCGACGCTCAGGTCTTGCGCGAATCGCTCGATGAGCGTGCGAAAAGAAGCATCCCTATTTCGTTGGGCCATGATTGTTGCGTTTGTTTGCGCAGGAGAAATGGAAACTGGATCCGTTCTATCCGGTGGCGGGGCGAAGCGCGAGCGAAATCGTCGCCGCCGCTTTTCGTCAACGGCCGAACAGGCCTTTGAGCTTGTTCGCAGCCTCCTGCTTGGCCTTGTCCGCCTGCTGCTGCGCCTTCTGTTCCAGCTCCTGCTGCCTCTGCTGCGCGACCTGTTGCGCCTGCTCCTCCTTTTGATCGGAGGGCCCGCCGAGGACCCCCGAGATGAGGCTCGAGCCGGCGGACTTCACGATTGCCTCCACCGCGCCCTTGATGTCGAGGTCGGTGATGCTCGGGCTCGTCGCCGGCCCCACCAGGCGCAGCCCGATGGGAACGTTGGTGCTCAGCTTCACGCGACCGCCGGTGAGCTGCTGCACGGTCGCGGGCGTGAGCGCGACGATTCCGGGCATGTCGAGCGTGCCGTCCAACCGGGCACCGCCGGAGAAGCTCAGCTCCGCCTGCGGCGTGGAGGCCTTGAGAGGCTGCTTCAGGTGCGCCCACCCGTCCTGGATGGTGATCCCGAAGGGAAGATCTTTGCCCAGGTCGGTCGCGCCACTCTGCGGGATCTTTCCGCGCAGCGCTCCGGGCAAGGCGCCCAGCACCGGCGACGCGGCCGAGGCGATCACGTCCTTCCCGTAGAACTTGCCGTCCAGCACGTGCCCCTGCAGCACGCCCGAGAGCGATTTGGTCAGGTTGGACAGGTCCTGCCCCCTGCCGTCGAGCGCGACGTCGCCGTCGAAGCGGCCCGCCAGCACCTTGCGCGGCGAGCTCATTGCAACGGCTTTCTCCAGCTCGATTCCGCGCAGCTTGGTCGCCACGTGCCAAGGCTCCTGGGGATGCGCCAGCTTCAGCCGCGTCCCGCCCGCGTCGATCTGTCCGCCGAGCCCCTGGATCGACGCGGTCTGCAGGTAGATCTCGTCCTCCTTCATAATGACGTCGGCAGCCACGCTCTGGAACTGCTGCTTCTTGTAGGTCACCCGGCCGACCTTCACCGCGGCGTGTCCCGAGAGGCCGGCGAAGGTCTTGGGATCGGGCGGCGGCTTCTCCTCCTTCTGGGTCTTCGAAGGGAGGAGCATCCGGTCGAGGTCGAGGTGCTCGCTGTTCACCATCACGTCGAACCGCTTGGTCGCGCCGGCGCCGGCGCCCTTGGTCTCGGCCCAGCCGCGCGCGTCGATGCGGTCGTCCAGCACGTGCACGGCCACGGTCTCGAGATCGATGCGCTGCTGCGGATTCGCGGGCGTCCCCGAAGCGCTGCGCGTGCCTTTCGCGGACAGCTCGAGCCGCTGGCCCGGCGCTTTGTCGAGGGACTGTCCCGGCCGCAGATCGGCGCCGGAGAGGTCTAGATTCGCGTCGAAGGCGAGCTTGGCCTGCCCGGCGGGCTTGAGATGAGCCACCAGCGTCATCGGGGCTCCCGCCGCCTTGGTCATCGTCTGCGGGAGGACGAGCTTCACCGGAGTGAGATCGACCCGCACCTCGAGCGCCTGCGCCGCCTGCGTGCCGCTCGCATGGACCAGCAGGCCGATGGGACCGGCCACCTGGCCCTTCAACTGCTTCGCGAGGGGCGGGTAGTACGCCGCGAGGCGGGCGGGATCGAGATCGTGGCTGCGGATCTCCAGGCCCTCGATGCGCGGAGTGGGGGTGTTGAGGCCCGAGGCGCGCCCCTGCCCGGTGATACCGGCCGGGCCCAGGTCGAGGCGGAGCTTGGAGATCTGCACGTCTCCCTTCTCGGCGTCGCCCTTGATGTCGGTGTCGAGCACGACGTCCAGCGCCTTGCCGCCTTCGGCCCCCGCGAACTTCAGTCCGAGCGCGTGCACCGCGCCCTGGATGCTGAGCGGACCTTTGCCGCCAGGCACTGCCGCCCCGAGCCGCGCATCGAAGTCCGCGTCGAGCCGGCCCGCCTGGAGCCCTACGTCCTTGGGGACGAACGGAGCGAGCGGGGACAGATCGATGGGCTGCGCCTTGAGGGTGACGCGCTCCGGAGTGGGCACCAGGGTGGGCGGAAGCGGCGCGGCGTGGAGGCGCAGCTCGAAGTTCTTCTGCTGGGCCAGCACCGCCGCCGTGACCAGCACGTCGAGCGGCTTGCCGGCGCGCAGGTCCGCGAGAGTCACGTCGAGGTGCTGGATGGCCAGCTCCCTCGGCGCGCGGCCCGACCGATCGACGAGCGCGATGCGGGCGTCGCGCAGCGCCGCGTGGTCGACCCGCAGGAAGGAGAGGTCGCTCTGCTTCTGCTCCGCGGGCGGGGCCTTCTTCGGCTGGGCCTCGGCGAGCTTCTTCTGCAGGCGCTCGAGATTGGTGGTGCCGTCGTTGAAGCGGATCACGTTGACGTTCAGCCCGTCGACGTCGGCCGAGCGGATGACCACGTCCTTGCCGCGGCTGAGGATGGCGCGCAGCAGGCCGGCGCGAACGTCGATGCGCTTCACCTGGGCGAGCGGCAGGCCCTCGCCGGCAGCCGGGCCGACTCCGACGTCCTTGACGGCGACGCCGAGGCCGGTGAGCACCTTCGTCGACACCGAGCCGATCGTCAGAGGGCGACCGAGCTGTTGCGAGAGCTTCGCCGCCTCCTGCTGGGCCTTGCTGGTGAGGATGGAGTCGAGCACGAACGACCCGATGGCGACGAGGAGGACGAGGGCGCCGAGCACGACTCCCACGACCTTCGGCCATCTCTTCTTCGTTGGGGCATCCATGGCGGCCAAAGGTACGTCCGCCCGCTGCCGCTGTCAGGTCGACCGCAGGTCGCCGTGCCGCGGCGCGCACACTCGCTGGGCGCGCGGTCAAGCTTGCGCCTGGGCTCGCAACGCCCCAGCGAGCTGTCCGCAGGCGCCGCCCACGGACCGGCCGTGCGGAAGCCGCAAGAGCGTGCGCACGCCTCGCCCGGCGAGGCGCTTCTGGAACGCGCGGCAGCGGGCGAGCGGAGGCGCATGCTGCCGGGGATCCGGACCCGGATTGAGCGGGATGAGGTTCACCCGGACGTCCAGGCCGCGCGCGAACTGGGCCAGGGCGTCGGCCTCGCGGTCGGAGTCGTTCACGCCGTCGATGAGCGTCCACTGCAGCAGGACCGTGCGGGGCGCGCGGGCGATCGCCGCGCGAACCTCGCCCAGCCCCCAGCGGCGGGCCACCGGCAAGAGGGCGTGGCGCGCGGCCGGGTCGATGGCGTGCAGGCTCACGGCGAGGTTGACGCGGGAGCGAGCGAAGAGCTCGTCCATGCGAGGCACGATCCCCACGGTGCTCACGGTGATGCGCCTTTCCGGGACCGCGAAGCCGCCCGGTTCGCGCAGCACGGCCACGGCGCGCAGGACGGCGTCCAGGTTGTCGAGGGGCTCGCCCATCCCCATGAACACGACGTTCCGCGGCGCGAATCCGAGGTGCCGCGCGACCAGCGCGTACTGGGAGACGATCTCGGCGGCATCGAGGTTGCGCAACAGCCCCAGGCGACCCGTCTCGCAGAACACGCAGCCCCGCGCGCATCCGACCTGGCTGGAGAGGCAGACGGTCCACCGCTCCTTCGCGCGCGTGTCGGAGGCGGCCTGGTGGATCGCGACCGTCTCGACGAGGTTGCCGTCGCCCAGACGCACGGCGAACCGGACAGTGCCGTCGGCGTCCCGCGCCACCTCCGCCGCGGGCAGGTCCGCCTCGAACCGGGCACGGGCCTCCGCGAGAAGGTCGCGCGCGGGATGCTCGCGGACGGCGCGCCCGGCGAAACCGGCAACCAGCGCGCGCGCCAGGACGCGTGCGCCGCCAGGCGTGGCGCCGCGCGCCGCCGCCCAGGCGGCGAGGTCGACCTCGGTCTGCGCGGCGAGGTGCATCGGGTTCGGGTTCTAGCGCGGGGCCTGCCTGCCGGCCAGCGCGCGGTAGGCGAGCGCGTCGCGCCAGCGCGGCACGCCGGTCGGCCGCTGCGCCCAGAAGTTCACCACCAGGGTGACCCGCAGCCTGCCCCGCGGGCCGGGCAACTTGCGCCCTGCCGTGCGGCCGCGCGCGTCGAGGACGCCGTGGAAGAGGGCGCCGTCGAACATCGCGTACCGGTTGCGCCGCGGGGAGACGACCTGCAGCTCGCCGGCGGTTGCCGGCCGGGGCCTCCCTCCGCGACCGGCGCGCTGATCGGTGACGGCGAGCTGCCCGCCCCGGACCCGGTTGAAGAAGAACACGGTGGAGAGCTGCGGGTGCCGCAGGCCGCGCGCCGCGCGCACGTCCTGGTCGAAGTGGAACCCGACCGGCACCTCCGTCGTATACGACCGGCCGATCCACCACTCGGCCCCGGCGCAGCGCGGGCCCGGCGCTGCCAGCCGCCACAGCGCGAGCACGGCCTCCTCGACGGGGTTCGCGGGCGATTCGCCGCGCGCCAGCCAGAAGGTGGTGAAGTAGCTCTGCCGCAGACGCTCGGCGCCGAGCCGCCCGATGGCCCGCCTTGCCCGCCGGAGCAGCGCTCCGTCGAGGCTGCCTTCCACGAGCCGCACGAGCGGCGCCGGATGGGCCGGCGCCGCCCGGCCGGGCGTCACCGCAGGACGCCGCCGTCCGCGAAGAAGTTGAACCCGTCCTGGCCGTTGCCGCCGAAGAAGACGAGCTCGGAGCCGGTCCACGTCGCTGAGTGATGCCACCGCGGCCCGGGCGCGGCAACCGCCGAGAGAGGCGCCCAGATGTCGGTCTGGGGATCGTAGATGCCTCCGTCCGACAGGACCGTACCGTCGGCGCCGCGGCCCCCGAAGACGACGAACCGAGATCCGGTCCACGCACCCGCCACTCCTTGGCGGGCGGAAGGCGCGCCGACGGTCGACATGGGAGACCACGCGTTCCGGACTCCGTCGAATCGCGCGCCGGTATTGACCGGAATCGCGCCCGGCGCGGCGCCGCCCCAAACGAGCAGGTGTGAACCGGTCCACGCCGAGGCGGCGCCCAAGGAAGGGGTGTTCGTCGACGACATCGGAGACCACGTGTCGCTCACCGGATCGTACTGTCCACCGCCCGGGAGCATGGTGATGCCGTCCCCCGCGATGCCACCCCAGACGAGCATGCGCCTTCCCGTCCATACGGAGATGGGGAAGGCGCGCACGGCAAGCGGGCTCCCCATGATTTGCGTCCAACCGGAACCGGGCATGTAAGCAGCGCCGTCCCCGAAGTAGCTGGACCCGTTCCGGCCGCCAAAGACCAGCATCCGGCCGGCTGCCCATACCGCCGCCGGCCCGGCGCGGCTCGACGGCGCGTAGAAGGCGTTACCGGAAAGGAAGGACCAGCTGTCCGTCGCCGGATCGTACTCGCCTCCGTCACCGAGGGCGGTCCCGAAGCTATCGCCCCCAAAGACGATCAGCCGCGAGCCGCTCCACACCACGGCGCCGTGCGAACGCGGAAAGGGCCCGATCCGGCTCGTCGAAACCTGTTGCCACCCGCCCGTCCGGGGATCGAACATCGCGCCCGCGGCGGTCCCGAATGTACCGATTCCGCCGTACACGGCGACGGCGTTGCCGGTCCAGATGGCCTGGTGCTCGGCCTGCGGATCGGTCCCCGCCAACAGCGGCGACCACTCGTTGGCCAGCGTGACTCCGTCCACGGCGACGTTGCCCGGCACCGAAAGCCCGCTGGCGGCCTTGACGCGGAGGTTGACCGAGATCACCGCCGGGCTGCCGGTCGCCACCCGTCCGCTGTTGATGCACGTGCCGGTGACCGTCACCGTCCCCGCGTGGTTTCCGGGCGGCAGGCTGGTCGAGAAAAACAGGACGAGCTGCACCGTCTGGTTGACCGCGATGGTGCCGCCTTCAGGAGAGACCGAGAGCCAGCGCGCGTCCTCCACCGTAACGGCGGAAGCGGTGTACGACGCGTCGCACCCGCTGCCGTTCTGGAACGGAACGAACACCGGGGCAGGATTCGGATCCCCTTCCACAAGCGTGGGAGAGACCGAGCCTGCTCCTCCGCTTCCGCCGAACGAGATGCCCTGGGACGTTTGCCCGGAGCCGCAAGCCAAGGAGCACAGAACGAGGCACACCGCTGCACCGCGGACGGAAAGCTGGTTCACGTTGGGTTCCCCTCTCGGCTCGACGGAGCCGGCGGGCGGTATCGTGCACCGGCGGGCTGACCCTCCAAAATTTTTGGCGCGAGCGCGTGCCGCCGCTCTTGTGGATCCCGCCCGCGTTGTGGCAGAGAGCCTCGATGCTTCATCCGCAGGACTGGACCATCGAGCGCGCCCTCCAGCTCTACAACATCCCCAACTGGGGGGCCGGGTACTTCAACATCAGCTCGAAGGGCCACCTGGTCGCCCATCCCTACGGGCAGCCCGGCCCGGTGATCGACCTGATGGACGTGGTCGACGACATCCGGGAGCGCAAGCTCGGGTTCCCCTGCGTGGTGCGCTTCCAGGACGTGCTGCGCTCGCGCGTCAAGCAGCTCAACGAGACGTTCCGCGGCGCGATCGCCCAGCACGGCTACAAGGGGCAATACTTCGGCGTCTACCCGACCAAGGTGAACCAGATGCGCGAGGTGGTCGAGGAGATCCTCGACGCCGGCGCCCCTTATCACTTCGGCCTGGAGGCGGGCTCCAAGGGCGAGCTGCTCATCGTGCTCGCGCTCAACACCGACCCCGAGGCGCTCACCATCTGCAACGGCTACAAGGACGAGGAGTACCTGCGGCTGGCGCTCCTCGGACGCAAGCTGGGCCGCAAGATCATCGTGGTGATCGAGAAGCTCTCCGAGCTGCCCGAGCTGCTCCGCCTTGCGGAGGAGATGAACGTCCAGCCGCTGATCGGGCTGCGCAGCAAGCTCTCCACCAAGGGGACGGGCAAGTGGGAATCCTCCTCGGGAGACTTCGCCAAGTTCGGGCTCACCACGCCCGAGCTGATCCAGGCGGTGAAGATGCTCAAGAATCGGGGGATGGAGGGCGCGGCGAAGCTCTTCCACTTCCACGTGGGCAGCCAGCTGACCGACATCCGCACCGTCAAGGACGTGGTGAACGAAGGCGCGCGCATCTACGCCAAGCTGCGAAAGATGGGCATTCCCCTGGAGTACTTCGACGTGGGCGGCGGCCTGGGCGTCGACTACGTCGGCGCGCGCAGCACCGCGTACGTCTCCTCGCTCAACTACTCCGTCGAGGAGTACGCCGCCGACGTCGTCTACACCGTCCAGCAGATCTGCACCAACGAGGGCGTTTCCGAGCCGCACATCGTCAGCGAGTCCGGGCGGGCGCTCACGGCCCACCACTCGTGCATCCTGATGAACGTCTTCGGCCACATCGAGTTCGGCGAGAACGGCGCCGAGATCTCCGACGGGATCCCGGTCCCGGTGCCCGAGTCGCCGGACACGCCCATCGTCCGCGAGATGCGCGAGATCGTGGCGGGACTCACGCCGAAGAACTCAGGCGAGACCTACAACGACGGCGTGGCCAAGAAGGAGCAGGCGCTCACGATGTTCAAGCTCGGCATCCTGGGGCTCGAGGAGCGCGCCATCATCGAAGGGCTCTTCTGGCGCCTGTGCCGCAAGCTGGTCGGGATCAACAAGCGGCGCAAGCGCGTCCCCGGGCAGACCCGCGGGCTGGAGGACCGGCTCGCCGACCAGTACATGGCGAACTTCTCCGTCTTCCAGAGCGCGCCGGACCACTGGGCCATCGACCAGCTCTTCCCCATCGCTCCGCTGCACCGCCTCGACGAGGTGCCCACGCGCGATTCCACCATCGTGGACATCACCTGCGACTCGGACGGCAAGATCGACAGCTTCATCGAGAACGAGACCGTCGACGAGACCATCGCGCTCCACCCGTTGCGCAAGGGCGAGCCCTACTACCTGGGAATGTTCCTGACCGGCGCCTACCAGGACATCATGGGCGACATGCACAACCTCTTCGGCCGCGTGCACGAGGTGCACGTGTTCGTCGACGACGAGGATCCCGAGGACTACTACATCGAGGAGGTCATCCCCGGAGATACGCTGGAGCGCGTGCTGGCGCGCGTGCAATACGAGCCGAGCGACCTGGCCAAGCGCATCAAGCAGGCCCTGGACGCGAAGATCCGGGAAGGCTCCGTCAAGCCGAAAGAGTCCGTCTCGCTCACCGACTTCTACGAGCAGGCGATGCGGGGGTACACCTACCTCAGCAGCGTGTGAGTGGCCGTCTGTCCGGTTTTCCGGTCTCCATTCGTCCTTTCCGCGCGAGCTCAAAAGGGGGGTGCATGACGATCCGAGGGACCGAGGCATTCTGGCTGGCAGTGGCCATCGCCAGCGCGGCTGGCTGCAGCGGCAGCTCACCGGCGAGCAGCGAATGCCAGGGCGCTTGCCAGCGAGTGGTGACCTGCTCCGCCACGCCCTACGCGTACGCTTACAGCTTCAACTTCGCATATGCCTACAATTTCGGTTACGGACTGAACTATGGCGGTGCCGACCTGCAGCAGTGCCTGAACGATTGCGCGGCGGTGCCGCAGGCCTCCCGCGAGCGCATCGCCCAGTGCGTCATCGGCGCATCCGACTGCCTGACGCTGCTGCGGTGCAATTAACCGCGGCCGGATCCGGCTCCGATCCGAAGCGGCTGCGGCTCCTTTCCGCCCTCCTGGCGGCGGCTGCGCTGCTCGCGCTTCGCCTGCCCACGAACGTCGTTCCGATCCTCAACGTGGACGAGGCGGATTTCGCCGTCGAGTCCGGCGTGCTGCTCGACGGCGGCCGCCCGTACATCGAGTTCGTCGAGAAGAAGCCTCCGCTGATCTATCTGCTCTACGCCGGCGGGCTCGCGCTGGTGGGCCGGTACAACCTGCCCGGGCTCCGCCTGCTGATGCTCGCCTGGGTGGCTGCGTCCGCTTGGGTCCTCGGAGCGATCGCGCGGCGCCTGCTGGGCGAACGAGCCGCGCTCCTGGCCGTCCCGGGGTACGCCGTTGCCGTGTCGATCGGTCCTCCGCTCGACTTCCACGCGGCGAACGCCGAAACGCTCTTCGCCCTCCCCCTGCTCCTGGGGACCTGGCTGTGCTTGCCCGTCGACGGGGACACCCCGAGAGCACAGCGGCGTCGCCTCCTGGCCTCCGGCGCGCTCATCGGGAGCGCCTCGCTGATCAAGCAGCAAGCGGGCATCCAGCTGCTGGTGCTGGCCGCGTTCGTCTGCATGCGCGCCAGTGGGCCGGGAGCGGCCCGCCGCGTGGCCTCGCTCGTGGCGGGCTTCGCCGCGCCTTGGCTCCTTGCCATCGCAACGCTGGCGCGCGTGGGCGCCCTGGCGGAGTTCTACTACTGGACCGTCACGATCAACCGCTACTACGTCGCCAACGGCAATTCGCTGCGCGACGGACTACCGCTCCTCGCCGGCGCCACGGTGGTGCTGGCGAAGTGCTCGCCCGCGGTCTGGGTGCTCGCCATCGCGCAACTGGTGCGCTACGCCGTCCGTCCCCGCCGCGCGTCGGCCCTGCTCTGCCTGTGGTTCGCAGGCGCCCTGATCCCCATCTCGCTGGGCGGTCGGTACTTCCTTCACTATTTCCTCCAGCTGCTCCCGCCGGCCGTCTTGCTGGCCTCGGACCTGGCGGTCGAGATCTGGGACCGGCTCCACGCACATCGGCTCGCACGCGTCGCCGTCGGCGCGGCATTCGGCCTCTCGGTCGCCGTCCCCGCGGTGAGAGGAATGGCGCCCTACCGGGATCGCGAGGTGCTGTCCATCCCGCACGCGATGCCCAGCGCTCGGGAAGTAGCCCGCTACGTTCGTGAACACACCTCTCCCGATGCGCGGGTCCTGGTCTGGGGATATGGGTCGGCGCTCTATTTCCTTGCCGAGCGGCAGCCCGCCACCCGGTTCCCGTATGTCACCTATCTCGTCGGGGCCGTGGAAGGCACGTCGGCCTGGTGGAGTCCGTTCCGTCCGAACGAGGGCCTCGAGATCCCGCGAGCCTGGGACCTCTTCTTCGAGGACCTGGAGCGGCATCCACCGGCGATGGTCATCGATACCTCGGCCCCGGGGTATTTCGCATTCACCAGATTCCCGCCCTCGCGCTATCCGCGGCTGCAGTCGTTCTTGATCGCGAATTACCAGCGAACCGAGGTGGCCGGGTTCCCGCTCTGGGAGCGGAAGCAGTAGCCCCGAGGCTGCCTGCGTCAGCGATCCTGGCCCGCCGCCGCTTCGCGCAAGCCCAGCTCGTCGAGCTTGCGCAACAGGCTGGAGCGCGCGATGCCCAGCTCGCGCGCCATCGCGCCGCGCTGACCACGGTGCCGTTCCCAGGCCGACCGGATCGCCAGCCCCTCGATCTGCTCGAGCGTCCTGCCGCGCAGGTCGACGAGCTCGCGCTGATCGGCGCCCGCCTCTCCTTCCGGGCAGCGGCGAGAGCCGTCATCGATGCGGAGCGCGCTGCCGCGGATGGTCGCGCCGTCGCTCAGCACCACCGCGAGCTGGACGACGTGGCGCAGCTCGCGCGCGTTTCCCGGCCAGCCGTGGGCGAGCAGGCGCGCACGGGCGTCCGCCGAGAAGCCGCGCTGGACGCCGTCGGGCTCCTGCGCGAGGAAATGCTCCGCCAGGGGCACGATGTCCTCCCTGCGCTCGCGCAGCGGAGGCAGCTCCACCGAAAGCCCGGCCAGGCGGTAGTACAGGTCCTCGCGGAACGATCCGGCCCGGACGAGCTTCTTGAGATCGCGGTGGGTGGCACACACGATCCGGACGTCGATACGGCGCGGCCGCGCCGAGCCGACCGGCTTCACCTCGCCCGCCTCGAGCGCGCGCAGCAGCTTGACCTGGAGCGGAAGCGGCAGGTCGCCGATCTCGTCCAGGAACAGCGTTCCGCCGTCGGCGGCGCCGAACGCGCCGGGGCTCGACCCGACCGCGCCGGTGAACGCCCCGCGCTCGTGCCCGAACAGCTCCGCCTCGGCCAGCTCGGGCGAGATGGCGCCGCAGTTCACCGGCACGAACGCCTCGTCCGCGCGCGGAGAGAGCTCGTGCACGGCGCGCGCGGCGACCTCCTTGCCGCTGCCGCTTTCTCCCAGGATCAGCACCGGAAGCCTGGACGGCGCCGCGCGGCGGAGCATCTCCAAGGCGCCGCCGAGGACCGGATCGCAGGTGATGACGCCGGGGATCGGCGCCGGGCGCGCGGGCGCGTCGCG
>Ga0137409_10001899_pt1 | contig 22515 bp, 20 predicted proteins | sample CZODoug1_16funga_FD_122059 | JGI IMG/M metagenome (GOLD analysis project Ga0137409, IMG submission 122059) | Vadose zone soil fungal communities from Angelo Coast Range Reserve, California, USA - CZODoug1_16fungal (Hybrid Assembly) | ecosystem: Environmental > Terrestrial > Soil > Vadose zone...
GACACGCGGAAACGGGGCGAGAGTTCTGTGTGGAATTTTGAGAGCAAAGCGGCCGATTCGTCGCTGGTTGGAAACAGCACCCATTGGTCGAGGTGGTAGCGTTCGGCGAGTTCCAAAAGGTACGCTACCTGTGCTTCACAATCCTCCTCCGGCCAGCGCAAGGTCCGAACCGTATATCGAGAGCAGCTCGCGAGCTTGATGTTGGGTGGGCTTGTCACCCAGACTGGCACGCCACGGCGGCCTAAACTCCTCGCGATCGAAAGACCGTTGAGGATTCCACCAATCACCAATGCGCCTGTCGTCTCAGACATAGAATGTTGGCCTTTGCGTGACAAAAAGTGGGACTGTCCTGAGCTGTTGCGAGCTCATCATCCTGGCGCAATTATCCAAGTTCAGCGACGAGCGGTTCGCCGACCCGAACGCGATCACCTGTAGCTTTCCTGGCGACGCAGCGGAGCAGCGCGCGTGAAGAGTAATGCGTGCCGACGACAAATCGCATCAGCGGGCCAAAACTCCAAACGGCCGGCGCCCCGATAAAGTGCAAACTCGGGACTGAGGACTCGAACCCCTCTTTGAGCCGAGGATATCCTTGGAAACGACTTATGGACTGCACTAGCTCCGGAGCAAGGAAATCGTACCTGGAAACGTCCACTCGATATCCGGTTCCCAAAAGGGCATGATCGAAAATTTTCTCGCTACCATCCTCTAGCTGAACTTTTATCCGCTCGCCAACCGGAGCAGCGGAAACTATGGAACGGCCGAGGGTGATGGGAACATTCTGGAGCCGCGCCACTAGCCATCGCGAACCGGCGGGGCGGACGGATCGTCTCCGGAGCCAGTCCTGGATTGCCCGTGGGAACCTCCTGACCAAGTCGGGCCGCGCCACAATTTGGCTGATGCCGGCGGGACCAACGTCTGTGGGCGCATAAAGGAGCTTTGAGATCGTGGGGCCCATGCCATTTTGAATCGTCTTGGATACGAGTCCTCCCAACCAGCGAATCTGCCGCGCCCGGACTACGATTTCGACTTCGGCGCCGCCTTCGTGCAGCAGCGCGGCCGATTCCAGTGCGCTCTGCCCGCTTCCGACAACGAGCACATGTTTTCCGGCAAACCCTTGCAATTCACGATGTTCAGAGGTGTGAGACGCTAGCGAACGCGGCAACCCTGCAAATTCGGGCGGGCAGTAAGTGAACGGGCCAATGCCGGCGGCAACGACCAAGCGGCGCGCAAAGACCGTCTCCCCCACTTCGAGCATCAGCCGGAAGCCGTTTGCCACGGACTCGACGCGGGCAATCTTGCGTTGATCGAGGTCGGGCAATGCCTGTCGTTGATACCACTGTCCATAGCCCAGAAAATGATCGAGTGGTACAGGGCTGGAAAAATGAGTGCGGCTTGCGGCTTGGTACACCTCCATGGTCAAGGACTGGTTTGGGCCGGCAATGTGCGAAGCTGCCCAACCCGACCGGAGCAACATGCCCTTCGGCATGTTGCGTTCCCAAAAAGACATGGGTTCGCCGAACGTGTGCACGTCCAAACCTTTAACCGTACGCAAGTGTGCGGTCGCGGATAGTCCATACGGTCCAGCACCAATGATCGCTACGTCGCATTTTGTCATTTTTCGCTCGCCTAATTTGGAATTTAGATTTGATAATCGAACGGCAACGATCAAAGTCTTGCGAAGAAGAAGATCGTCGAGCAGCCTATTTATCACCTAGGGAGGGGAAAGTTGGTTGAGCTGTTGCCCCAATTGCAGCCGTACACCTTCTAGGGCATTCGGGTCGTGACTCCAGTTGCTCCAGCTCGCGGCAATCGGCTGGATGGCTGAGTTCGCGAAGGCCACTTGCCCTAGGTTCTTGAGTATCTGGGCGTATTCGTAGTCTTGAATCCCGTCACGGATAGCCTTCAGGCGTATTCCCGGGGCGGATTCGGTCGAGGCGATCGGACCAGGTGGATAGAGAAATATTCCATCCCCCGGTCTTCCGAGGTCATCGTTGCAAGCGGTCGTATCGACATTGTTCCAACTGCCCAGAGTGTTCCCGACCCTCCATCCGTCGGAGCGAGAGTAAAGAATGCCCGTCGCTCCTTGCGCCCAATTCAAGAACCCCGCCTGGATGCGCTCATTGATTGGCGGATAGTCCACCATCCATTCGGGTGTATTGCCGAACCCCGCGTTGCAACTGGTATAGCTCCACAGGTCTCCCCCGCCGCTAAACGGCAGAGCGGGCCACTGTTGCAAGGAATCCAGCAGCACCCAATGGTCTATGGCACTGCGCCCATCCCCCTCATCATATAGATTAGAGTCGGGCGTATTGACGGTCATCATGGTTTTGACATTAGGATTCGCCGCATGGGCGTTCATGCCAATGGTCTTGAGGGGCGTGTATGCCTTTGGGCAACCATTGAGTTCGTCGGCGACGTAGAGGTCCAGCGCGAGACCTGCCGGAAAATTGGAAGCCGCAGTGTTGATCTGGCTTGTCGAAGGAATGCTGCGATAGAAGCCGTTGCACTGAATTCCGATAAAGTAGTAGCCGTTCAGCCCGGCGCGATTGAGGCCGAAATTGGCCATGTCAGAGGGAGCGTTGTTATCCACATCATACATTACCTTGTTCTGCATCAAGGCCTGAGCCAAGGTAGTTATCGTATTACCCGCAGCGGGAGGCCAGAGCGACCAGACGGAAAGTTCCGAGGGCTGCGCGGGAAGCTCAAAGTTCCACACCGTCAGGGTGACCGGGATGGTCGCATTGCCCTGGTCCGAAGTGATGGAGATGGTGCCCGTATAGGTTCCCGGAGGGCTGTTCGTCGGACCGTGCGGCACAGCAATGTCGATCCAGTAGGGTTGATTCTGGCCCGCAGGAATGCTGGCATTGCAGGCCTTCAGGGTCGCTGCCGTGCCGCACAGAGACAAACCCGTCTCCGGATCATTGAAGGGGATGAGCGGCTCCGGGTAAGTTCCCGAACCCAGAGGGGGATTGCTGCCCCCGCCGTAACTGGCGGTGCCGGTGACGGTGAGGTAGTACTCGCGGTACAGGGTGAAGCTGGAGGCGGGGAGACTGGCACCGCCAGGACCGGAGAGAGCGGAGGCGCTCACGTTCACGTTGGTCAAGCCACCAGCGGAGCCCTGCACGATGACCTGGGAGTCCACGGTTTCCCCGCGCGCGCTGGACAGAGTGATGGAAGAAGCCGTGCCGGGGGCGTCGGCCTTTCCCACTCTAACCAGACTAGGTGACACCCAAACTGGAAATGCCGAGCTTGATGATTGCCTGGCCGGTTGGCTGCCGATCGAAGAGGTCACGGCAACACGCCCCGCTTGGATGCGCTTCACTCGCGCATTCAATATTACGATGATCGTAAGGGCAACGAGCACTGCTGTCGTCAACAACAGCCCCTTACCAGGCCGGAAAGTCGCGCGCATATTCCCCGTTTTGACTGCCTGAATTGTTGCGAACATTCATGGGTGTTCTGATTCTTCCAGGAGTTAATTTTCGGGTTGGGCGAAGCATAGAACACGCAGAGGTTCAATTCCGTAGACGCCGGCTCGTCGCAAAGCTGATTTTCCAACGGAGACTTCACCCCTCCCGGTTTGTTTTGATGTGAAATTTCCAGTGCGGACCTACCCAATGGATCTGCCCACCAAACTGCTCCTCTTGTCGGTATGCGGTTCCTTCATTTGCAAAACTCCGAGATACTCTCGGTAGAGTGCTTCCCAGACCCGCTCTTGTTGGAAGTTGCGTTTGACTTGTTCCTGGCCCGCGCGTCCCAGATTAGTGGCCAGAACTTCGTCGGTGATAAGCCTTGCCAACGCTTCAGCTAGCGCTGGTACATCGCCCACAGGGAAAAGCAGGCCGGTCTCGCCGTCCACCACGACATCTACGATTCCAGTCGCCGACGCGCCTACCACCGGTTTGCCGGCGGCCTGCGCCTCCAGGATGACCGTGGGTAGACCCTCCCGGTGGCTCGGTAGCACCACGACATCAGCCAACGCATAGTACGTTGCGATGTCCTGCGCTGCTCCCGCGAAAATCACACGCGGGTGTATCTCCAGACATTTCCGAGTATCGACGGGAAGGGGATCTTCGTCCTCGAAGCATCCCGCCAAGAGCAGATAGAGATCGGGGAATTGATCACCGAGTCTCAAAAAGGCTTGGATCAGCTCGGGAATGCCTTTGTCGCAGGTCAGACGGCCAACAAATAGGACAACAGGCGCTTGCGCGGGGATTCCGAAATGATATCGCAATCCGGCCGCTCGCCTCATCCTCTCCGGCGTGGCCGCGAAACGCGAAGTGTCCACGCCATTGCAACTACCAGCCCCGAAAATCACCGCCCGCTCCGGACTTGTGAGTCCGAAAGCAATCGCTTTCTCGCGCACGCTTTGACTGACGCATACGACGCGATGGGCAAAACGACAAGCCAGGCGCTCGGCATAGATGAGAAGCCGGCGCTGGACGCCCCGGGTGGTCTCGAAGCGCAAACCGTGCAGGGTGTAGAACCGGCAAGGGACACGATTCAGCCATGCTGCGAAGCCTCCTAGCAACCCTGCCTTGGGAGTCCCTACATTGGCGACTGCGGGGCGAAGCGCGCGCATGATGCGCCACAAGCGCCACAGGGATACAAGATCTCGTAGGGGAGCGATTTCGCGGTCCATCGGCACTTCGATGATCGGAATGCCCTCTGGCTGGTCCACTTCCCACTCGCCCTCGCGGCGCTCCGGACAGAGAACCGCGACATCAAAGCCCCTATCCTGAAAATACTGCAGCTGACCTTGCAGAAAGCCAACCGCGAATGACGAATTCACGACATTGACCAAGCGGGATCGCGCTGAAGTCGCTCTCATGTTTGCGTCGTCTGGCATTTCTTGTGTTGGGCTTGGGCTAGTGGTCTGTGCGCTGCGCTCTGACTTTTTAGGGCACGGCGCCACCTTTTCCACTGGATTGATGACGTTGAAGGAATGATCCGTGCGGGTGCTGGCATCTGCCGCCCTAACCGGGCTCTCCGTGATCAGCGTAAGGAAATGAATCAGGCACGCTCACGATCCCAAGTAGGAACCAAAGATCCCAAAACTGGCGGAGTTACCGGACACATTGCGAGAGGCCCGGGGAAGGCACGCCCTGTAGTGTCCCTGAAGCCAGCCTCGTGTAGATTGCCTGATAGCGTTCCACGATCACTGGCAGTGCGAAATGCTGTTGCACGCGACGCCTGGCGGCCATTCCGAGGCGGCGCCGTACTTCGGGTCCGGCTTGTATGAGTTTCCGCCATGCTTCGGCCAGCCCATGCGGATCTCTGGGCGCCACTACCATACCGGTCTCACCAACGATCAAGGCGGAATCCCCCACGTCGGTCACGACGCAGGGCGTTTCGCACGCCATGGCTTCGCCGATGGCAACGGGAAAGGCCTCACTGACAGAAGCAGTACTGGCGATGTCCATCGCGGCAAACAGGCGCGACATATCTCGACGTACACCTAAAAGTTGACAGCGGTCGCGAATCCCCGCTGCCTCGATCCATCGCGCCAACTGTGCGTTTTGCCACGTGATATCACGGCCGCAGAGCAGAAAGTGAATCTCGGGCATTTGTTTGCGTAGCCGCGCGGCTGCCCGAATGAAGTTGTGATGATCCTTGTAGGGATGGAAGCGGGCTGCTATTCCAATTACAAGTGCATCTGCCGGGATGCTCAGTTCCTCACGCACCGACGCGCGGGCGGCAGGGTCGGGTTTGATTTCCTCCAGATCGAAGCCGTTGGGGACAACCTCCAGTTTTTCGTCGGGGTAGCCAAGGTTCTTGTGAATACGGTGCGACGCCTCCGAGCAACATACGATCCGGGTGGGGATTTTTCGCGATAAAAACGCGCAGGCGCGACTGACGAACATGGTGCGGCGCTTATCAATGCGAGGGTCAAGTACGCTATGGTGGATGCCCCAAACCACAGGCACATCGCCAGCCAGGCGTGCCGCGAGGGCCCCGACCAAGTTCGCATGATACATCCACGTATGAATCACGTCTGGTTTCGACTCCCGGATCCATCGTGCGAGGCGCATTACCAGCAAAGGGTTCGGCGCATTCGGTTTCATGCCGAGGGTGCGTACGCGCACACCGATTGCTTGCATCCTCTCCGCCAGGTCTAGGATGCCGGTAAGCGAAACAATCTCATTTTCAAACCGCGTGCCATCCATCCCGGAAGCGACTCGGGAGAGCATGGTTTCGGCGCCGGCTGAGCCGAGGGTCGTGATGACGTGCATGACTTTAATCATGTGGGTATAGAAACATCACTCATTGATGGGTCTTAGATCGGAATAGCGGATTTCCGGAGCACACTTTCTGCGTTTCGGCGATGCGAATGATTAAGAAGGTCCTCATACAATTCCTCGTATGCCTGGACCATGATCGCCACGTCGTAGTTTTCTCTTGCCCGCCGAGCGGCGGCCATCCCCATAGACAGCCTCACCTCTCGATTTCTCGAGAGATATGCCATGGAGTTGGAGAAACCCTGAACATCTCCCGGCTGCACGAGAAAGCCTTCCTTTCCACTTTCAAAGAGGTCTGGCACGCCACCCACAGCAGTACTCACGATAGGCAGACCGGAGGCCATGGCCTCGATCACGGAGAGCGGGTTGCCCTCCCAGTCCGAGCTCAGCACGAAAACATCCATTGCGCCCAACGCGTCTGGAATATCGGCACGCAGCCCGAGGAAACGAACTTGACTGCCCAGCCCGAGATCCTTCGCTTGGTCTTCTAACTGTTCCCGCAGCGGGCCCTCACCAATCAGGATCAAATGGGCGTTTGGATCAGAAGCGGGACCTTGGGCGAACGCGCTCAAGAGCAGCGCATGGTTCTTCTGTGCAGCGAAACGTGCCACGCAGACGAACAGAACATCCTGGTCGCCGAAGCCCTCTCTTGCACGCCATTCTCTCCTTGGAGTCTGCGGACAAGCATAGTAATCCACTGGAATACAATTCGGGATCACGCGGCATTGTTGAATTCCATACAGGCGCTTTAAGCTGACTGCTACCGTCTCCGCCACGGGTACGGGGACGACGCCGTGGTTGAATGCATAGCGTTGAATCCAGCGTGCCCTGGGTTCCACCTCGCGTTCCGCCATGTTGTGGACGGTGTGCAATAGGGAAGCGTGCTTGAGGAGCAGCATGGATGGCAACGCATAGCGAAGCACCTGGATGTGGGTGTGGACAATATCCGGCCGGGAATCCCTGAGAACACGATGCAATCTGGAGTACATGCGGTAATCGAATCCCGGCGGTTTGCCCAGGTATCGAACTTCCACCCCGGCTTCCTCGAGCAAGCGGTCGAGGTCGCATTTCAACCGCCCACTTTGCGAAACAACTACTGCCTCATATCGCTGACGGTTCAATCCCGTCACGATATGGACCGCCACGCGCTCGGCGCCACCCGGGCTCAGAGTCGGAACAATATGGACCACCTTGATCTTCTTCATGATCTCAGGACGAAAAGACGATTCTCACGATGTCCGCAGAAGGGATAGTTGAACTTCAGCAACAGCGGGAGCATCGCTCTGCGTTTGCCGGTTCCGGGCCATGGTGCCGCATTGCGCCATTAACAGGCCGAAGAAGAACCACGTCGGTTTCCGCATTTCCCAAGTTAAGCCGGATACTCCTACTACCCAAACCCCCAAAAGTACAATCCACAGTTTCTGCTGGAAAGGAGGCAATCCCCTCAGTGACAGCGCTAGGACACTTAGCAAGGCGCAAAAAAGTGCAAAACCGATCACGCCTTGCTCTACTAGGACCGACAGGAAAGTGTTGTGCGCAGCGGGCACCTGAGGAATTCCAGATTCATCGGTGCGAATCGCTTCAGTCAAAATACGGCTCACGGTAAGCCGCAATGCATTCGCTCCGACACCCAGGATAGGGTGCCCGCGGAAAAGCTCCCAGGCCGCTGTCCAGATGACCGTACGTCCGGTGAACGTACCCTGTGAGAATTCCTCGGGAATCGTGGATAAGCGTTCCCACGAGGTCGAGGGTACGAAGAGAAGAGCGCCAGCGACGAGGAACGATACGGTCAACAGGACGGCGATTCTCTGACGCGCTGTCAAGCGCCCATGAGTCAGGGGCACGATCGCAAGGGCGACAACGCTCGCCAAGGCGGCACCCCTTGAGGCAGTCAGCAAGACGGTCGTTCCCGCCAAAAGAAGTTGCAGCCGGTAGACCCAAGCGATCTTTCCTTTGCTCTGAATGAGCAGATAGTATGAAACGGGGATGCTCAAGGCCATTATTAGCCCCAGGTCATTGGCATCTAACCTCGCGCCCGCATATCGTTGATAAACAGACTCCTGGTGAGAAAGAAATAGGTATACGGTGTCTATCCCCGAGACGAATGTCCCAAGGACGTACGCCTGCATCAGCCGCATCTGCTCTCGACCCCGAGAAGCGAGTTCCCACATCAGCCACACCATCATGAGGAGCTGTATGTAGGTGATAGTCTGCGTCACAGTTCCCTCGGGATAAAGGCTCCATAGGTAACTCGCCCCCGCCAACATGACAAATAGACCCATTAGGATGTGGCCGGGCGCTGGGCGTCTGACTCTTCCTCTTTCGAGGATTGCCAATACACCGAGACCCCCAGCGAGCATCCCGATCAAGCGCGCGCTCGTGCCAAAATTAGAGATCGTGACCGCGTCTTCCCATGGAATGGCGAACGCCAAAAGCCAAAGACAAGCGAACGCAAGCCTGCCTAGGCCGGAAAGCTCTTCGGCTCCGGCAAGAGAGCGGGCAACTCTTCTATTTGCGTGGCCAGGCAGGGCAGCTCTCCTGGATTTCCTTAAAACGTCTTATGTGTCGGTAGCAGAAACAAACAGACCCAGTTGCGTTCGGCGAAAGAATGTAGAGATTGGAGTCATGGTCATTGAACGCTGGAGTTCGTTTTGGTGAAATCGATTTGTGCGGACAGCGACAGCGTCACGCTGTTTCAACTCTTTCGGCGCACACTTGGGTGCGCGTTCGCACTCCTAGGACCAAAACCAGGGCGCTCCCGGCAAGCTGTACGGTCGTGGCGATCAGCATCGCGACGATTGCCCCCAGGAGCCCGTGGCTTGCCACCAACCAATAGCAAGCCACCAAAAGGCTGAGGTTTGCCAAAATATTCAACATGACCTGTGAGTTGTAATAACCGGCCGCAGTCATCCCGAATCCCAAAAACTGGGCCATAAACAGAGCGCCTCCGGCAGCCATCATCCACGGTAGAAGGTCTGCTCGCTCGGCGTATTCGGGCCGGAAGAGGATGGTAAGAATCTCGCGTCCCGCCAATTTGGAAACAATCATTCCGCACACTCCTAGTATTCCTCCAAAGGCGAGAAGCTTGGCGAGGAGTGAGCCGAACACCGCAACGTTGCCTGAGGCATAAGATCTGGCTAGCCGGGTGAAAGCCGACTGCCCGAGCGACACCACTGCCATGTTTCCTACCGAAATCACGAATCCGATCGCTGTGAAAATGCCCAGGTCGCGTTCCCCAAGCGCGTGCTTGATGAAATAAGCAGGGACGGTAGAATTTAAAGTCGTTAAGAGCACTACGATTCCGAGAGGCAGACTGAGCCACAACAATTCCCGATGCACACGCAGATCAAAGCGCGGCGTCAGCTCCTCGTTTCGAGAGAACCATTTGGACCGCCCACTCAGACCGTGTGTGCGTTCGCGAATGTCGTAGCCGAAAAGGACAATGGCCCGCGCCAGCACCACACCAGCGAGTCCCCACGGCAGACTTCCGCTGACATAAGTTGCCACTGCCAGTCCGAGCGTGGAAAGCAGCCCCCTTGCGATCAACGACTTCGCGATCCCATCCATTTTGTCGTGCAGTTGCAGCCGCGCGTAATACACATCGCTGATGGTTTCGATGGCATACGCTGCACCCACCATCAGAAATACCCCCTTAAGTTCCCAGCTATATCCTAGGACTTGGGTGATGGCGAAGATAATCACGAGTGCGAGCGACGTCGTCAGCAGGCGGAGGCTGAGGTAGTACCCAAAATGTGTCTGTGGGCGAGCGTCCGAAGTCACAACCGCCCGCAGTTGCAGGTTTGTGAGCATCATCACGGGATATACCACCGCAAGACCCAGAGCGTACTGCCCCACCAGTTCTGGCCGAACCAGCTTGGCCAGCAACACCAGCATCGCAAACTGGCCGCCCGCATAGATGGAATTCCCCACGAACATCCAACTGAAATCCGCGCACAAGGAGGGACGTTTGCCTTGGGGCACGGCAAATATGTTGGGGACGTCAGCGCTCATGGTTGGCAATCCGCACAGTGGCAGTTAAAAGCGCGCGCATTCATCGGACTAGGCGGGAGGAGAGCGTGTCATGAGGCACGACCCTCTCGGGAAGATCCTTTGCGAGCGCCGCTGTGAAAAGCACTGCGCCCTCGCGATTGAGATGCATTCCGTCCGGCTGGTAAAACTTCGCGGTAAGCGCCGCTGGATCAATCGGCACCGATACATCCACTCCGGCCTTGTGCGCCGCGTAGGCCATTTGGCTGACCGCACTCTCGGAAGATAGAGTCGGCGGGACCAGGAGAATCAGTTTGGCGCCGTGTGCTTCACATAGCTCCCGCAGCCTTTGCAAACGGGGAATCGAAACCTCTTCAATCTCCCGGCCTTCCGGAACGGCCGGCCTCGGATTTACGAGCAAGAAAAGATTTTCAACATGGGGAACTACGCGGCGAAGAATTTGAGTACGAATGGCGCTGCGTGTATCCCAGAAGGTGCTCGAATGTGCCAGCAAGAGATTGCTGGTTGCAGTGCGATCTAGATGTAAATCGGAAGCCACGGCGAGGGTGTCCCGGGCGTCAAAGAACAGCATGGGAGCATAATCCTGGCGCACACGGTTCCCAAGAAAGTAATTCACACCGACACCGACCACCACCACCTGCGGCCTGGCCCCCTGACGGAACAGCCGCCGCAGTCCGTACAACCAGTCATAGTACCCGGTGGCCTCAAGGAAAATGGGATAGATTCGCATACTGGCGGAGGTCAACGCCTGCAAGTGATCCATTTGGACACCCTGCAGGAGTAGGGAATTCCCGACCATCAGCACACTCGGACGTTCGCCAGGTCCGGCGGGGCGCACCCTAACGGCTTCGTCATATTGGCGAGACACGCGAGCATAGGTGAGCGAACCATGCTTGAGAAGATAAATGGAGGAAATCTCGATGGCAATCATGAGGATCGCGCAGATCCCGACCAAGACCTTCGCGTAGACCAAGGCTGTAGATTTAGAATCGGAAATAGACGAACGCATTGAGATTGCTCCCCGAAAAAAGGGCTAATGCAGAGAAGGCGATAGTTGCAAATCCTGTCCGAAATGCATAGGAAGTGTTCGCAAACGGGTATTCCTGGTTGCCACCTTCCAGCAACAAGTCCACAACGAACAATGGGACGGAGAAAAGGCTCAGCATGAAAAATGCCGAGGCGTACTCGCTCCGCCATGCGAAATTAGACAATCCAGCCAGAAACTGAACCGCCGAACTGAGTGAGGCCGCCCGAAAGAAGGCCAAGCTCAAGCAAAAGATATTAAAAGTTAAAATCCGTTGCGCCCAGAGCGAGAGAAGACCGGCCAAGGGTTGGGGCCGAACTGCAACACCGGGCTCCATTGTGACCGGGAAAAGGCGACGCTCAACAGCCAAGACGACGCCATGAATCGCACCAAAGATGACGAATGTCCAGTTTGCGCCATGCCAAAGCCCCGCCAGGATCATGGTCGTCACAAGGTTCAGGCAGGTTTCCCATTCCCCGCCGGCGCTGCCACCCAAAGGAATGTACAAGTAGTCGCGAAGCCAAGTACTCAAACTAATATGCCAGCGGCGCCAGAAATCTTGGAGCCGGCGCGCCAGAAACGGCTGCCGGAAATTGACCATGAAATGGAAGCCCAGCAATTGCGCGCTGCCGCGTGCGATATCGCTATAGCCGCTGAAATCTCCGTAAACTTGCCACGCAAACGCATATGTCCCGATCAGAACAACCCAGAAGTTTGGCTTTCCGAATTGGCCGCCAAAGGCCGCATTCGCCAGCAGAGCGCAATTGTCCGCGACCACGCACTTGCGCAAGAGCCCGGAAAAGATCAGCATCAGGCCATCGAAAAACCGGTCCGCATCGAAGGTGCGCTCTCTCTGAACTTGGGGAAGCAAGTGCCCCGGTCTTTGAATCGGCCCGGCGATCAGGTGAGGGAAAAGGCTGACGAATAAGCCGTATTCGACAAACGACTTCGCGGGTTCGAGTCTCCCCTTATAGACGTCCACGATGTAGGCGACTTCCTGGAAGGTGTAGAAGGAAATGCCCGGTGGAAGAATGATTTGGATGAGGGGCAGAGGAATATGGTGGATGCCCAGTGCATTTAGGGTGACGGAAAAAGAGTCCGCGAAGAAATTAAAGTATTTGAATGTTCCGAGAATGGAAAAATTCAATACCAGCGAAAAGATGAGCCACTTCTTGCGGTTCGTGTCCGAGCGATTGGGGGCGATTTTTCGCGCAATCAGGAAATCTATCGTTGTGCTGCCGATCATGAGGGCCAGGAATCGCCAATCCCACCAACCGTAAAAGAAGTAGCTCGCCAGGAGCAGAAAGACGTTTTGCTCGCCGCGATTCAAGCGCCAATAAAACAGCACAACGGGGATCAGAAAAACGAAATACGCGGGCGAGTCAAACAGCATGGTGAGAAGTAAGGGCTCCTATGTGTTGGCACGCGGCCGCGCCTAGTCAAGAATTTCTTCTTGGCGAGCGGCAGCCCCCGAACGCTGCCGCAGGACGGACTGAGTCTGTTCATCAACTGCAATGAGTGCGGCGCAATTTCCGTGGTCTTGTGAAACTGCCGGCCGACCAAACCGCGGAGTTCACTGTTTTGACCCATCCTCCACCGCATCCTGGTAGTTGGCGTAACTTCCGTAGCCGTAATGTCGGTTGGACGTTGGATCCCAGCTGTTTAGAACGGTGCCGATCACGCGCGTACCGTCTTCGGCGAAACGCTGGCTGGCGAATAACGCGCTTTCGGTCGTAGTTTGTCCGGCGCGGATCACCAAAATGACGCCGTCGGCGAGGCGGCCCAGCACGCGCGCATCCGCGAGATGGATCATGGGGGGAGCGTCAATCATAATCATTTCAAACTCCTTGCGCAGGCGCTTCAAGAGTCTCGACATGCGCGGAGAATAAAAGAGATTCGCGGGGCTTCCGCCGCAACTCCCCGCAGGCAGCAGGCGGAGGCCGAGGACTTCGGTCTCGCTAACAAGGTGCGAGATGGGGACTGTTTCAATCGGGGATTCCGACCAAAGCACGTCGCTCAGACCCCAGCTGTTCGCCACGCCAAAGACTTTATGCAGTCTCGGCTTGCGCAGATCGCCGTCAATCAGCAGCACCTTGCGACCGATCTCTGTCATTGCGACGCTGAGATTACAAGACACTGTTGTCTTGCCGTCGCCCGGGCTTGGACTTGTGAGGACAACGACCTGGGGACAGCCTCCATCGTGGGTAGGCAAAAGGATGGAACTCAAGGTGGTGCGGGCACATTCAGCCACCAAAGATGGCTTGCGTTTCCAGGTGGCCAGTTCGGGACAATCACCTAGCGGAGGCTTCAATGCGCTCCCTGGGTGGAGTTCCGGGGTGGAACGATGCGGCTGCGAACCGTCAGAGATTCGCCCGGAGACAGCGGCGTCATCCAAAGGTATGACACCCAGTTCCGGTAATTCTAAATAGATCTGCGCGTCGCCGGGAGCGCTTATCCTGCGGTCAACACGCTCCCGGAGCAGCACGAATCCAAAACCCAGGAACACGCCGCCGAGCAGGCCAATCGCCGAGTTGATGGGAAAACTCGGCCGGTAGGGGAGTAGCGGCGGTTTGGCGGGGTCAACGACCAGGACATTGCTGGCCCGCATGGCGGTAGCCAAGCTGGCTTGCTTGACCCTTTGCAGCATTGCTTCGTAGAGCTGGCGGCTCGAATCCACCTCGCGCTTCAGGGTGTCGTAGTGGATCGCCTTACTGGATTGACTCGCCACGATCTTCTCTTGCTCGGCGTCAGCCTGGGACAATAGTTTTTCACGACGGAGCGCGGCTTCGTATTCGTTGCCGATGCGGCGCTGGACATTGGTCCGTTCCTGTAGCATCTCGAACTGCAGTTCAGTGATCTGCGCTTGCACACGCTGCACCTTGTAGTGCTCCGGCGTCAGCGTTGCACTAAGGTCGGCGTACTGCCGCTGCAAGTCAGCCAGCTTCTGGCGGTAGTCACGCATCGTTGGGTCCTCCAAGATTTCCGGCACGGAATCCGCTGGCTTGCTCTTCGCTTCTTCGAACTTCGCCTGGCTGGCGATGCGGTCGGCCTGGGCCTTGGAGAGCTCGTCTTGTATTTGTTTGAGCGCATTCTCGGCTAAGTTCTCCTTATCCGAGGTTAACGACAGCCCGGACGTGGCTACGTAATCTTGGAGCTGCGCCTCCGACTGTTCCAGCTTGGCCTTCATCTCGTCGAGATGGCCCGTCAACCATTCGGCAGTGCGCTGGGTGGACTTCCAGCGCATTTCCTGGCTCTGTTCAATGTATTCGCTGACCAGCGTATTCGCGAAGTCCGCAGCCACCTGGGGATTCGGCGACTCGTAAAGCAGCTCCAGCAAGCGAGAATTGCCGGACAGACGCACGGTCAGATTGCGCTCAGCTTGGCGGATCAATTCCTCCTTTTCCGGTACTTGAGAGGTTTTCAACATTTTGAAGATCCGCCAGCCGGTTGCGGGCCGCTCTGCGTGGAGGTTCAATTTATCGATCACGCGCCCCAGGACGGATTCGCTCTGCAGAACTTTGACCTGAGTCTCCATGTACGACTCAGGTGTGACGTAGCTCCCGGAAGAGTTGCTAGGATCCACGCCTTTTAAGTCCAAGAGGTTGGCATTGAAATCCTGGATCTCGATCGAAGTCCTGGCACGGTAAACCCGTGTCTGCAAAAGGCTGATCGCAAGTGCTCCGAGCAGCCCCACCAGGACAAAGCCCAGCAGTGTCATCCTGTGGCGGATCAGAATCTGCCAGTAGTCCAGGAGACTGTCGTAGGCTGGCGCCACGCCGGCCCCCGCTAAAGGCAAGTCCCCATACCTGTATTGCCCGGGACGCTGCTCGGCTCCCGGACTAAGTTCGGTAAAGCCTCGGTCAGTTTTCTTGAGAGGAAATTTAGAAGATTCCATTTCGTGTCCTTTGGAGTAGCTTCAGGGCGTGCGCCAGATGGCCATCCCTGTTCCCGTTTGAATCGCAGCCTCGATGGCGCGCAGGCTTGCTTTCTTGCCCGCGCTACCGGGGACGAACAAAATGTCGTCACCCCGAAGCGCAATGTCTGTTTTCTTTCCTGCCAGAACGCCTTTAACGTCCACGGGCAGCTCTTCACGCTGATCGGTGTCGTGCATCAGCCGCAGGATCCTGGCATGTCGCGCGTCAGCGGTTCCGTTGAGGCCCTCAGCGAGCGAAAGCGCTTGAAGAACGGACATGGATTCGGCTTCGCTAAGAACGAAGCCGCCCGAATGCTTCACATCACCGATCACGTAAACCATTTCAGCCTTCGGAACCGTGATGACATCATGCGGAAAAATCTGAATGTTCTGTTCGGGGTCTTTGGCCTCCATGATTTTTTTCAAGTTCACTTCGGCCACGCTGAAGCGACCCGAGGCGTCAGGCTCTACTTTTGATAAGGGGATGCAGCCCCATTCCAGTTGCCGGGTGATACGGATGCTATATCCCGCGTCCGGCCGCATCCCGCCGGCCAGCGCTAGCATCTCTAGCAATGTCTTGTATCCCTGCACCTGGTGAACACCTGGTGTGTTGACCGCGCCTAGGACAGAGACTGGCTGACTGCGCACTTCCGCGACGCTCACAACGACTTGTGGATCACGAATGTACTTGCTCAGAACTTTGTTGAGATCTTGCTCGGCTTGTTGCGCGGTCAGCCCGGACACATGGACGCGTCCCGCCAGTGGCACTTCCATATCGCCACCGCCGTCAATGCGGATGGGCTTATTGGCAATATCATTCAATTCAGGCCCGGAAATCTCCAGCTGGTCATCAGGTCCCAGCAGGTAAGTGGAACGAATTTGGCTGTCGCACTTCGGCTTCGGTCGGGCCGACTCGGGCGGCGAGGGAACTTGCGCGGCGGCACTCACGACTAAGAAGAAAACTGCGACGATGCCCGCGACAACTCTCGTAACGATCATCCTACTTGCCACGCACGAATCCGCGTGGGAGTCGGCCGCGCCCGCAATGCCGAATCGAGTGTTCCGCTGCGAGTTCGGCGATCTCTTCGCACTACGTTGCATGTTCATGACTGGCGCTCCTCATTTGCATACCATAATGAATGGAAATGGACAATGACTTTGGGCTTTAGCCAGAACTTGGAACTGCTAGGGGCCGACGTACAGTCGAAGCTACATCTGGACCGGGCGCCTCGCATGCAGGTAGCGGAGTCCTTTCCTTTTGCGTCTTACCAAACCAGGAATCCTGCATTTTCTCCACCTTGGTTGCCACTGCACTGGAGAATCCAGTTGTGGTGAAGACATCGAGATCCATCCAAAGTGGAGATGCCGCGTTCTTTCGATACAACGCGAAAACGCCCAGCCGTTCTCCGTTTCGTTTCGTCAAATTGAAAGTCAAACTCCAATTTACCTCTGATGATTTCAGTAACTGATCCCAAAAGAATTGAAGGTTGGGCCGGCTAACGTAGTTGAACGGGCTATGGTCAACCTCGGCCGGCAATACTGAAGATAAATGCACGCCGAAACCATCAAATCCAATCGGTTCAAGGCACTGGTGCAATATCTTGCAGAATTGTGCGAGGCTCGTGCATGCCCCCAGAGATTCTGCGGCCCGTCGAATGCTTACGTCATTGGCGATAACGTGACGTTGATTTAAAGTGCGGTTGGCCACGCGGCCCAGTTCTGAGAATTCGTGATAGCGTAATTGCTGGACACCAATCAAGACCCCAATTCCAACTATCGTCAGAACTGTTGCCACCGCGGCACTCGCCGGGTGCAGAAGGAAAAGACTTGATAAACCAAAGCAGGCGCTTACTCCATAAAGTACTAGGACGGCCTGTCTGTGGGATATGCCCCGGCCGAGTAACTTGTGGTGAATGTGCTCACGGTCAGCGCCAAATATCCGTTTGCAGCTCAAAAATCGGCGGATTATCGCGACGGCGACATCCAGAATCGGGAGCCCGAGAGAAACGATGGGGATCGCAACAGCTACCACGGTGGGAGCTTTTTGTGATCCGGCGAGGGCGACAGCGCCGAGCAGGAACCCCATCAGCAGACTCCCGCAATCACCCAGGAAAATCGATGCGGGATTGAAGTTATACCGGAGAAATCCGACAATTGCGCCCGCCAGAGCTAGTGTCAGGAAAATAATCCCTTCATTGTGGAACAATATCGCCACCACACAGTTCACCAGGGTTGAGAACAGAGCGGACCCCGCCGCGAGCCCATCAAGGCCATCAATCAAATTGAAGGCATTGGTGATCCATAGAACCCAAAGAATTGTTAGCGGAAGTCCGACTAGCCATCCTAGATGAGGATGACCCGCCAGAAGCGACAAATGAGATATTCCGAAGCCACTGCAGAATAGAAGTACCGCTGCACCCGCCTCCACCGCAAACTTCACGTACGCGCTCACTCCCCAAAAATCGTCGGCCAACCCAAGCAGGAAAATAATGGTCGCCGGGCCCAGAATTTTGATAATCAAATGCGGAAGGATAAATTCGCGCGTGCCGAAATGCCCCGGCAACCAATGCGCCAGCAGCACCATGCACCAGAGTGTCAGGAAAATGGCAACTCCGCCCAACCGCGGTATCGGAAGAGTATGAACATGACGATCCAAGCTAGGAGCAGAGGTCCATCCATGAGCGATCGAATAATCGCGCACCCAGCGCGTAAGGGTTACTGATACTAGAAGCGCGGCGACAAACACAAAGAATTCCATAATTTCTCGTCTTTTGTTAAGCCATTTCAGAATATCGACCGCTTATCAGCCAGAGGCCTGTCCATAGCTCGTCGGCTATCGATGTCTTACAGGCCCCCATTGAAATGCGGTTCATGGCACTGACAGAAGACAACCAGGAGCTAGATAGATTCCACGTTCCGGACATTTGATTAAGGTTTCGCACAAGGATCCCAAGTTAAGTTCTTTGGGTGTCCTTGAGAATATCCATCTCGTTCAGGCTGGGATTCTTGAGGGGAGCCAAGCACGCACTCTCCTCTGTTTCTTGCTTCTCGCGGGAATGGCAACTGTGGCTTAGGCACTGGACTGCTACGAAATACGTTGAGAGGTTAGTGGGCCCGTGTAAGCCTGATGCTGCAGCATGGGCTGCACCCAGGCTTCATCGACTTGAACCGCAACCGATCGTTGTAAGAGTGTTACAGACAACACCAGGCGCTGATGTCCTCGGTAACCCAACAAGATTCCCTCAATGCCGCAAAGAGGGCCATGCTCAATTCTCACCCTATCTCCGATCTCTAGGAACGGACAAGGTTGTCTGGATAATCCGGATTTAACAGCGGTTTGGATGGCGGCAATTTCGGTTTCGTCAATGGAGACCGGAGTCCGACCGACTCCAACCACATGAACAACCCCAGGGATCGAAAGAACTGGGAACCGATCGAGTGAGTTAAATTGGCAGAACACGTATCCAGGGAAAAGAGGGAGCTCGATTTCTTTAAACCGGTCAGTCCAGCGGCGCCGGCACGTGTACAGGGGAAGAAAGAATTCATAGCCCCTAGCGTACAGATGTGATGCGACAGTATTTTCGTACCGGCTTTTGGTCCGCAGCGCATACCACGAATAATTGTTATTCCCGGTTTCCACATCAGTCTCCAAATGCGCTTGGAGTGACTAGGTCAGCTTTCGCACGCCTAGTCGATCCAAGCTACCGCCCCTTGAGCCCCATCCTTCGGGAACCGAAATGCACGAGCTGGAGATCATCTCCAATCGCGTGGTCATGGTAATCAAGGCCGGAGCAGTGAACAATCCGGTGGTTACTCCAATTGGTGCACGGACAAGCCCCGAGTATTTAGGGTCTAGCCGTTCAGATAAACCCTGTCGTTCCAAAATGGTATCTGGCAACGAAACGAGAAAATTTGAGTCCTGATTTGGGCTCGCGAGCCTCGCTAGATGCCGGTATGAGTGGAAAGATTGGAAACCGAGATCGCAGGCTGACTGGCGCGAATTGGTTTTGGCTGAAACAGTGCATTAGTAAACGAAGGGTCTTTCGGAATCCTGCACGGCGCCACCGGGCGCTGGTCCCTGTGCTCATCAGGACGAGCGACGGCTTCCAGCCATACCAGGTCCGACGAGTCCAATCCCGGAACTGCGTTTCGATAGCGGACACCCTCGGTCCGAGGTGACGCCTCTTAAGGACCAACAACTGCTACCTGAGGACATGGTATTTCAAGAGAAGATTGCGACGAGAACGAAGCAAGCGGCGGGCAAGCCCGGAGATCAACCGGAGAAGGCGAAGCATGAATTGCAGTACTGCCAAATCACCAGCCAAGCGAGTAGAGTTAAGTTATTGACAATACAGCGCATAATGATTTTGACTGGAGAAAATGAGGCGCGGAGTTTCGCTGGACATATTGACCGCCTGTTGAGGATTTCGACGCTCACCGATACAGAAGATACCTGCCGGGTAATTCAGGGATTCACCTGATTGTGGCGCTGACTGTGCCGGTCATACTCGGGTACCATCTTGGAGTGAAAGCCTGACACAGGTTAGCCTATAGTTGGGAAGGAGAAACCTCATATGGCGTGGAAAAACGACAGTGGGTCAGATACTACCTCGCACAACCCCGTCGCGGAGCCTATCACGAGGAGCGAGCCTACATCGCTACTTCTCCGCGAGCTGGTCGGGCACTTGCGCCAACACCGGACACAACTCCGCGAGGATTGGGTGAGCCGTATCACCGAAGCACAATTGCTCACGGCCATGACCAAAGAAGAGATTTTCGCCGAGGCAACTTCGGTCTACGACAGTTACGTGGAAGTGTTGCAGACGGGAACCTTCGAGGCCCTGCAGACCTATGCCCGCAACCTCTCTGAGCGCATCATCCCCCGGGGCGTCGAAACGCATGAAGTCGTCGGCATCGTGCTGCTGCTGCGCGACGTCCTCGCGCGTTCTCTATTCGCCAAGTACCAGGCTGACTTTGAGAAACTCAACCGCATCTTGGACGCCTACGAACCGGCGGCTAACCGGATCGCCAACACCGTGGCAGTCGGCTTCGTCCAAGAGCGCGAGCGGGTCATCCGCCAACAACAGGAGGCAATCCGCGAGCTGTCCACTCCCGTCTTGCAAGTGCGTGAGCGGCTCCTGATTCTACCCATCATCGGTGTGATCGACCCCCAGCGCGCCCGGCAGTTGACCGAACAGCTCCTCCGCGGAATTCGCACGAACCGGGCGAAAGTTGTCGTGATCGACATTACTGGAGTGGCGGCAATGGACGCTACCGTCGCCAACCACCTCGTGCAAACGGTTGAGGCCTCACGGTTGCTGGGTGCGAGTTCTATCGTTACCGGTCTTTCCCCGGAAATCGCTCAGACGCTAGTCAATATCGGCGTGGACCTCGGTAAAATGAATACGGTTGGCGACCTCCAGGGCGGCATCGAACAGGCAGAACGTCTGCTTGGCTATAAGGTCGTGCAGTTGGCAGAGGCAAGCTAAGTTAGCGACGGGGGTGTTCCATGGAAGTACCTATTCTCAAACAGGGAAGCTTCCTGATTGCCACCGTACAAGCGGCTTTGAGCGACGCCGATCTTCTTCAATTTCGCTCGGCCCTCATTCAATACGTAGTTCGTTCACGTTCTCAGGGTGTGATTCTAGACGTCACGGACCTGGATGTGATGGATTCGTTTGCCTCGCGGACGATTCGCGAGATTGCGCAAATGATACGGCTACGCGGGGCCGAAACCGTGATCGTGGGTATACAACCCGAAGTGGCCTTCGCCATGGTGCAGCTCGGATTGACCATGGAAGGGGTAGCGACCGCCTTGGATCTGGATGAAGGGCTGGAATATTTGAACCAGAAGAGCAAGACGGCTACTTCTCGAGAAAGCCGCGAACCCGGCCGTGGGTGATATCCTCGTGGATGAAATCCGAGTATTGATCACAATGGATCAAGACATTGTAGGTGCCCGGCAGCAAGGACGCGCACTCGCGGTCAAGTTGGAATTTTCGCCCGGTGAATCCACCTTGATCGCGACCGCAATTTCCGAGCTGGCGCGAAATATTGTGTCGTATGCCCGGCGTGGTGAAATCCGCATCCGGCCCGCACAGAACGGTGAGCGGCCGGGCATTGTGATCGTAGCTTCGGATGATGGACCCGGTATTCGAGACATCCGGCAGGCAATGCGTGATGGGTTCTCTACCTCCGGGAGCCTGGGACTCGGTTTGCCTGGCGTGCGCAGATTGATGGATGATTTCGAAATCGTCTCTGAGCAAGGGAAAGGGACGACGGTAACGGTGAAGAAATGGAAACTGTAAGTCCGATGGTTCTTGATTGGGGGGTGGCCTCGCTTCCTCTCAACGGACAATCTGAGTCGGGCGATCGCTCTGTGGTCCAATTCTTTCCTGGCGGGGTTCTTCTTGGGGTCATTGATGGCCTTGGACATGGCGATGAAGCGGCCATGGCGGCCAGCGCGGCCGAGTCGATTCTCCGGGCGCAGCCCCAGGAGCCAGTGATTTCGCTGGTCCGGCAGTGTCATGAAAGTCTGCGCTCAACGCGTGGTGTGGTGATGAGCGTGGTCTCTCTCGACATTTTGCACGGGCTGATGACCTGGCTGGGGGTGGGCAACGTCCGGGGGGTCCTGCGCCGTTCCGGAATGTCTTCGAATCCCCCACGGGAGGAGTTGCTGCTCCGCGCCGGAGTCATCGGAGGACAGATTCCTCCGCTGCAAGCGGCCGTCCTTCCTGTTTTCCAAGGAGACACGCTCTTCCTGGCGAGCGATGGAATCCGTGGAGAATTCGCACTGGAACAGGCGCCTTCGGAAATGTCACAGCGCACGGCGCAAGTCATTCTCTCAAGGTTTGCAAAAGGAAATGACGATGCCCTAGTGCTGGTCGCACGCATTGGGGGGAATCGGCAATGAAAGACGCCGTGGAAAATCGGAAGAACGATCTGCCGCGAGCGCTTGCCGAACCGTATTTTAAGGGATTGCAAGACTTCCTGTCTGGGAGTGGGGAAGACGCCCTGGGACGTGCGTACGAGTTCGGCCGCGACGCGCTGGCCGGCGGCCATTCCATTCTCGAGATTCTTGATTTGCATCACACCACCTTGCAGAGACTGCTCGAGAATGCGCATTACCCGGAGGCTGTGGCCGCTGTTCTCCAAGGCGCGGGAGCATTCCTAGCCGAGGTCTTATCTCCATATGAGATGACACACCGAGGGTTCCGCGAGGCAGTCTCCGCGTTGCGCCACTTGAACGAAATTTTGGAACTTGAGGTCAAGCGCATCGCTCACGCGCTGCACGACGAAGCGGGACAACTGTTGGTTGCCGTGCATCTCGC
>Ga0137409_10001900_pt1 | contig 22514 bp, 17 predicted proteins | sample CZODoug1_16funga_FD_122059 | JGI IMG/M metagenome (GOLD analysis project Ga0137409, IMG submission 122059) | Vadose zone soil fungal communities from Angelo Coast Range Reserve, California, USA - CZODoug1_16fungal (Hybrid Assembly) | ecosystem: Environmental > Terrestrial > Soil > Vadose zone...
GAAAAGGTAGCGGTGTGAACTCTGGAGAAAATTGGGGAATGGCGCACCTATCCTCAGCGCTTGGAGACGCCAAGACTGCACAGGGACAGAATCGCATCTTGGCATTGAAGGACGGTGGCATACAACCGCTCATGGGCAAGACCCCCGTGGGTCGACCGTCGCCATCACCATCGCTGCTTGTCGAACGGTTTGACCTGGAAACCTCGTACTGGCAAACGCACCTACACACAGATCAGGTAGTGGCGCTGTGTTTAAAGCCACCGATTACAGAACACCCGCAGAAGGGAGAGTGTGCTCCTGAGAGCCCACTTGTACAAGGGCAGGTGGCGATCTGTGACCGGAACGATTGGCAAAGTTTCTATATGAGAGCGCGCACGAGCTTCTTGTGCGCACGCATCTCAGACTCTGCGCTCAAAGAGGCAGCGCACTCCCTTGTGGATCTGGACCACTTAGAATTGCAATCGACACCTCAGGCAGATGATCCCCGGATGACGAGTCTTCTGTATGCGCTTGAAGCGGAACGCGAGCGTGAGTATTCCAGCGGACGCCTGTTCCTCGATAGCGTGGAGGCGGCCATTGCAGCTTTGCTGGTAACCTCGCATGGCACGACACCCACCAAACCCTTGTTTCGCTGGGGCGGCCTGCCTCCGCATCGTATACGCCGCGTTCTCGAATTCATGCATGCCAATCTTGACAAGCAAGTCTCACTTGAGGACCTCGCTGCGTGCACTGATTTGAGTACGTCGCACTTCTCACACCAGTTCCGCGCAAGCATGGGAGCGAGTCCGTACAAATATATGGTGACGCTACGCATCGAACAGAGCAAGCAGATGCTCAGGAATTCGAGACTTTCTGTCCTTGACGTTGCCCTGCGTGTGGGCTTCGAGAACCCACAGCATTTCGCTACCGTTTTCCGCCGCATCGCCGGCGTCACCCCATCAGGGTACCGGCGCCAACTGTAATTCACCGCAAGAAATCAAACAAAAGCACAAAACCAGAAATGCACCGGATTCGCTGCCGGGTTGTAATGGTGGGAGTTCGTGCGGGAGCAGAACTGCTCGCTACGAAATGAGCGTGTTGAGACTACCTGCAACTAGAGGAAGGTTGGAAATGAAAGCCATCGAAAAGTTAGAGAGTCAAGAAATGAAAGAACAGCAGAGCAATAAAGCCGGACTAACTCCCGCCCAGCGGTTACTCAGCGACCTATGGGACGAGCATGTCCGCGACGAATTTGCCACAAAAGATGCGGCGGCCGCCCTCGATACGATGGTGCCGGACGCCTACGTGAACCACGTCCCCGTGTTGACCGGCGGCGTGGGCCACGACCAGGTGAAGGAATTCTATTCGAAGCACTTCATTCCAAACATCCCGCCGGATACGGAAATCGTGCCAATTTCTCGAACAATTGGCTCCGACCGGCTGGTGGATGAGATGATCGTTCGTTTCACCCACTCCATTGAAATGGACTGGATGCTTCCCGGCATCGCCCCGACAGGCAAGCGCGTAGAATGCGCAACGGTTGCGATCGTGCAATTCCGCGACGGCAAACTCTTCAACGAGCACCTTTACTGGGATCAAGCTTCCGTGTTGGTGCAGGTCGGACTTCTTGATCCTTCCACGCTTCCCATCGCAGGAGTAGAAACAGCAAGAAAGGTCGCTGATCCCAGCTTACCCTCTAACCAGTTAATGCAGAGGCTGAGACCGGCGGGCGCGGCAAAAGGTGACTGAATCACCTGGTCAGGGCAAGGTTCCGGTGAAAGGGTCGTACCCGTGAGGAGGCACGCGCATCTTTGCGTTATGCAGGAGGAACAATGGCACGAAAAGCTCCGGAGCGCCGGAACAACACGCCCGCACCTTGGTGGAAATGGTCCCGATTGGGAAAAATCCCACTGCGCAACCCAAGAGTCGCACAGAAAATCACGAATGGTTGTGGGCCACCAAGCCGCACGAGGCGACCAACTTTAATGGCCCGGTCGGTTTTCTTGAACTGGCGGCGAGCACGATGGACAGCGAGCTTCATGGCGATAACGATTATTGTTGATCCTGCACAATCTCAGCAAACCAAGCCCGCGGAACCTAACGTCGCAGCCGCCAACAGGGCTGTGCAATCGCAGCTGCCGTTTGGCGATCGGCAAGACTTCGAGGATGCGATGCGGGGATTCATCGCGACCACACCCGACCCAGGCAATCGAGATCGCTGGGCATTTCTTGAGCACGAGGCGCCGCCGACCGTAAATCCAAGTCTTTGGCGTCAGGCGCAACTCAACGCCACAAACGGATTGTTTAAGGTCACTGACGGCGTTTTTCAGGTCCGCGGTTTCTCGCAGGCGAATATGACGATCGTGGAGGGTATGACCGGTCTCATCGTCATCGACACACTCACTACACCCGGAGCAGCGCGCGAAGCTCTCGACCTCTATTTTGCGCATCGTCCACGCAAGCCGGTCGTGGCTGTAATCTACTCCCACAGTCACCCCGACCACTATGGCGGCGTGAGTGGCGTGGTCTCGCAAGCCGAGGTGGCTGCCGGAAAAACGAAGCTCATTGCGCCAGCGGGCTTCCTGGAAGCCGTCGTCGGAGAAGCCGTTATCGGCGGAAACGCAAAGGCACGGCGCGGGCAATATCAGTTTGGAATGCCGCTGCCAATTGGAGAACGGGGGAACGTCGATGAAGGCCTTGGCAAGAACGACTCTCGGGGAGCGAGCGGGTTCGGACCGATTATCGCACCAACCGATACCATTCAGCAGCCGATGGAGACCCGCACTATCGATGGAGTAGCTCTCATATTTCAACTTGCTCTGGACTCGGAAGCGCCTTCCGAGATGCTGATTTACTTGCCACAGTCACATGTCCTGGATGTAGCAGAGGATGCGGCTCACACGCTGCACAATCTGCTCCCGTTTCGCGGCACCGTAGTGCGCGACGCGAATCGTTGGTCGCAATATCTCAATGCCGCGCTCGAGCAATTCGGTGCGGACGCGCAGGTGCTAATCGCCCAACATCACTGGCCGGTGTGGGGTAACGAACGGGTGCGAGCGCGATTGGCTAATCAGCGTGACCTCTACAAATATGTACATGACCAGACAATCCGAATGATGAATCAGGGGCTGGGGCCTACCGAGATTGCTGAGGGCCTTACGATGCCACCTGGGCTTGAGAACGACTGGTCCGCGCGCGAATATTACGGCACGATCTCGCATAATTCAAAGGCCGTATATCAGCGCTATGTCGGCTGGTACGACGGAAATCCTGCGACTCTCAATCGCCTGCCGCGCGTAGAAGAGGCCAAAAAATATCTGGAGTACATGGGCGGATCGGCTGCGGTGATCGCGCGGGCGCGCGAGGACTTCAAAGCGGGCCGTTACCGCTGGGTCGCTCAGGTAATGGACCAGGTCGTCTTCGCCGATCCCTCCAACAAAGACGCGCGCAGTCTCGCGGCGGACGCGTTCGAGCAACTGGGATACCTTGCCGAATCGGCAATATGGCGAAATGCCTACCTGCTCGGAGCACAGGAATTGCGCAGCGGCGTCCGCGGTGGAGCACGGTCCGTCCCCGGCGTCAGCCCAGAAATCTTGCACGCGACGCCGATTGCCCTAGTCTTCGATTATCTCGGCACGCGCGTAGACGGGCCTCGAGCCGGAACAGCGAACATCGTAATCAACTGGCAATTCACCGACACACGCGAGTCGCTTGCGTCTACTCTTGAGCATGGCGCACTGACCTCGATCACTGGCAAGACTGCTCCCAATGCCGTGACCACGGTGACGACAACGCGAACTGCATTTGAAAGCGTCATTCTGGGACAGCGAACACTCGCGGATGCAATGGAGCACCGTGAGATCACGACTGTGGGAGATGCCAAGGCGGTATCCGATTTGTTCGCGCTGCTGGTCAACTTCGAGGCCGGATTTCCGGTTGTCGAGCCTGGACGTTGAACGTCAACGTGTCAGCTTACCTGGCCTAAACTTTATAGCTCTTCTGGTATCGGGTCTGGATCGAACGAGTGAGCCAAACGAGCGGCAGCGAGCCATAATGCGAACGGCTGCCAGTCCGCGGGCCGATGGCGGCGTGGCCCCTGGCGCCACGACGACGTCTGTGTTCCAGCCCGCGATCGTTTGCATGGTTGGTCCCAAAGGAATGCCAGGGCTTCAGCTTATGCGGAAGCCATCGAATATCAGCAATATGGATAGGTAACGTGAAGTCGGCTTGTAGAAAGCTATGATAGGTCGTTGCCTCGAATGCCCGTTTTATCGCCTGGGTGATAGCCACGCAGCCACTACGGCTAATCTCGATCACAATGGAGCCAATGCGCGAACTGCCGGCATATTCCCGATGGGCCTTCTGAATTTCTTCAAGCCTGAAGGTAGCCTTGATCGGCACGGAGATGTTTCCGGACCTAAGCCATTCAAAGAGCAACTCCAGATCATGCATGAAGTTCTTCGACGAGCGGCGGACGCCGAAGAAGGTGGTGCGTTTGCCAGACCAGAAGAACAGATTCTTGGACAATAGTTTGAGGATCGCTGGAAACGCGGAAGGGCGAGCTCTCTTCGTCAATGCTGGGAGGTTCATGCCGTAACCCACTAGGATGCCTCCCTTCCGCAGGACAGAGTAGGACTCGTCAAAGCTTTCGAAGCCGAGTGGATCGAAGACCGCGTCGCCGCCGCCGAGTTCCTGCATAGCAGTGATCCAGTTCTTATTCGAATAATCGAAGGGAACAGCTCCAAGTGTGCGAAGTTCCTCGTGCTTCGTAGTGCCGAAGACTTGAGCTCCCTGAATCTTTCCGAGACTGAGGAGAGCGCCGCCCACAGCGCCGCTCAAACCATGAATAAAGATCCTCTGACCGGATTTAACATCAGCGGCATGGCGCAGCATCTGGTAAGCCGTAACGCAGTCAAGGACCAGAGCGACAGCAGCCTTCCGATCAACTCCTTCCGGCACGGGCACCAGAAATCGTTCGGGAAGGTTGATCAACTCTGCTTGTCCCTCGTATTTTGAAAGGCATGCAACGCGATCGCCGACTTTGAATTTCGAGCAGCCTTTACCGTTGAGGCGCACTGTGCCGAGGACGCTATAACCCGGTGTAAGGGGAGCCTTTTTCTGAAAAGGATAAGTGCCACGGCGCATGTTAACGTCGGACCCTAACACGATTGAATACTCTACCGAGAGTTGGACTTCTCCGGCAGCAGGTTCGGGAAGATTGCATTCGACGATCGCGAGTTTGCTTACGTCACCAAACTCCGTAATGACGACTTTCTTCATCTTGGGCAGGAGCTCACCATGTAGCTATTCTCTCGTTGCTAGAAGAAGAAAGCATGCTAAAGAAAGCCATCCAGAGTTTGCGACCGACCCTCCGGATCGTAGTTGGAATGCTCGATGCAGGGAACTGCAGAAGCGATAGGCATCTCTTGGGCTGCAGCCAAGGGACGGCTGTTCCACCCCAAGAACGTGCTCCGCAGGTCAATAATCCCAAAACTGGTGCACCAAACTCGATTTGCCAGCAGGATTCGTGTTTTGCCGGCAGGACAAGGGCTCCCTGATTGATTCCATTCGGGACAAAGGTCATCATGTCGCCGCAATGCGGTGGCGACGGACGTGGTAATACTGGGGACATTTTGGGGACAAGAAGGGAGTGTCTGAGATCGTCCCGAAGCTGTTAACTGACGCCAGATAAATGAGTTATGTGATTTGGAGTTCTCCGTTAACAGCCGAAACGGTCAAAAATCTACGTGCCCTATCGGGTGTCGCTTGCAAGAAACTCGGTGCCATTCTTCCCTCTCTACCTGCACCCAACCCGATTGCCCAGCGAGAAGGCGCGCCACGGTAAGACCTGCGAGACTGGAACGCGGCCTAAGCCCATTGAGTAGGCCCGGTTGAAAATTTGGCGAACCGCAGCTGGGAAGAACTCTATCCTTGCCAAGGGCTCACCTGTTCTAGAATTGTCGCTGGATGGCGGAGTGAAGCAATGGCCAGCGACGTTGCCGTAAGGCGCTATTTTGCGCTCGGGGGTCTTGTTCTCGAACTGCTTGTTGGTCCGACTCTGCCGGGACAGGCGACTAAATCTCCCTCCTCGATTTCCGTTCCGAGCGAAGTCACGTCCTGGTTTAAGAGCGCTGCAATACCTCTAGACAGTACGAGTCCCGAGAGCGGGCTGGACGACCTGCGTCGGATGGAGTCAACCATTGGGAATGCGCGCATAGTTGCCATGGGAGAAGCGACGCATGGCACTCGGGAATTCTTCCAACTCAAGCACCGCATGCTGGAGTTTCTCGTCGAAAAGAAAGGCTTCACTGTATTCGGCATTGAGGCGAACTGGCCGGAATCCCTGGCGATCAACGATTATGTGTTGAACGGTACCGGTGATGCGGTGGAAGCGCTCGACGGTTTGTATTTTTGGACCTGGAACACTGAAGAAGTGCTGGACATGATCCGATGGATGCGCAAGTACAACGAAGATCCGAAGCACACGAAGAAGGTAAAGTTTTTTGGGTTCGACATGCAAGTGGCGCACGTGGCAGTGAGGAATGCGGAGAAGTACCTGGAAAAGGTTGACCCCGGAGCAGCCAAACTGGCCTCGACGCTACTTGCTCCTTTGAGTGATCCCGACCGGGAACGCGAATCTGCAAGCAAATCGAGGTACTTCTGGCAGAAGACCGAGGGGATGATTGAATCCTTCTTGGGGTCGCTCGAACGCCGGAAGAAAGTGTACGTGGAGGCGTCCTCGCTCGAAGAGTGGACATTGGCTCAACACAATCTGGAGATTGTGCGGCAGGCTGTGGAAATGCATTCTGTGGACCGGTCGGGCAATTCTTCGCCTCGCGACCAGGCCATGGCAGCGAATGTGGAATGGATTCTTGACCAGGAGGGGTCGGAGTCAAAAATCATGCTATGGGCGCACAACGGACATGTGTCCACGGCCCCGCTCGGAGAGGGGCAGTCCATGGGCATGGTCCTCAGGAAGGCTTACGGGGAAAAAATGGTGGTGTGTGGATTTTCTTTTGATCAGGGTTCTTTTCAAGCGCTGCAGAGAGGCAAAGGGCTTCGGCAATTCACGGTAGGTCCGGCAATTCCGGGTTCGCTGGATGCGGCCCTGGCAACCGCGGGAATTCCCTTGTTTGCCGTTGATCTGCGGGGCGCGCCATCGAGCGGAGTGGTTGCAGAGTGGTTGAATACCCCACAACCAATGAGAAGTATCGGGGCAATTTACAGCGAGAGTGCACCCGACGCATATTTCGGCCCCATGACTCCACACAGCTTTGACGTGATTTTATTCGTCAAGCGCACAACCGCGGCGCACGAAAATCCAAAGCACTCGGAAATTGAATTTCGCGGAGGGCCGTGATGGGGAAATGGAGCCCGCGCTCATGGAGGACGAGGAGAGGGCAATGAGCGATGTGATGCTCCGATGCGATAGACTGGCCGCGTGAGGATGCTCGATGGGCGCGCACTACTTGAATCTGCTCTGCGATCCGGAAACGCCCGAGGCGCTGGAACTCCAGGCGGACGGCCTAGTCAATGTCCGATCGGGAGGGCGATGCGCGCTTCGTGACGGGATACCCGATTTCCTAGGCACGATTTCTGGGCAGAACAAGAAATACCAACAGTTCTACGACCGAATCGCGAGGTTCTACGATTTGGCGGACAAGCTGTACCGATGGCTGGAGGGCAAGAGGGATTTCCGAAGAGAGCACATCGTGGCGGCCACCATGATCTCAGGAATGATCGGAACAGCCACCGGGGAACCCCGCAGGCAGGTACGGTCGGATCAAGCACACAAGTTAGTCTAGCGAAGCGCACACAAAAGTGTCAACAAAACGCTCCTGCCGCATCCATTTATCTGTTCCTTCACCTTGACATAGCGGCATTCGCGTTGTTAACTCCCCCGCGCGAGGAGGCTCTTTCCCATGACACCTAAAGTGCGCAGCTTTGCCGCTCTTCTTGCTGCAACTCTGACAATTGCTTCATGCCCCGCCTTATGGGCGCAGGATGCTGCTCACAAACTCACTGTCATGGACGAGTTCCAGCTGCAGCTTCCCACCGACCCGCAGATCTCTCCCGACGGAAAGAAAATCGCCTACGTGCGCCGCTTCGCCGATTCCATGACCGACAAGCGCTACTCGAATCTCTGGATCATCAATACAGACGGAACCGATCATCGCCCGCTAACCACCGGCAACCGCAGCGACGCTTCTCCGCGCTGGTCGCCGGACGGCATGCGCCTGGCATACCTCTCCGATGCTGACGGCAAACAGCAACTCTTCGTCCGCTGGATGGACACCGGCCAGACCGCGCGCATCACCAATCTCGAGCAGGCCCCCGACGCCATCGCCTGGTCCCCCGATGGAAAAATGCTCGCCTTCTCGGCTCTCGTTCCGGGCAAAGGTCCGCATATCGCCGATCTGCCTGCCCCGCCTTCTGGCGCAAAGTGGGCCGATCCTCCCACCGTCTACGATCGTTTGGTCTACCGATTCAATGGCACAGGCTATTTGAAGCCCGGCTACATGCAGGTTTTTGTCGTCAACGCAGAGGGTGGTGCGCCGAGGCAAGTCACGAACGGCGACTTTCCCAACGGCGGCAATGAATTCGGTCCCTCGCGCGCCTCTTGGACCCCCGATGGCAAGTACTTGCTCGTTTCCGTCAACCGCCATCCCGAATCGGATCACGAATACTTCGATGATGAAGTCTACGAATTCAATGTCACCGACGGTTCTCTGCGACCACTCACGAATCGCAAAGGACCGGATAATGCACCCGCCGTTTCTCCCAATGGAAAATTCATCGCTTACACTGGATTCGACGATCGCTATCAAGGTCACCAGACCACAAAGCTTTATTTGATGAACCGCGATGGCGCCGGCTCGCACTCTCTTTCCGACAAGCTCGATCGCGACGTCCAGGATCCGCAATGGGCTCCCGACAGCACCGGCATCTATTTCCGCTACGACGATCAAGGCGATTCCAAAATTGGCTTCTATCTCGTCGACGGAACCTTCAAGAAAATTGCCGATCACCTCGCTGCCACAACCGGCGCCGGCGGCAGCGGCACCTTCTCCCTCGCACGTACGGGCATGCTCGCCCTTACTTACGGGCGTCCAGACAATCCCGGCGATGTCGCCATCCTCAACAACGGCGCTATGAAAGTCCTGACTTCTCTCAATGAAGAACTCCTCACCCAGAAAAAGCCCGGTCACGTCGAAGAGTTCTCGTTCGAATCATCGAAAGACAATCGTAAGATTCAGGGTTGGATCGTCCACCCACCGGATTTTGATCCTACAAAGAAATATCCCCTTGTTCTTGAGATTCACGGCGGCCCGTTCGCCGACTATGGCGACCGTTTCGATTTCGAAAAGCAGGTCCTGGCCTCTCGCGGCTACGTGGTTCTTTACACCAATCCTCGAGGTAGCACGAGCTACGGCGAAGAATTTGCTAATCTCATCCATCACGCTTATCCGGGCGACGATTATTCCGACCTCAACAGCGGCGTCGACGCCGTCATCGCCAAGGGCTACATCGACACCAACAACCTCTTTGTCACCGGCGGCAGCGGCGGCGGGGTCCTCACCTGCTGGACCATTGAGCACACCGATCGTTTCCGCGCCGCGGCTGCGCTCTATCCGGTCATCAACTGGTACAGCTTCGCGCTCACCTCGGACATTCCCTTCATCACGAAATACTGGTTCCCGGGTCTTCCCTGGGAGAACACCGATAATTACATGCAGCGCTCGCTCACCAATCTCGTCGCCAAAGTCAAAACGCCCACATTGGTCATGACCGGAGAAGCCGACTATCGCACTCCCATTTCCGAAGCCGAGCAGTTCTATGAAGCGCTCAAACTCCTCAACGTGGATACTGTCCTCGTTCGCGTCCCCGAAGAGCCCCACGGCATCGCCCGCCGCCCCAGCCACCACATCGCCAAAATGCTCTATATTGCGGGCTGGTTCGAGCAGCACAAATCGAAGTAGTGGCGCAATCCCTCCCATTTATGTTGCGTTTATCTTCATCGCTATATAAATGTTTACACCAGGCTCAAGCAAGGGATAGAAAACCAAAGGGAGAAAACATCATGCGTAAGCGTTTCACCCTCCTCACCATCCTCGGTTCACTCGCGGTGGCGATAATTTTTTCTGCTGTAGCATTCTCGCGCACGGCCACGCCTTCGCCCGGCGCGAGCGGCTATCACGTCATCAAAACCGTCCCGGTCGGCGGCGAGGGTGGTTGGGACTACCTCTACGTAGACAGCGAAGCCCGCCGTGTTTACGTCTCGCGTGGCACTCACACGATGGTTCTCGATGCGGACACCTACGCCCTCGTCGGCGACATCCCCGACACTCAAGGCGTCCATGGCATCGCCGTCGCTTCTGATCTCGGTCGCGGCTTCACCAGCAACGGCCGTTCGAACGATGTAACCATCTTCGACCTCAAAACGTTGAAGTCCCTCGGCACCGTCAAAACAGATGCGAATCCCGACGCTATCATTTACGATGCCGTCGCCAAGCGCGTCTTCACCTTCAACGGCCGCGGCAAGAATGCCACGGCGATTAACGCCGCGGATGGCACCGTTGTCGGCACGATAGATTTGGGTGGCAAGCCAGAATTTGCCGTCGCTGACGGCAAGGGCACCATCTATGTGAACAACGAGGATACCTCCGCGGTCCATCATCTCGATGCCCAGAACCTCAAGGAGCTCCACCACTGGCCGCTCGCACCCTGCAAGTCGCCTTCAGGACTGGCCATGGATCTGAAGACCCGCCGCCTGTTCTCTGTCTGCGATGAAAAAGTTATGGCCGTGGTGAACGCGGATACCGGCAAGGTCGTCGCCACTCCGGCTATCTGCGAAGGTCCGGATGCCAGCGCCTTCGATCCCTCGACGGGTTACGTGTTCGCCTCCTGCGGCGATGGCAACCTTACGGTTATCCACGAGGATTCGCCGGACAAGTACACCGTTGTTGAGAATGTCCCCACGAAGAAGTCCGCCCGCACCATGGGGTTCGACCTCAAGACCCACAACATCTTTCTCTCCGCCGCCGACTTCGATCCACCTGCTCCGGGTGAACGCCGCGGCAAGATGAAGCCGGGTTCATTCGTGATCCTGGTGGTCGGCAAATAGCCTGGCAAAGCGCGGCACGACGCTGCGCCTGCCAAAAACAGAAGCGTCCCGGTGAGGAGGGCCACCGGGACGCTTTCCGTTTGGGCGATTGCGGGAACTCTTAGTGCACCACGCCGACGTTATGCGCGCCGGAGGCAAACGACGTACTCGCGCCCGCCGCCTGTGGCAGCCACCAAATCTTCCTTACCCAGCCATGCTGGCTCACCATCATACGCTTGCCCAAGAAATCCATGAACGCCGGGCTCACCTGCGTCGCCGCATAAATCGCCCTCGAGTTTGCGAAGGGCCGCATGAACGGATTCGCCTCCCGCCCGTAGCCTCCGGAGACCGCACGGTACGTTGTCCAGGCGTCAAAGGCCGCGCCGCTGTGTCCCGCCAGCGTCAATCCATACCAGATCTTCCTTTGCCGGGGCGTTTCGCGCGGCCGGGTAAACACCGGCTTCACCGGTCGAAAAGGCTGCGCTGCCGGGTTCGGCGTCATGGGCTCCGGATCGGCATTCACCTTTGGTGCGGGCGCGGAAGGCAGGGATGCGATGAGAGTAGAATCTTTTGCCGCGCTATCGGAAACAACCCCGGGAGAATCGTTAACCACTTTCGCCGTGTCGTCCATCTGCGGGATGGAACAGATCAACAGCAGCGCTGTAATTACCATTTGCCACCTCAGTGTTGCCCGTGGGTCTTGCAAGTCCGTCCCCACTCGCAATGAGGTCAATTTACTGTTCAAATGGTCAGGCCGCACTGGCCTATCGGTCTCATTCTGATTAGTACACCTCTCTAGCCCCTCCGTTTCCCTCTTTTCAAACGGCAGTACTAGGCCCTAAATGTGAAAATATTTTTACATTCTTGGCTCTCCATTACCGCCCATCGAGAGCACGCGAACCGCAGATAAGTCTATCTGCGACTCTGCTATAATCCGCCTGTTGACCTCGGCCCTCGCGCGAGTCACACGAAACCATGCCCGGCAACGACTCTTCCGCCGCCAAGCGCGCTCGCCATCCGCAGCGTGGTCCGCAGCCTCCCCGCTTCATCGTTATTGAAGGCCCTCTGCGCGTCGGCAAAACCACTCTTGCCCGCGTCCTCGCCGAGCGCCTGCATGCCCGCCGCATCTACGATTGCGAGGACAATCCCTTCCTCGCCGATTTCTACCACGCCAAGCCCGGCTCCGCCCTTCGCGCGCAGATGTACTTCCTCATCGAGCGCCGCAAGCGCCTCCGCGAAGCCCTCGCCGTCGAAGCTCCCGGCCCCGTACTCTCCGATTTCCTCATGGAGAAGGACCGTATCTTCGCTAATCTCAATCTCGATGACTCCGAGCTCAAGCTCTACGAGCGCTATTACGAAGCGCTCACCGCGGACATTCCCGCCCCCGATCTGGTCATCTATCTCCAGGCCAAGCCCGAAGTCCTCCGCGCCCGCATCGCCAAAAAAGCCTCCCGCGAAGAATCCCACATCGCCCCCGAATACATCGAGGAAGTCGCCCGCGCCTACGAACATTTCTTCTTCCGCTACGCCGCCTCCGACCTCCTGGTCATCAACACCTCCGACATCGATTTCGTCGAGCGCAGCGAAGACCTCCAGCTCCTCCTCAAGCGTCTCCAGGAACCCGTCAAAGGCACCCAATACTTCCTCCCCCTGGGCGCCTCTGAGTAGGAGGTCGTAGTCACCCCACGAGGAAGCTTCGAGGGTATTCGCTTACTGCTGATATAAATCCCCTGCGAGATACTTGAAACCACTGTCTACGGCCACCGTGGCAACGGTGCTGCCGCGCCCGAGCTCCTGTGCCAGTTGCAACGCGGCGGTGACGTTCAGGCCGGATGACGTACCCGCAAATATTCCTTCCTCCTTCGCCAGGCGTCGCGCCATCTCGCGAGCGGCTCCTTCTTCGATCGTGCGCACTTCATCGTACTCGCCAGGCTTCAGGTGCGGCGGCCGGAATCCGGCGGCGATCCCCTCGACTCGGTGCGGCCCTCCTTTCCCCGTGGTGAGCACCGGCGACGTCGCAGGCTCGAGCGCCACAATACGCGCCTTGCATCCGGCTTCCCTCAGCGCACGGGACACACCGACGATCATTCCGGCCGTGCCCACTCCGCCGCAAAACGCCGCCAGACCGGTGCCCGCCTGTTCGACCAGCTCCGTCCCGATTCCCATGTAGGCCCGAATCGCGTCCGCGTTATTGAACTGATTTGTATAGAAAGTGCCGGGCTGCTGCGCCAACTCTTCGGCGCGGCTCTTCATTCTCTGGTAAAGCTCCGGTACTAGCTTGCCGCCTTCAGCCGGGAAAATCTCCAGGTCCGCACCAAAAAGACGCATGGTCTGCAGCTTTTCTTTCGCAAATCCGTCCGAAGAAATGGGCGTGAAGTGGTAGCCTTTGATCGCACAGACCATTGCGAGAGAGGATCCCGTGCTTCCTCCCGTCCACTCAACCACGCGCATCCCCAGGCGCAGCTCGCCGCGCGCCTCCGCCCCTTCAATCATCGCCAGCGCCATGCGATCTTTGTACGAGCCGGTGGGATTGTAGTACTCCAGCTTTACGAGAACCTCAGCCATCGATGGCGAGACGACCTTCCGCAGCCGTACAACGGGTGTATTGCCAATCGCATGCAGAACTGAATCTCGAATTGCATTGCTGCGCGCCATTATCTTCTCCCCACGTCCCGCCGCAGCTTACACTTCTGGAATGCATAGCAGCAAGATCCGCATTGGCACGCGTGGCGACGGCCTCCAGCTCTTGTTGCGCCGCCTCTAGGAGCCCGTCAAAGGCGCCCAATACTTCCTCCCCCTCGGCGCCGAATGACCGCTGCTGTAGGTCAGGCCTTCAGCCCTGAGGCTTTTTTCCTCTGCCGCAGCGCCGTAGGCGCAACACGCAACTTTGAATTTGTGGAAAGATCGATTCTCGGAGGGTCTGCCCGGTGCCTACTCCTTAACTCCTACGCCCCTCTTTGCCGGCCTAATCCCGTCAGCACGCGAAGTTCGCCCACAATCAACATATCGATGTTCACCGCCTGCTCGTTCCGCACCAGGTGAACATCCCGGTCGGACCGGTCGGCGCCTGTCCGGTATCCTTCGATGTGCAGGATCACGTCTTTCTCGTGTTCCAGCCGCCCAGCGTTCTTCACCGTGATTAAAAGTTTCTTGGAATCGAAATGCACCGTCATCTGTTTCGATCTGGCCGCGCACCAAATCCTAAGATCTCCAATCGCCGTTTCCTTGCAGATAAGAGTCTCTTCCTGCGTCACCGCATTCCATTCAGCGCACTTCTCGAAAATAGCATCCTTAACACTCTTCCAAACCAGGGGAGCGCGCGCGACCGCCAATGCCACATTGTGCGTCTCTTCGTATATCTGCTCTTCTTCCGTGAGCTTTGCCGCCAGGTATTCCTGCGCCGCCTGCTTGGTGCTCTCATCCCTCATTGGGCCCGCCCCCCCCCCGGTAAATGATTTTACACGACCTCGATTGGCAAACCCCAAGCGATTTGCCAAGCGTGATGGAGCACGCGGTCGAACCCTCCTCTCTTGTAGGGGCGGTCTTTTAGACCCGTGCTTTGCGTAGGGCCGAGGCTTCCACCGCGTGCCGATGAAAACCCCGTCCCATCCGCGTGGATCAGGGATTTCCCGATTCATCCCTGGCGCCAACCGTCCCTACCGCCTGTTGGAATACGACGATCGGGAATAGATGAACTCCTGTCCCGTGCTGTCTCCCGGATAAAACCACACTTTGAGGGCCATGGGCGCGTTGCCCGCGCGCTCCTCAAATTCGAAAATGGATTTATCGGGTCGTTCAGAGCGAGTGTTTGGAATGGCCATGGTCGTTGCCAGGATTTGGGTCTCATCCGCATTCCAAATCTGGACGATGTGCCGGTCGGCAGGGCTATCGGCCAGTCGGAAGACGTACGTCCCCGCCGGCAGAACCTGCCCGGGGATTTCCACCGAATCGCTGAAGGTAACGATGGTTTTTCTGTCCCACTGATCCGCTCGAGCGCCCGGGGCGAGTGTGGCCCCAAACAGCATAGTGATCAGCACAGTGCACAATGCAAATACAGCTACTCTCCGATTTTGCATGCTACGACCCTCCTAGTTGGATTGGCTGGACGGGCCGCTAAGGCCCGATAGCTGAACAGGCCGGTAAGGCCCGCTTAGCTAAACTGCACGGGCCGGGATGGCGGCTGAGGATGAAGCAGCTGGGGCGGCCGAAGCCAAGAATCCGCACAGAATTGCACACTCGTGCACTTCCGCACGGGTCCTCTTAACTTCTGCCTCCCCATGGGATGCCAGTACGTTGCCTCAGGTTGCGCAAAAAGTTTTTTTCTTCAATTTTGTTTTGTAGGGGCACGATATCGTGCCCTTCTGTTCGCAGCACTCCCATTCTTGGCTGTGCTCTTCACAAGAAACAGGGGGGTACATCCTTCAAGCCAAAAGTTTTCTCCCTGCGAGTGCCTCCTCGTTTCGTTTCGCCCTTCGTCCCCCCAACTCTCCCGCCTTGCTTCCCTATTTCCTATCTTCCGTACACTCTTCCAACTTCCGTATCCCGCAAGTCTTTTATTTGCCGCTCTTAGGAAAACTGCCGGGTGTCAGCCAACAATTCCCATTTCGGAACTCATCTCCCCGTCGAGCACTCCTCACCTCGTTACTTCTTTGCTTCATTGCTTCCCGCTTTCCCGCTCTTATTGACACGCGACCCGAAGCAGCATACCTTTCGGCACCGATGGAATCCTTCGCCCAGCGCCGATGAAAAACAAATTCCTGGCAGCGGCCATCCTGACCGCCACCCTTGCTATTGCCGCATCGCTCCTCGCCGACGCTCAGATGCTGCCGCTGCCCGCGCTCGTTCCCATGCTCTTGCGATGGCTGGCGATCATTCTCTTCGCCGCCTATGCCACCTCCCGCCGCTCGCTGACCGCTTGGATCTTCGTCGGCCTCCTCGCCGGCGCGGAGTTTGGCCACGACTGGCCCTCTAGCGCAGTAAACCTGCAACTCCTCGGCACCATCTTTCTGCGCCTCATCAAGGTCATCATCGCGCCGTTGCTCTTCGGCGTTCTCGTCGTGGGCATCGCCGGCCACTCCGACCTCAAGAAAGTCGGCCGCCTCGGCATCAAATCCCTCATCTACTTCGAAGTCGTCTCCACGCTCGCGATGCTCATCGGCTATGCGGCCATCCACATCAGCCGCGCAGGAGAAGGCGTCCATCTCCCTCCGTCCTCCGCGGCGCAAGCCCTCAATGTTTCGCCCCACACCGCGGCCCAACTCATCACCGACATTTTCCCGGAGAACATCGCGAAATCTGTGGCCGAAGGCCAGGTCCTCCAAATCGTCGTCTTCAGCGTCCTTTTTGCCATGGCGCTCGCGCTCGTTCCGGAGCCCAAGCGCCGCCCCATTCTCGCCTTCGCCGAGAGCCTCTCCGAAACCATGTTCAGGTTCACCAACCTAGTCATGTACGCCGCGCCGCTCGGCGTCTTTGGGGCCGTCGCCTACACCGTCGGACACCTCGGTTTGGGAGTCCTCCTCCCGCTCCTGAAACTCCTCGCCACCATGTACGTTGCTCTTGCCTTCTTCATCTTCTGCGTTCTGCTGCCCATCACGTTGTGGGCGCGTATCCCCCTCAAGCGTTTCATCAACGCCGTCGCCGAGCCCGTCACCATCGGCTTCGCGACGGCGAGCTCGGAGGCCACTTTGCCTCGCGCCATCGAGCAACTCGAGTCCTTCGGCGTCCCGCGCGAAATCGTCGCCTTCGTCCTCCCCACCGGCTACAGCTTCAATATGGATGGCGCGAGCCTCTATCAATCTTTGGCCTTATTTTTTGTGGTTCAGGCCGCGGGGCTGCACCTCAGCATCGGCCAGCAAGTTATGATGATCCTGACGCTTCTGATCAGCAGTAAAGGAACTGCCGGCGTGGCGCGCGCTTCGCTGTTGATTGTTTTCGGCGCGGCAACTTCGTTTCATCTGCCCATGGAACCATTATTTCTTCTCTTCGCGATCGATCAGCTGATGGATATGGGACGAACTGCCGTCACGGTACTCGGGAATTGTGTCGCCTGCGTCGTGATTGCCCGCTGGGAAGGCGAATTCCCCGCGAAGCCCGCTACTTCCGGCTAGGGTGGCCGCTCGGAGTTCAAATCCCTCCGGCGCGCACTACCCCACCGGACAGGCCCACAATCGCCGCGCCATCTGCACTTTTTCTCAACTTCAGTCCAGTTATGAGCCGTTCCTTTTTGCCATAAACTTCTAGTAAAATTCAATTTGCTTTGTGGCCGCATCGGTCTGCGTCCGTGCGGCAAGGAGTGTGTCCTCATGAAATCTTTCGTGCGCGTATTTGCGGCCGCCACGCTCTTCGCGCTCTTCAGTACAATAACAATCCAGGCCAACGACAAACACGACAAACGCGCCTCGCTTCCTGCGGCCGTGGTCTCAGCCAAAACGGTCCACGTCGATAACCAGACGACTTCCGCAGAGCTGCTGAACACCGCTTACACTGAGCTATCGAAATGGGGGCGACTGCAGATTGTCGACACGCCGCAGAAAGCGGATATCGTGCTGCGCCTTTCGAACGGCAATTACGTGAAGTTCGTTCCTGGCGGAGAAAACCCTCAAGCTTCCAAGCCAAAAACTGACAACCAAAATGTTGCGAGCGCGGATGAAGCGGTGCCACCTGGCTCCACGCGCATCTCCGTGATTGATCCGAAAACCGGTAACTCCCTCTGGTCGGACATTCGAAAGACGGATAACCCAAAAGCCGCAACGCACATGCTCGATGGCCTGCGCGAAGCCTTCGACCAAAAACAAAAATAACGCAACGCAAGTTAATCCTGATCTTCATCTTCCCTTTTTCATTGCAAAATTCAGCTTGGCTATTTTTTTTATCTCAGATTTCGCGTCCCGTCTCTTCGACTTTCAACTATCGACTATCAACTGTTGTATAGTGCCCTCCGCACACTGAGGAGGGTCTCCAAATGGAACTGTGGTCACGCCGTAAATTCTTTCTCACTTCGCTTGCGGGCAGCGCGATTGCCGGGGCTAACAAACTCTTTGGCCGCACGTTGTCCGATTCGAATGGCGCGGCGGCAACTGCACCCGCATATCCGGGTAGTCCTGCGCAAGGCAAGCGGCCGCTGATCATTTCCAGCGCCAACGGTCTTCACGCCCTCGATAAAGGAATGGACATCCTTAAAAAGGGCGGCGACACGCTGGACGCCGTCGTCGCGGCCGTCACTATCGTCGAGGATGATCCCAACGATGACTCCGTTGGCTACGGCGGACTGCCCAACGAAGAAGGCGAAGTCGAGCTGGACGCCAGCGTCATGCACGGGCCGACGCACCGCGCCGGCTCGGTCGCGAGCGTGCGTCGCATCAAAAATGTTTCGCGCCTTGCGAAAACGGTCATGGAGAAAACCAACCACGTGATGATCGTTGGCGACGGCGCGCGGCGCTTTGCCGTGGCCGAAGGATTCGAGGAGATGAATCTCCTCACCGAGCACTCGCGAAAAATCTGGCTCGCGTGGAAGGCAAAATCTTCTTTCAACTGGCGGCCAGGAATCGATTCGCCGGAATGGAAAGAACATATTTCAGCAATCTTCGACGGAGATGAAAAACAGATCGCCTACGCCGAGCGCGTTATCGCGCATCCGCCGACGGGCACGATTCCGTGCATGGCGGTTGATTCGAACGGAGACATCTCCGCCACGACGACGACTTCCGGATTGTCGTGGAAAATTCCCGGCCGCGTCGGGGATTCGCCGATCATTGGGGCGGGCTGCTGCGTAGACAATGAAGTGGGCGCCGCAGGCTCGACCGGCAAGGGCGAAGAAAATATCAAAATTTCCGGCGGGCACACCATCATCGAAATGATGCGACAAGGCAAATCGCCGACGGACGCCTGCCTAGAAGCAATGGCCCGCGTCGCGCACAACTACAAAAACGACAAGAAAAAGCTCGGAACATTTCACATCTATTTTTACGCCATCAACAAAGATGGCGCGCACGGCGCCGCATCGCTCTGGCGCAATGGATATGAACCCAACAAACAGGCCTCCTATGCGGTGCACGACGGGACGGAGTCGCGTCTGGCTGCGTGTAATTCGTTTTTTGACGCGGTCGGCGGCGACCAATAGCCGCGGAAGCTACCGCAAATAGGAACGGAGAGACTTGAGGAGCCTGATTTTCCGGGCAAGCGATCTGCTATTTTCCTATCCCACTTTTCGATATTCTGATTTCATGGACCAGGCCAATATTCTAATCATCGGCGGTGGCGTGATCGGCTGTGCCATCGCGCGCGCTGTTTCCGAGCGCTGGCAGGACCTTTTTCTTGTCGAGCAATTTCCGAAGCTGGGCATGGCTACGAGCACGCGCAATAGCGGCGTGAACCACTCCGGCATCTACTACCCGAAAAATTCGTTGAAGGCGCGGTTGTGCGTGGAGGGGAATCGTCTTACGTACGAGTTTTGTGCGAAGCATAAAGTTCCGTTTCGTCACTGCGGGAAGCTAGTCGTTGCCGTCGATGCACACGAGGAAACCGAACTCGTCGCGCTGAAGAAGCGCGGAGAAGAGAACGGGGTCGAAGGGCTTCGACTGATCGGCGCTGACGAAATTCGTAAGAGAGAGCCGCATATCAAAGGTGTTGCGGCGCTGGACGTACCTTCGACCGGCATCGTCTCCGCGGAAGAACTTGTGCATGCGTATGCGCGGGTGGCGACGAATCAGGGGGCGAATGTTGTTACGTTCGCACGGGTCACTTCGCTGGAGCCGTCCGGTGAAACTATCCGCGTCGGCTTGCGAATCGGCGACGAAGAGGACGCGCAGGACGAAACGATTGAAGCGCGATGCGTGATCAACGCCGCGGGACTTTTTGCCGATGAAGTCGCGGCAATGCTGGGGAATCACTCGTGGCGGATCTACCCGGTGCGCGGCGAGTACTGCGAGGTGCGTGGCCCGCGTTCCACGCTGATCAACAATCTTGTGTATCCCCTGCCGCACGCGGACGGGCTCAGCCTTGGAGTGCATTTTACGAAAACGCTGTGGGGAACTTTCCTGCTGGGGCCGACGGCGACGTACGTCGAAGGAAAAGACAATTACGAAAAGAACCGGTTGCCGATTGCGGACTTCGCGCACAGCGCGAAAACGCTGCTGCCGGAAATTGAGGAGAAGGACTTGCAGCTTGGGTATTCGGGGTTGCGGCCTAAACTCGTGCCGCCGGAACACAAAGGGATCGTTGATTTCGTAATCACGCGAGATCCCAAGGTGCCGCAGGCGATTCACCTGGTGGGGATGGAGTCGCCGGGGCTAACGGCGGCGCCGGCGATCGCGGAGCACGTCTCTCAGTTAGTCTCAGAGGTGCTGGCTTGACGAAGGCGGTTTGTTTGGTAGTTGTAGTGGCGCAGCATGCTCCGCCACTACAAAACGACTTTCATAAGACTTATTCGACGATGATGCGCAGGAACTTCCTCTTGCCCACCCGCACGTCGTAGGAAGCATCCTTGGTGGTGTCAAGTTTGGCTGTGGGGTTCTTGACGATTTTCCCGTTGATTTCTAGACCGCCTTGCTCGACGATCCGTGCCGCTTCAGAGATGGATTCTGCCTGAGAAAGGTATTTCAATAGCTGCGGCCACTTCGGAGACGCCGATATGACTTGCAGAGCTGCGTCGCGAGTTTGCGTCACCAAAAACCCATCTGATCGGCGTGTCAGCCGTATCTCTTGCATCTCCTCAGGCGCAAGCCGTTCGCGGAAGACGCGCTGGAAATTTTCGGCGGCTTTGCGGGCGGCGTCTTTGCCGTGGAAAGCAGCGATCACTTCTTGCGCGAGGCGCATTTTCGCATCCATGGGATGCAATTTGCCACTGGCTACTTCCTGCTTCAGCGCCGTGATTTCCTGGGGCGCGCGGTCGGTCACCAGCTCGTAGTAGGACCACATCAGTTCGTCGGGAATGGACATTATTTTTCCGAAGATTTCGCCGGGGGCTTCGGTGATGCCGACGTAGTTGCCGAGGCTCTTGGACATTTTGCGCGAGCCGTCGAGGCCGACGAGAATCGGCATGGTCAGAATGGCTTGGCCCGGCAGACCGTACTCGCCCTGGATTTCGCGGTGCACTAGCAAATTGAACTTTTGCTCGGTGGCGCCGAGTTCGACATCGGACTGCAATTTCACGGCGTCCATCGCGGTCAGCAGAGGATACAAAAGCTCATGCACGGAAATGGGCTGGCCCTTGTCCAGGCGCGAACGAAAATCCTCGCGCTCCAGCATGCGCGCCAGCCGGTAGTGAGAACAAAGGCGCACGGTGTCTTCGGCGGACATTTTACCGAGCCATTCGCTGTTGTAGCGGACTTCAGTTTTTTCGCGGTCGAGGATTTTGTAAACCTGTTCGAGGTAAGTCTTGGCATTGGCGTCGACTTGCTCGCGCGTTAGAGGAGGGCGCGTTTCCGATACGCCCGTTGGGTCGCCAATCATCGCGGAGAAATCGCCGATCAGGAAGATCGCGGTGTGGCCGAGATCCTGGAAGTGTTTTAGTTTACGAAGGACGACGGTGTGTCCTAGATGAATGTCGGGCGCCGTCGGGTCCACGCCCAGATACACGCGCAGGGGCTTACCGGTTTTCAGCGATTTCTCGAGCTTGGCGGCTAGCTCGGCTTCGGGAATGATTTCGGCGACGCCTTTTTTCAGGTAGGCGAGCTGTTCGGCGACGGGCTTGAATTTGGCTTCGGCCATTTCGATTGATCGTTGGGAGTCTCGATTATAATTTGGGCGCCTTATCTTACGCTGAGATCCTTCGCTTCGCTCAGGATGACAGATTTCACGGTGCCCTAGACTGTCAGGAGCACACCGCGTCTTAGACTGTTAAGAGCACGCGGCGACCGGCGATTTTGTATTTGCCCTCCAGGACGATTTTAACGGCTTCGGAATAGATGCGATGCTCTTCCTTCAAGATTCTTGATGAAAGGGATTCCTCCGTGTCTCCGTCGAGCACGGGGACGGTGGCCTGCAAAATGATTGGGCCGGCGTCGAGATTTTCGTCGACGAAATGGACGGTGCAACCAGCGAATTTCACGCCGTATTCGAGGGCCTGGCGCTGCGCTTCCAGCCCGGGGAACGACGGGAGCAGCGAAGGATGAATATTCAGGATGCGGTTCAGAAATCTTGCGACAAAAAAGGGAGACAGCAGGCGCATGTATCCGGCGAGACAGATCAGATCGACTTGCTGTTCGTCAAGAACCGCAGCGACCTGACGGTCATAGACCTCGCGCTCCAAGCCTTTCGAAGGAATCACGCTCGTCTTGATTCCACGCGCTTCCGCGCGCTGGATGCCCGGCGCGCCCTCGCGATTGCTGATGACGACGGCGATCTCCGCGTTCGGAATCCTTCCCGCCGCAACGCTTTCCGCCAGGGCTTCGAAGTTCGAGCCGCGGCCGCTTAAGAGCACGCCTATGCGCTT
>Ga0137409_10001901_pt1 | contig 22507 bp, 24 predicted proteins | sample CZODoug1_16funga_FD_122059 | JGI IMG/M metagenome (GOLD analysis project Ga0137409, IMG submission 122059) | Vadose zone soil fungal communities from Angelo Coast Range Reserve, California, USA - CZODoug1_16fungal (Hybrid Assembly) | ecosystem: Environmental > Terrestrial > Soil > Vadose zone...
CGGTGGCGACGGACATACGCCGCGCCCTCTCGCGCCGTGTGGTTCCGCCCACCGTAACCGTAAACCACAGGTCGGACTCCGCTCCGGGCAGCGCTTCCGCTGTCGAATCAAAGGCGACGGGCTGACCGGTAATCTGGGAGAGCACAACCTGCATACACTTCTCCCAGCCCTCAAGCCATGCGTTCAATTCGGGATTGAGCTGCGATCCTGCGGCCTCTGTCATAACTCACCGGGCGATACTGGTGCCGAGTCCATCGAGAGAACCTGGGCCGCCCGCTGCGAATCGACCCGCACCGCCATCGCTGCGCACAAACGCATTTCATCCACCATGAGCACCGCCGGTTTGGAAATGCTCTCCGGAAACAACAGCAATGTGCCAGGCGCCGCCTCGGCCAGCATCTCCAGCCCGACAGTCAGATTTGGCGTGAACAATTCCACGTGAAACCCGGCCGCGAGCAACCTCTTTTCCAATCTGCGGCGCGCCTCGATGGGACTTCGCGGCCGGTGAAAGCTCAGGTCGGCCGAGATCTTTCGCAATAAGGCATTGGAAACCACGGCGGGTATGGCCATGTTCAACGTGCCGCGTGTCTCTGCCATCTTGATTTCCAGACTCAGACACAGATTTTTTTCCGCGGGCACCATCAAGCGTTGCGCCTGAGCCACCGGCAGGCGCTGTCCGAACTTGAATTCGAGCGCAATCGCGTGCCACGCAGTCTGAAGTTCCCGGCACACGATGTGCATGATGCTCTCCAGAATCTGCTCTTCGATTGCAGTGATCTCGCGGCCCAGATCGCCGCCTTTCCCCTCCCCTCCGAGCAACAGGTCGATGACCGGGAAGGCAACCGCGAGATCGAGTTGCAGCACCGCCACCGCATCCGCCGGCACCAGATCGCACGATGCCACATACGTACTTTCGGGAAGACTCTGGAGGAATTCCCGATACGTCAGGTGCTCCGCGGACACCAGCCGGCAGTCGAAGGCGATACTCAGGTAGGCTCCGATCGCATTACTCAGGTTGCGCGCAAAAATCTCGTGCAGCTGATTGATGGCACGCATCTGCTCGCTGCCGATTTGCCCGGCCTGACGAATATCCCAGGGCTGCACAATTTGCTGATGCTTCGCTGCAAGGCCCTTACTTCCGCGCGCCCTTCGCACCAACGCATCGATTTCTTCCTGGTTGAGTACTTTATCCATAGCGTCCTCTAAGGTATTCCTGCCGCTTTCGCGCGGGCCGCAGGCGGGTTTCCGGCCAGCATGGTACTCAAGCGGGCACGCAGACGAACCATGGAGAGAGAATGAATCTGCGAGACTCTCGATTCCCCGATGCCCAACACTTCTCCCACTTCTCGCATGGTGAGTTCTTCGTAGTAATAGAGTGACAGGACACGCTGTTCTTTTTCGGCCAGCTCCCCGATGGCCTGCGCCAGCAGCCCTTTCATCTCCGAACGCAGGCAAAAGAAGAATGGGGTCTCGTCCGGCGCGCCCGAAACGCGGTCGGTCAAGTCCTCTTCTTTTCCGTCGCGCGGAGACTCAACTCGCAGGCTGCCCAGTTCCAGGCCATCCAGCTCCGCCAGCAGCGATTGCAATTCGCGCAATTCCAGCCCCATCTCGCGTGCGATTTCGCTCTCGTTCGGAGAACGGCCCAGAGTTCCTGCGAGCGTACTGTGCGCTTGCTCGACCATGCGGCCTTTGCGGCGCAACTCCCGCGGACTCCAGTCGAGTTCGCGCAAGCTGTCCAGGATCGCGCCGCGAATTCGAAACTTCGCGTACGAACTGAACTGCACGTGCTTGCTCTGGTCGAACTTGCCCAGCGCATCGATCAGCCCGACCACGCCCGCATGGATCAGGTCTTCCAACGGCACGTGCCGGGGCAATCGTTCGTGAATCCGGCGGGCGAGATAACGCACCTGGGGAAGCTGTTCCACCAGGACGCGCTCCCGTTCCGCCTCGGCTTGTAGACCGCCATAGGCATGCGCGGGGTGCTTGCTCATGAAGACTGTTCCTTACTTGCTGAGCGCCGCTATCAGTCCAGGCTCAACGCACCGTACCCAGTGACTGCACCGGAACCATGGGAGGTATTTCCAGCGGAGAGAGCACCACAATTTTGGGAAGGAAGGGTTCGAGTAACCGGCGCAAATGAAAACGCGCCGGGGTGGAACACAACAATACGGGAGCGGTCTGCGCCACTTGCTCTCCGGCAAGTTGGCGCAGGCTGTCCAAAATTCTCCGCACGAACGACGGCTGCAATCCCGCGCTGGCCGTTTGCGGCAGCTGCGGACTGAAGGCGCGGGTCAGTTCTTCTTCAATAGTGTGGTCGAGCGTAAGCACGCGCAGTCCGCCATCCTCGGAAAGCAGCGGCCGCACTAGAGCGCGCCCCAACGCCTGGCGCGCGACCTCCACCAGCAGCACCGGGTTCTTGCTGATCGCGCTCGTATCCAGCAGCGTCTCGAGAATCGTCGACAAGTCCCGAATGGACACCTGCTCGCGCAGCAACTGCTGCAAAACCTTCTGCACTTCGCCCAGACTCAGCGTCTTCGGTACCAGTTCCTCGACCAGTTTGGGATGGCTTTCGCTCAACCGGTCGAGCAGCCGCTTGGTTTCCTGACGAGTCAGCAGTTCATAGGCATGCTGGCGAATCAGTTCCGCGAGATGCGTCGCCAGCACCGAAGTCTGGTCCACTACCGCGTAGCCCAGAGCCAGTGCCTGCGATTCGAGATTCTTCGGAATCCACAAAGCCGCCACGCCGAACGCTGGCTCGCGCGTCGCCGTCCCCGCCAGCGTCGGTGGAGACGCTTCCGAACTAATTGCCAGAACCTGTTCTTCCAGCAGTTCCCAACGCGCAATCTCGACTCCGCGCATCGAGATGACATACTCGCGCGGCTTCAGACGCACATTGTCGGTGATGTGAATCGGCGGAACCACAAACCCCAACTGCACGGCCAGATTGTTGCGCAAAGCTTTGACGCGCGCGAGCAGTTGTCCACCCTGCTGCGCGTCGACCAGTGGCACCAGAGCGTACCCGACCTCGAGACTCAACTCGTCGAGTTTGAGCAAGTCCTCGAGAGATTCAGTTTTAGCGGCACTCTTCTTGTCTTTCTCTGCTTCGGGGGGAGCATCCAAGTCGGGCGTGTCCGCCTTCCTCGGCAAACGCCAGGCGAGCAATCCGACCCCGGCCGCGACCACAAGAAACGAAAACTTCGGCAGTCCCGGAATCGCCGCCAGTGCAAGCATTACGCCCGCCGCAATGATGAGCGTCCGCCGCCGTGACAACAGTTGCGCGCCCAGATCCGCCGAAAGAGTCGCGTTCGAGGAAGCGCGCGTCACCACCATTCCGCCTGCCATCGAAACCAGCAGCGACGGAATCATCGTGACCAGGCCGTCTCCGACCGTCAGCACGGTATAAGTCTTGAGCGCCTCGCGGAAGGGAATATCGAGCTGAAAGACGCCAATCAGGAATCCGGCAACGATGTTGATCCCGGTGATGAGAATGGTGGCGATCGAATCGCGCTGATTGAAACGGGCCGCGCCGTCCATGGCGCCGTAGAACTCCGCTTCGCGCGCAATCTTCTCGCGCCGCTCGCGCGCCTGATGTTCGTCGATCAGGCCGGCATTCAGGTCGGCATCGATCGCCATCTGTTTGCCCGGCATAGCGTCAAGAGTGAAACGAGCGGTCACTTCCGCCGTGCGCACCGAACCGTGGCTGACCACGATGTATTGAATCGCAATCAGCGCCACGAACAGCACGAATCCCACCACGTAGTTGCCACCGACCACGAACTGCCCGAACGCTTCGATGACTTTTCCCGCTGCCCCCGCGCCTTCATTGCCGTGCAACAGAATGCGCCGGCTCGAAGCCAGGTTCAGCGACAAACGAAACAGCGTGAGCAGTAGCAACAGGCTGGGGAACACCGAGAACTGCGCGGGCCGCAGAATCTGAATCGCTGACAGCAGCACCAGCACCGACGCCGTAATGCTGGTTGCCAGCAGCAGATCGAGCAGAATCGACGGCAGCGGCACCAGCATGACGAAAACCAGGCTGACCGCCGCAATGGGAACGATCCACTCCGCCAGTGAGTTCGACTCCGGCGCGGTCTTGGTGACGGCTTCAGCCATGGGCTATCGGACTCCCGCTGCCATGGCACGAGCCTGAGCGCGGTAGATTGCAGCCAGCACTTCGGCAATGACGGTGTAAAGTTTCGGAGGCACGCTCTGCCCGACTTCGACCGAGCGATATAGGACGTGCGCGAGCGGCGGATTCTCGACCAGTGGAATGCCCTGCCAGCGCGCGATCTCCTTGATCTCGGCGGCCAGTCGATTGCGTCCCTTGGCCACCACCACGGGAGCCGCCATGTCCGGGCCATATTCCAAAGCGATGGCATATTCGGTCGGATTTGTGATGACCACCGCGGCGCGCTTCGTATCATCCAGCATCTTGCGGCGGCGCACTTGCCGTTGCAGCCGGCGAATGCGCTGTTTGATTACAGGATTTCCTTCCGTGTCCTTGTATTCATCCTTCAATTCCTCTCGGCTCATGCGAAGTTCGCTCTCGTGATGCTGCCGTTCGAACATGTAATCGACGACCGCCCATCCCAGCAGCACCAGCGAAGCTTTCCAGCCCACTTCGAAAACACGTTCCACGACAAAACCGAGAACCCCGCGGGCTGAGCGTCCCGGAAGCGTCATTAGTTGCAGCCAGTCACGGTGCAGACAAGCGACCGCCACATATCCGACTGCCGCAGCCGGCAAGAGCGATTTCAAGAGTCCGCGCAAAGCGGTGATTGAGAAAATCTGGCCGAGCTTTGCGACCGGATTCATACGCGCTGCGGTCGGCATCAACGCCGAGGGCGCCATTACCACGCCTCCCTGTGCCAGCGCTGAAGAAACGGCCACGATCCAACTCACGCCGAGAGCGGCCGCGGTTGCCACAAACATGCCCGAGTGCGCGAGAAAGGGCGGCACCCCGTCCATGCGCAGGCTGCCAGACACCGCTCCGTCCACACAGTCGCGCAGAAACCCGCCCCATGCTTGCGGGAAATGCGACATTTGATGGGCCAGCAGCATAGTGGCGGCGAGCGCGGCACAGGTCGCGCTCAGATCGCGGCTACGCGGTACCTGGCCTTTTTCACGGGCCTTCTCCCGCTTGCGCGGACTCGCCTTCTCGGTTTTGTTGTCTTGTGCCATCGCTCAATGTGCAAGTTTCAGAATTCGTTCCGACACTTCCATAGCCTGCTGAAAGCGCGTATCAAAGAATCGCGGCCAGAGGGCAATCGCTCCGCAAAGCAGGATCATCCCCAACATGCTCTTGAAAGAGAGGCCAACCAGAAGTACCGGCAGTTGCGGCGACGCCTTGCCGAGAAACCCCAGCGCAACGTCGGTAAACATGGTGGCCACCAGCACCGGCGCGGCAATCTGGACGGCCGCCACCCACAAGCCGGCCGTGAAATGCAGAAATATCGTCAACGCCGTCCCCGTCAGCGCAAAGTGGCCGGGCGGCAGGTACTGGAAACTCCGGGCCAGTCCACGCAGTAGCCAATGAGGCACGCTCAGCTGAATGAACAGCAGCAGCACGATCAGTTCATGAAAAGTCGACAGCACCGGAGAGTCCGCCTGGCTCTGCGGATTGATGATGCTGGCCAGCGAATATCCCATCTGAATGCCGAGCACATGTCCGGCAACGCTGGCCGCTTCAAACACAAACTGGAGTGTGAATCCCAAAAGAAAGCCGATCGCGGCCTCCCCTGCCAGCACGGCCAGCAGTGCCGACGCCGGCGTCGAAGCTGTGGGTGGAGAAACCAGCGGAACCATCATCATCGTGAAGACCAGGCCCAGCCCGATCTTGATCCGCACCGGAATCGACAAGCTGCCGAAAAAAGGCGCGGCCACAATCAGCCCCGTCACACGTGTTCCGGCGATCATCCACGCCATCACCGTTTGCTCCAGCGAGAACTCCATCACCGACGACCTCAGCGCAAAAGACCTCAGCGCAAAAAAGGATGAAAGTCCGACCACAGCCCGATCGTGTAGAACATCAGCTTGCGCAACATCCAGGGCAGAAACAGCAAGGACGCAACCGCGACCGCCGCCAGCCGCGGCACGGTCGAGATGGTTGAGTCCTGAAGCGAAGTCAGCGTCTGCGCCACGTTGATCAGCAAGCTCACCACCGTCGCCACTACCAGCAGCGGCGCGCCTAACCAAAGGGCAATCTCGAGGCTGCCGCGTGCCAGAGCTACCACTTGTTCCGTGTTCATGCAGTCCTCTCAGGAAAAACTCTTCATCAGAGATCCAACCAGCAGGTTCCAGCCATCGACCACCACAAACAGCAGGATCTTTAACGGAGTCGAGATCACCACCGGCGGTAGTTGCAGCATGCCGACCGACGTGGTCACTGCGGCGACCACCAGATCGATCACCAGGAACGGAAGAAAGAGTGCGGCCCCAATCCGAAATCCGACCTGCAACTCCGACAACAGATACGCGGGCGCAACAATGCGCATACCCAGGTCCTCGGGTTTCGCGGGACGCGGTTCGTGCGCCAGTTCCACGAAGAGCGCCAGATCTTTTTCTCGCGTGTACTTCAGCATGAAACGCCGCAGTGGAGTGACGGAGCGCTCCAGCGCGCTCATCATCGTGATGTGTCCGGCTTCAAGCGGAACGATCGCGTCGGCATAAATGTTGGCCCCCACCGGCTGCATGAGAAAAAAAGTCAACAGCAACGCCAGCCCGATGAGCGTCTGATTGCTGGGCGTACTCTGTGTGCCCAATGCCTGCCGCAGAAAATGAAACACCACCAGCAGCCGCACGAACGGCGTCATCGAGAGCAGGATCGCCGGCAGCAGCGTCAACAGCGTCAGCAGAACGACGATGTTCCAGGGCAGTGACCCGCCCGGAGCCAAACCGCCAAGCGGAAGGCCCGGCGCTGCCTGCGGACGCGCCCACAGCGTCCCCGCGCTCGCGATTACCAGCGGCAGAACCAACCCGCGAATGGCGCCGAAAAGGGTCATTGGCCCCGCTCTCCTGTTTCTTCCTCAGGCAGATGCGCCAGCAGCGTGACTGAACCCGCGCTGCCGCCGATCAAAAAACGCTGGCGCTCAAACTGGAGCACCGCCACAAACCGCCGCTCCCCCAGACCAGCCGTTTCCTTAATTACCAGCGACCGTCGCTTGTGCTGCGTCCGCCACAACTCGCCCAACCTGGCCCGACACGCCTTCAGCCAGCGGGCCAGATCGCCGCGAATCGTGGGAGTGGTCAACAAAACTTCCATCTATGCCAACTCCGTCAAACGCACCGCCAGCCTGGTCTGCACGACTTCGAACTCGCTCCAGGCGACCAGCTCGCCATTGATCAGCAAAGGAACGTCGAGCCCCACCGTCCAGCGCGTGACAATAATCCGGCCCGGTGCAAGCTCCACCAGATCGGTGACCTTGAAATCGGGAACGGAAATCTCGACGGTGAGCACGCACGGCAAACCTTCCACGCGCACCCACGGATCGGCGATCGCGCCGTCCAGCTTGGGAGTGGCGGCGGCAGCCATTACATCTGCACCAGAAATTCGGTGAAGTACACGTCCTGCACTCCCAATTGCGGCATCCGATCTTTCAGCGCTTGCAGAATTTCACTTTTCAATTTGCCTTTGCCCTCGGGCTGTGCGAGTTCCTCCGGCTTGCCCTCGCTGAGGATTGAAACAATGGTGTCGCGTACCATCGCCACCGGAAGATCTTCCCGTCGCGTAGGAGCGCGTGACAGTCCGAGCGAGATCCCCACGCGCAGGTACGCGCGCTCGCTTCCGTTGAGATTCACGACAAAGGTCTCCAACGGAAACGTGTAGGCCACCGCCGAGCCACTCTCTCCCGCGCTTGTGAAACGCACCGGTCGCGTCCAGAAGTAAATGCCGACGCCGCCCAGCATCATCAATACCGCGAATACGATGCCCAGCCTGCTCCTCGTCTGATTCTGGCGTGGCGCGGACTTAACCTGCGGATCAGGCATATCCGGATGTGTGCAAGCTGCGTGCCGAGCCCCCCCGAAGCACCACTCAAAGGGCTGTGGAGAAAAACGGATTGAAATCAAGCGATTGCTGGAATCGCGTCTCGTAGTTGCGAGCCGCGCATGAAACCTTCGCTCTTTCGCAATGCTCTCTAATGAGGAGGCCCTTAGAAATACGGAAAAGGCAGGCCTCAGGAAACGCGTCTCCCTGAGACCATGCCATGTCAAGGCCATCGCCCGGTCCCGGCTCCAGGATTTTCCTGAATCCTGACCCCTGAGACCCTAGACCCGCACTCTTTAACGTTTCAGATTGATCGTGTCCTGCGTGATCTCATCGAAAGTAGTGACCACGCGGGCATTGGCCTGGAAACTGCGTTGCGCTACGATCAGCGCCGCAAATTCTTTGGCAATATCGACGTTGGAAAGTTCTAACGCGCCTCCCGCCAGCGTTCCGCGTCCACTGGTTCCCGGTCCGCCGACCACCGCCTGGCCTGAAGCAAGGGTCTCGGTGAATCCATTGTTGCCAGTCCGCAACAGGCCCTGATTGTTTGCAAACGTCGCCGTCGCCAGCTGTCCCAGAATTGCCGTCTTACCGTTGCTGAAAGCGCCGGTGATGGTGCCGTCGCCGCCGATGTCGAACTTCACCAGCGTGCCGCTCCCGCTCCCGTCCTGTTGAGTGGAGGACGTGCCGCTCGGCGATGCCAATTGCGTCAAGAAACCGCCTCCGTTGGCGTCGAACAGCTTCCACGTAAAGGTCTGGTCGTTCGCTCCGTCGGCGAACCCCGTGATGGCAACTCCGGTGATGTCGGCGCTTGGATTTGTCAGATTTCCATTGCCGTCGAAGGTAAGTGTGCCAGACTTGAGCACGGTTGGATCCGTTGTTCCGTTGACATCCGCGGCCGGAATGGAAATGGAATAGTCCCACCCGTTGGTACCGGTTTTGGTGTACGTAAACAACACGACATGACTCCCGCCCAGCGAATCGTAAATCGTCATCGGCGCCGAGTAAGCCGTGCCGACGGCTGCGGACGCGTCCAGGTTCGTGCTCAACTGTACTGTGCTCGTCGCAGTCGCCGGACTGATCGCTCCCGCACCCAAAGTCAGTGGACCCAGACCCTGAGCCGGCGTCACCACTCCATTGACTGCGGGATATCCCAGTACCTGTTGCCCGTCGGAAGTAACCAGCACGCTGGCCTTGTTGATTTCGAAATCTCCCGCCCGCGTATAACTCAAAGCGCCATTCTTCGAAACCACGAAGAAACCGTCTCCCAGAATCGCCACATCGGTCGAGACCCCGCTCGGATCGACATTGCCCTGCGTGAAACTCGAGGGGATCGATCCCACCGCGGCTCCCGCTCCCTGCTGGATGGCATCCCCCGCGCCATTGTTGCCGATCGTCTGGTAAAACAGGTCGCGAAACAGGACGCGCGAGTCCTTATATCCGACGGTATTCAGGTTAGCCAGGTTGTTGGCAATGGTTGCAAGCGCCGTCGAACTGGCGGTCAACCCGGATAGCGGTATTGAAAATGTAGGCATAGGACTCCTTTAGACAGTTGCGAGTTTTTGAAGAATCTGGCGGATTTGCGTCAGCTCGCTGAGCGAGTTGAATTGCGCCAGCTGCGCGACGAACGCGTTGGGATCGAGTGGATCGAGCGGACTCTGCGACTTGAGCTGCGTGACCAGCAGTTGCAGGAACATGTTGTTCAAGTCCTGCGCCGGTGTTGTGGCTGCTGCGCTGGCTGCCGCAGACGACGCTGACGTCGATTGCATGGGCAAAATTTGCAAGTTACACCTCCTAGATATGAATGCTGACGCGATTTTCTCCCGACCACGCCGGCAGCCCCACGGGAACGGCTTCGATCAGCTCAGCTTTTTCCCGCTGCTCAATTCGCTGATTCTGCCATCCCCTCGTCGCCTGGAAATTGCGGTGCGGGTTCTGTTGCTGAGAACCAGTCGAAGTTTGAAGTCCGGTACCGCCTTTATCCATTTCCACCGTGGTCAAGTGCAGATGATGATCTTTCAATCCGAACTCGAGGTTCTGCACCTCCGAACTGAACCAGTGCGCCATCCCACGTTCGCCGTGTACTGCGATGCCGACCTGGTTCTGGTGCACCGAGGTGTAGATCTCAACCGCTCCAAAAGCCGCGGTCCGAATTCCGACATGCATCTGCACGTCGCCACCAACATCCGTCGCGATGCGCGCTGCCGCCAGTGCGCTTCCCGCAGCAGGCGTGGGATCTGGTGGTGTCGGCGTCTTCGGAGCTTCGCGAGTTTCGGAGGAGGAAGATGCGTGAGGCGGAGCCACGGAAGCCGCTTCACGAGGCACTACCGCCGCGACTCCATCGTCCCGGATCAAGGAGACCTGCGCGTCATGCGACGAAGGTGGGCCTTGCGAAGACGGGGCCGGAGCCTTCCTCTCGGGAGCGTCTTTGGATTCCACCGCAGCTTCAATCCTCACGGGCCCAAGCGTCTTGTTTCCGCTCGGGCTTTCCGGGAATAGTTGCCCGTGGGCCTGCGCTGCGTGACTCGCTGCGGCGCGGATTTCGTTGGCAATCGGCGTCGATGCCACAGCTTTGATCTTGTTTGGCCGCTTGTCTGACTCAGCCTCGGGCGTCTTTAGCTGCGCTGGAATGGATGCGCCTGCCGCCACTCGTACTTCTTCTGCCGGGGCCGGCTCGGGAACTTCGGGCACGCTGTTGCTGGCTGCGCAAGAAGGATTGTCGGTTGTCGACCCAGGGGTGACACCAGTTGTCTTCTCTGCCCCAGTTGCGGCTTGTATCGCTTGCGTCGGCGCAGGGCCGTCTGAACTTAATAGGACAAATGTCGGCGAGGGCTCGGTCTCCACCGCAGAGTTCGCACTCTTCTTCTCGGAACGGCCTGCTGCTGCGCCCTCGGTGGCAGGGGGAAGTGCAGGGTCCGCAGTCGGCGATATCGCAGCCTCGCTCCGGTTGGTGGACGGCGACGGCAGGGCGACAGTACTAGTTCCGACGAATAGCGGACGCGCTTCCGGCGCTGGCGGCTCAGCTGTTTGTTGCGCGTCCCGCGATGCGATTCTTGCCTCAGAATTCGCCCCAGTTGCGGCAACGATTTGGGGAAGGACCCTCGCTGAAGCGGAGCTGACCGTTTCTGGCACATGCAACGTTTCCGACACATGCACGGCCACATGATCGGGAACTGGTTGCAGGACGATCTGGTTGATGGACTTTGGAGTCGCTTGTTCGGCGGCGCTCGTCCCTTTGTAAATGTCCACGGCCTGGCGCTGAAGGATCGCGCCCGTAGGCTGTGAGACCGTAGCCTGCGCCGCCACGAGCGGATCACCACATGGCAAGGTAACTTTCGCTGGTGCGATCAGAGGTTGTGCGACTGCCTCTCTCGCTCCTCCTCCAGCGCCCGCACTCTCGCGATCCGCGCGCGTAATGGGATCGTTCTTCTCTGTCGACGACAGCCCCACAACCTCCCGCAGCGCGGACTTGAGACCTTCCAACGCAATCTCACTCGAAGCGTTCTTCGCTCCCGGCAATGGGTTAGCCGGTGTGAGAGTTGCGACGCTTGTCGTCACCGAAAGTGAGTTCGGACCGATCGGAAGCGGAGAACTCGTTGTCGCCGTACCCGTACTGGCTCTCGCCGTCGAAGCGCGGCCACTCAACGCAGACTCGGACCCAGGACTCTTTTCGATGGTGCCCGCTACCTTCTGTGGCAGGGCGAACGTGAGATCCGCCAAGCCAAGCGGGTTCACAGAAAGTTGTATCGGTAACAGAGGATTCGCAGTCGTCACCGCAGCGCCTGACGTTTGTTTGTCCGGGGCAGCTGCCGGAGCGTCCGGTTGAATCTTGGGATCGCTTTTGCCCGCAACTTTTTTCCCACCTGATTCTTTGCCGCGGGCTGTAGGCGCAGCCCTTGAGATCGACTCCCTCAGCGTGGCGCTAAAGTCCCCGCTTGCGCCGGCGGACAAATCCGTAAGCACCGCTTTTTGCTTTACCAGCGAACTGGAGATACCTGCCGCCTGCATACTTGCACCGCGACACTCTAGTTGCACACAGCTCGCCAATGTTTGCGGGATGTCGCATCGCTCGTGAAGAGGCCGCCAGCAGCGCCATTTCAACCATTTACATATTCAAAAGATTATCGCTAGCGCGCGCAAGCGAGGACGAGTGCAACTCAGGGCAAGCCTTGCCCCGTCCACCTCGGCAAATTCAGCCCAGACGTTTGCGCCAGCGCTCAAGCAAATGGCTGGCATCGAGTTCGCGTTGTTCGTGCTGAAGGCGTTCCTGCTGGTAGGTGTGGCGCTGCTGCGTGGCCAGGGTTTCCAGGACTTCCCGTTCCCGATAAGCGTGCTGGTATTCAGCAGCCACTGCGTTCCTCTCGAGTTCGAGCCGATCGAGTTCCGCCTGAAACTCCTGCCGCTGCGCGATCATGGTGTCCCGCGAGACTACAGAAAACTGGAGTTCAGCTGCGCTTCGTCCAACTCGGAGGGTAGCCTCGTCCAACCGGGCGGTATCCGCCAGCGACTGTTCCATTCGAGCGAGCGTTTCCCGAGCGCGCGCAACCGCGAGGCTGGCTTCCTGCAAACGCCGCGCCCGCTGCCGCTCCAGGCTCTGTCGCAGACGTAACAACGGAGCGAGAGCAAAGCGGAAGGGCATGGATTCAGGCCGGCAACGACATCAATCGAGCAATAGAGTCCTGCATCGTCGCCGCTTCCTGCGCGTCCTGCGTCAAAAAATCCCGCAATGCCGGCATCAGCACGATGGCACGGTCCAGTTCCGGATCGCCGCCTTTCTGGTAGGCGCCGATCCGGATCAGGTCCTCGGATGCCTTGTAAACCGCGAGCAGACGGCGAATCTGGTTCGCTTTCGTTCGATGCTCCGCCGTCACCACCGCTGGCATGATGCGGCTGATGCTATCGAGGATCGTAATCGGAGGATACTGATTCTGCGCCGCCAGCCGCCGGTCGAGCAGCACATGCCCGTCCAGCAGCGCGCGGGTTGCGTCAACCAGCGGATCGTTGATGTCGTCCCCTTCCATCAGCACCGTATAGAAACCGGTGATGCTGCCGCCGCCAAACGATCCCGCCCGTTCGATCAGTCGCGCTAGAAGAGTAAAGACGGACGGCGTATATCCCTTGGCAGTTGGGGGTTCTCCCGCCGCCAGCCCGATTTCACGTTGCGCCATGGCCAGCCGAGTGAGCGAGTCCACGACCATCAAGACGTGTTTACCGCGAGCGCAAAAATATTCTGCGATAGTCGTCGCCGCGAGGCCTGCGCGAATTCGTAACAGCGGATCTTGATCGGAGGTCGAGACAACGACCACGGCGCGCCGTCTCCCTGCTTCTCCCAGAGCATTCAGCAGTTCGCCGACTTCGCGTCCGCGTTCCCCGATCAACCCGATCACCGTAAGATCGGCGTTGGTGTTGCGCGCCATCATGCCCAGCAGCGTGCTCTTTCCCACTCCGCTGCCTCCGAAAATTCCCACTCTCTGGCCGCGCCCGCACGTCAGGAATCCATCAATGGCGCGAATTCCGCAGCCCAGCGCATCGCGAATCGGCACGCGCTCCAGTGCCGGCCGGGCCTCGCGATCCAGGGGATAACGCTCACGGCAAACAGGCGCCGCCAGTCCATCGATCGGAAGTCCCGCGCCGTCGAGCACTCGCCCCAGCAGTTGCTCGCTCACTCGCAACGACGGTCGTCGTCCCCATGCCACCACCTGATCGCCATACCGGATGCCCGTCGGTCTCCGCAACGCCATCGAAAGCACGGTGTGTCCGCGAAAGCCGACAATTTCTCCTGGCCAGCGTCGCCCGCGCGAATCGACGATCTCGCAGGCTTCGCCCACCGTGCAATACGGGCCCTCCGATTCCACCAGTTGCCCGACCACCTGCACCACCTTGCCCCGCCAGCGTAGCGCCGACGACATCTCGAGATCCTGGAAGTATGCGGAAAGGATTTGCGGCGTCATGGGCTTCCCGGCCTCTCTGCGAGCAAGTCGAGCAATCCCGTCTCGATTTCCTTCAGCTGCGATTCGAAACCGACTTCGGTCGTGCCCAGCGCGGTTTCGATGCGGCATTCGCCCGCCGCCAGAGCCGGGTCCTCGCGCACTTCCAGTGCCAGCTCGCCTTCCATTTTTCCGGCAAAATAATGCCTCCACTCGGCGGCATCGCGGACCGGAACATGCAGACTGACCTTCGTCGCCGCGTCCATCCCTTCCACGGTGACTCGTACAATTCCCGCCAGCGCATGCGGATCGAGTTGCGCCTCGCGATGTAGAATCTTGCGCGCCACGGCCATCGCCAGTTGCACGACCTCGCCTTCAATCCGGCGATAGTAGCTCGCGCGCTCGTCGCCAAATTCGCGGACTGCGCGCGCGATCTGCTCCCGTTCTTTCAACAACGCCGCGCCCATTTCAGCGCGTCCTTCGTTTTGGCCGGCCTTACGAGCCTGATCCAGCGCTTCCGCCTGCTGCAACGGAGTGCCCTGACTCGCGTTTCCCCCATCGGATGGTTCACTGCCTACAGTCGCATTGGCATAGGGAAAGGGCGACGTCTGCGGATCGGCATCGGGCGCCCGTTGCCGGGCAGTCGCGCTAGACGACGTACTCATCGGCCGCCTCTGCGCTCAACTGGAGCTTGCCCTCCGATTCCAGCTTGCGCGCCACATCCACAATCGTGCGCTGCGCCGCGTTCACATCCCGCGCTCGCACTACTCCCAGCACTTCAATGTCTTCTTTCAGCATCTCCACCGCGCGCGTGGACATCGACTTGAAAATCATGTTCTTCAGTTCTTCCGAAGCGCCCCGCAACGCCAGCGCCAGGGTTTTCTTTTCCAACTGTCCGAGCAGTTCCCGGATGGCTGCTTCCGGTACACCCAACAGATCCTCAAATGTAAACATCAGATTGCGTATGCCCAGCGCCATTTTCGGATCGTCCTTCTCGATCAACTCCAGAATGGTCTTGCCCGAGCGGGCGTCCAACTGATTGAGCACATCGGCGGCGCCCTTCAGTCCTGCATATCCTCGCCGGCTCTGTTCTCCGAGTGCTTCCAGCCGCGTGTGCAGTGCCACCGAAATTTTCTGCGCCACATCCGGCGAAAACTGACGCAGTCCCGCCAGCCGCCTGATTACTTCCGCCCGCGCATCCTCTCCCAGATTCGACAACAGTGCCGACGCCTGTCTTGTATTCAAATGGGCCATGATCAACGCGGTTGCCTGCGGGTGCTCCCCTTCCAGGAACCTCGCTAGTTGCTGGGGATCGGCCTTCTGAAGGTTCTCCAAATGCTCGCTGCTCATTTCATTTGCCAGATTCACCTGTTCCAGCAGACGCTTGGCATTGTCTTCCCCGAATGCTTTCACCAACAGCTTGCGCGCATATTCCGGGCCGCCGTCCGAAAGATGGACCTGGGTTAGGGCGAGCCGTGAATACTCTTCGAGCACAGAAAGCGCCACCTCCGGTTTGATTTGCTCCAGATCCACGATGCGCTGAGTCAGACGTTGCACGTCGACTTCCCCAAGGTTGCGATAAATGTAGCTGGCCACGTCCTCTCCCAGCAGCACCATGAGAATCGCTGCCTTCTGTAAACCCGGAACTGAAGAGGTCCCGACCATGATTTTCTCTGAGTGGTGCTACTTGCCCGGCTCCCGAACCCAGCTCTGGACCAACCGGCTGGCCTCGGCCGGTTCGGCCTTGATCTTCTCCGTCAATTGCTTCTTCAGCAGCCCAGCCCGTTTTGCATCCTCGCTGCCGGCGTCTTCATCCAGTTGTTTTCCCGCAGCGCCCGCCGGTCCTTTCGACGATTGCGCGAGTTGTGCTGGGATTTGTTTGAAGGCGGCCAATGCCTGTTTCTTCACCGGTCGCAGAATCAACGCATAGACCACCAAAAACAACAGAGTGATCCCGAGATAGCGCAACGCTCCGCCCCACTGCTGGAGCAGCCGCTGCCAGCGTTCCCATTTGCCGGGTGCCGTTGGAGTCTCCACCGCGACGCTTTGGAACGAAAGATTTTCCACCGCTAGCAAGTCTCCCCGCTTGTCGTCCACGCCGATGGCCGCGCGGGCCAGCTTTTCGATCGCCGCCATTTCTTCCGTACTCCGTTTGCGCCGCGCCGTGGTGGTCTTGCCGTTGTCGGTCTTACTGTCGATCGCATCGTCCACCAGCACCGACGCGGTCAGACGCCGCACCCGTCCCGCAGGCTGCATCACCCGCCGAGTGCTCTTGCTGACCGCAAACGTAGTGCTGTCGGTCTTCGACGTCTGGCTGTCGACCGCCGGTAGGATGTTTGCATTGGTCGTGCCGCTTCCAGGTACATTCGACGCGGTGCCCGGAACCCCGGCCGGCGCGGGCCCCCCACCCTGTTCTTCCGAATGTTGCTGGGTCAGTGCCGCTGTCGCTTTTGGATCGTAAGTCTCGGAAGTATCCTCACTGGTGCTCAAGTCATAGTCCACGTGTACGCTGGCCCGGACATGTTCCGCGCCCACCACCGGTTCAATCGCGCGCACCGCCGCCGCCGCCAGTTCCTCATCCGAATCGAACGACGTCCGCCCGCCGGGCCCGCGCCGCGCCAGAAATGGAGTAGCCGTATCGGCATCCACGACCGTCACATTTTCCGGACGCAGACCGTCCACTGCGCTCGCCACCAGTTCCGGGATCGCCTGCAACGCGTCCTTCGACAAATTGCCGCCATGCGTCTTCACGATCACGGCCGCTTTCGCTTCATGTTCCTGTTCGCTGAACAAAGACTCTCGCGGCAAAACCAGATGCACCCGCACTGCCTCTACGTCGTTCAATGTCTGCAGCGTGCGCTCCAGTTCGCCCTCCAGCGCCCGCTGATAATTAACTTTTTCGCTGAAGTCCGAGCCTGCCCAGTTCGGCGTGTCGAACAATTCAAATCCCAGCCGGGCATTGCGCGGCAGCCCCTGCGACGCCGTCTCCAGCCGCGCCGCGTCCAGTTTCTCCGACGGCACCAGCACGCTCGATCCATCGGTCGAGAGCTCGTACGGAATATTCTTGGCCGCCAGCCGCGCGCCCATCGACTGCGCATCCTGCGAACGCAATCCGGAATACAGCGTCACATACTTCGCCTTGTCGATCAGTCCCACGAATAGCCACAGCGTCAGACCCACGGCCGCGGCTCCGCCCGCGAGCAAAAGCTTGTGCTTCAGGCTCAGTCCCTGGAGGAACGCCGATATTTGCTCGAAGCTTCCGGCCAAAATTTCCGGCTCCTAAATGCCTTTAACCGCAGAGAACGCTGAGTTCGCAGAGATGAAAACCGATCAAAAATCTCTGCGACCTCTGCGTACTCTGCGGTTCAAGGGTTCTCTTCCGCTTCAGAACTGCAACCGCGAGACTTCCTGATACGCCGCCACGATCTTGTTCCGCACCTGCATCATGAGCTGGAAGGATAGGTCCGCTTTTTCCACCGCGATCATCGCGCGATGAAGATCCGCCCCGTTGCCATTCAGCAGTTCTGTCACCTGCCCCTGCGCTTCGCTCTGCGCTCCCTGCACCTCGTCCATCGTCTCCTTCAGCGTATCCACGAACTTGCTTCCGTCGGTGGCGCGCGCACGCGGAGCGCCCAGTTCCGCCGGCAGAATCCGGACCGAAGAAATCGAGTTATTCATCATGAGCGTTCCTCCTGAATGTCCGCATCAACGCAGCAAATCCAGCGACTGGGTAATCATTCCCTTGGTAGCCTGAACCGCCGACGCGTTCAGTTCATACGCGCGTACCGCGCCCAGCAGATCCGTCATCTCTTCGATCGGATCTACCTGCGGATACGCGACGTAACCTTGCTTGTCCGCGTCCGGATGTCCCGGCTCGAACCGCAACACCGGCGCTCGCGTATCGGAGACTACCGCCGCCACCCGCACTGCGGAAGACGTCTCCCGATGAAATCCTGCCAGCGCCAGCGAAAAACGCGGAACCCGCTGCGCCTGGAACACCACCATCTGCCGCCGATAGGGACCACCCGCCTGCGTGTGCGTCGTCTGCGCATTCGCCATATTGCTGGCGACCACTTCGGCACGCTGCCGTTCCGCTCCGAGCGCCGACCCGCTCATCTCCAGCATGCCAAACAGGTTCATGAGGTTGTCCCTTCGTGGATCGCGACCGACAGGCGATGAAATTCAGCGCGCAGAAACTGCACCGCCACCTGAAAATGCAGCTGATTCTCCGCCAGCAGCAGTGCTTCCCGGTCGACGTTGACGTTGTTGCCGTCAGGACGCTCCATTAACCCCCGCAGTTCATGCGACATCGGCGAGAACAGCGCCTGCTCGCCCGACATCGCTTGCTGCAACTCGCCCACAAACGGACGAATGTCCCGTGTCCGGTATCCCGGCGTATCCACGTTCGCCAGGTTAGACGCAATCAACTGGTGCCGGAACGCGCCCTGGTCGAGCGCGCGCTCCAGTCCCCGCATGAGCGGCGTATCAATCATTGAGGTTGACGACATGGACATAGTTGCTCCTCGGTGGCAGACCGTATTCCCGAATCTTGTTGCGGACCGTGCGCAGACTCACGCCCAGCAGTTCCGCCGTCCGCGAGCGGTTTCCGCCCGTTGATTCCAAAGTCATCGCCAGTAACTGCCGTTCCATCTCTTCCAGCGAGAGTCCCGGCTTCCACTCCGGCGCGGGCGCGCTGCGCGGTGAAATTTTCCCATGGTCGAAGGCTTCCATTCCAATTTCTCCTCCGCGCGACAGAACCACGGCCCGCCGCACAAAATTGGCTAGTTCCCGCACATTGCCCGGCCACGGCTGCTCTTCCAAACGCGCCACTAGTTCGGCTGTCAAACGCGCGCTCGCTCCCGGTGCACCATAGATCTGAGCAAAGTGCCCCGCCAGTTCCGCAATGTCCCCCGCCCGCGCGCGCAACGGAGGCAACGAAAGCGGGATGACATTCAGCCGGTAATACAAGTCGGCCCGAAAGCGTCCTTCATTAACGGCCGCTTCCAGAGGACGGTTGGTAGTCGCAATCACGCGGATATCGACGTGCACCGTCTGATTCGATCCCAGGCGATCGAACTCGCGCTCCTGCAAGGCGCGCAATAATTTCGGCTGCAACGGAAGTGGCATCTCACCCACTTCATCTAGCAGCAACGTCCCGCCATTCGCGCTCTCAAATTTTCCCGGACGCGCCGCAACCGCCCCCGTGAACGCTCCCCGCGCGTGCCCGAACAATTCGCTTTCGAGTAGCGATTCCGGAAACGCCGTGCAATTCAACGCCACGAATGGTCCTTGCCTGCGATCACTCAGGCGATGAATCAATCGCGCCACCAGTTCTTTTCCCGTGCCGCTCTCGGCTTCGATCAGCACATCCGCATCGGTGGCCGCCGCTTGCCGCGCTCGTTCCAGCGCCTGCTCCCAGGCCGCCGAGTGTCCGATCAGCGACTCCGTGTCCTTATTTTCTTCTTGCGCGCGGCGTAACACTTGTTCGACCGCCAACTCCAGCTTCTCGAAGCACACCGGCTTCACCAGGTAATCGCACGCCCCATCACGGATCGCCTGCACTGCGTCGGGAACGCAGGCATACGCCGTGAGCAGGATCACGGCAGTTCGCGGCGAAGCGGCTCGCACTTCGCGCATCACTTCAAAGCCATCACGTCCAGGCATGCGCACATCGGTAATCACCAGCGCATGCCTGGACTCGCGGAATTTTCCCAATGCCTCGGCGCCATTCACCGCCAGATCCACTTGCCAGCCGCGCTGAAGAAAACGTGCTTCCAGAGCTGTTCGCATTCCGGCATCGTCGTCCACAATCAAGACGCGCTTCACTGGGCAGCCTCCTGGTGAGGCAGGCGCAGCCGGAACGTTGTTCCATAGCCCGGCCGGCTCTCTACGCCGATCGTGCCTCCATGTTGTTCCAGAATCTTGTGGCAAACTGCCAGACCAAGCCCACAACTTCCCGGCCGAGTACTGAATCCCGCCTGAAAAATGCGTGGCAAATCGCTTTCCGCGATGCCCGGTCCGGTATCCCGTACCGCGATCTCAACCCCGTCCGCGCCCAGGTCGGCGCCGCAAAAACCTAACCATCCTCCCCCCGGCATGAAGCGAAACGCATTCAATGCCAGATTGAGCAGCACCTGCTCCATGCGGTGACGGTCGGCGCGAATGGTCACGCCCCGCAAACTGTTCGCGAGTTGCAACTCAACCCGCGCCTGCTTGGCGAGCGGACGAAGAAATTCGTGGGCCCAGTCAAGCAGCTGGCCAAGATCCATTTCCGCCGCGTCCGCCTGCGGAGAGTTGTACAGGTGCAGCACGTTATTGACAGTAGCGGACAACGTTCTAAGCCCTGCCTGCATGTGCTCGATCCACCGTTGACTCTCACCCTCCAGACGAGTCTCCGCCAGCAGTCCCGCAAACAGTTCCAGGCTGCCCAGCGGATTGCGGATCTCATGCGCCAGCAGCGCCGAGATTTCCACCAACGCCTGCTGCCGCCCCACGCGCTCGCGCTCCGCCTGTAATTTTTTCGCCTCGCTCACATCCCGCAGGATGAAAACCGAAGTCGAGTGTTCCTGATCCCGCTCCAGCCACGCATGCCGTATCGCCAGCCAGGTTTCTCCCTGAGTTGAGGCCAGTGCCAGTTCCCGCTCTTCGCCGTTGTCGCGCGCCTGTTCGAGTGCATCCAACAGCGGCCGTGGCAACGCATTCACAAACTCCTGCCCACCTGTTAGCCGCTCTGCCTCCGGATTGAGAATCGCAATCTGCCCTGCTGCTTCCATGACCAACACGCCACAAGGCAACCCCTCCAGGATCCGCCGTTGACGCTCGCGGATCCGCCGATTCTCGTCCAAACTTTTCGCTAAGTCGCGGTTGGTGACTTCCAGTTCTTGGCGCAGATGGACCACTTGCGCCTGCAACTGTCCATAGGAACGTTCGAGAGAACCCGCCGCTTCCGTAAACGACGCGAATGCGCGCGCCAGTGGATGGTCGGATTCAACTGCCGGGCTTTGTGGAATCGGATAGGATGCTGACATCGCCCTCTACTCTTGCAAGAGCGATGCCAGCCTCACCCTGATCCGCTTAGAAGATTCTTATGGAGAACTTCGCCGAAGAGAAAACGTTACCGATGTAGATGGCCATTCTTTAACCGCGCGCGCCCGCTTCCGGCATCAGCATGTGTTCCGGTCGAATCATCATTTCATCTTCTGCCAGGATCAGCGCGCGCTCAATCACGTTCTGTAATTCGCGCACATTACCCTCCCATGAATGAGACTTCAGCAACTGCGCGCCTGCCGCCGACAATTCCGGCGCAGGCGGTCGCAGCGAAAATTTGTCCAGAAAATACTGCGCCAGTTGCAGAATGTCCTCTGGACGCTCCCGCAACGGTGGAATCTCAATCGGAAAAGCGCACAAACGATAGTAAAGATCTTCCCGGAATTTCCCCTGCCGCACCAGCGACAACAGGCGCGCATTCGTAGCCGCGATCACGCGCACATCCACGCGCACCACTTCGCTGCTGCCCAGCCGCTGCAGTTCCTTCTGCTCCAAGAAACGCAGCAGCTTCGGTTGCAGGCTCAGCGGCATGTCGCCGATCTCATCGAGAAACAGTGTGCCTCCCTGCGCCGTCTGGATTCTCCCGCCATACGACTGCATCGCGCCCGTGAAGGCCCCGCGCGTGTGTCCGAAGAGTTCGGATTCCAGGAGCGCTTCCGGAATCGCCGCGCAATTGATCACCACAAACGCCCGAGCCGCGCGCAAACTCAAGTTGTGAATCGCGCGTGCCACCAACTCTTTGCCACAACCGGTCGGCCCCATGATCAACACGGTCGTGTCCCGACGAGCCAGCAGTCGCGCCCCTCGATAAACCGGCTGCATACTCCTTGAACCGCCGATCATGCCCGTCAACGGCGCTTGCAGAATCGAGTTCACGGCGGCCGAGCGTGCGGACACAGCCGGCATGAGCGTGGGTGGCATGCGCATCGGCACCGCAATCAATTCTTGTTCCGCCACCTTGATTTCCCCATCGACCTCCGAATCGAGCAGCACAATCTCGACAGTGGGAAATCTTTGCCGGATGATCTCGCTCAACTCGTCCGTGTTGAGATCGGGAAGTGACCGATCCAGAAAGAGCACCTGCCAAAGCCCATTCTCCAAATGGTCCAGCGCTTCCGCTCCTCCGCTCGCCTGTTCGACCCGGCGCGCAGGAGAACGCAGACTTTCGAGGACGCGCTGACGGACCACACTACTGGGACTGGCCACCAGGACGTGATCCGCATAATTCGGCATAAGAGGCAGGCTGGTCATATCCTTACATTGGAACCTGCTTCGATAAGAACGAGATTAGACGGAGATTAGAACTTTCTAGCAGATGCAAACCATAGTGTCGCGAACAAATGAACTTCAGCTTTACAAGCCAACGACAATCTGTTCGGTGGTGTTTCTCAAGAGTCTGTCTTTGGTGAAGCAGAAATCCGCTTTGGGGTAGAGCAGCGCTTCTGCGCTGCGGTCGGGAGCTACAGGTGACCGGCTTCACAGAGTGCTGAAAAACTCATAGGCATTGCACAGGATAGTGGAGTAAGAAGATGGAATGCGAGGAAATGAG
>Ga0137409_10001902_pt1 | contig 22507 bp, 15 predicted proteins | sample CZODoug1_16funga_FD_122059 | JGI IMG/M metagenome (GOLD analysis project Ga0137409, IMG submission 122059) | Vadose zone soil fungal communities from Angelo Coast Range Reserve, California, USA - CZODoug1_16fungal (Hybrid Assembly) | ecosystem: Environmental > Terrestrial > Soil > Vadose zone...
GCCGCCTGCGAGAGCGTCGCCATGTGCGGGCAGGGGATTTCGCGCAGCGCCCGCTTGATCTCCGGAATGGTGTCGAGGCCCATGGGCTTCGCCATGTCGGCGCCCGCCTCCATGAACAATTGGCAGCGCGCGATCGCGTCATCGACCGAGGTGATGCCGGCGGCGTCGGTGCGCGCCGCGATGTAGAGGTCGCCATCGCGCCGTGCATCGAGCGCGGCCTTCACCTTGGCGAGCATTTGCTCGACCGGGATGACCTGCTTGCCGGGCAGATAGCCGCAGCGGTTGGGAAACACCTGGTCGCTGATAAAGATGCCGGCGACGCCCGCCGCCTCGAAGGCGCGCACCATCTGCCGCACATTGTTGACGCCGCCGAAGCCGGTGTCGGCATCGACATAGACCGGGATCTCGACCGCCGCGCAGACGCGGGCGTAGTGATCCGCATAGTCGCGCATGTTCGACTGGCCCATGTCGGCCTGCGCCAGCATGCTGCCGATCGCCGCGTAGCCGCCGGCGACCATCGCCTCGAAGCCTTCTGCCTCGATCACGCGCGCCGAGAGCGCGTCATAGGCGCCCGGCATCAGCACCAGGCGCTTGCCGCTCATGATCCGGCGGAATTTTTTGCGAGCGCTCATGTCGTCTCCTCCATTCTGACTCCGTAGGGTGGGCCATAAGGGCGTTTACGCCCGTCTTCGACGGGCTATGGGCGCGAGCACAACCTCACTACTCGAAAGGCCTATCGTGCGCCGTGCCCACCAACTGAAGCTGCGTTAGCAGGAAAGATTCTGGTGGGCACGGCGCACGATAGATCATGCCGTGTGAGATGCCGTGCCAGCGCCTTTGCCCACCCTACGATCCTCTGCTGTCCCGCGCCGTCTGCAGCCAGGGCTGCGCCGCGGCCATTTCCTGTTCGAAGGCCACGATGTCTTCGGTGTGCGTGAGGGTGAGTCCGATATCGTCGAGCCCCTCGAGCAAACGCGTACGATCGGCGGCCGCGATCTCGAACGTGATGTCCGGCCCGCCCGGGCCGCTGATGGTCTGGGTCTCGAGATCGACCGTGAACGGCGTCGCTCCGTTCGCCGCGATCACACGCCGCTCGAACGCGCCGGCCTCGGCCGGCGCCAGCACAATCGGCAGGAGACCGTTCTGCAAACAGTTCTCGCGATAGATGTCGGCGAAGCTCTTCGCCACGATCACCCGGATATTATTGGCGAGCATGCCCCACACCGCCGACTCGCGCGAGGAGCCGGCGCCGAAGTTCTGCCCGGTGACCAGGATGCCGGGATTACGGAACTGCGGCTTGTTGAGCACGAAATCCGGGTTCTCACTGCCGTCGTCGCGCTTGCGCGCGCGCATGAACAAGAGTTGCTTGTAGTCGGGCTTGAGATTGCGCATCGCCTGCACGGGCGCGATCTGGTCGGTATTGATGTCGTCCTTGATCAGCGGGACGGCGATGCCGGTATGGGACTTGAACGGCTGCATCACGCGTTCCCCGTCAAGGATTGCCCTGCGATCAGTTGGCGCACATCGGTGATACAGCCGGTGACGGCGGCCGCCGCGGCGGTCGCGGGGCTGGCGAGATGCGTGCGCACCCTGGGGCCCTGCCGGTTCTCGAAGTTGCGGTTGGTGGTCGAGACGATGCGCTCGCCCGGCTCGCCGCGGTCGCCATTGCCGCCTGCGCACATCGAGCAGCCGGATTCGCCCCACGCAAAGCCCGCATCGCGGAACACGCGGTCGAGGCCTTTTTCCTCTGCTTGCCGCTTCACGCTCGATGAGCCGGGCACCACCATGGCGATGACGCCGTCGGCGACGCGCCGTCCGCGCACCACCGCTGCGGCCGCTTCAAGGTCGGGTAGCCGCGCATTGGTGCAGGAGCCGATGAATACGCGATTGACCGGCAGCCCGACGAGCGGCGCGCCGGGCGCGACGCCCATATAGTCGTAGGCGCTTTCCATTGCGGCGCGGCGGCTCGCGCGCGCGTTCGCGACATCGGGCACGCGCTCGCTGATACCGACCACCTGGCTTGGATCGGTGCCCCAGCTGATCTGCGGCTCGAGGCTTGAGCAGTCGAGCCTGTGTTCCTGATCGAACGTGGCGTCATCGTCGCTCTTGAGCTTGCGCCACTGCGCCAGTGCCTGATCCCATTGCGCGCCCTGCGGCGTCCATGGCCGGCCTTTGAGCCACGCGAAGGTCGCATCATCTGGCCCCACGAAACCCGAGCGCCCGCCCATCTCGATGTTGAGGTTGCACAGCGTCATGCGCTGCTCGATCGGCATGGCGCGAACCGCCGAGCCCGCATATTCGACCACGAAGCCACGCCCGCCGGCGACGCCGAGCTCGGCGATGATCTTCAGCGCCACGTCCTTGGCGGTCACTTGTGCGCCGAGCCTGCCGTCGAGTCTGATCCGCATGCTTTTGGGGCGCTTGAGCGCCATCACCTGCGTGGCGAGAATATGCGCGAGCTCGGTGGTGCCGCAGCCGAACGCGAGCGCGCCAAGCCCGCCCACGGTGGAAGCGTGGCTGTCGGGAACCGCATGGGTGGCGCCTGGCAGCACCATGCCAAGCTCGGGCGCGACCACATGCGAGATGCCCTGCTCGGGATCGCCGAGATCGAACACCCGGATGCCATTCCGGCGGCTGCCCTCGCGCATGGCGCGCAGGAAGGGCGCGCCGTCCGGATTGCTGGTGTCGGTGCGGCCGGGCCGCGTTGACACCGTGTGATCCTGCATCGAGAAGGTGAGGTCGGGCCGGCGCACCGGGCGGCCTTGTTTCTCCAGCGACTCGAAGGCGTGCGGAGCATGCAGCTCATGCAGCACGTGGCGATCGATGTAGATCAGCTCGCGGCCGTCGATCCGTGTCGCCACCAGATGGGCGTCCCAGATCTTCTCAAACAGTGTTTTGGGCATGGGTCACTCGACCATGGGATGGAGGGCGCGGTTCGTTCTCGTTGGCGCGCATCTTGCGGCGCGTAACCCACGATAGCAAGCGTGCGTTCTCTCCATTCGTCCCCGCGAAAGCGGGGACCCAGGGCCAAGCACGTCAGTATCGCCAAGGCTTGACTAGCCAAGTTCTGGGCCCCTGCTTCCGCGGGGGCGAACGGAGAATGTTGCCTGTTCACTACAGTCATTCCCTTTCGCGCTGATACAGGACTGAGCTAGCCTGCCCGCACTACATCGGTCCGCCGGGAGGACGCCATGACCTGTTCGATGACCTGTTCGCGCCGGGCCGTCCTGCAGTCTGCTGCGGGCGCTGTCGTGTCGCAGCTTGTTCCGCGCGTGGCTGGCGCGCAGTCCTACCCGACGCGGCCCATTCGCTGGGTGGTGCCATTTCCTCCCGGTGGCGCGACCGATGTGGTGGCGCGTGTGGTCAGCCAATGGCTGTCGGAACACTTTGGCCAGCCGGTCGTGATCGAGAACCGGGGTGGTGCCGGCGGCAATATCGGCGTCCAGGCAGTCGTCAATGCACCGCCCGACGGCTACACCATGTTGCTGATACCGACCAGCGCCACCATCAACGCGACGCTCTATGACTCGCTGCCCTACAATATCCTGCGCGACATTGCGCCGGTCTCCGGCCTCGTTCTTTCGCCCAACGTCATGATCGTCAATTCGGCGTTGCCGGTGCGCTCGGTGGCCGAGTTCATCAGCTTCACCAAGGCCAATCCGGGCAAGGTCAATCTGGCCTCGCCCGGCACCGGCACGGCCGTTCACATGGCCGGCGAGATGTTCAAGCTCATGACCGGCGCCACCATGACTCACGTGCCCTACCGCGGCGGCGCGCCGGCCATGGCCGACCTGATCAGCGGCCAGGTGCAGGTGATGTTCGATGTGCTGCCGGGCGCGATGCAGCACATCCGATCGGGCTCGACGCGCGTGCTCGCGGTCACCACGCGCGCGCGCGTCGATTCGCTTCCCGATATCCCAACCGTCGCGGAGACCGTTCCGGGCTATGAGTCCAGCACGTGGTTCGGCATCGGGGTCCCGGCCGGCACATCGCGCGAGATCGTCGAGCGCCTCAATCGCGAGTTCAATGCCTGTCTCGGCGATGCCAGCATCAAGGCCAAGCTGACGGAGATCGGCACGACACCGATACTGTTCACGTCGGTTGAATTCGGCGCGCATCTCGCCGCCGAAACGGAGAAATGGGCCAAGGTGGTGAAGGGCTCGGGCGTCAAGCCGGAGTGATCCAAGAGAGACGTGATCCGAGAGAAACGAGGGCACGCATGATGACGCTTTCACGCCGCAACGTCCTGCAACTCGCCGCGAGCGCTGCCACGGTGCCTCTGCTCTCGCGCATTGCGCGTGCGCAAAGCTATCCGACGCGGCCGATCACGCTGGTGGTTCCGTTCGCGCCGGGCGCCGGAACTGATGCGGTCGCGCGCATCATGGGCCGTTGGCTGTCGCCACGTCTGGGGCAGACCGTCGTCGTCGAAAACAAGCCGGGCGCCGGCACCATTCTCGCCACTCAGTCGGTCGTGAACGCGCCCGCCGACGGCCACACCGTGCTTTTTGTCTCAACCAGCAGCGCCACCAATCCGACCTTCTATCCGACGCTGCCCTACAATTTCCTGCGCGACATCACGCCAGTTTCGGGGCTCGTCACCGGCCCGTTCGTGATGGTGGTGAACCCGTCGCTGCCGGCGAAAAATGTTGCCGAGTTCATCACCTATGCCAAGGCCAATCCCGGCAAGATCAGCATGGCCTCGACTGGCGCCGGCACGGCGGTTCACCTGTCGGGCGAACTATTCAAGGTGATGACCGGAGTCGACATGGTGCATGTGCCCTATCGGGGCGGCGGGCCGGCGATCACGGACCTGATCAGCGGCCAGGTGCAGGTGCTGTTCTCCGATGTTCCGGGAGCGCTTCCGCACATCAGGAGCGGCGCGCTGCGCCCGCTCGCAGTAACGACGGCGAGCCGCTCGGCCTTCCTGCCGGACGTGCCAACGGTCGGCGAGACGGTCGCCGGCTATGCGTCGAGCACCTGGTACGGAGCGGGTGTGCCGAGGGGCACGCCGCCAGAGATCGTCGAGCGGCTGAGCCGCGAGATCAACGCCGGGCTTGCGGATCAGACCGTCAAGACGCAGCTGACCGACCTGGGTGTTCACGCCGGCAGAATTCCGGGCGCACATCGAAGCCGAGACCGAGAAGTGGGGCAAGGTCATTCGCGCCGCGAACATCAAGGCGGAGTGATTTGAGCGACGCCTATTAGTCATCGCTCACCGGCGACGTCGCGACGATGAACACCAGATCGACCAGGCCGGTGTTGGAGATGGAATGATCGACGCCGGGCGGCAGGAAGATGACATCGTGCTTGCGCACGACATGATCCTTGCCGTCGATCTGCATAAGGCCTTCGCCTTCAAGCACGTGATAGACCTGCTCCTGCACCTTGTGCTGGTGCACCTTCACATAGGCCATCGGCTGGTACATCGAGATGCGGTAGTCGAGCTGCTTCGAGCCGGCAGTCTCTGGCATCACCAGCGGCTTCGAGAGCGCTCCGCCGAAATGATCGGGAAACTGCCGCCACGCCACCTCGGCGATGTTGCGAATGAATGCGTTGCGGGTCGTGGTCATGGCATGCTCCCTCTTGCACTCTCTGGGCAAGGAAAACCCATCTACCACAATATCAATTGACGTGCAGCATTATGAGACCTAGCTTTTGCGGCGCTTGCGCGGCGCCCGACGGTGAAACGGTACGGAAAAACAACGGAGAAGAAGAACGATGGCGACAAACATGCTCAACGGCGCCCAGGTCATCGTCGACTATCTGATCCAGGAGAAAGTGCCTTACGCCTTCGGCCTGTGTGGACACGGCAACATTCAGTTCATTGATGCGCTGTTCGAGCGCCAGAGCGACATCAAGACCATCTCGGTGCACCACGAGAGCGTCGCCGGCTTCATGGCCGATGTCTATTATCGCGTCAGCGGCCGGCCGATCGCGACCTTCACGTCATGCGGACCGGGCTCGGCCAATCTGCCGATCTCGCTCGGCAATGCGTTTCTCGACTCGGTGCCGTTCATGGCGGTGACCGGCAACGTGCCGACCAGCCAGTTCAACCGCGGCGCGTTTCAGGAGCTGTACCGGCACTATCAGGCGGACTTTCCCTCCACCGTGCGCTCGTACTGCAAAAAAGTGTTCCAGCCGACGCGTGGCGAGATGGTGCCGCTCGCCGTGCGGCAGGCGTGGAAGACGATGATGACCGGCCGGCCTGGCCCCGTGGTGTTGGACGTGCCGTACGATGTGTTCATGGAATCGGCCGCGGAGGAAGCGCCGAACGCCAAGGCGTGGAACGGCAACATCTCGAGCCGTTGCGGCGCCGATCCCGAAGGCGTCGTGAAGGCCGTCGACATGCTGCTCGATGCCGATCGCCCTGTCATTTTTGTGGGGCAAGCCATACGCCACGGCGGCGCTGCTGACGAACTGCTCAAGCTCGCCGAGCGCCTGCAGATTCCGGTGGCGGCATCCGCGAGCGGCCTCGGCGCCATCGATTGCAACCATCCGCTGGCGCTCGGCCTCGTCGCGCGCGCCGGCCACTACCAGGCCAACCACGCCGCGCGCCAAGCCGACGTGCTATTGGCGCTCGGTGTGCGCTTCGATGATCGCACCTCGAGCTCCTGGATCCCCGGCTATTCCTTCACCATCCCGCCGACAAAACTGATTCACGTCGACATCGATCCCGAGGAGATCGGGCGCAACTATCCCGTCGCGCTCGGCCTGATGGCCGATGTGCGCACATTCCTGCGGCAGGTGCATGCCGAGCTCGACCGCCGCGCCAATCTCAACGGCAAGGCCGATGCGCGCAAGAAATGGCTGACGCAGATCGACGTCTATCGCAAGGAGTGGGACAAGTTCGTTGCGCCCGGCTTCACCGACGACACCACGCCGATCAATCCGCAGCGCGCCGCGCTCGAGATCGACAAGGCGCTGCCGGAGGACGCCATCCTGGTCAGCGATATCGGCGTGCATCACAACTGGCTGCTCGGTTTCTGCAAGCCGAAGCGGCCGGACTCGCTGATCGGCTCGATGGGCTTTGGTCCGATGGGCTTTGGCGTTGCCGGCGTGATGGGCGCGAAGTTCGCGGCGCCCGACCGCCCCTGCGTGTCGGTGTGCGGCGACGGCGCCTTTTTCATGCACGCCAACGTGCTGGGCACGGCGGTGGAATATGATCTGCCCGTGGTCTGGGTGGTCTGGAACAACTACGCCTATGCCTCGATCCGCGGGCTGCAGCGCGGCTATCTCGGCGGCCGCGAACTGGCGACCGACTTCCACGATCCCAATACGGGCGAGCGCTACAATCCGGACTTCGCCGCCATGGCGCGTTCCTGCGGCGTCGAAGGCGTGCGCGTCGATCGCGCCGGCGATATCGGCGAAGCCATCCGCAAAGGTATCGCCGCCAACAAGCCCTATCTGATCGATGTCGATATCGCCGCCGATATCAATCCGGTCGGCGCCGGCATTTGGGAGCTGCCCGGGCTTGGGCAAAGCAAGGCGGGCATCGGCACCCGCTATCAGCCGGTTTGATCGCATTGAGGTATCAGCATGTTACTTGCAGGAAAGAAAGTCGTCGTGGTCGGAGGCTCCTCCGGCATCGGTCTTTCGACAGCCGAAATGGCAAGGCACGAAGGCGCCGATGTCATCGTGGCGTCTCGAAACGTCGAGCGCTTGGATAGGGTTGCCGACAGGCTGAACGCGATCGCGATCCCGACTGACGTTACCAGCGACGAAAGCGTCGCAAAACTGTTCCGCGCCTGCGGCCCGGTCGATCACGTCGTGGTCACCGCAGCGCAGCTGCGCACCGGTCCGTTCAAGACGGTAGCGATGAAAGATGTGCGTTCCACCATGGATGGCAAGTTCTGGGGCGCATGGCGTGTCGCGCGATCGGCGGAAATCCGCCCGGGCGGATCGCTCACGTTTGTTTCCGGTTATCTGAGCATTCGCCCGCGGCCGAATTCGGCGATCGTCAGCGCCGCCAACGGCGCGCTGGAATCGCTTGCGCGCGCGCTGGCGCTTGAGCTGGCGCCGGTGCGTGTCAATGCCGTCTCGCCGGGGATCATCGACACGCCGATCCGGGCTGCGATGCCAGAAGAGGCGCGGCGCGAGATGCTGGCCAAGACCGCGGCCGCCCTGCCGGTCGGCCGGGTCGGCGTCGGCGAGGACATTGCGCGCCAGATCCTCAGCCTCATGGCCAACGGCTTTGCCACGGGGTCGATCGTCTATATCGATGGGGGAGCCTTGGTAACCTGATCCCAAGTCGAGATTTTAGCGAATGGCGCCGCCTGTCAAAAAACTCGTCGTGGTCGGGCATGGGGCTGCCGGTCTTGCGGCGGCGCTTTCAGCGGCGGAGCAGGCGCGTGACCGTGGCCTGCCCATCGAAATCACCTTGCTGGAGAAATCGCGCGAGCCTGAGGCCGGCGGCAATACGCGCTGGAGCCCTTCCTATATGCGGCTTGCCGCACCCGATCGGATTGCGCCCGAGTTTGAAGACGACATGCAGAAGGCCTCCGGCGGATTGGCCGACCGAGATTACTATCGCACGCTTGCCGAGAATGCCGTGCAGACCATCGGTTGGCTTCAGGCGTACGGCGTCGAGTTCACAACTCCGATTTATTATCTCAGCGTCGGTCCGCCGCGTATTCAGCCGGTTGGTGGCGGGCGAGAAATCGTTGAGCGGCTTGCCGAGGCCGCGAAGAAAGCGCGCGTGAGCGTTCGCTACGAGTCTTGTGCCGCGAAGCTTTTGATGACGAAGGGTAGTGTCAGCGGCATCGACGTACGTACCGCTGACGGTGTCCTGACCACGCTCGATGCCGATGCGGTTGTGCTCGGCAGCGGCGGATATCAGGGTAATCCTGAAATGATGCAGACGCATTTCGGGCAAGGCGCCGGGACGCTCAAGCTTATTTCCCCTGGTACCCAATTTGATACGGGCGACGGCATCAGAATCGCGCTGGAGCAGGGGGCCCGTATCTCCGGCGACTGGAACGGCATGCACATTGAGCCGGTCGACCCGCGCAGCGATCAGTCGGCACCAGTCGTTCTGGTTTATCCCTACGGCATCGTGGTCGATCAGGGCGGGCGGCGTTTCTTTGACGAAGGCGCCGGTCTCGTCCACGAGACCTGGGAAACCTTTGCTCGTGACCTGCATTTTGCGAGACCGAACAGCATCGCCTACGCGGTTCTCGATAGCCGCCTGCTCGAGATCTCCGGCTACGAACGCGCCATCAGGTCGGACGTGCCGCCATATCGATCAGAAACGGTCGAAGACCTTGCGGCACTGATTGGCGTTCCTGCCCGCAATTTGCATGAGACGATCGAAACCTACAATGCGTCGGTGACCCGTGACGCAACACGGTTCGATGCGACGCGCCGCGATGGGCTGGCGACGGCTGACACATTGCAACCGCCGAAATCGAATTGGGCGCGGCGGATCGAAAAGCCGCCGTACCTCGCCTATCCCCTGATCGGCGCAATCGCGTATACGTTCGGCGGTCTGGCGACCAACGACAAAGCGGAGGTTCTCGATAAGACCGGTCCGATACCTGGCCTTTATGCCGCGGGCGAGATCACCGGGCATTTCTACGGCACCGCGCCGAACGCCGTTTCGGTGTTGCGCGCGCTGGTGTTCGGCAAGATCGCGGGGCAGCAGGCGGTTGATTTTCTGCTGACCAGGGCCACTGAGGCGTGAACAGCGAGGAAACAACAATGGCTTTAGAACATCACGGCGCCTTCATTCGCAATATTGCTGAAGTGCCTTGGCGCGAATTCCCCAATCATTTCGGCGGCGCATTATCGAAGCCGCTGGTGATGCCGGAGACGGCAGGCTCGCGTCACATTGATTACCGCATTTCGATGTACCAGCCGATGGCCCATGTTGCGCGCCATAAGCATCAGGTCCAGGAGCAGATTTATCACGTGCTCGAAGGCGAAGGGCTGATGGAGATCGCCGGCAAGAACCACGTCGTCCGCAAACACGACTTCATTTTTCTGCCGCCGGGTGTCGAGCACGCCATTTCAAATTCGGGTCTTGTCGACCTGGTCTTTCTGGTCATCACGTCGCCGGTCACGGACGGCAAAGAGCCGGGCTAATGTTCAGTCGTCCTGGAAGTTGGATGTCGGCAATTGGCTGCCGGCTCAACCGGTCGACGCAACACAGGCGTTAAATCTCTCGGCCGGCATCACATAACGCGTATGCCGCTCGGTATCGATCATAGCCGCCATTCCCAACTGTTCAACGTGACATGGCGCACGCGTGAACCTTTGCTTCATCCGCTCCGAAATCGAACGGATGCGAATCCAGATCAAGCGGCAACAAAGAGAGATTCTTGCCCTTCGAAGTGTTTGCGGCCGGGTCGATGCGCTGTTCGCCCGCGTCATTAAGTTTGTCGACCGACTTGGCGACTTCGCCTAAACTTTGCGACTGGTGGTATCTGATCGCACAGCGGAGGAGATCGAATGAATACCCAGTGTCCATGCGGCGCCGTGCATCTGCGCGTTAGTGCCGAATCGGTTGCCCAATTTTGGTGCCATTGCGTCGATTGCCAACGCGTTCACGGGGCGGCCTACGTGGCCGAGGCCATATATCCTGCTGATGGCGTGGAACTACTGAGAGGCGAGACGATAGTGTTCACATTGAAAACAACACCTCGCGTATCGTGCGCAAATTGCGGATCGCGGCTGTTTGCTGAACTTGACGAAATCGGTATGCGCGGCCTGAACGGTTACCTATTGAAGCAGGCGTTCAAGCCCGAAATGCACATCAATTGCCGAGAGGCGATAGCTCCCGTGCATGATGGTCTGCCCCATTACCAAACAAAACCCGCGACATTCGGTGGCGATGACGTGCTGATGAAATGGTGATCGCGGCTGACTAAAATCCGCCATGGATGTGCGCCTTAAAATCTCCAATTCGAGGTTTTTGGCGAGGTGTGGTCAGATCGTTCGGTTGGTCCGAACCCGAGTTTTTAAGGTGCTCAAAAGTAGGTCGCGCGCCGGATTGCTACTCGACAGTCGATGACTTGTGCGAAAAACGGGATAGGGTGGCTCGCCACGCGTTCGTGATTCGGAGGGGCCATGACCACACGGCGGCAAAGAACCTTGGACAGTAGCCTGCCAGCAACGGGTGGAGAGAGTCGACCAGCCTTGGATAAATATCCTGCTCGGCGTTTCCCGATTCAGCAAATCCAGGAACTACAAAAGGACCTGAACGCTTTTAATGAGCGAATCGCGGATTTGGAAAATGAAGGTCATAGGGGGCATGCGATGGAAGTGTTGAAAGCAAATGCAATAGATTTCGCGCGCCAGATCGATGAACTTCGCTGCTTGTTAGTCGAGTCCGCTCCGAAAGATGCGCTTAAACGACCTTTCCGAAAATTAAGTCACCGGTGAACGAGGCGCATTGCAAACTAAGTGCGCTGTGCTAGAAGCCCGGTTCTTAAAAAGGAACCGAAATGGCTAAGAAGAAAAAAGTAGTTAGACGAGTATGGACTGCAACAGATGTGCGTGAGTTGAGAACGCTTGCAAAGAAAAAGATCGGCGTTACGAAGATTGCTAAAGCATTGAAGCGAAGCGTTGCTGCGACGACGGTCAAAGCATCGATGCTGGGCGTATCGCTGGATACACGCGGTTAGAAATTAAGTAAGCACGCCTGTCGCAGTTCCCGGCCAAGGTGGAAAGAACAGCTAGCTGAAGCAATAGTCCGCCTTCGGCGGCTCGTTTTTACCCGTTTTTAGTAGTCGCACTGTGGATAGTCGGGATAAATGGTCCCAACTTGCGAAATGATCTTGAGCCCCGCTGCGCCTGGAGTTTCAATCGTAAGGCAAGGTCCTTGACGGATCAGCGTGCCTCAGGGCATTTGCAATCGTCATCCGCTTTGCACAGCCCCTGCCGGTTTGAGCCGGCAGGGGTTTTGTTTTTGAATGGCGATTAGCGTGTCGCCTTCTCGACCTCTTTTTTGAGGCTTAGAGAAAATCCCTCAGCCGCGCGAGCTCGTGAATATGTCTTGCTGACAAGACGGCGCTGACTAACTCTCCCTGCGGAGCGGTATGTATCTCATACAGGTGATGCTGACTTGTAGGCTTCGCCATGAACTGCCGGATGCAATCGTCCAGAGTGCCGTCAACTATTAAATATGGACGGTCAGCGGTGCTGGCGCGCTCACTCTTGATTGAAGACCATTTTCTGAGAGTTGCGGGAGCGTCGAAATCGATGTGATTCTTGTCGTCCATAGTGGACTCCAAACGCTTTGACGCAGTCTAGGCGGTTTTGCCGATACCGGAAGAGAGTACCCGTTTCTCGCCAGCCATTAGCCGGTCGTGCTCGCCTCTGCGAGATATTGAGGCATTTTAATTTGATTGAGACGTTGCCTACCGATTTGTTACCGGAAGAGAGCCGCACGGCGTAGCACACGATAGTAGTTACGGCACCGCGTAGCACGCCAGAACGCGTGCAGGCGGAGATCCCATCTGTTCGCTGTTGCAGTCGCCGCGGCTGTCGCTGGCGATCGATGCGCTGTTGAGGGTTTACGATCAAGTCGTACCGGATGCCGGAACCGCCGAAGATCTTCCCGCATCGCTGCTGTCCGCGAATGCGCAGGCCGTGGTCATTCCCGACCCCGCGATGAATGCCGAAGCGTGCTCCTTTATGTGCGAACAGCTCCACGCCACGGGGTTTGTCGCCGTCACCATGTTGAGCGGCCCCGCGGACCCCATCGGTACCGACGAGCGGCCGGTGGTCGTGGCAGCCTGATGACCGGCTGACATCTGAGTGTAACAGAAGCCACTTAAGGTCACGCACCTTGGGGCGTGACAGTCTCGTGAACATGAGGACGTGAGTTGACGCCGGATGCGCAAAATGCCGCGCAGAGCCGGAGCGTTCGGTTGTGCCGCGCGTTGCTGGTCGGCTTTAGCTTCGCAGTCTTCGCACAGTTCGGCTTCGCACAGGCTGCAATCGCACAGGCTGCAATCGCGCAGGAGCAGCGCATCGATTTCGACATTGCTGCCCAACCGCTCGATCAGGCCCTGAATGCCTTTGGCGCCGTCACGGGCTTGCAGATTTTCTATGAAGCCGCCCTCACGTCTGGTCGCCGATCGAGGGCGGTCAAAGGCGTCCTTGACCGCGAGACGGCGCTTCGGGTCCTGCTGGCGGGATCCGACTTGACAGCTCACGCGATCGCAACCAACACGATCTCGATCGCGCCCTCGACCGGTGTGAATGCCGAACTGCAGCGGGCCAAGCAGGCCTCCGTCGCATACTTTGGTTTCATGCAAGCCGGCATCATGAGCGCGCTGTGCCAGAACGCCGAGACCAAGCCGGGAGCTTATCGGATCGCGATGCAATACTGGATTGATAGCTCCGGACGAATCGCGCGGTTCAAGCTGATAGCGTCATCGGGTGATGCGGAGCGCGACAGCGCGATCAAGCAGGTGATGCAGACCATCGTCTTTCAGCCGTCGGTTCGTCATATTCCGCAGCCTGTGACGTTGGCGATCGAACCGAATTCTGGTGAAGAGCCTGCAGGATGTGCGCCGAATGATCGCATCGACCCGACGCGGGTGCCATGATGTCGGATTCGGTATGGGCTTCACTGCGGCAGACAATCACGCTCCATTACGAAGAAATCAAGACGCGGCTGACCCGCTCCCTCGGGTCGAGGGAGCTCGCCGACGATGTGCTGCACGAAACCTTCTTGCGCCTGCACCGAAGCGAGGCGATCGGTGCAATTCAGCAGCCGCAGTCTTACATATTCAGGATCGCGTTGAATATCGCGACCGACAGGCGGCGCGAAGAGCGTCGCCGCGCTTCGCATGCCGAAATTCTGGCCGCGATCCGGCTTCACGAAGAGCAGCCGAATCTGTCACGGGAGATTGAAGCACGCTCCGACGTCGAGGCGTTGAAGCGGGCGTTGGCGCAACTGCCGCCCCGTCGCCGTGCGATCCTCATCGCCGCTCGTGTGGACGGGTTGAGCCATGAGACCATCGCGGAGCGTTTCGACATCTCGCGGACGATGGTGCAAAAGGAGTTGCGCCGCGCGATCCGTCACTGCGTCGAATACCTCGAACAAAGCGCCGTCGAAGGTGAGCTCGCGGGCGTGATCAAACGTCTCCCAGGTAAGCAGAGCAAGCCGTCCGCAAATGACAATTGAGTCATGAACCAACCCCAATTCAAAGGCCTGCAAGACGAGGCGCTGGAGCGGCTTGTGCACGCGACCTCCGGTCATGCGACTGTTGGCGATCTGCATGAGCTGGAAGCGTGGCGGGAACGCAGTGTCGCGCATGCCAAAGCGTATCGCAGCGCCATAGCGATCTGGGAGGCGCTCGGAAGTGCGGCCGGCGAGAGCACGACAGCGCAAGATCGCGCGATGATCGCCGGACAGGTTATGGCGCGCAGCCAGGTTTTGAGCCGTCGAAGCGTGCTGGTCGGCGGCACGATGGCGGCCGCCGCCGCGGCCTCGGTCGGCATTGCGATCGTCCGTCCGCCGCTCGGCCTGTGGCCGTCCTTGTCCGATCTGATGGCTGATTACCGCACCGATGCCGGCGAGCAACGCACGATCACATTCGCCGAAGGCATTTCCGTCGCAATGAACACGCGTACCAGCATGGTTCGCCATCCGGCCGGCAGCGGAGAACGCATCGAACTGCTGGCCGGTGAGGCTGTGTTCTCATCCGCGCTCAAATCGAGCGGGGCGCTGACTGCGGTGGCCGCCAATGGCCAGGTGATTGCCGCGGCGGCGCAGTTCAATCTGCGCTATGACGGGGATGCTGTTCGTGTCACCTGCCTTGAAGGTTCGGTGCGGGTCGAATGTCGTGACGAGACGGCGGGGCTTCGCGCCGGAGAACAGCTCGCATACTCGACCCGGGGTATCAGCTCGGTCGCCGCCATCGATCCGGCTGCGGTCACCGTTTGGCGGCAAGGGTTACTGATTTTCTGGGATGAACCGTTGACCCGGGTGGTCGATGAGGTCAATCGCTACTGGCGCGGCCGCATTATCCTGCTGAATGGCGATCTGGGGCGTCGCCGCGTGACCGTGCGGATCGAATTGTCGCGCATTGGCGAGGTGATTTCCTACATCCGCAGCGTTTTAGGCGCCGATGTGCGGACGCTGCCCGGCGGCGTCGTATTTCTGACGTAGCAAAAGCGTCACAAAAAATATCGCGTCGGGTGGTTAGCTGGCGGCGTCCCGCCTTCGTCTCACAAGCAGAACATCAATACGCGGCGATTTGCGACGCAGACACGCCGTTTTTCGTTGTATCGGAGGCGCCGTGTCGTCCCCGATTTTGCTGGTTGAGTGGGGACCGTGCCGATGCCGTCAACAAAGTCACAAACAACAGTCGAGCGGCGCCTCGGGCAAGTCGGCAGGGCAGGGGGTGTTGCACCTCAGCGCCTCATGACCACGCGAAGCGGCGGCTCGCTCTATCGCGTGGCGCTTCTTGCGGGCGCGAGCGTAGCAGCTCTGCTGGCAACAAATCTTGGAGCGGAGGCACGGTCACTCGGCAATTCGAGCGCCTCGGCAGTGACGAATGTAACGGCGCAGCAAATCGCGGCCGCGCAGCAGGCGCAGGCCGCTGCCGCCAATGCCCAGAGCGCTCTCGCCCGAACCACGCGCGCGCTCCAGGCGATGCAGGCGACCCAGGCGGCTGGGCGCGATGCGGCGCTGCAGGCCGCGGGCAACGTTCCGAACGGCTTGGCAACGGGAGGGCTCAAGGTCGCGCCGGGTGCTGCAACGGATTCAGCCTTGTGGCAGGGCGCGAACCTGCCGACCCAGACGCAAGCCGGCGGCCGTACCCAGGTCGAGATCAAGCAGACCCAGCAGAAAGCGATCCTGAACTGGGACACTTTCAATGTCGGGCGCGACACCACGCTTTACTTCAATCAAAGCGCGGGAAATGCGGTGGACGGCAGCAACAATTGGATGGCGCTCAACCGTGCGCTCGGTCCGACAGCGCCGAGCATGATTCTCGGCGCGATCAAGGCCGAAGGACAGGTCTACGTCATCAACCAGAATGGCATCGTGTTCGGTGGCGCCTCGCAGATCAATGTGGGAACGCTGGTGGCGTCGACGCTCAACATCGCTGACGCGATCTTCAAGGGGGTGCTGGCAGATGCATCCTGGTCGTCGAGCGAGGCGCCGGTGTTTGCCGCCCCTGCGAGCGGATTCGTCGGTGACGTTTCCGTCCAGGCCGGCGCGCAGATCGTGGCACAGGGTGGCGGTCACGTCTTTTTGCTCGGTCAAAATGCGAGCAACTTCGGCGATATCCAGGCCGACGACGGCCAGATCGCGCTGGTAGCCGGCAAAAGCGTCGTGATGCGGGCGAGTGACGCGACCAATCTGCGTGGTTTCGAGTTCGAGATCAGCGACGCGAGCGGTGGCACGGCAACCAACAGCGGCTTGATCAGTGCGGCGCGCGGCAACATCACGCTTGTGGGGTTGAATGTCGCGCAGAGCGGCCTGGCGCTGGCCACGACCTCGGTGTCGGCCAACGGTTCGATCACGCTGCACGCGCGGGACTCGTTTTTCTACAGCTATAACGACTACGCTGTCGGCTATAATCGGACCGGCGCCGTCATCTTGGGCGAAGGCAGCGTCACGTCCATCCTGCCTCAGCTCGACGATACCTCCACGATCGCGGGCACCAAGCTCACCGACCGCTCGACCATCGACATTGTCGGCGGTGCGATTCAGTTCCGGCGCAACGCGCTGGCGCAGGCGACCAGCGGCGATATTACCGTCAATGCCACGTCGAATTCGCAGGCGGTGGGAAGCATTGCCGATGCAACGTCGCGCATCTACCTCGAGGAGGGGGCATGGATCGACGTGTCCGGCTCGGTGGGGGTGGCGGCGGAGGCTGCCAGTAACATCATCGCGGTCGAGTTGCGCGGCAACGAGCTTGCGGATTCTCCGCTCCAGCGCAGTTCGGCTCTTTACGGCAAGAAGATCTACGTCGATATGCGCGCCTCCGGCTATTTCACCGACGACGTGATGAAAGGCGTGGAATGGTATGCCGGCGAGCCGGGCAAGTGGTACGGCACGCCCTTGGCCAATGTCTCCGGCTATATCGGGCTCGTGCGACGCGGCATCGGCGAACTGACGACGGCTGGCGGCACCATCAACTTGCAATCGCATGGCGATCTGGTGACCAAGGACGGATCGCTGCTGACCGCCTCGGGTGGGTCGATTCAATATGCTCCAGGTTACATCAAGACCACACGATTGGTCGGTGCGGACGGGCGCCTGGTCGACATTTCGGATGCCGATCCGTCACAGAACTATCTCGGAATTGCCGGCCAGTTTACCCGCGAACATTCTCGCTGGGGCATCACGGAGACCTGGACGTCGCCATTGTCCGGCGGCGGGCGCTACGATGCAGGTTATACGCAGGGAGCGGCGGGCGGCACCATCGCGCTGTCGGCTCCACGCGCCGAGTTGAATGGTGGCGTTAATGCTGCGGCGGGCATCAGTGACCATGATCGCGGGAGTGCGGCAATCGGTGGAACGCTGTCGCTTGGCAACGATTCGGCAAGCGCGAACAGCGCTGTGCGCGTCGGCGACGTGCTGCTGACTGCTACAGCGCCGCCTGCCGCGACGTCCGCGGACTTCAACTCCGGCCCGCTCACCGCGTCAACCTTGGTTCTGTCGACCGACACCTTGACCGATGGCGGCTTCGGCAGTCTGACGCTCTATAGCAGCGGTACCATCAATGTCGCGGCCGATGCCAATCTGGTGTTGCCGGCGGGCGGCGCGGTAACGCTCGCAGGAGTGAATGTCAAAGTGGATGGTGCCATCACCGTCCATGGCGGCACGATCCGCCTCTCTAGCTTGGCACCTGCGTATCAGGCGTCGCTCGATCCTGCGTTGTCGCGGGACATCATCATTGGTGCCACCGCAGTGCTGGACGTCAGCGGATTGTGGACCAACGCCCTGCTGGATCGAACGGTCGGCGTGCCGCTGGCGAAAGATGGCGGGACCATCGAGCTGCTTGCGCCGGGATATGCCGCCTACAGCGTCGCTCAGCCAAACATCGACCTTGGTGTCGTCTCGCTGGCGACGGGCAGCCTGCTGAATGCCAATGGCGGCGGGCAGGTGACTGCCAAGGGTACGTTGGTGGCAGGCAATGGCGGCTCGATCACGCTGCGCGGCAAGGAACTGCATCTCGACGGAACGTTTTCGGGCGACGCGCTTGGCGACGGCGGCACGTTGTCGCTGACCGCCCGCAAGATCCAAGTCGGCGGCGCAGCCGGCTCGGATGTGCTGATGATTGATCCGTCGCTGTTCACGCGCGGCTTCGCCAAATATACGCTCAACGGTTACGACAGCTTCATTGTCGCGCCAGGTACCGTCGTCAAGGCAGTGCGGCCATCCTTGACGATATCAAACTATGCGGCGTTGCCCAGCGGGTCGTCCCCGACTTTTGATACCCTGGAAACGCCGGAGGGACAGCGGCAAGCGGTTGATCTCTCCTTCAGCTCCGTGCGTACCGTCTATGTGGTGGACTCGCACGGCCCCAGCCAGGCCGGCGTAAGCGGCGATCTCAATGTCGGGACCGGCGCGCTCCTTCACGTCGATGCCGGCGGTTCGGTGGCGCTGCAGGCTGGCCGGCTCATCACCGTCGGCGGTACGGTCGAGGCGCATGGCGGTGCGATCGATATTTCTCTCGCCGGCAGCTCCGCCGTCAGTGCCGATGCCAGTCGGTCGATCTGGTTGAGATCCGGCAGCCTGCTCGACGTCAGCGGCATGACCGTGCTGGATTACGATCCGTTCGGCCGCCGATTTGGCGAGGTTCTTGCCGGTGGTACTGTCACGTTGAGCGACAACGGTCGCGGTGCCATCATCACCGAGGATGGTTCGCTGATCGATGTCTCGGGCGCCAGCGGCGTTCTGGACCTGCCGTCCCAAACCTTCGGGATGGCCAAAACGTCGTTCGCTCCGGCGACGGTGTACAGCGATGCCGGGACGATTAGCTTCAGCGCGCTGAACGGCATGTCACTGAACGGCAGGTATCGCGGCAATGGCGGTGGTCCGACCTCCAGTCGGGCAACATTGTCGCTGTTCAGCGGCAACATGACAGCGCCGGACACGAATACGGGTGTGATCGAGATTCTCGCGAAGGCACCGGTGACGCCGGTGGTCGCGCCGGGCGCCAATCTCAGTATCGGCAACACCGCCTCGGTCGCTGCCGCCTCTCTCGACGCGGCCGGTTTCGACGGGATCGCGCTTCGGGCGGGCAATCAGGTGACGGTGGAAGGCGGGGTGGCGCTGACCGCCCGCCGCAGCATCACGCTCGATGTTCCAAAATTCGCAGTGCGCACCGGAATCGGCGGGACCACGGTGACGCTCGCTGCTGGTTATGTCAGTCTTGGCAATTCCAGCCGCAACAAGCAGACCCAGGCGGGGACGGCGACCACCGGCGCAGGTATCTTGCAGGTCACGACCAATCTGCTCGACATCACCGGAGCCCTGTCGCTGCAGAACATCGGCTCTGCCATGTTCGATGTCGCCGGCGACGTTCGCCTCAGCGGCGTATGGAAAACGACGACCGACAGCCAGACGCAGATCAGCACGTCGAGTGTGGTCGGCTCGTTCTCCGTGGCCGGCGATGTCACGTTGAACGCAGCGCAGGTCTATCCGACGTTGCTGAGCAACTACACGCTGAGCAGCACTGGATCGATCACCATCCTTTCAAACGGCAACGCCGCGCCGGTCCCGATGTCGGCGGGCGGAACTCTGACATTGTCGGCACCGACCATTGTTCAAGCCGGCGTGGTTCGGGCGCCGCTCGGCGCAATCAAATTCGACGCCGGCACCACCGGCACGGTGACGCTCGCGCCCGGCAGCCTGACCTCGGTCTCGGCTGAGGGGATGCTTCTTGACATGGGCCGCGTGCGCAACGGCGAGATCTGGTACTATGGCGATGTGGCGCTCGACGCCAACATGCTCATCGATCTGACCGCTCCTCCGGAGAAACGCATCGAGATTGCCGGCAGGCAGGTCGATATGCAGGCCGGCGCCAGGCTTGACGTCTCCGGTGGTGGCGATGCCGCTGCTTTCGAATGGGTGCCGGGCACCGGCGGCTCGCGCGACATTGTCGCATCGGCGCCCGGCGCTCCGGTTTATGCCGTGATCCCGGGTTATTCAGGACAGGCGAGTCCGGTCAACGCCCCGGCTGCCACCAATACCGGTCTCAAGGTCGGCGATTCCGTTTATCTGTCCGGCGTGCCTGGCCTCGCCGCTGGATGGTACACGCTGTTGCCCGGCTACTACGCGCTGATGCCAGGAGCGTTCCGCGTCACCACAGTGCAATCGTCGGCGGACGTGCCGGCAAGTCTCTCGGCGCGCCAGCCCGATGGCTCTTATCTGGTCGCGGGCCGCTATGGCGTGTCGGCGACCGGCGCGATGGATTCGCGCACCTCGCTGCTGCGGGTGATGTCCGGCGACGTGGTGCGGATGTACTCGGAATACGGCGACTATCGCGCGACCACATTCTTCACGCAGTACGCGCAAGACAATGATTTGCCGGTTCCGCGGCTGGCGGTCGATGCAGGTCAGGTGATCATGAACGCCGGGCAGAAGCTGACCCTCGACGGATCCATCAACTTCGCGGCCGGCGAAGGTGGACGAGGTGGTCTGCTCGACATTGCCGCTCAGTCGATCGCGATCATCGGCGAGGGCGATGCACCGGTCGCCGGCTACGCGCTGAGTCTGCGCGGCGACCAGCTGTCGCGGCTTGGCGCGGAAAGCCTGCTGATCGGCGGCAAACGCACGCAAACCGCGTCAGGTACGACAATCACGCCGGTTGCGGCCCAGGTGCTCGTTGCGAATGATGAGGCGACAGCGCTCACTGGTCCGGAAATCATACTGGTGGCCGGCACCACCATCTCCAACGGTCAGGCGGTCGACGGCACAGGCGTGGTCACGATGGAAGCCGGCAGCGTGATCCGCGCGACTGGCGCGCTGAGCGGCGGCACCAGCGGTTCGATCACCATCGGCGACTCGGCTGCGACAACAGCCGGCGGCACCGGCATGGGTGCCCTCCTGATCGCCAGCGCGGCGGAGTCGATCTCTGTCGCACGTTTCGACATCGCGGCCGCGAGCGGAGCGACGAAGGGTTTCGTGAATGTTAAAGACGGCGCCACGCTTAGCGCGAGCGGCCGGCTCGTTTTGGATGGCACGGGTGATGTCATCGTTGCGGGCGGCGCGGTTTTGCAGGCGAAGTCGCTTGAAGCGGCGTCGAGCCGCGTCAGTTTTGGTGCAGCCCCCTCCGGCACCACCGGCCTTGTCGTATCGCCAATCACGCTCGCCACCTTGTCGATGGTACGCGACCTGACGCTGCGCAGCTATGGCACGATGGATTTCTGGGGAGCCGTGTCCATTGCGGGTGAGGGACTGGCCAATCTTACCCTCGACGCTAGCGCCTTGGTTCAACGCGCGGCTGGCGATGTATCGATCGGCGCGGCCTCGTTGAACATACGCAATTCGAGCGGCGTCGTCGCGAACGACGATCCGGCTGCGGCTGGCACCTTGCATCTCAGCGCGCAGACCTTGACAATCGGCACGGGGCAAAGTGCTGCGCGCGGCTTCAGTAACGTGACGCTCGCCGCCGACCGCGAAATCATGTTCTCCGGCAGCGGTGGTTTCACCGCAGGTACGGCCGCGCGGATTGCTGATCTCACGCTTGCAGCGCCGCGGCTGACGGCGACGGCCGACGCCCATCAGGCGGCCGTCGCGACCGGCACGCTGACGACCGAGCGAACTTCCGCGCCGGCGGATCTCGCCGCCGTCACGGCGTTCGGTGGCGAACTGACACTGCGCGGGGCTCGCATCGACCATGGCGGCGTGATCGATCTCCCCGCCGGCACCGTCCATATCGAGGCGACAGGCTCGGACGGCGGCGGCATCACGCTTGTGGCCGGATCGGTCATCGACGTGAAGGCCTACAGGAAGGATTTCTACGATGTGGCGTCGTATCTTTCGGCGGGCTCGGTGGAGCTGTTGGCGGCGTCGGGCAATGCGACCGTTGCCGCCGGTGCGCTGATCGATCTCTCTGCGGTCGATGGCGGCGATGCCGGGCAGCTCACGGTCACGGTGCCAAACGGGACGCTGGTGCTGGCAGGCGATGTACGCGCCTCGGCAAAATCGGACGCGGTGCAGGGCGCCTTCGTACTCGATGCCGGATCACTGTCGGATTTTGGTGCCCTGATGGGCGGGCTTAACGCAGCCGGCTTCTTCGAACTGCGCCATCTTACGGTGCGAAGTGGCGACATCGTTCTGGAAGGCACCACCCAGACCAATGATCTGCAGGTCGTGGCTGATGCCGGCGCGATCCGGGTGCTGACGATCGACGAACAGGTGCCTGCCCCGCTTCAAATGACACCCGAGCACCGGAAATCGAGCGAGCGACGCTTTCGCGATGATGCGCAGTTGATATGGCAGCGACGCGAACAGCACCGGCGTGTCGTAGATGCTCTGATGATTCGACACGAACACATAGGTCTTGCCCGGCACGACGCGATCGAGCCCCTC
>Ga0137409_10001903_pt1 | contig 22503 bp, 18 predicted proteins | sample CZODoug1_16funga_FD_122059 | JGI IMG/M metagenome (GOLD analysis project Ga0137409, IMG submission 122059) | Vadose zone soil fungal communities from Angelo Coast Range Reserve, California, USA - CZODoug1_16fungal (Hybrid Assembly) | ecosystem: Environmental > Terrestrial > Soil > Vadose zone...
AACGCCGGCGATGTCCTCGATTGGCTTTCAGCCCATCGAGCGTGACGGGTGATGGGGCGCGTCGAGGGGTGGAAGAGGGGCCCCGGCGTTTTTCCGGGGATCTGACCCCCGGTGACGCGCAGAGCGGCCGACGCGATGGTGCGAGTAATTCATGGCGACCTGATCGAGGCCGCTGACGAGTGATGAGTAGTTGTGGGCGGTTCGCCCATTACCCACTAACGTTCAGATCGCCGCGTTCTTACGGAATTTCTCGATGTCGGCCGCGCTGTAGCCGTATTCCTTGAGCACTTCGTCGGTGTGCACGCCGGGGTCGGGCGCGGCGGTGCGCACCTCGAACGGCGTCTTGGACAGGCGCACGCCCTGGTTGACGATCTCGATGTCGCCGAGCTCGTAATGATGGGTCGGCTTGGCCATGCCCAGATGCTTGACCTGGGGATCGGCGAACACCTCGTTCATCCGGTAAATCGGCCCGCACGGCACGCCCGCTTTGTTCAGGGCCTCTACCCAATCGGTGGAACTGCGCTGCGAGGTTTTTTCCTCGATGACCTTGACCAGCGCGATGCGGTTCTTGTGCCGCAGCTTGAAGTCGCTGAAGTCCGGGTGCGTCAGCAGCTCCGGCATGCCGATCACGTTGCACAGCCGGGGGAACAGGTTGCCCGAGCCGGCGATATTGATGTAGCCGTCCTTGGTTTTGAACGCACCCGTAGGCATATAGAGCGGGTGGTCGTTGCCGACCTGCTCCGGTACTTCATGCGACACCAGCCAGCGTGCGGCCTGGAAGTCGAGCATTGCGATCAGGGCCTGCAGCAATGAGGTGCTGACCCACTGGCCTTCGCCGGTTTCCTCGCGTTCCAGCAGCGCGGTGACGATGCCGAAGGCCAGGAAGATGCCGGCGCTGGTATCGCCGATGGCAATGCCCGCCCGCATCGGGCCCTCGCCCGGACGGCCGGTGATGGACATGAGGCCGCTCATGCCCTGCGCCACCTGGTCCAGCCCCGGGCGGTCGGCATAAGGCCCGTCCTGGCCGAAACCGCTGATGCTCGCGTAAACGATGCGGGGATTGATCTTGCGTATGGTCTCGTAATCGATGCCCAGACGGCGTTTCACGTCGGGCCGGTAATTCTCCACGATGACGTCGGCGGTCTCCGCCATGCGCTTGAAGATCGCCACCCCTTCCGGCGCTTTCAGGTTCAGCGTCATGCTGCGCTTGTTGCGATGGAGATTCTGGAAGTCCGGCCCATGCCGGCGGTCGTCCACCGCGCCCGGCTTGTCTCCCGGCTCCTCCATCTTGATGACGTTGGCGCCCCAGTCGGAGAGCTGCCGCACGGCGGTCGGCCCCGAGCGCGCGCGGGTGAGGTCCAGCACGGTGAATCGGGCCAGCGGGCCCTTGCGTTGTTGAGTTGCCATCTTGAGTTCCCTTCGAGTTTCAGTCGATGCGTATGTTGGCGGCCTTGATCACGGCCGTCCATTTGGTGATCTCGTGCTTCAGCCACACACGGAATTCCTCGGGCGAATTCGCGACGGGTTCCGCGCCTTCGGGCGATAGGCGTTCCTTCAGCTCCGGCGACTGGATTGCCCTGGCCGCCTCGCGGTTGAGGACGCCCACGATCGCGGGCGGAGTTTTCGCGGGTGCGAAGAAGCCCTGCCAGGCGGCGGTCTCAAAATCCTTGATGCCGGTCTCCATCATGGTCGGCAGCTCGGGCACCGCCTGCGAGCGCTTGACGCTGGTGACGGCGAGCGCTCGCAGCTTGCCCGCCCGCACGTGGCCGATCGCAGACGGCATGCTCGAGAAATTCATGTGCGTCTGGCCCGCCATCAGCGCGACCTGCGCCGCCGGCGCGCCCTTGAACGGCACGTGCACGATGTCGATGCCGGTGCGCAGCCTCAGCAGCTCGGCGGCGAGATGGGGCGAGCCGCCGTTACCCGACGACCCGTAGTTGAGGTAGCCCGGCTTGGCGCGCGCGAGCGCGATCAGTTCCTTCACCGTCCTGACCGGCAGCGAAGGGTGGACCACCAGGATGTTGGGCGCCGCCGCAAGCAGCGTGATGGGCGCGATGTCGCGGAAGGGGTCGTAGGGCAGCTTCTTGTAGAGACCGGGATTGACGCCGAACGTGCTGGAAGTGATGAGCAGGGTATACCCGTCCGGCACGGCCTTTGCGGCGGTTTCGGTCGCAATAATGCCGCTGGCCCCGCCACGGTTGTCGATCACGAATTGCTGGCCGAGCACGTCGCTCATTTTCTGCGCGACCGCGCGCGCGACGATGTCCGCGCTGCCACCGGGCGTCTGTGCGACAAGGAGACGCACCGGTCGCGCGGGATACGTCTGCGCTGTGGCCGCCCCGGCCAGCAGGCAGGCGGTGGCGATAGCGGCGGCACGTGCGTAACGCATGATGATCTTGCGCGATGCCTTGGGCGTTATACGGCGGCGCGCACGGCCGCGCGCGCGCCGTACTCGAATTCGACGCTCTTCAGGCTCTCGAGCGTCCACAGGTCCTTCAGCAGTGCGCGGGCACCGGCGTCGCCCAGCACCGGCGCCACCAGCTCGACGTACTTGTCGTTGAGCTCCGCGTCCGTGAGCGGCATCTCGGGGTCGCCCTTGCGCGTTTCCTGGAAGTGCGCAAGCTTGCGCCCGTCCGTGGTCTCGATCTCGACACGGGCGGCACGCTGGCGCGGGAAGCTGCGCGAGAGCTCGGGATCGGCCGCGAGCTCGACCTTGGCCATCAGCGCGCGCAGCTGCGGATCGTTCAGGCGGTCGGGCTCGAACGCGTTCAGCCGCACGCTGCCATGGATCAGCGCGTGCGCCGTCACGTAGGGCAGGCTGAATTTCGCCTGGTAATCGCCCTCGGGCTTGTAGTTGTTCACCACGTCGAGGCCACCCTGGTAGGTCGCGATGCGGATCTTGGCGATGTCCTTGGGGGCGAGCTTGTGCTTGTTTCTGAGCTCGATCACCGCGTCGAGCGAGGGGAAGGTGTGCCCGCAGCAGCCGTGGTTCTTGAAGGTGACCTGGGTGATGTTGTAATGGGTGCCGAGGCCTTTCGTCGCCTGCGCCCAGTCGGGGTTGACACTCATCGCGGCGCCGAAGCCGACTTCCCCTTCAAGGATGTCGTGCACGCCGGTGAGGCCCTTGGCCGCAGCCAGCGCCGCGAGCACGCCGGCTTCCGCCGCGCGCCCCGCGTGCAGCGGCTTGCTCATTGCCTCCGAGCGGAACGCCTGTTGCAGGCCGGCCGCGAACGTGGCGACGGTGCCGATCGCATTCATGAACTGCGCGCGATTGCAGCCGAGCAGCGTGGCCGCGGCCGCGGCCGCCCCGAAGCAGCCCACCGTGCCGGTGGTATGCCAGTACTTGTAGTGCGAGGGCATGACGGCCTCGCCGATGCGGGTCGAGACTTCGTAGCCGACGATCACCCCGCGCAGGAACTGCTCGCCGGTCGCATTCTGCGACTGCGCGACGGCCAGCGCGGCGGCAATTACCGGCGCGCCGGGGTGGTAAACCGCGTTGCGCCAGATGTCGTCGAATTCCACGGCGTGCGAGGCGGATCCGTTGATCAGCGCCGCGGCGCGCACCGTGGCACGGCGGCCGTGGGCGAGCTTGGCGCGACCGTGATCCAGCTCGTCGGCCAGCGCCTGCTCCAGCAACACGGCAGGGGCGATGCGGCTTCCCGGCAGCAGCGAGGCATACCAGTCGATTACCGCGCGCTTGGCGTGGTGGATCGCCTCTTTCGGCAGCTTCGAGGTCTGTTCCTTGACTGCGTAATCCGCGATTTTCTCTAGCAACATGGTTGCTTCTCCTGAAATGCGTGGTTCGTGGGTCGTGGATTGTGGATCGACCCGGCTGCCAGCGCTATCCCGTCAACTTCGTCACTGCGTCACTTCATCACTTCGTTTCATTGTCCGCAAGGACCAGCAGCCCGTCCACGGCCACCACGCCCCGGCCCTCGGCCCGCACGATCAGCGGATTGATCTCCGCTTCCGCCACGCGCGGCTCGAGGTGAGCGAGCTGCGAGAAGCCGCTTACCGCCCGCGCCAGCGCCGCCGTGTCGCCGCGCGGCAGCCCGCGGTAACCGCAGATTACCGACAATCCCTTCACCTGCTCGATCATGCGCGTGGCCTCGCCTTCTGTCACCGGCGCGAGCCGCACGGCGAAATCGCGATAGATCTCGGCGAGCACGCCGCCCACGCCCAACACCACCACCGGACCGACCTGGGGATCGCGCTTGAAGCCGAGGATGACTTCGGCCAGCCCTTTTTCCATGCGCTGCACCAGGATGCCGTTGAGGCGCGCCTCGGGGTGCTTTCCGCGCACACGCTGGAGAATCTCGGCCGCCGCGCGCTTGAGCGCCTCGGCGTCCGCGATATTCACGACCACGCCGCCGGCGTCGGTCTTGTGCGCGATGTCCGGCGAGAGAATCTTCGCCACCACCGGGAAATCGAGGTTCACCGTTTGCTCCGGCGACGTGATGACCGCGGATTGCGCGGCCGGCACGCTCAGCGCTTCGAACACGCGGCAGGCTTCCTGCTCGTTCAATCGCCGCTTGCTGCCGATCAGCGTTCGCGCGGACGCCACCTTCGCGGCGTCCTGCGCCGGCGCCGCCAGCGGCGCGCGCCAGTCGCGCCAGGCGCGGATCGCATCGGCGCAGGCCTCCGGCGTGCGGAATCCGGCGATGCCGGCCTCGGCCATCAGGGTGAGCGAGGCGTCGGCCTGCGGCGCGCAGAACACCGCGAGCGGCTTGTCGCCGCGCGGTGCCTCCACGATCGGCTCGATTGCGATGTGCGGCTGGTATTGTGCGGAGCTGCCGACCACCGCCAGCACCAGGTCGCAGTGATCGGAGGCGAGCAGCTCGTTCAGCACCGCGCTGTAGACCTCCTTCTTCGCGCCGGCGAGCGTCAGGTCGGTCAGGCGAGCACGATTGATGCTGATTTTCTTGGGCGCCAGATTGGTGACGACGCGCTCGGTAGGGGGCACGACCTCGACGCCGTGCAGCCCGAGGCGGTCCACGACGGTGGCCGCGCCGCCGCCGGTGGTGGTCATGGCCGCGACGCGATGGCGTGCGACCGGCTTCTTGCCCGCGATCAGGACCGGCAGTTCGAACAGCGTCTCGAGATGATCCACGCGCAGGATGCCGTTGGCGCGAAAGAACGCGTCCGCCATGTCGTCGGACCCGGTCATCGCGCCGGTGTGCGAGGAGGCGAGTTCCACGCCCACATCGGAGCGGCCGAGCTTGAAGACGACGACCGGCTTGCCGGCGTCGTACGCGCGCCGGGCGCCGCGCGCGAGGCGTTCCGCGTCACGGATGGTTTCCATAAAGAGCAGGATCACGCGCGTGTCGGCGTCGTCCACCAGCATGTCGGTGATCTCGCCCACCGCCAGGTCGGATTCGTTGCCGACCGACACCAGCTTGGAGAAGCCCACGCCGCGCCCCAGGCCGCGCGACATCAGCGCGCCCATCATGCTGCCGCTCTGCGAGACGATGGCGGTCGCGCCGGACCTGATCTCCGCGTGCTCGAGCACCGCGTTGACCGAGAGCACGAGATGCGAATGCATGTCGAGCAGCCCGATGCAGTTCGGCCCGAGCAGCCGCACGCCGCTCGCCCGCGCCAGTTTCAACAGCGCCTCCTGCTGCGCGCGCCCGGCCGCGCCGGTCTCGGCGAAACCGTCGCTGAAGATGGTGACGACCGGCACCTTCTTTTCACAGCACTGCGCGATCGCCTCCGAGACGGCCGGCGCCGGCACCATGATGAAGGCGTGGTCCACCGGCTCGGTCACGGCGCGCAGGTCCGCGTAGGCCTTTTCGCCGAAGATCTCGTCGCGACCGCGGTTGATCGGCAGGATGCGCCCGGCGTAGCCGTGCTTGCGCAGGAAGCGTTGCGGGCGCGAAGTGTTCTTGGTGGCATCACCGGAAGCGCCGAAGAGCGCGACCGAGCGCGGCGCAAACAACGCCTGCGCCAGCCGTTGTTGGCTATCCGTCACTTGTCACCGGCCTTGGGCGGGCGCTGCGAGAACGTGCGCTCGAACACGCCCTCCGCGATGCGGTTCTTGAGGACCTCGATCGAACCGCCGGCGATCATCCAGCCGCGGCACTTGCGGAAGCACCACTCGATGAGCGTCTCCTCGGTGTAGCCCATGCCGCCCATGATCTGCATGGCTTCCGAGCAGATTTCGAATCCGGCCTGGTTACAGAAGGCTTTGGCGATCGCCGTATCCTCCGCCGACGGCAGCCTGCGGTCGGCGTTGACCGCGGCGCGATAGAGCAGCAGCTGGCCGGCGTCGAGCTTGACCTTCATCTCGGCGAATTTCCACTGCACGCCCTGGAATTCGGCGAGCAGCCGCCCGAATTGCTTGCGCTGCAGTGCCCACTGGCGCGCGGTCTCGTAGCAGTAGCGTCCGAATGCGAGCGAGCGCGCCGTGTTGCCGAGACGCTCGACGTTGAAGCCGGCGATCTGTTTCTTGAAGCCGCCTTCCTTGAGCAGCACGTTCTCGGGCGGCACGTAGACGTTGTCGAAATAAGTGGTGACCCATTCCTCGCCGTTCATGAAGCGCGAGGGCTTGCCCTGCTTCACGCCGGCGGCGTTCCTTTCGATCAGCACTGAGCCGATGCCGCCCACGCCCGGGCCAAAGCGCACGTAAGCGACCATCACATCCGCGTACTGCGCATGCGTGGTGAAGATCTTCTCGCCGCTCACGCGGTAGCCGGCGCCGTCGGGCTTCGCGGATGTCTTGAGGTCGGTCACCGCCGAGCCTGCCTCGGGCTCGGTCATGCCGACGCAGATCACGCCATCGCCCGATACCAGCCGGCTCAGGTAGCGCTTCTTTTGATCGGCACTGCCGTATTCGGCGAGCACCCGGATCGCACCGAAATTGCCGGCCTGCACCACGTCGGCGCTTCTCGGGCATGCCAGGGCGACGGTCTCGATCGCCAGGATCGCATCCATCAGCGTGCCGCCCTGGCCGCCATCCGCCTCCGGGATGGTGATGCCCAGCAGGCCCTGCCTGGCCATCAGCCGGGCAATGTCCCACGGATGGTCGGCGCTGTGGGCGCGGGCCAGCGCGCCCTCGCGCAGGTGTTTTTCGGCGAAGCCGCGCACCGCGTCGCGGAACGCGACCTGCTCGGAAGTGAGCTCGAAGTTCATATGATGGAACAACGAAAAACGCGGATCGTCATTCTATCCGCAGCACCGCTATGCCCTCAACAGTGGTCGGATATTCCGCATATTGGACACGCCTTCGATGGCCCAAACCGCGTCGCACAGCTTGCGCGCGCGCGCTTTGCCGAGGATCGGCGCCATCAGGTGGTAGGCCTTCTCGTCCACTTCTTCCCGCTTCATCGGGTTCTGTGCCGTTCCGCGCACCGCCTTGGTGTGGTGCCTCAGGCTGCGGCCGTCCTTGAGCTTCAACTCGACGATGCCCTGGCGCGAGGGCAGCTGGCGCGTGAGCTCCTCATCACCGACGAGCTCGACCCGGCTGCGCAGCGCGAGCACCTTCGGGTGCCTCATGCGCTTTTCGTCGTGCGAGGAGATGAAGGTGACGATGCCGTCGATCAGCATGATCGTGCACATGTGCTGCATGCAAATGTCCGGCATCGAGCGGTTGTCGGTGGTATTGGCGCCTTGGGCCGCGACCCGCACCGTGAGTTTCTCGACGTCGTCGCCCTTGATGCCGTGCGCGCGGATAAGGTCGAGCAGCGAATCGAGCGGTGCCTGGATCGGCGAGCCGACCGACCAGCGCTTGATGTTGGTGTTCATGATCTCGTAGGTGGTGCCGAGTTCCTGCGCCAGGCGTTGCGGCTCGGGTGGTTTTCCGATGCGGCGGCTCTCGTCGTAAGCGATGAAGAAATTACGCTCGCCGGAGAATACGTCTTCCACCGCGGTGAACCCGGCGGCGACCATCGCGGCGGAGGCAACACCGTTGCGCGCCGCCATGCCGCCGAAGTCAAACGCCTTCTCGATGTGCTCCTCGTCCCGCATCCAGCACGAGATGCCGGAGCACTGCTGCGCGGTGTAGGAGAGCGCCCAGCGCGACTGTTCGACATTGGCTCCCGTCAGGGCGGTGGCGGCAGCGGCGGCGCCGAACGTGGGCCCGAAGCTGTGGGTGGAGTGACCGACCGTGCGGAAATCGTAGGGATGCAGCGCCAGGCCCATGCGGCAGCCGATGTCGTAGCCGAGTGCCACCGCGCGCAGGAACGCGGCGCCGTTGCGCTTCTCGCGCTCGGCCATCGCCAGCGCCGCGGGCACGATGGCGCAGCCGGGGTGGCACAGCGACGGCGCATGCGAGTCGTCGGTCTCGTCGGCGTGGCCGAGCATGCCGTTGGCGAGCGCCGCGTGCTGCGCGGAGGTGACGATGCTCGAGCCGACGACGCAGGCTTCCTTGGCGCCGCCGAGCGTCTTTACGTAGCCGATCGCCTTCTTCCCGGGCAGCAGCCGTGAGCCGGAGACCATCGCGGCGATGGTGTCGAGCACGTGGTGCTTGGTCTTCTCGGTGACTTCCTTGGGCAGCGGGCGCTTCAGCGCGCCCGCGATATACGCGGCGACTTCCTGCATCACGGGTGAAATTTCGGCGGCGCTTTTCTTGCTGGTTTTCACGTGTCGTCTCCTTGGCGTTGTCCGGTCATCGCGGAACTGCGGCGCGTGCGACGGCCCCGGCGTCGTCCAGCGCGGCAACCCGCCAGCATAAACGGATGGTTTCCTCGATACGGGCGGGCGGCAACAAGCCTTCCGCGAGCCCCCTGAATTTCGCTTCGAGATCGGCGTCGCTCATCGGCCGCGCGAGCGTCCCGAGCGCGTGCTCGACATGCCGGGAGAGCGTGCGCCCGTCGCGGATGCGGATGGTAACACGCGCTTCCGTCCTGCCGATGGCGGGATCCTCGAGCGCGCGCACCCGATCCCGCAACGCGACGACGCGCGGGTCGCGCACGCAGGCGTCGCTGAACTGCGCTTCACCCGCCGCCCCGTGGACGATCGCCGCGGAAACCGCGTGATAGACGCTGAACTTGCCCTCGAGCCCGGTTTGCGGCGCGGTCTTGCCGGTGAGTCTCAGCACGAGCGGGCTCACCGTGAGCTCGACCGCCTCGATTGCGTCGTGCGCGAGGCCGTGCTCGCGGCAGAGTGAGAGGCAGCCGTCGATCGCCGCGTGCACCACCAGTCCGCAGGCGAAGGGCTTGTACATATTGGAGAGCAGTTCGTAGCGTTCGCCGAGCCCTTCGGTGATGACCGCCGGATCGAATTTGCGCGAGAGCACGTGGGCGAAGCCGCGCGGCGCCTCGATCGCCTGCTCGGAGCTGGTGAAATTGGCTGCAGCCAGCAGCGCTGCGGTCAGTCCGCCCTGGGCCGCCCGCCCGGGATGCAGACTCTTGCACATCGATCCGAACATCTCCTGCAGCCCCGAGGACTGGGTGGCTGCGATGCCCAGCGCCCAGGCCATCTGCTGCTCGTTGAGGCCCAGCAGCTTGCCGGCTGCGGCTGCGGCGCCGAACACACCGGCGGTGCCGGTGATGTGCCAGCCCGCTTCGTAATGCTCAGGAAATACCGAAAGGCCAACGCGCTCCTCGGCCTCGACGCCAAGCACGAACGCATGCACGAATTCGGCGCCGCTGACCTTGCGCCACTCCGCGTAGGCGAGCAGCGCGGGCAGAACCGGCGCGCTGGGGTGGATCGCGCGCGCGTGCGTGTCGTCGAAGTCGAGCACATGCGCGCTAATACCGTTAATCAGCGCCGCGTGAAGAACGTCAATACGTTCGCTGCGCCCGAGCAGACCCGCCTGCGGGGAACCGGCGAACGGCCGGACCGCGGCGAGCACGTTCTCGATCGTCTCGTGGCGCGAGGCGCCGATAGCACAACCCATGAAATTGAGCAGCGCGCGGCTTGCCTCGTGGCGCACGCGCTCCGGTATGTCCTCCCAGCGCGACTGAACCAGGTAGCGGGCGAGCGTGCGGGTGACTTCCATCATTCCGCCTTCATGCCCACTGCCTTAATAACTTTGCTCCATTTCGCGAGCTCGCCCTTCACAAACGCGCGGAACTGCTCGGGCGTGCCGGTGACCGGATCGGCGCCCTGGTCGAGCAGGCGCGCTTTCATGTCGGCGGTGGCCATGATCCGGTTGATCTCGGCATTGATCCGGTTGACGACGTCGCGCGGCGTGCCGGTGGGCGCGAACAGGCCGAACCAGGTGCCGGCTTCGTAACCCGGCATCCCGGACTCGGCGACGGTGGGTAGTTCGGGAATTGCGGCGCTGCGCCGGACGCTGCTGATGGCGAGCGCGCGCAACCGTCCCGCCTTCACCTGTGGCAGCACGGAGAGGGTGTTGGCGAACATGGCCTGCACCTGTCCGGACAGGAGGTCGGGAACCGCCTGCGGCGTGCCCTTGTAAGGGATGTGAATCATATTGAGGCCAGCCTGCGCCTTGAACAATTCCATCGAGAGGTGCGGCGTGCTGCCACTGCCGGTCGAGGCGTAAGCGAGTTGTCCGGGCCGGGACCTGGCAAGCGCGACCAACTCCTTAACGGATTTGGCCGGCACCGACGGGTGCAGCACCAGCACGAACGGGGCGGACGCCATCAGCGCGACCGGCTCGAAGTCCCGCTCCAGGTTGTAGTTGAGGCTCTTGTAGAGGGCGGGACTCATAACAATGGGCGCGGACGCGGAGAGCAGGGTATAGCCGTCCGGCACCGCCTTGGAAGCCACCTCGGCGCCGATGTTGCCCGCCGCGCCGGGGCGGTTGTCCACGATAAATTGCTGGCCGAGCGCCTCGGCCAGCCTGGGCGTGACGAGCCGCGTTGTGATGTCGACGCCGGCGCCTGGCGGGAATCCGACCACGACGCGCACCGGCTTGGCGGGATAGGCCTGCGCGCCGGCGAACGCGGCGGCGAGCGCCATGCATGCGCAGACCAACACCTGTAGGATGTGAAACGCGGCTGACATAAGCAAGAGATCTCCAGGGTTCGGGATGCGCGCGCGGGATGCGGCTGCGGCCTTGCGGGCGCTTGCTGAACGGTCGCGCTTCTTCAGCGAAAATCTTATCAGCGTGGAATGACCGGCTCAACCGGAAATCCGCGCGGTGCGATAAAATAGCGCGCTCTGACACGGGGGAGACGCGCCTTGAGCAAACCGCTGGTCGGCATCGTGATGGGAAGCACCAGTGACTGGGATGTCATGCAGCACGCTGCGCGCAGCCTCGCCGACTTCGGCGTGGCGTACGAAGCGCGGGCCTTGTCGGCGCACCGCACGCCCGACCTGCTCATCGAGTGGATGGAGGGGTTGATCAAGCAGGGGGTCAAATGCTTCATCGCCGGCGCTGGCGGCGCAGCGCATCTTGCCGGCGTGGTGGCGGCCAAGACCACGCTGCCGGTGTTGGCCGTGCCGATACCCTCGAAGCACCTGGGTGGGCTCGACTCGCTGCTCTCGATGGTGCAGATGCCCAAGGGCATCCCGGTTGCGACCTTCGCCATCGGCGACAGCGGATCCGCCAACGCCGGGCTGTTCGCGGTGGCGATGCTCGCGCTGGAGGATGCAGGCCTCGCGAAAAAACTTATCGATTTCCGGAAAAAGCAGGCCGACACGGTCAAGGCCGCCAAGCTCCCCGAACTCAAGTGACGCAGTGAAGCAGTGATGAAGTGACGGATTGGACGATTTTTATCACCTCCTTACCGCATCACTGCATCTCCAACCCATCCAGCCCACAATATCAGTTGCAAAGATGACCTCTAACCATTCGACTCTCTTTGAATCGAGCCTCAAGAGCCTGAAATTCCTGCACCGCGGCAAGGTGCGCGACCTCTATGCGATGGACGGCGACAAGCTGCTGGTAATCCAGACCGACCGCCTGTCGGCGTTTGATGTGATCATGCCGGACCCGATACCCGAAAAGGGGCGGGTGCTGACCGAGATGTCCTTCTGGTGGTTCAAGAAGCTCGCGCACGTCATCCCGAACCACCTGACCGGCGTCACGCCGGAATCGGTGGTGGCGCCGGCGGAGAGGGCACAGGTGGCGGGGCGCTCGATGGTCGTGCACAAATTCAAACCGCTGATGATCGAGGCGGTGGTGCGCGGCTACCTCATCGGCTCGGGCTGGAAGGATTACCAGAAGACGGGAATGGTGTGCGGCATCAAGCTGCCTGCGGGGCTCAAGGAAGCACAAAAGCTGCCGGAGGTGATTTTCACGCCGGCTACCAAGGCACCCGCCGGCCAGCACGACGAGAACATCTCCTTCGCGGAAGCGGCAAATATCGTCGGCTCCGAGCTCGCGGCGAAAGTGCGCGCGGTGTCGATCAAGCTCTATAGCGAGGCCGCCGAGTACGCAAAGACCCGGGGCATCCTCATCGCCGACACCAAGTTCGAGTTTGGGGTGGACGGTTCCGGCGAGCTGTTCCTGATCGACGAGATTCTCACGCCGGACTCCTCGCGCTTCTGGCCGGCGTCCGAATACCAGGTCGGCATGAGCCCGCCGTCCTTCGACAAGCAGATTGTGCGCAACTGGCTGGAGACCCAGCCGTGGAACAAGAAGCATCCCGCGCCGAAGCTGCCGCCCGCCGTTCTCAAGCAGACCTCCGAGAAATACCAGGAAGTCCTGAAGCTCCTCACGCAGTAAGGAAGGAGTGACGAGTGACGAGTGACGAGTGACGGCTGCGCCAGCTTGGCGCAGTCGGACAATGCTCATCACCCATCACTCATCACGCCACATGGTCAATGATCGTGACATTGACCATGCGGTAGGCGTGCTGCGGGCGGGCAAGCTCGTCGCATTCCCCACCGAGACCGTATACGGCCTCGGCGCCGATGCCGGCAACCCGGCGGCGGTGGCGAAAATCTTCGCGGTCAAGGGCCGGCCTTCCAGCCATCCCGTGATCGTGCATCTGGCCGATGCGGTGCAACTCGCCAACTGGGCGCTCGAAATTCCAGAGGCGGCGCACAAGCTTGCGCGCAGGTTCTGGCCGGGGCCGTTGACTGTCATTCTCAGGCGCGCGCGCGGCGTCAGCGATGCCGTGACCGGCGGGCAGGACACGGTGGCGCTGCGCGTGCCATCACACCCGGTCGCGCAACAGCTGCTTGCGCGCTTCGGCGGCGGCATCGCCGCACCGTCCGCTAACCGCCACGGTCGCGTCTCGGCCACCACCGCCGAGCATGTTCACCACGAATTCGGCCCCGAAGTTGACTGCGTGCTCGACGGTGGCGAGGCGAGGATTGGCATCGAATCCACCATCGTCGATCTGTCCGGCGGGCGCGCCGCGCTGCTGCGCCCGGGCTGGATTGCTGCGAGCGAAATCGAGATGACGCTGGGCGTGCCGCTCACCGCGGCCCGGGCGAACTCGCCGCGCGCGCCGGGCACGCTCGCCGCCCATTACGCGCCGCAGACGCCGCTCATCCTGATGGAGGGTGATCTCGCGATCGAACTAGCCGCAAGCCTGACGCGCCAGGGCAAGCGCGTTGCGGTGCTCGCGCTGTCAGCGCGCCAGCCGCTGCTGCAGGGTGTCATGTGGATAGCCGCTCCCGCTGACGCGGCGGGCTACGCGCACGCGCTCTACGCCAGCTTGCGCCGGCTCGACGAAGCGGGTTGCGACACCCTCATCGTCGAGAAGCCGCCGCTGGCGCCGGAGTGGTCGGCGATCAACGACCGCCTAACGCGCGCCGCTACGGGCTCTCCACTTCTCGACGACATCTAGAAATGAAAACGGCGCCGAAGGGCGCCGTTTTCGCTTACTGCTACTGCAGCTAACCTGTAATCTCCCCTCGTCTCGCCTTCACCGCGGGCAGGACCATGACCACGATGATCAGCACGGTAGCGATCATGAAGCCGAGGCTGATCGGCCGGGTGACGAACACCGAGGGGTCCCCGCGCGAGATCAGTAGCGCTCTTCGCAGGTTTTCCTCCATCAGCGGCCCCAGTACGAAGCCCAGCAACATCGGCGCCGGCGGGCAATCCAGCTTCATCCACATGAAGCCGATTAAGCCGAACAGCGCGGTGAGGTAGAGCTCCATGGAACTGTTGTTGACGCTGTAGATGCCGATGCAGGAGAACGCCATGATGGCGGGAAACAGCAGACGGTAGGGCACCTTCAGCAGCATGACCCACATGCCGATCAGCGGCAGGTTGAGGATCACCAGCATCAGGTTGCCGATCCACATGCTCGCTACCAGGCCCCAGAACAGGTCCGGCTTCTGGGTCATCACCTGCGGTCCCGGTGCGATGCCCTGGATGGTGAGCGCGCCCAGCATCAGCGCCATCACCGCGCTCGCGGGGATGCCGAGGGTCAGGGTCGGGATGAACTTGCATTGCGCGTCAGCGTTGTTCGCCGACTCGGGGCCGGCCACGCCCTCGATCGCGCCCTTGCCGAAGCGCGAGGGATCCTTGGCGAGCTTCTTCTCGACCATGTAGGAGGAGAACGAGGCGATCGCGGGCCCGGTGCCCGGCAGCACGCCGAAGAACGCGCCGATACCGGTGCCGCGGATGATCGGACCCATGGACCGCTTCAGATCTTCCTTGGTGGGCATCAGGCCTGTCACCTTGTTGGTGAAAATCTTGCGTTCCTCCGGGTCGCCCAAGTTCTGAATGATTTCGCCGACCGCGAACACGCCCACGGCGATGACGATGAAACCGATGCCGTCCGTCAGCTCGGGGATGCCGAAGCTGTAGCGCGCCATCCCGGAGTTGACGTCGGTGCCGACGATGCCGAGCAGCAGCCCCATTGCCACCATCGAAAACGATTTGATTATGTCCCCGTGCGCCAGCACTGCAGCTGCCACCAGGCCCATCAGCATCAGCGAGAAGTACTCCGGTGCGCCGAACTTCAGCGCGAGCTCGGCGAGCGGCGGCCCGAACAGCGCGATGATCAGCGTGCAGACGGTGCCGGCGAAGAACGAGCCGATGGCCGCGATTGCGAGCGCCGGCCCTGCCCGACCCTGGCGTGCCATCTGGTAGCCGTCAAGGCAGGTCACCACGGCGGACGTCTCTCCCGGCAGGTTGACCAGGATGGCGGTGGTCGAACCGCCGTACTGGGCGCCGTAGTAAATGCCCGCCAGCATGATCAGCGCCGCGACCGGCGGCACGTTGAAGGTGATCGGCAGCAGCATCGCGATGGTGGCGAGCGGGCCGATGCCCGGCAGCACGCCGATCAGCGTGCCGAGGAAACACCCGACGAAACAGAACCACAGGTTCTGCCACGTCAGCGCGACGCTGAAGCCGAAAACGAGGTTATGAAATAGTTCCATGTTAATAGCCCCACATGCCCTTGATTAATGGATACGGCAAGCCCAGGCCGTAGATGAAGCCCGCCGCGCAGGCAATGGTGAGGCCGATGGTGAGCAGGATGACCTCCCCCCACTTGAACTCCTTGCCCGCCGCCGCCGAAATCGGTATCAGCGCTGCCATGGCGGGGATGAACCCTGCCTCTTCCATCAGGATGCCGAAGATGACCGTCGACAGCGGCAGAACGATGAGCGCCCGGATCGACCAGTTGCCCTGGATTTTCTCGTTATTGCGTACGCCCAAAAGCAGGACGTAGATGCCGAACAGGATCATGAGCGCGCTCAACACGATGGGGAAATAGCCGGGGCCCATGCGCAGCGCGGAGCCGAACGGGTAATCGCGCGCGATCCACCATCCCGCGCTGCCGGTCGAGATATACATGATGCCGGCGAAAAAATCCCTGTTATTGCGCCAATCGAATTTCATTCAAGATCTCCACTGGTGACTGCACGCGTGGGTGCGTGTGAACGACGGGCCGGGTGTGACACGACGGCTCCCCCTCTTCTGGTGTGATTAGAGCCCCATTACTGTTCTTGTTATCCGGCCTTCCCCTCCTCCGGCACGGGGCCAACACGCCGCGGGCAGGCCGTTTCCTCCTGCGATGAATCTGCTCGCTGACAGCGCGACACCAGTCCATCCTGTGAACGGCGATAATATCCGAGTTTTTGGGGAATGGCGAGCCTTTCCCACCTGGCGGAACTGCCTGTTTTTTACGCACCGCGGCGGTGCGCTAGCTGCTTAAAAAACCTTGGTTTACTGGGCGCTTTCTAGCTACGGCACTCGCAATGCGGCAACACTTACATTCCCGCTGAAAGGCGGTCGCGCGTCCCGGAATAGCGGACCGCTCGGTCTCGATGCACCGGCCGAGACGCGACACGAGTTGATAACCCGGCCGCATTTTCGGCGTTTATTTCAGCCTGCGGTCGAGGAACAGCTTGACCTGCCGCACCAGATCGTTTTCCATGCCGGCGAAAAAATGGTCGGCGCCAGGGACCTGGATCTGGCCCGACCCCCGTATTCCCCGGATTGCGGCGGCGCGCTTGGGCGCGCCGTCGAGCACGACAGGAAAGTCTTTCTCCCCATAGAGATCGAGTATTGGGGCCTTGAAAGTGGCGGGGGCGGTGAATTCACCCGAAGAAATCCCGATGCTGACCCAGGCATCGATGGAAGTGCCGCCCGCATGGTTGAGGAAATAGTTGGTCATGCGCGAGCCCATGCTGTGCGAGACGACCGCAATTTTCTTCAGTCCCTTGCCGCGCAGGAACGCAACCGCGGCATCGATGCGCTCGGCGGCCTCCGGAAACAGCGGTGGATATTGCTCGGCGCGCGTGTCCGCCGCGAGCACCGGCATTTGTACGGAGAGCGTCGCGTAGCCCTGCTCGGCGAGTTGGCTGCGCAGTGGATTGATCAATCCCCAATCCGGGTGCACGCCAAGGCCATGGACCACGATGACTCCCGCGAAGGCTTTGGCGTTGGGCGCGTAGATTCCCATAAACTTGCGGCCCGACCGGAGCTCGAGCGTGATCGGGCTGCCGACCAGGATCGCCGGCGTGATTTCCTCCGCCCAGCGTTGCTCACGCGCGTAGTCCGACTGCGCGAGAGTCGGCGCCGACGCCAGCAGCAGCATGCAAAAAACCCACGAGCGATACTTCATTTGAGACTCCAGCGTGCTTCCGCGCTTCAACGTCAAGATATTAATGGATGTCGCGCATCGGCAAACTTCGTTTTTTGACCTTTGTGCATCGCAATAGTAGTATCCGCGTCCTCCCCACCGCGGGATGAGCATGGCGGCCCACGACTCACATCAGCAGTCCCGCGCGGCACTGGCGCTCCTCGCGCTCGGTGTCGTCTTCGGCGACATCGGCACCAGCCCTCTCTACGCGGTCAAGGAAACTTTCTCACCGGTTCACGGCATTGCCCTGACCCCCGAGAACATACTCGGCGGGCTCTCGACGATCTTCTGGGCGCTGATGGTCGTCGTCTCGCTCAAATACGTGACGCTTATCATGCGCGCCGACAACCGCGGCGAGGGCGGCATCATGGCGCTGCTCGCGCTCGCATCGGCCTCGATCAAGGATCATCCGCAGTGGCGCACGCCGCTGCTGCTGGTCGGCGTGTTCGGCGCCTCGCTCTTCTACGGCGACGCGGTGCTCACGCCCGCGATTTCGGTACTGTCCGCGGTGGAAGGGCTGGAGGTCGGCACCAGCCTGTTCAAGCCGTACGTGCTGCCCATTACAGTGGGCGTGATCGTCGCGTTGTTCATGTTCCAGCGCCACGGATCCGCGGCGGTCGGCGCGCTGTTCGGGCCCGTCACCCTAGCGTGGTTTTTGTGTCTTGCAGCCGCCGGCATACACGGCATCGCGCAAAACCCCGAAGTGCTGCGCGCGCTCAATCCGTGGTATGCGATCCACTTTTTGACCAGCCACAGCTTCGCCTCGTTCGTCGTGCTGGGATCGGTCGTGCTTGCCGTGACGGGCGCAGAGGCGCTCTACGCGGACATGGGCCATTTCGGCAAGGGGCCGATCCGGTTCGCATGGTTCGGCCTGGTGCTGCCCGCGCTGGTGCTCAATTACTTCGGCCAGGGCGCGCTGCTGATCGTGGACCCACAAGCGGTCAGGAACCCGTTCTTTCTGCTCTTTCCGGGATGGGCGCTGTACCCGATGGTTGCGCTCGCCACCGCGGCCACCGTGATTGCTTCGCAGGCGACGATTACGGGGGCGTACTCGCTCACCAAGCAAGCGGTCCAGCTCGGCTTCCTGCCGCGCATGAACATCGTGCACACCTCGGCGAGGACTCTCGGTCAGATCTATATCCCGGCGGTCACCTGGACCCTGCTCGTGGCGGTACTGATCGCGGTGCTCGGTTTCGGTTCCTCCTCCGAGCTTGCCGGCGCGTACGGCGTAGCTGTGACCGCGACCATGCTGGTGGACACGCTGCTGACGTTCTTCGTGATCCGCTACGGCTGGGGCTACCCGCTGCTGCTCTGTCTCGGCGCGACCGGGTTCTTCGCCGTGGTGGATGCCGCTTTCTTTTCCGCGACCCTGCTGAAGATCGCCGACGGCGGCTGGTTCCCGATCGTGATAGGCATCGCCGTGTTTACCGTCATGCTGACCTGGCGGCGCGGGCGCGAGATCATGTTCGCGCGGTTGCGCGCCTCGACTGTCCCGCTCGATGCCTTCCTGCAGTCCCTGTTCCGCGACCCGCCGCAGCGCGTGTCGGGCACGGCGATATTTCTCACCGCGACCCCGGAGGTGGTGCCGCACGCGCTGCTGCACAACCTGTATCACAACAAGGTGCTGCACGAGCGGGTGGTGTTCCTCACCGTCACGGTGAAGGACGTGCCGTGGGTACCACGGGGAGAGTGTGCGGGGGTCGAGCCGGTCGGGAAGGATTGCTTCCGGGTGAGCCTCGATTTCGGCTTCATGGACGAGCCCGACGTGTGGAAGGCATTGAGCGAGCTGTGCCCCGACCGGGGGCTGGAGTTCGACCTGATGCAGACCTCGTTCTTCCTCAGCCGCCAGGTCGTCGTGCCGGTGGAGGGCGAGGAAGGCATGGCGCTGTGGCGCGAGCGCATGTTCGCCGCGATGACGCGCAACTCGGGCAGCGCGGTCGAGTACTTCAACATTCCGACCAATCGTGTGATCGAGCTCGGCACGCAGGTGGAAATCTAGAATCAGTGACGAGATATAGGTGACGAATACGGGTGACGAGATGAGGGTGACAAAAACCGTTACTTCATCACCGCATCACTTCGTCACCGCCCTTTGAAGTTGGGTTTGCGTTTCGCGAGGAACGCCGCCACGCCTTCCTTGTAGTCTTCCGTGTCGAAGCAGGCGAAGCCCTCGTCCCAATCCCGCGCCGGGATCTGCGCACGGACGGTGAGACGCTCGATGAACTGCTTGTGCCAGCGGTTGACGAGCGGTGCGCCTTCCGCGATGCGGCGGGCGGTTGCGTAGGTTTCTTCCTCCACTTTCGCGTCGGGCACCACCCGGTTCACCAGTCCCTTGCGGTACGCCTCGTCGGCTTCGAACACGCGCCCTTCGAGCAGGATTTCCAGTGCGACCGCGCGCCCGACCAGTGCGAGCAGGCCAGCGAGCTCGCCGTAGGCCATGGTGAGGCCGAGCTTGTTGACCGGGATGCCGAAGCGGCTGGAGGCGCCGCACACCCGCAGGTCGCACATCGCCGCGATTTCGAGCCCGCCGCCGACGCACGCGCCTTTGATCATCGCGACCGTCGGATGGCGGCAGCCGGTCACCGCCTGCATGGTCTCGTGGATGAGATCGCCGTAAGGCTTTGCCTGTTTCGAATCGGCGCGTTCCCGGGCGAATTCAGCAATGTCTGCGCCGGCGGCGAACGCCTTGTCGCCCGCGCCGCGCACGACGACGCAGCGCAGCGCGTCGTCGGCGGACAACTCGCGCATCGCCTCGCCGAGGCGACGCCATATCGCCTTGTTCAGGGCGTTGAGCCTGCCGGGATTATTGAGCGTGACCGTGGCGATCGCGCCGTCGCGGGCGACCAGGCATTCGTCACTCATTCGGGCTGCTGGACCGGCTTGCGCCGCAAGTATCCGAAGCCGCTGGAGATCAGCGGCCAGAACAGGAGCACGAGGGCAAGCGTGGTGATCGTGCCGACCAGCCCGTTCGACCAGAACACGCGCATGTCCCCGCCCGCGCCGATCATCGACAGCCGGAAGGAATCCTCGGCGCGGTTGCCGAGCACGAGCGCGAGCGTGAACGGCGCGAGCGGGATGCCGATCTTCTTGAATGCGTAGCCGACGACGCCGAACACGAGCATCAGCCAGATATCGAACATGGCGTTCTGGATCGCGTAGGCGCCGATCGCGCAGGACACCACGATCATCGGCGCGATGGCCGAGAACGGCACCCGCAGGACGGCGGCGAAGAACGGCACCGTCGTCAGCACCAGGAGGAGACCGACTACGTTGCCGAGGTACATCGACGCGATCAGCCCCCAGACGAAGTTCTTGTGCTCGACGAACAGCAGCGGGCCGGGGTTGAGTCCCCACACCATCAGGCCGCCGAGCAGGATCGCCGCCGTGCCCGAGCCCGGGATGCCGAGCGCGAGCATCGGCAGCAGCGCCGAGGTGCCGGATGCATGCGCCGCCGTTTCCGGCGCGAACACGCCTTCGATGCGGCCCTTGCCGAACGAATCCTTGTCCTTGGAGAAGCGCTTCGCGAGGTTGTAGCTCATGAAGGAGGCCGCGATCGCCCCGCCCGGCGTGATGCCGAGCCAGCATCCGATCGCGGACGAGCGCAGCAGCGTCACCCAGTACTGCGGCAGCTCTTTCCATACTTTCAGCACCACGCGCAGGCTGATCTTGGCGGCATGGCCGCGCAGCGCGAGCCGCTCTTCCATCGTCAGCAGGATTTCGCTGATGCCGAAGAGGCCGATGACCGCGACCAGGAAGTTGATGCCGCGCAGCAGGTCGTTCGACCCGAAGGTCATGCGCAGCTGGCCGGAGACGGTGTCCATGCCGACGCCGGCGAGCAAGAGGCCCAACGTCATGGAAATGATGGTCTTGTGCTTGTCCTCGCGTCCGAGCCCGACGAACGAGCAGAAGGTGAGGAGATAGACCGAGAAAAATTCAGGCGGCCCGAATTTCAGCGCGAACGAGGCGATGCCGGGCGCCAGGAACGTGATCAGGATGACCGCGACCAGCGAGCCGATGAAAGACGAGGTGAAGGCCGCCGTCAACGCTTCCGCCGCCTTGCCCTGCTGCGCCATCGGATAGCCGTCGAACGTGGTCGCCACCGACCACGCTTCGCCCGGGATATTGAACAGGATCGAGGTGATGGCGCCGCCGAACAGCGCCCCCCAGTAGATGCAGGAGAGCATCACGATGGCCGAGGTCGGATCCATCGTGAACGTGAGCGGCAGCAGGATGGCGACGCCGTTCGGCCCGCCGAGGCCCGGTAGCACGCCGACAAAGATGCCGAGCACCAGGCCCACCATCATCAGCGCGAGTATTTTCCAGGTCAGCAGGACGCTGAAGCCGTAGAGCAGGAGTCCGAAAGCTTCCATCGCCCCGCCCTAGAAGCCGAGCAGGGCTTCGAGCGGCCCCTTCGGCATGATGACGTCGAACGCGACCTGGAAGGTGACGAACATGATGAGCGAGAACAGGAAGGCGGTGAGCAGCGACTTCCAGACGGCGATGCGCCCGATGTACGCCATGAAGCCCGCGATCAGCAAAAAGCTCGCCACGTAAAGCCCGAGCCATTGCATCAACAGGCAGAACAGCAGGGTCGGGACGAAGACCTGCAGCACGCGGCGGAACTGCGCGCGCGTGACGAAGGTTCCGCTGGTTTTCCCGCGCGCCAGGAATTCGCTGGCGAGGCCCCAGAGGCAGGCGGTGGCGAGGATGACCGAGAGATAGAACGGGAAGTAGCCCGCCTGCGGGCCGGTTGCGTCCCAGCCCATGCCGGTGCGCCAGTTGTCGTACGCCATCAGCGCGGCGAACGCCAGCAGCAGGAACGAGACGGCGACGTCGACGACGCGAGTGGTAGTTACCGCCGGCGAGTCGCTCTCCGGCGCGGCCGGGTCTTCGACGATGATTTCGACTTCGGATTTCGGCATCGGTTTCTTCTTCTGGGCGCAAGACGGACCCCGGGGTCGCCCTCCACGCGGGCAGGAAGGGGAAGCCCGGGGGCGGCTGTACCCGGTTGGCCTGCTTAGTTCGCGACGAAGCCCGCTTCGGTCATCAGGCTCTTGTTGAGCGTGTCATCCTCTTCCAGGAAATTCAGCATGTCCTTGCCGGTGAGGAAGATCGGCTTCAACGCCTGCTTCTCCATGTAATCCTTGTAATCCGCGGTCTGCGTCAGCTTCCTGAAGAGATCGACATAGAACGCGGTCTGCTCGGGCGTCACCTTGCCGGGCAGGAACATGGCGCGCAGCATCAGGTACTGCACGTCGACGCCCTGCTCCCTGCAGGTCGGGATGTCGTTCCACGACTGGCTGTCGGTAACCTTGTTCTTGTACTGCATGCGTTCCTTGTCGAACACGCATAGCGCGCGCACCTGGCCGGCGCGCCAGACCTCGAGATTCTCAGAAGGATTGTTGACGTTTGATTGGGTGTGGTTGCCGACGAGCTGCGTCGCCGCCTCGCCGCCCGACTTGTACGGCAGGTAGGCGAACTTCGCGCCGGTCTTCTTCTCGAGGAACACGGTGAGGACATGGTCCTCGCGCTTGGAGCCGGTGCCGCCCATCTTGAAGTTGGCGTCCGGCTTCCTGGCGGCGTCGGCGAATTCCTTCAC
>Ga0137409_10001904_pt1 | contig 22491 bp, 13 predicted proteins | sample CZODoug1_16funga_FD_122059 | JGI IMG/M metagenome (GOLD analysis project Ga0137409, IMG submission 122059) | Vadose zone soil fungal communities from Angelo Coast Range Reserve, California, USA - CZODoug1_16fungal (Hybrid Assembly) | ecosystem: Environmental > Terrestrial > Soil > Vadose zone...
GCAGGAAAATAGGCAGGGGTGACGTAACGATAGCCGATCATTCCGCCGGTGCCCGCACTAAATTTCGTGTGCCCGGGAATTTCGATAGCCGATAGAAAGGTAGCTTGCATGCCGCCGGAAGGGGGCAGCGTGTCGCTCAAGGCCAGCGAGGCGACTCCCGGCATTTGTTTCAGCCGGGCTTCGACCTGATCGAAGAAGGCAAGCTGCTTCGCGGAGTCGGGATAGCGATATTCGGCGAGATCGATTCCTGCGGTGATGGCACTTTTCGCGTCCATACCAAGCGCCACGGTTTCGAGCTTCCAGAGGCTGCGCAGCAGTAGGCCAGCACCGCCGAGAAGAATCAGCGAGACGGCAATCTGCACCGTGACCAGTAGTTGCCGAAGCATGCCGCGCGACGTCGCACGATTCTCTTTTCCGGTGAGCAATTCGGGCACTGGACGGCGCAGCGCCGAAGCTAGCCCGAAGAGAATGCCTGACAAGAGTGATACGCCGAGCGCAAAGAGCAACACGCGAACGTCAACCGAGGCTTGTTCCAGCCGCGGAATACCTTCAGGCGCGATGGACACAAACAGACGAAGCAAGAATTGCGCGAACCAGCAGCCCGCGAGGCCTCCCAGGACTCCGAGCAGCAAACTTTCGGTGAGTGCCTGGCGAATCAGGCGTCCGCGCGTAGCACCAAGGGCGGTGCGGACCGCTAACTCGCGTACGCGGCTGGTAGCACGCGCGAGGAGCAGGTTTGCGACATTGGTACACGCGACCAGCAGCACCGCTAGAACCGCGCCGAGGAGGACCCACGAGGCCACACGGGCGTCTTGTATCTGCCGATCGCGGAGGGAGCGTACACGGAACGACACCTCGTTTCGAAACTGCGGCGGAACGTAATTCAGGGACTGCTGGAAGAGCGGCTCCATTGCGGCCGCGGCTTGCTTGATGGTTATACCGGGCCTGAGCCGCGCAAAGACCCTCAAGATGACTTGCCCGGCATTGGGCCCGCGATCGGTGGAACCATCGAGTGCGGCCGGAACAAGAAGGTCGTCGTGGCCAAGGTTTGGCATTTCGAATTCTGGCGGAAGAACTCCGACAACCACGGTGGGCTTACCGTCGAGTGAAATCGTGCGACCGGGAAGATTCCGATCGCTCGCGAAGCGCGAACGCCACAGTCCGTAGGAAACGAGCGCGACGCGCGGCGCGTGCGGCCGGTCTTCCTCGCTGCTGAAATTCCGGCCGAGGAATGGTTGAATTCTGAACGTCGGCAGAAATGTCGATTCGACGAGCGCGCACTTCAATCTCACTGGGTTCTTCTCGGTGAGGTCACAATCCGCCCCGCCGGGGACAAAGGATGTTACCGACGCAAACGGCGTCTGCCCTTTCTTCCAATCCACGTAATCCGGACCGAGCACGAACTCATTCGCTTCGAAGGGCGCTTTATCGCCAAAGCTGACCAGCTCTTCGTCATGAGGATAGGGAAGGCTCCGGAAGAGAATGCGGTCGACCACGCTGAAGACCGCCGTGGTTGACCCGATCCCCAATGAAAGAGTGAGGATCGCAACCAACGCGAAACCCAGGCGATTCCGCAAGCCTCGGAGAGCAAATCGCAGGTCTTGAAGGAACGCGTCGAGAAAGGGGATGCTGCGCTGTTCGCGGTGCAGCTCTTTGGATTGTTCGATGCCTCCGAATTCACGCCGCGCGGCATAGCGCGCTTCCACCGGACTCATGCCGCGCCGAATGTTTTCCTCCGTGAGCATTTCCAGGTGCGCGCGAAGCTCTGCATCAAGGTCCCCGTCCAGTTGCCGCTTGCGGAATAGGCCGCGCATACGCGCGCCGAAGATACGTAGCCGCCCCATCTCAGGCTCCTTCCGTACCGCCGAGAAGCTTTGCCATAAGCGCTGTCATGCGCTCCCAACTCTCGGTCTCTGTAAGCAACTGTTTGCGCCCGGCGCGCGTGAGTGAGTAATACTTCGCCTTGCGGTTATTTTCGGAAGCGCCCCATTTTGCAGAGATCCAGCCGCGCTGTTCTAGCCGCAGCAAGGCTGGATAGAGCGTGCCCTGGTTCAGCTTGAGTAGATCCTCGGAAACTTGCTTGACCCGCTGGGCGATGCCGTAGCCGTGCAGCGGGCCCATGGCATGAAGGGTTTGCAGAACAATCAGGTCGAGCGTGCCTTGCAAAACTTCCCCTCGCGGAGCAGCCATGTTTTCTCCTTTAGATAAACAACAGGAGCATAAGCTCCCTCCTGTTGAATGTCAACAGGAACCTCTTTTCCGGAAGGCGTTAAATCTGCAAGTGTTGCAGGGCGGGGCCTCTTCGCAGTTCTCTCCTGGCGCTGGACACCCTTCTCCTCAGAAGACAAGTTGACCGCTAAGCGCACCGGGCCTAGGATGGCCGGGCAAATCCTGCACCTACTGAGAGACAAGGGAGAGCGCCATGCGTCTATACTTTCAGTCTGTTTTGCTTCGAGCCGGTTTCTGTCTTTGTTGCACGGCAGCTTTATTCGTCTTTGCCCCATCAGGCTCTACGCAAGGTCTTGCCAGTGGCGACCTCTCGCGCTTGCGCTCTGTTGGCAGCGTCGAGCTATCCCCCGACAGCCGGCGCATCGCCTATACCGTGACCATGCGCGATCGGCCCGGCCGCCCCTACGGCCAACTCTGGATCATGGATGTCGCCACGCAGAAATCCGTCCGCGTGGGCGGCGAAAAAGATTCCGGCGGCGGTCCACTCTGGTCGCCGGATGGCAAATCGTTCGTCTTTCAGGGGCACCAAGGTGAAAAGGGCGGACTGTTCGTGGCGCGACCGGACGGCTCTGATGTCACGTTTCTTGCCTCCCGGAGCGGCACTAACAGCCCGCTGCCGGGCACGGGCAACGACGTGACCTGGTCGCCCGACGGCAAGCAGATCGCTTTCATCTCCTCGACTCCCGGCCCGGAAGCCGTGGAAGCCGCTGGCGATCCGATGGTGATCACCCGGTATCTCTATAAACCCGATGCCGGCGAAGGAATGACCAGGTTCAACGACAATCAGCGGCTGCATATTTTTGCCGTGGACGTGGCCACAAAGCAGGTGCGCCAGCTCACGCAAGGCAATTTCGACGAGCATTCGATTGACTGGTCGCCCGACGGCAAGGAGATTCTCTTTGCTTCGAATCGCGAGCCGAATCAGGATGAGTTTTTCAATTACGACATCTTCGCTTTGAAGGTTGCGGACAACAGCATTCGCCGACTGACCGCGACGGAATACAGCGAGTACGAGCCGCGGTGGGCGCCGGACGGCAAGCGTATTGTCTTTCGCGGCACCCGCCGTGGATTGACCGACCGCGAGACGACCATGGAAGACACGCACGTTTGGATGATGAACGCCGATGGCAGCGATCGCCGCGAAATCGGCGCCGTCTTGGACAACCGCCAGGGTGCGCCACGATGGGCGCCGGACGGCAGCGCGGTTTACTTCACTCTTCAGGAGCGTGGCAGCAACCACCTGGTGCGGTTGCCAATCTCGGGCGGCAAACCGGAATACGTGGTGAAAGACGCCGGGGGCGTGGGCGGCTGGTCGGTGGGGAAGGACGGCTCGTTGGCGTACGGTTTCGCGTCGCGACAAGACGCGGCGGAACTCTATCTCAAAGCGGGCAGCGGCGCGCCGCGCAAGCTCACGGACTTCAACGCGCAATTCTTCGCAGGAAAGCAAATTGCCGAAGTCGAATCATTCACGTTCATCAGCAACGACAACAAGTTCGAAGTCGAAGCTTTTCTCACCAAGCCGCTGGGGATGACCGCCGCATCGAAACATCCTCTCATCGTCAATATTCACGGCGGCCCGCACGGGCAAAATGGTCCAGCGTTCAATTTTAAGAATCAGGTCTACGCGGCTCGGGGATGGGCCACGCTGAACGTCAACTATCGCGGCTCCACCGGCTACGGACAGAAATTCGCCGACGCCGTCTTCGGCGACCAGAACGGAAACGAAGGACAGGATGTTCTGTACGCGGTGAGTGCGGCGGTGCGCCGGTACCTATGGATTGACCGCGAACGCATGGGCATCGAGGGCGTAAGTTACGGAGGTCAACTCACCGACTGGCTCATCACCCAAACGAATGAATTCAAGGCCGCCGTGCCTATCGCCGGGATCGCTAACCTCGTCAGCTACAACTACATGACCTATTACAACCAGTATGAAGAGATGGAATTCGGCCAATTCCTGCACCAGGGCAACCTGATGGATGTTGCCTGGGAACGCTCCGCGCTTAAGCATGTCGCTGCCGCGCACACGCCCACGATGTTGATGCACGGCGAAAATGACAACGATGTGCCCATCGCCGAAGCCGAGCAGTTCTTCATCGCACTGAAAGACGTGGGCACGGAGGCAATTTTCGTGCGCTATCCGCGCGAAGGCCACGGGCTCGCCGAAACCAAGCATCAGATCGATTCCATCGACCGCTGTATCGCCTGGTACGAAAAGCACTTCCCGAAGTCAGGCACTGAAGGTGTCACGAACGTCCAGCCCTAGCGAAGGTTTCGCGCAGTCGGTTGCCCGTCACGCGCAAGACAGAGCAAGAATCCTCTAAGGCATTGTACATAAATAAGTACTTCAACTAGGGATTGCAACATGATAGCGTTTGTGGATGGTCGGGTCGGCATCCGGTATTCGACGACGTTACCGAGAATTGTCGCCGGTTTTGGATGAACGGGGGCGGCGGCGGTTTGCCGCCACTGAGGCCCGCGCCTACGGTTATGGCGGTGTGAGCGTGGTGTCGCGGATCACCGGCATGGCCCGCAGTACGATTGCTCGTGGCGTGGAAGAGATTATTGAGGATAAGGAGCCGGTGGAAACCGGGCGGATACGCCAGCCTGGGGGCGGACGCAAGACGAAACGCTCGGAGGATTCCACCCTATTGCCTGATCTGGAACGCCTAGTGGAACCGGCAACCCGTGGCGACCCGATGCGGGTGCTGCGCTGGACATCGAAAAGTCTGCGCCACTTGTCAGTGGCGTTGCACGGTCAGGGACATTCGGTTTGCCCTCACGTGATTGCTGACTGCCTGCGTGAACTGGGATACAGTTTGCAGGCCAACCGTAAAACCCGGGAAGGCAGCAGCCATATGGATAGGGATGCCCAGTTTCACTACCTCAATGATCAGGCCAAAGCGTTTCTGGCGGCGAATGAGCCGGTCATTTCAGTCGATACCAAGAAGAAAGAATTGGTAGGCAATTTCAAAAAGAACGGCCGGGAATGGCATCCCAAAGCGGCCCCCGAAGCGGTCAATGTGCATGACTTTATAGATCCCAAACTGGGACGTGCCATCCCGTACGGTATCTATGACATCGCCGACAACAAGGGCTGGGTCAGTGGCGGCACCGATCACGATACCGCCAGTTTCGCCGTCCACGCGATTCACCGCTGGTGGTTGGCCATGGGGAAAAAGCGCTATCCCAAAGCCAGCCGGCTGATGATCACCGCCGATGGCGGCGGCAGCAACGGCCACCGTCTGCGTCTATGGAAAATAGAACTGCAAAGGCTGGCGAATGAGTTGCGTATTCCCATCACGGTTTGCCACCTGCCGCCCGGCACCAGCAAATGGAATAAAATTGAACACCGCCTGTTTTCCTTTATCACGCTCAATTGGCGCGGAAAGCCGCTACGCAGCTTTAAAACCATGGTTCAACTGATCGCGGCAACGACCACCACAACCGCACTCACGGTGCGCGCCGAACTGGATGAAAACAAATATCCCAAGGGCATGAAAATCTCCGATGCCAAACTGGCCGCCATCAAGCTCGTGCGTCATGCCTTCCACGGTGACTGGAACTACACCATATCACCACAATGACTTGAAGCGTTTATTTATGCACAACCCCTTAGGATTTTCGGCACGCTACTTCGGGACCAGGAGGTCGATAGTTTAGATCCGTCGAATATACACTCCCCGCAGAGCAACCGACACAAGCCCCCCTTGATCTAGTTTGTCGCGCAAGCCTGATCAAACGAACTACGCCATCCTCAGCCTGCCGAGCCTGTCTAGCCTTCTGTTCTTGTGATTGAGTCATTTCGGAAAACATGCTCACCCTTGGCTGTTAATGAGGATCGCGCTGCGTCGGAGCGCTCCGGAAGGTCGCGGCCTTTAGCTGCCAGAAAGTTGGCAAATAGTTGGCAAAATGGTTTTTGGAGAGAGGTCTCCGGGAAGGAGGGAAGTGAGATAAGCCGCGTATTAACTGGTGATTTTGATGGTGGGCGCGGGTGGACTTGAACCACCGATTGCTTTGTCCTGGAGAGAACGCTTCATTAGGGAAGCATTACAGGCAGCGGGTGCGGCGCTGTCAAAACGATTCTTTCGATGGCATCGATACAAGTTCTCGATTGATTTTGGCTGTTGGCAAAACGTTGATAGTTGTCAGGCAAATTTTGAATTTGACTCGGAACAAAGAAGGCCTCACCTTACCTGCCATTTAGTAGCACAGTTCATCATTTTGAAATGAGAATGCGAACGAAATGGCTTTCCCGTTTCTTTCTTGCGGGGGCGGCGGTTTCGGCGCGCACGCGTTGAAGTGTTCCTATTCGGCTCCGAAAGCTTGCGGCGTTCGGAGTTTCATGGAGGGATTGCGATGAGGTTATGCAGGGCCAGTATGTTGCTGTTCAGCGTCATTCTTTTTTGCTCTCTTCGAGTGCTCCCGCAAACTGCGGTGACTTCCTTGCACGGCACGGTCGTCGATCCCGGCGGGGCCGTCACTCCCCAGGCGGACATCAACCTCACGAATCGCGAAAGCGGGTTTAACCAGACCAGAAAATCGAACGCCGAAGGGGAATACAGCTTCCAGCAGATTCCGCCGGGCCAATATACAGTCAGGATAACTGCGTCCGGTTTTGCGCCGCAGGTCAGGCAAATTGAACTGCTCGTCAATCAAACCGGGAGACTTGATGTCAGCCTTACTCTACAGGCCGCCAGCAGCATTGTTGAGGTGTACGCTCAAACGGTCACGCTCAATACCAACGATGCGACCATCGGTACTCCTTTCAATCAAGCCCAGATTCAAGCCCTGCCATTTGAGGGCAACAATGTGCTGGACCTTCTCAGCCTCCAGGGGGGCGTGATGTTTTTGGGCCGGCAGTCGGATAGCCAGATGGATTCCGACAGCCGCAGCGGGTCCGTGAATGGCGCTCGTTCCGACCAGAACAACTACACTCTGGACGGTCTGGACGACAACAACCAAAACAAGGGCTACGCGTTCGAGGGAGTTTTGCGATCAACGCGCGACTCGGTGGAAGAGTTTCGCGTGGTCACCACAAATTCCAACGCAGACTCGGGCCGCTCCTCAGGAGCGCAAGTAGCCCTTGTCACGCGCGGTGGGACAAATTCTCTTCACGGTACCGCCTATGAATATCATCGTCCCACCAACATCGTGGCCAATGACTGGTTTAACAAGCAATCCGAGCTTCAATCGGGGCAACCCAATGTTCCCGGAAAATTCCTGAGAAACACCTTCGGCGGATCCTTCGGCGGGCCTGTCCTGAAGGATAAGTTGTTCTTTTTTCTTGCCTATGAAGGGCAAAGAACCGCCGAAAATACGCAAGTCACCCGCGAGGTTCCCACGGCGTCGCTGCGGCAAGGAAACCTGACTTATTGTAAGTCTGTCCCGGGTGAGACTAACCCGTGCAGCGCAAACACAGACTTTGTGACACTCACTCCAGCCAATATCGCGTCGATGGATCCGAATTGCAGCAAGACGGGAACTTGTCCGAATGGACCGGGAATAAGCAAGGCGGCTCTTGCGTATCTAAGCCAGCTTCCGCTTCCCAACGGCAACCAATTTGGCGACGTTTACAATTTCGGTTCCTACACATTTTCGTCTCCGTCTCCGCAATCGCTGGCCACGTATATCGCGAAAATCGACTACAACCTGAGCGCCAGGCAGCGCGTGTTTGTGCGCGGGAATCTTCAATACGATACGACCGTGGGCGCCAAACAATATCCAACCTCCCCGGCGAATTCGACGCGCTACGACAACTCGAAGGGAATTTCCGCCGGCTACGTATGGAGCATCTCAGACACGATGGTAAACAACTTGCGCTACGGGTTTATTCGGCAAGGCTATGCCGACCGTGGGACCACAAACCATGACTACCTCGCGTTCACCAACGTGGATACCTTTAGCGCGGGCGCGAACGGCGCTACCTACCCTACCGGCATAATCAACGTCCCGGTGCACAACGCGGTGGACGACCTTACCTTGGTTAAGGGAAGGCATACGATTCAGGTCGGCGCCAACTATCGCGCGATATACAACAATCGCACCACCGATTCGACGGCGTACAAGTACGCCGATGTGAACTACAACTTCCTCACGGTGGGATCGATTGCCGGAACGGGCAGCAGCTTAGACCCCGGGGCGTTCGGCTTTCCGGCCGTCGATGCCTCCTTCAAGACCGCCTACAATTCCGCGATCGCCGATGCCACCGGCCTCATCACGCACGCGGTGGAGTTTCTGAATTACGGAGTTTCCGGAAACAACCTCACGCCGCTGGCCGCCGGCAGCTTGACGAAGCGTCATTATTTATCAAACGAGTTCGAGTATTACATGCAAGATAGTTGGAAGGTACGGCGCAACCTGACTCTTACGTTTGGTTTAAGACACTCCCTGCTGCAGGTGCCGTACGAACGCAACGGCCAGGAAGTCAGCCCGACAACAAGCGTCGGGCAATGGTTCGACACCCGCGGGGCGCAGATGCTCCAAGGACAAACCTATGCTGCGCCAATCTCTTTTGGGCCGGCGGGGCGCGCCAATGGCAAGGCGGGGCTGTGGAATATGGACAAGCTGGATATCGCCCCGCGCTTTGCCTTTGCCTATTCGCCGAGTCATGACGGCGGAGTGCTGGGCAAGCTAATCGGAGCGAAAGCCAATGGCATGTCCATTCGTGGTGGCTTCGGCATGTACTACGATCACTTCGGAGAAGGCATCATGAATTCCTTTGATGCTCATGGCTCGTTTGGTCTGTCGACGCAGGCCGAGAACGGGGTCGATCAACATGTCGACACTGCACCTCGTTTTATTGACGCTCAGACTGTGCCGACGTCCATCATTCCGTTGCCTTCATCGAGCGGATCGTTTCCGGTAACCCCCGGAAGCGGCGTGGCAATTTCCTATGGACTGGATAACCGGCTGCATACACCTTATGCTTACGGTCTTGATCTGGCCATTTCCCGAGAGCTGCCGAAAGGCCTGATTGTAGAAGCGGCTTATACCGGGCGGCTTGCACACAGGCTCCTGCAGCAGCTTGATTTGGCGATGCCGCTGGACCTTGTGGACCCCAAAGGGGGCGGCGATTACTTCGCTGCCGCAACACAGATGACCAAGCTCGCTGACGCGGGCACTCCCGTCGCCAACGTTCCCGTTATTCCCTATTGGGAGCACATGTTTCCTGGAGCGGTTGGAGGCGGACTCTCCGCCACGCAAAATATTTATCAGGCGGAATTTTCCCACTCTCGAGTTGACCCTGTGACGCACCAGACCGTTTGGTCTCCGATTGTCCAAGGAAATGAAACGGCGGCGCTGTATGACTTGGATCTGGGGTATTCTCCTGCTGATTCTAGCGACCCCCTTTATCGGTATTTTGATTCCCAGTATTCTTCGTTCTACGCGTGGTCCTCGATCGGGTCCAGCAGCTATCACGCCATGCAACTGTCGCTGCACCATCCCATGAAGAACAATGTTCAATTCGACCTGAACTACGCGTTCGCAAAGTCCATGGATCTCGGATCCGATGCCGAGCGCGGGTATCTGGGCGCTGGGCAGCTCTTCAGCGCGCTGATCAATTCCTGGAATGTCCGTGGAAATCGTGGACCATCGGATTTCGATGTTCGCCACGTAATTACGGGCAACTTCGTGGTGGCCCTGCCCTTTGGACGAGGCGCGGCGTTCGGTTCAGGCGTCAACCGCGCGCTGGACACGCTGATCGGCGGCTGGACGCTCTCCGGCCTCGCGCATTGGACCAGTGGGCTGCCGTTCAGCACTATCGACGGCCTGGGCTGGGGCACCAACTGGGCCAGCCAGAGCTACAACGTGCTGACTGGACCGGTTGCCACGGGAGGGCACAACTCCAATGCCGGCAATCCCAACGTGTTCAAGAACCAGACGCTGGCTCTCGCTAACACACGCGCTCCCTATCCCGGAGAGGCCGGCCAGAGAAATATTCTTCGCGGCGATGGATATTTCAGCATCGACGCAGGTCTTTCCAAAGTATTTCGCATCACGGAACGACAGAATCTGAAATTCGCTTTCGAGTCCTTTAATGTCACCAATTCGTTGCGGTTCGACCCGAACAGCATCAGCAACAACCCTTTTGGGAGTGCCTCGAGTTTTGGGAACTACAGCGCTTTGCTGACGCGTCCGCGAGTGGTGCAAATTTCGCTGCGCTACGCGTTCTAGAATTCAATGAATGAGAGGCCATCAGGGTCATTCTGGATTGGCAGCCGCCCCTCTTTCATCGTAGCTTTAGGGAGGCAATAGCAGAGCCCTCGGATGAACCTTTGTAGAACAGCGCCAGGAATCCTTGCCATAGGGTGTCTTCTTGCTTTGACGCCGACTGCCGGCCACTCCGCAGCGGCAGAAAACGACAACAAGACTTTGTACGACTATTCGTTGGTTGCCTTCGACGGGAAGGAAGCGCCGCTCTCCACGTTTAAAGGCAAGGTATTGCTGGTCGTCAATCTCGCCAGCCAATCCATTTTCAAAGAGCAGATCCCCCAATTGGAGGAACTCCAAAAGAAATATAAGGACCAGGGATTGGTTGTTGTGGGTGTCCCATGCAACGATTTTGGCGCTCAAGAGCCGGGAACCGATGCGGAAATACAGAAGAGGTACACCAACGAGTTTCACTTGAGTTTTCCCGTATTTGCCAGGGCGTCCGTTCGGGGTAAGGATCAGGCCGCGTTGTATGGATTTCTCACCAAGGACAAGAAAGGGGGAACGGGAGGTGAAGTTCACTGGAGCTACACGAAGTTCGTCGTCGACCGCAGCGGCAGGGTAGTAGCGCGATTTGAACCGGACATGGCGCCGAATTCGCCGAAGCTCGGAGCAACGATCGAAGAGGTTCTTGCGGGAAGGTTTAAGCCACCGGCGCAAAAGACCGGCGACGAAGAGAAAAAGGCGCCCGGTGACCGGGGCAAGGAACCGGGCCGGTAGGCCGTGTGTCTACTGGTGACGGGCGGTGTTGGTGGAACGCCTATCCCCAATGGCACTCCGCAACGACGGGGTGACTATGGCTGTTTGGGGTTCAGCCGCCAGACTTGGGCATGGGCGAAGTCGGTGAGCCAGATGGATCCGTGTCCTAGCCGTATGCTGTCGCCGCCTGGCCCAACCCACTGCTGGGCCACGGCATTGGATGCCGGGTCGATTCTTGTCATCGGAACTTCAAAGACAGTCGCCCAGACGGATCCCTCCCCGAAGGCAATTTCTCCACCTGTTCCTGGGATGCCTGCAGCTATGGTTGCCACCAGTCGATTGGTTTTCATGTCGACGCGAGAAATCGTTCCATCTCCTTGGTTGAGAGTCCATACCGAGCCAGCTCCGACGGTCAGAAAACGAGGCTGAGGCCCGATTGGGATGGAAGCGACTACCTGATTCGAGCGCGCGTCCACGCGAGTCAGGAGATCGCGCTCGGTCGAGGTAATCCATACGGCGCCCTCGGCGAAGGCAGGCACGTAGGAACCCGAAGGTATAGCAATCTTCGCAACTGCTTTATTGGTTTGCGGATCAACGCGGACGAGAAGTCCTTCCTTGCTGGTGACTATCCAGACGGTGCCGTCTCCCGTGGTTATCCCGCCTTCGGAATCAGCAGGCCCCGCGGGAATTTGGGCGACAATTTTTCCGGTTTGCGGGTCGACGCGGACCAAAGCGTGTGCTCCGCAGCTGGGAACCCAGATAGCACCGAACCCGGCGGCCAGCCCCGAACATGGCTTGTCGATGGTAACGATAAGACTGGGACGATTCGTGGCCGCATCGAGCCGCACGACATGATTGACGTTGGAACTGGTTACCCACACCGCATCACTGGTAACGACCATCCAGTCCGGTTGACCCTCCACGGCGAAGGAAGTGTCTGGGTGTAGGTCCGCCATCGAACGCCGCACGCCTGGGGTGGTTATGCCGGGGCGCGGAGGGCGCGAGTTTTGAGTCTGTGCATTTGCTGAACAGCACAGAAGCGAACCTATGAGCAGGAAGAGGTAAAAGTGACCACAAAGGAGTTTATGGATCATATTCTTTGGATTGGCAAACATGCGGAGCATACTATCTCCCATCGATCGGCCAGCATCGCTGGAGCTCGCAGCCGGTCTCCGGCAAGAGAAGTTCCTGCGGAACAGAGAGTATATTAAATGACGAATAGAGTTGAGTGCGTTTTGTCGAAGCATTACATCGAAGAATCAGAAGCGCATTCATTTTGTCCATTGAATGAATCAAGAAAATTTGGTTGCTTCTCGAGGGGTGCCCCGATTAAATGTCGTCCGTGATCTCGTAGGGGAGGGCCCTCATTCGCCCACGGAATGGATTCCTGGCCTCCTTCCCACCGACACATTGCGCGATCAGCCTCTCGGGCGTCAGAATGCCGGGATCACCTTGGAAAGATCGAGCTTGCCGACAAAAACTGTCGCTAGTGCGAGTTGAGCTGCTCGATTGCGCTGCGCGGAGCGAAAAGTTTGCCCACCGATCAACGCTGTATGTGGAAGCTCACGATGAAGTCATCCTTCCTAATTGCCGGCACGGCTTTGCTGGCATGCGCCCTGCCAAACAAGTTTGAGGCGACGCTGCTTGGGGCCGATAACCCTCCAACGCTTAAAGAGTCGGTGCAATTCTTCAAAGACAAGGTGCGTCCGATCCTGACGCAGAGCTGCTATCCGTGCCATACCGACACGGAGATGGGACATCTGCGCGTCGATTCGCGCGAAGGGCTCTTGAAGGGCGGCGGCAGGGGACCTGCGATTGTGCCAGGCGATCCGGAGAAGAGCCTACTGATCGAAGCAGTTCGGCAAACCGGGGCCTTGAAAATGCCGCTGAACGGCAAGCTCGAGGAACAGCAGATTGCCGACTTGATTGCCTGGATTAAGATGGGAGCGCCATGGGAGCAACCGGAGAAGGCAGAATCCAAGGTTCCCGCTGCAACTGCTCCCGCAGAGGCTTCCTCCGCCGGAGAAGACTTCTTCGAGACCAAGGTCCGCCCCATCTTCGCCAATATTTGTTCCAACTGTCATGGCGATGCCGCCACTTCGGGGTTGCGCGTCGAGTCGCGCGAGTCGCTGCTAAAAGGCGGCAGCAGGGGACCTGCGATCGTCCCTAACGACCCGGACAAGAGCTTGATGATTCAGGCAGTCCGGCAGACCGGCGAACTAAAGATGCCGAAGGGCGGGAAGCTGACACCGGAAGAAGTTCAGAGTCTGACGGACTGGGTGAAAATGGGCGCGCCCTGGCCGCGGTCGAAGCCAACTATAACCGCGGCACGCGGTATGCAATTCAAGATCTCGCCGGAACAGCGTTCGTTCTGGTCGTTTCAGCCGCTCAAGATGCCGGCCACGCCTTCGGTGAAAAATGGGCACTGGGCAAGAACGGCGATTGACAAGTTCGTGCTCGCCAAGCTCGAGTCCCAGGGAATCGCCCCCTCGCCTACGGCGGACCGCCGCACGCTGATTCGTCGCGCGACCTTCGACCTTACCGGCTTGCCGCCAACACCGGAAGAGATCGAAGCTTTTGAGAAGGACCGGTCGCCACAAGGTTTCGAGAAGGTGGTGGACCGCTTGCTGGCTTCTCCGCGCTACGGAGAGCGCTGGGGCCGGCACTGGCTGGACATTGCCCGCTATGCGGAAGACGATGTGCGCGGCCTGGATCCCAAGGGCCGCGGCTATATGCCGTTCTACGGCGCCTATGCCTATCGCGATTGGGTCATTAAGTCGTTCAACGAAGATCTTCCGTACGATCAATTTGTGCGTATGCAACTGGCCGGAGATCTCCTGGATGTTCAGAAACCCGGAGAGGTCCTCCCAGCAACGGCTTTTCTGGGGGGCGGGCCGTGGCTGTGGGATCAAGCGGAGCCAGTGCAGGGGCGGGCGGATGAACGCAATGAACGCATCGATGCCGTTTCGCGCGGCTTACTCGGCCTGACCGTGGCGTGCGCCCGCTGCCATAACCATAAATACGATCCGATCTCGCAACACGACTACTATGCACTGGCGGGAGTTTTTGCCAGCTCGACATACAAGGAATACCCGCTGGTTTCTGAGACGCAGGTGGCTGCCTGGCGCCAGAAAGAGCAAGAGCTACTCGATCTGGACGAGCAGCTCGAGGAGTTTACGAAAGCGGAGACCGAGCAACTGTCCAGCATTCTTGCGGCGCAGACTTCCCAGTACATGGTTGCCGCCTGGCGAGTTTCCGGAAAACCGAAAGCCACCGTGGCAGAGGCCACCGAGCAAAGCCATCTCGATCCCGAGATGCTGGAACGCTGGGTGAAGTTCCTCGCGCAGCCACCCAAGTTCTATCCCTTTCTAAAGGATTGGCAGGCCATGATCGCGGCCGGCGGCAAGGAAGAAGACGAAGCCAAGGCCCTCGCCGACGCCTTCCAGAAACTGGTCCTGCAAGTGGAAATCGCGCAAAGAGGGATCAAGGAACAGAACGAGGTTATCAAAGCGAAAGCCGATGTGAAGAAGCGCTCGAGACGAGATGCGCTCCCCAATGAGTTCGAGACCGATGATCAGTTTTGCCCGGGATGTAGTCTTGAACTTAAAACGCTGCCCACAGAGCAAGCCAGCCTCTGGGTGGACCTTTTCATGCGCTCGATGAACTCGGACGACGAGAAGCCCGAACCTGGCCTGTTTGCGTTCCGGGAATGGGCTTTGAAGCGAAGGCTGGGTGCCGAGTGGAGAGAGCACATCACCAGCCTAGAACAACAGATCGAAGCTCTCAAGAAGTCCCTGGAGCCTCGCTATCCATTCGTCCATGGGGTCAGCGACAAACCCAAGCCCGTCAACATCGCCGTGAACTTGCGAGGGAATCCGCACACGCTCGGAGATGAAGTGCCACGCCGCTTTCTGGCGGTCCTGAGTCCGCCCGATGCGCAACCGTTTACACGAGGAAGTGGCCGGCTGGAATTGGCCAATGACATTGTCGGCAGTCCGCTCGCGGTTCGAGTCTTTGTCAACCGTATTTGGAAATGGCATTTCGGGAGTGGGATTGTCGGCACTCCGGACAACTTCGGGGTTGCTGGCGAAAGACCATCCAATCCCGAATTGCTAGAGTACGTGGCTTCCAGCTTTAGGCAGAACGGCATGTCGGTAAAGAAGCTGCAACGCGAGATCATGCTCTCGGCGGTCTACCAAACCAGCGCTCTGGAGTCTGCCGAAGCGCGCGAAAAAGACGGCAGCAACCGCTACTATTCGCACTTTAACCGCCAGCGGCTGGACGCGGAATCGATTCGCGACGCGGTCTTGTTCGTGGCGGGTGCTCTCGATCTGAAAGAGACCGGCGGACCTTCGAAGGCTCTTGCTCCGGACAACGCCCGTCGCACGGTCTACTGCAAAGTCAGCCGCTTCCGGCTAGATAGCTTTTTGCAAGTATTTGACTTCCCGAACCCCAGCTTTACCGCCGAGCAGCGCTTCTCCACGAACGTTCCTTTGCAGCGGCTGTACTTCATGAACAACGACTTCGTCTACGCGCAAGCCGGCAAGCTGGCGGAGCGCGTATACCCCCAGCCAAACGATGCTGCCAGGATTATGGAAGCCTATCGCTTGCTTTACGGAAGGGCCCCCACCACCAAGGAACTTGAAATGGGACTTCAGTTCCTGAAGACCACCCCGGAAAGGCCGGGGAACACCGTGAACCGAGAACCCGTGACCGCTTGGCGGGAATACGCACGAGTTCTGCTCAGCGCCAATGAATTCGAGTTTGTGGACTAGGGTGCGATTCCCTGAGGGCCAGCAGCCGGAGAGGTTGCGGGAGGACTTATGATTCATGTTCCGTCTCCGAGACCGATTACGCGCCGTGAAGCGCTCTGCAAGATGGGCGCCGGGTTTGGCATGTTGAGCTTTGCCAGCCTTGTGGGTGAGTCCTTGGCCCAAGCGGCCGAAGGCCCGGCTCCCTGGATGATCCAGGACCCCCATTTCAAGCCAAAGGCCAAACACGTCATTTTTCTTTTCATGAATGGCGGGCTTTCGCAGGTGGATAGCTTCGATCCGAAGCCCGTGCTGGACAAATTTGATGGGCAGCCCCTGCCGGGAGAAACGCCGCAGCATGAACGGAAGACCGGCGGGCTGATGAAGTCGCCTTTTACTTTCAAGAAGTACGGCAAGAGCGGCATCGAAGTAAGCGAACTTTTCCCGCATGTGGGAGAGTGCATCGACGACATCTGCGTGATCCGTTCCATGCATACCGAAATTCCCAATCACGAGCCGGCGCTGATCATGATGAACACCGGGGCAAACGTGAGTGGCCGGCCCTCCATGGGATCTTGGCTTACCTACGGCTTGGGAACAGAGAACAAGAATCTACCCAGCTTCGTAGTTCTGTGTCCCGATGTGCCTACAACCGTGGGACCTCCGCTCTGGAATTCGGCCTTTTTGCCCCCGATGTACCAGGGAACCTACGTCACCGACGATGCGAAATCGAAAGAGTTCGATCCTCAGAAGCTGATTCCGGACATTCACAATGAAATCTTCGATCTGACTCGCCAGAAAAAAGAACTGGATCTCATCGCACAGCTTGACCGCTTAAACATGGGACCGGGCGCAGTGCATGACCAACAGTTGGACGCCACGATTGCCGCACTGGAGACCGCTTACCGCATGCAGACAGAAGCGCCTGACGTTTTTGATGTCAGGAAGGAAAGCGAAGCCGTGCAGAAGCTATACGGTGAGGGGAGCACGGCGCGCGGCTGCCTCACGGCAGCGCGCTTGATCGAGCGCGGCGTTCGCATGGTGCAGCTGTACTACGCCAAGGGCGATCCCTGGGACCATCATTTTGATATCCAGCTGCATCGCAAGAACGCCCACGATTCGGATCAGCCGTTTGCGGCCCTCATCAAGGACCTGAAAGCCAGAGGGCTCTTCGACGAGACGCTGATCGTTTGTGGCTCCGAATTCGGCCGCACGCCCGTGGTCGAAATGGGAAGCGGTTTCATGGGTGGCCAGACGCACAACGGCCGCGACCATAATCCGCATGGGTTCACCATGTGGCTGGCCGGCGGAGGCGCCAAGGGCGGAATGACCTATGGCGCCACCGACGACTTCGGGTGGAAGGTCGTGGACAAGCCGGTTCATGTCCACGACCTCCATGCCACCATCCTTTATCTATTGGGAATCGATCATACGAAACTCACCTATCGGTATAGCGGCCGGGATTTCCGGCTGACGGATGTTGCCGGCAACGTGATTCACGACATTATCGCCTGAGCGCCGGGTAAGCCTGATTCGCTAGTCCTGAGGCTGGTCCCACATGTGATCGCGCTGTTGCTTTTGGGTTTTCTCGAACACCGCCTGCGTCGCATTCGACGGATCATAGGCAGGACCAGCCGGCCAGATCGTGAAGTCTCGCAGCGCTACTCGGGCGGGCTTGCCGTGCAGCGCCAACAATCCTTCCTCCAGCTCCAGTAACGCGCCCCTCGACAACGACAGCTCGTGCTCATTCGACTGGTACATTGTGCCGACCGGATAATCGAGATAGGGAGTTCTCGTTTCCTCAATGTGGTTGCCGAGAATGTGGGCCACCGCTTTGCCCTCCGTGAACTGGATCATTCGCTCGGTGCTCTTCTGGAAGACAGCAAAATCGCGAACATATAACCTGCCCGGGTACAGATTGTCGCCACTGAACAGAATCGCCGTTTGGCGGTCGTACAGCGCTACCGCGACTGAATCATGGCCGGGAATCGGGATGACGTCGATCTGCCGATTGCCCAGGTCGATTTGGGAGATTCCGTCCGGCCAGTTAGCGATTTTGTAGAACCGCTTGGTGGCTTCTAGTTCTGCCGGAACCAAGTTTACGGGAATCGCGGGATCGTGCATCGCCTGGACGTTTGCGTCTCCCGCGACGTGATCGGAATGGGAGTGTGTGTGTACGACGACCAGCGGGATGGTTTCCCGCCCGGTTCGCTGCAGCCAGTTTTTTACCGTCCGTTGAAGCGTGGGGACGAGGTTGCCCTTTCTTGAGCCGGTATCCAGCAGCAGTGCGCGTTCTTCACCGAATAGCAGATAGACGAACGGTTTTTCGAAGTCCGTGCATCCCGACTGGCGGAGGATATAAAGATCCCGGTTGTACTCATGGACTTGCCATTCCTGATTCTCCATGCATTTGGGGCCGCCCGTCATCCATTGTCTGGGTAACACGCCGGGACGAATATTTCCTCCATCGGGCTGTGGCAATTGCGGCCAAGCAAATTGCATCGAACAGACGACAACAAGCGCTGCGAAAAGGAAAAATCTGGTGGCCCTCATGATGACTCCGGTTTGGCGATGGCTTGATAGCGCTCTTAAGGGTACGTCAAGACCACTTCCGCGGTCGAGAATCCAGTGCGCCTCGGCCACCACAATTTCCAAGGCTCCTTTGTCTCAAAGGTTCAAGCAGCCTCGTCAACGATTACAAAGAAATGGTGGAAGGCAAAAGGACGAAGTTTCGAGACGCGGGGGCAAGCTCAGGGAGGACGTTCATAACGGTTGCACTGCGTCGTAGTGCCTTCCAAGACAGCGGCCATCGGTTGCCCAAAAGGTTGGCAACTGGTTGGCAATTTGGTTTTCTGAGGGAGATCTCCGGAAAGGGGAAAAGTGAGAATAGCCGCGTATCTATTGGTCGGACCCTGATTTGGATGGTGGGCCTGGGTGGACTTGAACCACCGACCTCGCCCTTATCAGGGGTATTTATGGTGCTATGTACATAGTACTATGTTGTGGTTGGACTGAACTTGATTCAATTGGACCGAAACATTTGGCTCACCCGATCTGCTGATTCTCGGTGCCCCAGGCTTGGCGGATTTCGTGCAAGCATCGGGGTACTCGGACCAATTCTCTAGACAGCACACTTGCAGCTTTTTATTCAGCCTTGTTGCATCCCCTAGCAGGAGAAGGGGTCTGGGGAAGACGAACATCACTCGCCTCTGCCGGCCCGTTCCTTTGCTTTTCTTACCTTGGTTTCTCTCGCGACCCATGCTGGCGGATCACTCGCGGGGAATGACTCCACCGAAGCCTCATCCACAATGCCGAGATCCTGATTTGCGCTCAGCAATCCCGGCAGGAGTGCTTGATCCTGCACGCTAGTTGTCTCGACTTTTCTTGCAGTATCACTCATGTTGATGCCCGGTGCTCAGTCAAAACGCTATGCTCGGCAAGGCCAAACATGGCCTCTATGAATCAAATTCCGAGGGGCGGAGGTCGGGGAGAGCCGTCCGCGCCTCATCCCTAGCCTCCGCCGCCCCACTCACTCAGCTGTGAGCACAGCGGCGCACCGGGTGAAAGCTCCGGCGAGTAGCGCAAGGCCGCCCAGGAATTCGACTACGATTGCGATCGCTGCAAGGGGCGTCGGAATATGCAGCGAATTTGTGAAGTATTGCATCGTTCCGTGCCATCCGTAGCCGCCGAACCAGCCGAGCATTTTCTGAGCACCGTGACCGAAGAAGATTACGCCGAGCGGCAACCGCAGCGCCAAGGGAGCCCATTGCTGTCTCGCAGAGAGCCATTGACTCAGAGCCCCGACAATGTGCGCGGTGCCCGCCGCGGCAAGTGTAGCTTCAACGTTGATCGGTTTGGTCGCCATAAGACACCTCCTTTTTGATCTAGTGGCGCTTTGCCGGCACTTCCGGCAGAAGAGTGTGCGGGCGCTCCGGACCTGCTCTCAGCCTCATCTCATGCGTAGGTTTGGACAGCCGGAATCTCCCGTAACCCACTACGCGGCGCGCGGCAACCTCTGTTGTTCTGTCTTTTCCGCTGCCGGAGACAGAATCAAACTCTTCTGAACGTGACGGAGATATGCGCTGATGCTCGCGTAGTGAATGCCCAAGAATTTCTTCGTTCCAACAGCCGTAATTTGCACGGCGTTCAGCTTCGTAGCGTCCACCTTCACCAACAACTTCTTCAACGCCCTTGCGAGCGCATGTTTCAGGTTGAAGCCGAGTGCGCCAGCTTGGGTCTCTGGCGGAATGTAAAAGAATTGCCAGCCGGCCTTGTAGAGCTCTCTGTCGAACTCCGCAGGGCTAGGTCGTGAGACAAGATTCCATTCCCCAAGCGCGAGTTGGCCTTCGATCTTCACCGTCTCTGGCAACGATGTTCCGCGTCGCACCAGGAGGGTTCCGTCACGGAGACTCTTGATGATGTCGGTCATCGCCATAACTTAAGTTCACCTCCTCTTTGCCTTCTAGTTGGAGCTCCGGCACCATTGCAGCGCGGGCTTGCCGTGTCACCGGCTAGGATTCTCAGTGAACAATATTCTTGGATGGCGGCCGTGGATTCACGGCTACACGTACCCTTGCGGGACGCAACACACGCCCGTGAAAGAGGTATCCCGGATCAAATACGTGCAGGATGGTTCCGTCTTCGTATTCGGCTGTCTCAATGCGATCCATGGCTTCTTGCAGATGAGGATCAAAGTGCTTTCCGATTGGTTCGACGCGCTCCGCTCCAAGCTTTGCAATGTTGTCCAGCAGTTGCTTGTAGATCAGCTCGAAACCCTTACGGAAGGTGTCATACTCCTCGCCGCCGCGGGCCGCTAAAGCGTGCTCGAAACCATCGATCACCGGAATCAATGCCTCAATCACGCGTGCGGTCGCGCGCATGGAATCTTCGCTCCGCTCCCTCTCGATGCGCTTCCGGTAGTTGTCAAAATCTGCCTGTCGTCGCTGCAAGGTTTGCCTCAGGTCGTCTAAGTCCGCGGCCAGCTTGGCCACTTCCAAATCGGCAGTTACCGAATCCGCGGCGATGAGTTCTGGTTCAGCGGACTGCTCAGCGACGACGCTTTCTTTTTCTCGATCCAGGTTGATGCTCATATCCTTGTCCCACATTTGGTGTCTTCGCCTGCATAGATGCACGGCAAAAAAAATGGTTGCCAAAATGTCCGAGGTTGTCACTCTAAACGGGCTGGCTTAAGACGCAGGATCTACGTAACCTATTGATATTAGGTGTGTTATGTGGTGCTGGTAAAAGGCTAATAGAATCTGATGCCATGCAACTCAGGTTCTGTGTCCCGCATCTATTCCTTCGGCATTACATGCTCCCTCCTCCGAGGGGCAGACATTTGGATTAGGAGGTATGTCATGACCAACCTTGTTCTCCGTGACAATCTGTTTCAAGACCTGTTCGATTTCCGTCGGGATTTCGATCAGATCCTGAATGGGGTAATGGAGTGGCCGTTCCGCCAGGAGAGAATCAACGGCACGTCCGCCGCGTTCGCTCCCGCCGTCGAGTCCTATATCGACAAGGACGGGAAGAAATACCACTGCCGTGTTTCACTTCCTGGGATCGACCCCAAGGAAGTTCAGATCCACGCGCAGGGAAACATGTTGACGATTCGCGGTGAGCGCAAGGTGGAGCGCCGTTCGAAAGACGTGGACGTTCTCCACGAAGAAATCTCCTACGGGGCATTCGAACGGACGTTCACGATGCCCGACGGCGTAGATGCGGACAAACTCAGTGCTGAATACAAGGATGGCGTCCTGGAAATCACAGCTCCGGTCGCCGCTTCGGCGCTGCCGCGTCGTATTGAAGTCAAGACTGCGCCGATCTCTAAGCAGATCGCTGCGTAAACGTGCGGTCCCAGGGTTCGCCCGGAGCTGCTTTGACTTTCGGCTCCGGGCGGCTCCGCCCTGTAACTTGCGCCCTCAATCATGAGCGTAAGGCTCATCGACACGGCTTTCGATCCTAATAATTAGGAATTTCATGATGACGCTGTCTCGCATTGGTCTTGGCTGATGCGGCCATGTCCACGCTTTTCGATTGGATGCGGGGTTGGTATCGTTTCGCGTGAAAATGATGTCTCCCAATCTTCGCTCGTACCCACTAGAGAGTCAGAGCACGTCTACGGGGCGATTTTGTCGCCGAGCCGTACACACAGAAGAAGCCGATTCGAGTTTGACCGGAGAAGATCGTGGGCCTATCGATTTCTATAGATATATGGGCCAAAGTGAGACGCGGAGTCGGAAACGCCGGCGTCGATGCAGTCCAACAGGTAGATGTATTGTAGCCGCTTCCGAGAGTAAGAAGAACGGGCATACGGGAATCTATCAGAGGTTGCACAATATGAGCAGTACCTCACCCGAGAAAGCGAGAGAACCCCACTCTCAGGTTCTGTTTGAGAACTTGCTCGAATCCTCGCCAGACGCCATCGTTGTAACCAATCAAGAAGGTCAGATAACCGGCGTCAATGCGCAACTTGAGAAACTATTTGGATACCAACGTACCGAGTTACTGGGTGTACCGGTTGAGGCCTTGATTCCTGAGCGGTTTCGAAGTGCTCATCCCTCTCACCGCAAGAGCTTCCACGCGGAACCCCGCATGC
>Ga0137409_10001905_pt1 | contig 22490 bp, 22 predicted proteins | sample CZODoug1_16funga_FD_122059 | JGI IMG/M metagenome (GOLD analysis project Ga0137409, IMG submission 122059) | Vadose zone soil fungal communities from Angelo Coast Range Reserve, California, USA - CZODoug1_16fungal (Hybrid Assembly) | ecosystem: Environmental > Terrestrial > Soil > Vadose zone...
TACGCGCCCTACAAGGGCGAGATCGAAGGCCGCCGCCAGGGCGTGCTCATCTCCAACGAACAGGGCGAGGCCGTCGCCTACGCGATGTTCAAGCTGGAAGACCGCGGTCCGATGATGATCGAGCCGGGCTGGAAGGTTTACCGCGGCATGATCGTCGGCGAGCACACGCGCGACAACGATCTCGAGATCAATGTGCTCAAGGGCAAGCAGCTCACCAACATCCGCACCACGTCGAAGGACGAAGCGGTGCGGCTGACCCCGCCGATCCGCATGACGCTGGAAAAGGCCCTGGCCTATATCCAGGACGACGAACTGGTCGAGGTCACGCCGAAGTCGATCCGCCTGCGCAAGAAACTGCTCGACCCGAACGAGCGCAAGCGGGCGGTGCGTGCCAAGGAAACCGAGAGCGTCTGATCGGCCCCGCCAGGCCTCGGTCGGCAAGGGATCGAAGAAACGGATCGAAGAAACGGAAATCCGTGCCTGTTTTTTCCGCTATAACGGCGCCGACGCACTGAATCGTGGTGTCGCGGCGCACTTTTCGCCCTGGTTGTCAAGCATTGACGGGTGTGGTGCAGCGGCGTCACGCTGTTTAAATCGTTAACTGTCCGTTAACAGAGGGCTTGAATTCGGCCCGCAGGCTTTGTTGAATTCGCCACATGAGCACCGTCCTCATCGAGATTCGCCGCGCCAAACCCGCCGATGCCGAGGCGGTCGCGGCGACGCACGATGCGGCCTGGCGCACATCCTATCGCGGCATCATCCCGGGACCGGAGCTGGAAAAGCTCATCAGCCGGCGCGGGCCGGGCTGGTGGGAGAATGCCATCGCAAAGGGCAGTCGCGTCGCCCTGCTCGGCTTCGGCGACCGCATTGCGGGTTATGCCAACTACGGACGCAACCGCGCGCGCAGCCTGTATTACGACGGCGAGATTTATGAGCTTTATCTCCGACCCGAATTTCAGGGTCTCGGCTTTGGCCGCAAGCTGTTTCAGGCGGCGCGGCGCGATCTTGGCCAGAGCGGAATGAGCAGCCTCGTGGTCTGGGCGCTGTCCGACAACGAAAACGCCGTCGGTTTCTATCGCAACTTGGGTGGCCGCGCGGTCGCGCGTTCCTCCGAGCGGTTTGGCGGCAAGGTCTTGGACAAGGTCGCCTACGCCTGGCAGGGCTGACACTCCTCCACTGCATCAGCGTAACATCACCCGCCGCGGCGATTGATCGCGGTGGCGTTGCTGTGGTTCCCAACCAGCGTTCGACGAACAGTCGCCTTCATTCGTTTGACTTTGGCAACTCGAACGTCGGCGGAGGGAGTCCCGCGAGCGCGCAAGCGGCGCGCACCGTGTTGGCCAGCAGACACGCAATCGTCATCGGCCCGACGCCGCCTGGCACTGGCGTGAGTGCGCCCGCCACGGCGCGCGCCTCCTCAAACGCAACGTCGCCGACGATGCGCGACTTGCCGCCTTCACCCGGCAACCGGTTGATGCCGACGTCGATCACGGTCGCCCCCTCTTTGATCCAATGGCCGCGCACCATCTCGGGCCGTCCGACCGCCGCGAACAGAAGATCGGCGCGGCGGCAGACATCCGGCAGATCTTGCGTCTTGGAATGCGCGACCGTCACGGTCGCATTCTCGGCCAGCAGCAGCTGGACCAGCGGCTTGCCGACGATGTTGGAGCGGCCGATCACCACCGCCTCGAGGCCCTCAAGCGTTGGCCGCCCGGTCTTGGCGAGAATCACGCAGCCGAGCGGCGTGCATGGCACCAGAGCGGGCAGACCAGTGGTCAGCATGCCGGCATTGGTTGGACTGAAGCCGTCAACGTCCTTGCGTGGGTCGATCGCGGCCACGATCTTCTGCGCGTCGATGTGGGCGGGCAGCGGCAACTGCACCAGGATGCCATGCACCACGGGGTCGCTATTGAGCCGGCCGACCAGCGCGAGCAGATCGGCCTCGCTCACGGTCGCGGGCAGGCGGTGGTCGAATGAGCGCATGCCGCTGCCCACCGCCATTTTTGTCTTGCTGCCGACATAGACCTCGCTCGCCGGATTGTGACCCACCAGCACGACGGCGAGGCCCGGCACCAGGCTGCGATCGCGCGCCAGACGATGCGACGCATCCGCCACACGGCCGCGCAGCTCGGCCGCGATCGCCTTACCATCAATGATTTTCGCGGTCATGCTCGTCCCACCATGTTGGAAATGCTAGTGCCGCCGATTTGAAGTTCCTGCACCACCTGCAGCAAACTCGGTCAGGAACTTCAAATCGAAAAGCGGTACTAGAATCATAGAGTTGCTAGTGCCCCTATGTTTCCGAAGTTCGTGTGAGAGTGTGCTGAGATGTATCACGAACTTCGGAAACGGGGCACTAGCCGATCGGGACAATCTTCTCCAGCGTCGCCACGATTGCCGCACCCTCTCCTGCAATGGTCAGGCGCTTGATCCGAGCAGTCGCCCCGGCCGCCAGCGCGACGTTGCGTGGCGCAACGCCGAGCGCACGCGCGATCAGCCGGATCAGCTCGGCGTTCGCCTCCCCCTCGCTTGCCGGTGCGCGTACCCTTGCCTTAAGCACGCAGCGCCCGTCCGAGAGCACCTCAATGCCATCAATGGCGTCGCGGCCGCCGCGGGGAGTGAGCCGGACAGTCAGCACGACGCCGCCTCCCTGAACTGCCCAGGGCCGCGCGGCCAATCGGTTCAAGGCACGTTCGGAATGATGTAGAGCCAGATCACGTAGCTGAGAAAAAGGATGATAAAAAACAGGATGATCGGGGAGATGTCGATGCCGCCGAGGTTGGGCATGCGCCGACGGATCGGCCGCAAGGCCGGCTCGCTGATGCGATAAAGGAAATCTGCGACCATTCCCACGAACTGGTTACGCGTGTTGACCACGTTGAAGGCGATCAGCCAGGACATCACCACGGCCGCGAACACCAGGTAGAAGTAGAACCACAGGGCCTTATCGATGACGATGAACAGGGCGCGCATCTGGGCAAATCGCTCGTTGGGAAGCAGTTGGCCACATGTAGCGGGCTTGCCGGGCGCGAACAAGCCGGGTGCGGAAGGTGCCTGTGAGCGCAATTGCGACCTGTCGCAGCACCCCTACCGACTTGCCTTATTGACTTGGCAGGGGGGCAGCCCTAAATGGCCGCTACTCGCCAACGGGCGCAGCCCGTTGCCGCCCTGGGGCCGTAGCTCAGCTGGGAGAGCGCCTCGTTCGCAATGAGGAGGTCAGGGGTTCGATCCCCCTCGGCTCCACCACCCCCCTTTCGCGGCGTTCGGACAACCAAGGTTCCCACTCCCCGGCAGGGATCACGCGTGCGCAAGATCATCTGTCAGCACCGTTGTGCCTCCTTTTTAGGCGGCGGCCTGGGCGGCACTCCGACCGATGGCGCTCACGGCTTTCCGGACCACAGATGACCCGCGCCAAGTTACCTGTTGGCCATCACCCGTTGGGTGCGAACGGATCAAAGATAGCTCCACCACCATTCGCGACGTCGCTGCTTGAGATCGGCGAACCAGCGACACATGGGATAGAGGGAAACGACCACAAGCAGCCAGACGACGTAGAGGCCGCCCAGTGGCAGGCCATAGCCAGCGGGCTTGCGCAGAGGGGCGCCGGCGAACAGCCAGGCGCTGTCGCCCACAGTCACCGTGGCGTAAAGCACGGCGAGCGCATGAATGAGATAGAGGTGCGCGACATAGTAGAGCAGCGGCACGCGCCCGATGGTGATGATCGAGCCTGCCACGCGGCCACGCGCACCCTCGAAGACCGCCAGCAGCATCAGCATCGGTCCCAAGGTCATCATGAGATAGAGCAGCGAAGCTGGATATTTCTCGCAATCGATGAACGACAACACGGTCGACAGGACACTGTCGTGGCTGGTCCACGCGGCGGGATCGCCATAGAGATTCGTGGCCCGCAGCAGAACGAACCCGACGCTGATGCCAGCACCGAGTCCGAATAGCCATCGACGCCGATGGCTCGGCTCGAGCTGCATGATCGGGCCGAGCGCATAGCCCAACGCCATCACGCCCGCCCAGGGCAACAGCGAATAGAGCGGGTACACGCCCACGCCCCCTGCGCGCAGCAAAGTCGGCTGGTGCAGAAAAGCCCAGACAAAGCCCGCTGGCCCCAAGTCCTCCGCGCGAACCCCATCAAGCAGATTGTGACCCGCCACCATGGCAAGCCCGATGGCGGCAATGGCCCAACGCGGCAAATGCACCAGCAAAGCCAGCACCACCATGGCGGCTCCGAGCACCCAGATCACCTGAAACACGAAAATGCTGAGATCGTAGTTGAAGCGCCACGCGACACGAACGAGCGTGAGCTCAAGCACGATCAGAAACAGGCCACGCGTCAGCAGAAAGCGGCTGGTGTCCCGGGTGCTGTGGCCACGCGCCTGATAGAGATAGGCGGAGACGCCCGCGAGCAGAATGAATGTTGGCGCGCAGAAGTGCGTCACCCACCGGGTCAGGAACAGTCCTGCGTCGCCTACGTCGCGAACATTCCCGCCACTGACGCCAAAGAAGTCGCGAACGTGATCGAGCGCCATCACCACCATGACAAGCCCACGCAGCAGATCGATCGAGTTGATGCGGGAGCGCGCCGCGGCTTGGTCCTGTATCAGCGCCCCGGATCGAGCTGAAAATCCATTATCGAGACTGCGCGCGAGGCTCATGTCACTAGTCCTTCTTGGTGTTGCTACGTGATTCTTGGTTTCGCTACGTGATTGCAAAAAGGACCGCGTCACCCGTTTGGTGGATTGCGCCAGCGCTGTGGGACGTGGGCTCGACCTGTCAGGTGGTGAGCGTGTTGAGGAGCCCTTGCAGCACCATCTCGGTGGCGATGCACAGCAGCACGAAGCCCGGTAGCTTCGCGGCGGCGCACGATCCGCTCGCATCAGCCATGTCGCATCAGCCATGTCGCATCAGCCATGTCGCATCAGCCATCTCGCATCAGCCATGGCGCGCAACGCCGGTGCCGCGTCGCCGCGATACGTGGCTGCTGATCGCACCTCAAAGGGAACAGCGCCGCCCGTATTGTCATTGATTGGATACGGCAACGGTTTACGCTGATGGCGCGGCGATAGGACGGGCGTTGCTGCTCCGCGCTGACTGCTGGTGGCCATCGCGCGCTATCGCCCAGGTCTGGTGCCAGTCTCGACGATGCGACGCGCGACGGCACAGTGAGATCGCTCCGAGCAGTGGTGGCTCTCGGCTGGAGTCAATCGCAAAGCATGCCTGATGGCGGTGGAAGCCAGGCTACCCATGGCCGGCCAATCCCTTACAATGGCGGCCTTGATCGGGCTCGAATCGCTGCTGGGCTCCGGTTCCCGCCTGCCGAGTCCTTTTCCCCATGACCCTCCCCGAGCCCGCGCCGGCCTCCCTGCATCAGCACCGGCCGTTCGTCCTCTATTGGAATGCGCGCATCTTCGCCTCGCTCGCCTTTCAGATGATCGGCGTGTCAGTCGCCTGGCAGATGTATTCGATCACGGGCAGCGCTTTCGACCTTGGACTAGTCGGCCTAACCCAGTTCCTGCCCGCCACCGTTTTGATGCTGGTCGCCGGCCAGCTCGCCGACCGCTATGACCGCCGGCTGATCCTGCAGCTCTGCCAGGGCGTCGAAGGCGCGGCGGCAGCCGCCCTTGCCTATGGCTCCTTCTCAGGAGCGATCAGCAAGGAGTTCATCCTCACCGCTGTGTTCTTCCTCGGCGCCGGGCGCGCGTTCGAGTCGACCACCAACCAGGCACTGCTGCCCGCTGTGGTGCCGACTGAGATGCTGCCGCGCGCGGTCGCAGCCTCATCGGTCACGACCCAAGTCGCAACCATCTCGGGCCCGGCGATCGGCGGCATTCTTTACGCGGTGAGCCCGACCTTCGTGTATGGAATCTGCACCGCGCTGTTCATGTGCGCAACGCTGCAGCTCGCCTTGCTGCCGCTGGCGCGTGTTACGTCGACGCGGCCGCCGCTGACATTCGCAACGGTCTTCGCCGGGCTCGGCTACATCCGGCACAACCGCATGCTGCTCGGCGTGATCATGCTCGACCTCTTTGCGGTGCTGCTCGGGGGCGCCACCGCGCTGCTGCCGGTCTACGCCAAGGACGTGTTCGAGGTCGGTTCGTGGGGACTCGGGCTGCTGCGCTCGGCGCCCGCGGCCGGCGCGCTGATCAGCCTGGCGGTGCTCACCCGCACGCCGCTCGAGGAGCGTATCGGCCGCATCGAGTTCACCGCAGTCGCGGTGTTCGGCATCGCCACCATCGTGTTCGGGCTGTCGGGCTCGTTCTGGATCTCGATGCTGGCGCTGGCCGTCCTGGGCTCGGCCGACTCGGTGAGCGTCGTGATCCGGATGACGCTGGTGCAGATCGAGACGCCCGACGACCTGCGCGGGCGGGTGAGCGCGGTCAATTCGCTGTTCGTGAGCATGTCGAACCAGATCGGCGACTTCCGCGCCGGCACGGTGGCGTATTGGCTTGGAGCGACACCCGCGGTGCTCCTCGGCGGCTTCGGCACGCTGGTCGTGGTGGCGGCCTGCATCCGCGCCTTTCCGGAGCTCTATCGGCTCGAGCGCTTTCGCCACGGCAAGCAGCCGTAGTTTCCTCGCAGATTGCCGATGCCAAACGCCGCGGCTACTCTGGCGCTAGAACAACGCCTGCATCGAGAGCAGAATGGAATGACCACGCGCGAGCAGAACGATTTTCTCACCCAGACCGGGCCCGGCACTCCGATGGGCAACCTGTTTCGCCGCTACTGGATCCCGGCGCTGACGTCGAAGGAGCTGCCGGAGCCGGATTGTCCGCCGGTGCGCGTCAAACTCCTCTCCGAGCGCCTGCTGGCGTTCCGAGATACGCAAGGCCGCGTCGGGCTGATGGACGAGTTCTGCGCGCACCGCGGCGTCTCGCTCTGGTTCGGGCGCAACGAGGACAACGGGTTGCGCTGTCCCTATCACGGCTGGAAATACGACGTGACCGGGCAATGCATCGACGTGCCGTCTGAGCCGGAAGAGAGCGGCTATTGCAAGAGGATCAAACTCAAGTCTTACCCGTGCGTCGAGCTGGGCGATGTGATCTGGACCTATATGGGGCCACCCGAGCTCAAGCCGCCGCTGCCCGGCTTCGAATGGGCGCTGGTGCCGCAGGCGCATCGCTTCGTGTCGAAGCGCACGCAGGAATGCAACTATCTGCAGGCAATGGAAGGCGGCATCGATTCTGCGCATGTGTCGTTCCTGCACCGGCACGACCTGCGCAGCGATTCATTGCATGTGAGCCGCGGCGCCGAGCTCACGCGCGAGACCGACGTCCGCTTCGAGGTGATCGAGACCGACGGCGGCATGGTCATCGGAGTGCGTCGGCAGGCCGAGCCCGGCCAGCTCTACTGGCGGATCACGCAATGGATCATGCCGTTCCACAGCATGATCCCGCCCTATGGAGACAACGCGCTCAACGGGCATGCCTGGGTGCCGACGGATGATGAGAACTGCATGTCGTGGTGCTTCACGCATCATCCGACGCGGCCGCTGACCGAGCATGAGCTCACCACCATGCGCAACGGTGGCGGCATCCACGTCAACCTGATCCCCGGCACGTTGCGACCGGTCGTGAACAAGGACAACGACTACATGATGGATCGCGCGGCGCAAAAGGCGAACAAGACCTATTGCGGCGTCAAAGGCATCGCGATGCAGGACGCGGCCGTGCAGGAGAGCATGGGGCCGATCCAGGATCGCAGCAAGGAGAACCTCACCTCGACCGACAACGGCGTGATCATGGCGCGCGTGCGCCTGCGCAAGGCAGCGCTCGCGGCGCAACAGGGCAAGGCGCCGGACGGGCTTGACCCGAAGACCCACGCGGTGCGCTCGGCGTCGATTGTGCTGCCGGAGAGCGTGAGCTTTCATGAAGGCGCGGCTGACGCACTCAAGGTGCGGGAGGGCACCGCGCCGATTTCGGTCTGAAGGTCGAAGCTACTCTCGCGACAATAGACACACTCTCCGCGTCATGCCCGCGCCTGTCGCGGGCATCCACGTCTTGCTTTGTCAGTGGTACCAAAGACGTGGATGGACGGGAAATAAGCGCGTTCACGCGCGTCTTCGACGCGCTATGCCCGGCCATGACGCGGAGAGTGTGTCGATCATTGCGACTGGCATAAGACGCAATGTGGGCCAGCAGGCGCAATGTGGGCCCGCAGACAGTCGTGAACGATGCGGGAGGACAGCCGTTCCTCCCGCACGCCCGCTCTAGTTACGGTGACTGCGCCTAAGCAACGTTGCCTTCAGTTGGTGGCAAAGCAGTAGAACCTGCCGGTGCCACCGGTGGCGTTGAGCGCCGCCTTGCTGCACCCCTGGCTCATATGGACCGAATTCCACGAAATGTTCCCGCCCCCGGTGCGGTCCGAGTGGCCGAGCATGGCGCGCGCACGTTCTGCTGGGAAGTTCGGATTCGCCTGCGGCAGGCTCACGCCGTCCGAGGTCCAGTTGTTGCAGGTGTGATCGAGACCGTCGACGTAGGCCCGGCCCTGGGGGTCCGAACCGGTCAGAATGTCGTGCTCATTCTGGGTGCCCTGCGGCACGCCGACGCCCGGAATGACCTCCCCTTTGGCGTCGAGCACATTCGCCTTCTGCACGTTGTTGCGGTCGCGCTGCTGGTCACCATGCAGATCGGCGACGTTGCTGGCGACCAACGTGCCCTTGACGTTGAACCAGGGCCCGGGACCGATGCGATCCCGCGCATTCACGCTCGGCGTATTGCCGCGCTGCTGCTGGCTGAGATAGGCGCGCCAGGTGCGAGCGGCGTGCGGGGCGCCCAAGGCTTGAGCCTGGGTCTGGCACATCTGGTCGGCGCCGGTGAGCCCACCAAGGTTGCCGGTCTGGTTGGGGTTGTCGGCAACGAAGAAGCTGATCACCGCCGGCGGCGCGGGCGGAGCTTGCTGGGCCTGCGCCAACAGAGCTGCCGATCCCAGAAGCGTGATCGAGATGGCGGAAAGAACGATCGTTTTACGCATAGTGTTACCTCCCTTGGTCACTGTTTTAACGCTGTGACATTTGAACTTTATCATTCATCACCTGTCACCCGCAATGAATTGCAATGAATGAGCCAGCAGGCCGGACTTTCGTTCAGGTTGATGTTTTAGGCAGGCGAGCGCTCGACCGGATCACGGATGCGGCCGCCAGGGAGGTGCTCGATGAGGCCCCTCGGCGCCCGCAACCTCATGCGCCTTGCCGCCGCGTGGACATTTTGCCGCGCCCCGCGATCGCAGACTGCAGAAAGTTCACGAAGTCGATGGTCTTGGCCGGCAGGTGCTTGGCCTTTGAGTAATAGGCGCACACGCGCTCCGGCGACAAGGTCGCCTGCTCGAACATGGCTTCCAGCGACTGGCTCGCGAGCTCGGCCCGCACCGCATAGCGCGGCACCCGCACGACGCCGTGGCCCTGCAGCGCCATCTGGATCAGGACGTCCGCGCTGTTGGACGAGAGCGTGCCTTTCACCGGAACCAGGAGAGGCTTCGAGGCCGATTGAAACGGCCAATCCTTGGGTGCGCTGGCGAGATTGACCAGGCAATTGTGCTCGCGAAGATTTTCCGGCTTTTTCGGTCGACCGGCGCGATCGAGATAGGCGGGCGATGCGCAGACAAGATGCTCAACCACCCCAAGATCACAGTCGACAAGGCCAGGCACGGACGGCTTCGTGCCGGCGATGATGACGTCGAAGCCGTCGTCGACCGCGGTGACGTTGTCAGGCGCCGAGACAAGCTGGATGCGCAGGCTCGGGAAGCGCCCGACGAATTCCAGGACGAGCGGCGCGAGGACGCAGCGCGCGTAGTCGCCAGGCGCCTGCACGCGCAGCGTGCCATAGGGCCCGGTCTGCAGATTGCGGGTCTTGACCACATAGTCGTCGAGCGTCGCCAGCATTCCGAGGCAGCTCTGAAACAGCTCCTCGCCCGCGTCGGTCAGCACGATCCCATGCGTCGAGCGGGTCAGCAGGCTGAAGCCGAGCGCGTCCTCCAGCTCCTTCATGTGCTTGCTGACGACCGACGGCGTCGTGCGCAGATCGGCCGCCGCCCTGGTGAAGCTGCGGCGCTCCGCTACCCGCACGAAGGTGTTGAGCTTGTTCAAGTCTCGCAGCGCCGCCGTCAAAGACATCCGCATGTCCTTCCGTGCTTTGCCTTGCCCGCTCGCAGTATCCCAGCGTCTTCGGCCGGCGATATCAAAGCATTAACCCTGTAAGACGGTGCCGGCGCGCGCCGTCAGCCCGCGCTCCCGGAAACAACAGTTGTTCCCACAGACTGGCTACCAGATTTCGTGCCTGTGCTTAATATCCGGGGCTCGGCCGACACAATCGGCCCAGGATCCGTGCATTGGTCCGTGCATTGGTCCGCGCATTGGTCCACTCATTGTCAGGAGGAACAGCCATGCTCAAAGAATATCACTATGACCACCTCATCCGCTGGCCGAAGGGCGAGCGCGCCTGCGTCTTCCTGACCTTCGACTTCCAGGGCGGCGAGGACGTCAAGCCCGACAAGAACGGCATCCTCAATTACGAGATGTGGAGCCAGGGCGAATACGGCCCGCACCACGCGATCTACCGGCTGCTGCGGGTCCTGAAGGAAGAGAACGTCAAGGCGACCTTCCTGACCTGCGGCGCGATCGCGGAGCGCTTCCCGGAAGCGGTGCAAGCGATCCTCGACCACGGCCATGTGGTGGAAGGCCACGGCTACAATCACGAGATCGCCCGCTACCTGCCGCGCGACCAGGAAGACACGGTGATGAAGCGGGCCATCGCCATGATCCAGCAGCGCACCGGCCGGCGGCCGCTTGGCTGGCGCTCGTGCACGCAGAGCACCAACACTCTCGAGCTCCTGATCGAGAACGGCTTCACCTTCAACACCAACTGCTTCCACGAGGAGCTGCCGTTCCTCTACGAGAAGGACGGCAAGGTGATCGTCGAGCTGCCGCGGCAGCCGTTTGGCGACGGCACGCTGTTCGGCCACCGCCACGGCGAGTATGGCAACCCGTATCACGGGCTCGAGACCTGGAAGGCCTATTTCGACGAGCTCTATTCGGAGAGCAGCCCGGAGCGGCCGAAATACATCCCGTTCACGATGCACCCTTACATCATCGGACGGCCCGGCCGCACGCTCGCGCTGCGCGGCATCCTTCATCACATGAAGGCGGCCGGCAATCTCTGGTTCCCGACCGGCATCGAGCTCGCCGAGTACTGCCTCAACAACCTGTTCAAGGCCGAGTGTCAGAAGCTGCGCGCCTCGGCTAGCTAAGCCGAGACATAATGCGCGGTGGTCAAGCACGGCTGCACAAGTTGACTATCGATGGCAGCGTGATCGGCACGTCTTTTGCGCGTCGGACTCACGACGCCGTCATGGCCGGGCCTGTCCCGGCCATCCACGACTTATTTGCTGCTTTTTTTGCTGCCGTACCGCACCAAAGACGTGGATGCCCGCGCAGGCAAGTTTACGCAGCCTGCGCAAGCTTGGCTGCGGGCGCGGGCATGACGGTGCAAGATGCGATGGCCGTCGCAATGAGCACCACAGGGAGGACGCGACCATGAAACGGCTCGCATTCACACTGCTGTCCGCTGCCCTGCTGCTGGCGGCGCCATTGCAAGCAGGGGCCGAGCCGGTCGCGGACTTCTATCGCGGCAAGTCGCTACGCATGCTGATCGGCTACGGGCCGGGCGGCGGCTACGACATCTACGGGCGGCTGGTCGCGGAGTTCCTGCCGCGGCACATTCCGGGCAATCCGATGATCGTGCCGCAGAACATGCCGGGCGGCGGCAGCTTCGTGGCGGCGAAATTCATGGCCGAAGTCGCTCCCAAGGACGGCACCGTGTTCGGCAGCCTGGCGCAGACGCTGGCGCTCGACAGCATGACCAACACGGCGACGAAGATCGACGTCACCAAGTTCAACTATCTCGGCCGCGTCGTCACCAACATCGACACCGGCGTGACGCTGCCCAAGACCGGCATCAAGTCGTTCGAGGACGTGCGGGGGAAGCAATATGTCGTCGGCACCTCGGGCGGCGGCTCGACCACGGTGCTGTTTCCGTCCGCGCTCAACGCCTATGCGGGCGCCAAGTTCAAGCTGGTGCGCGGCTATTCCGGCACGATCGACATCGTGCTCGCGATGGAGCGTGGCGAGGTCGACATCGTGGGCGCCTACGGGCTTCCTGGCATCATGGTGAGCCAGCCCGGCTGGGTCACGCGCGGGGAAGCGACGTTTCTCTATCAGGCATCGCTCAAGCGCCATCGGCTGATCCCGAACGTGCCGACGCTGCCGGAGCTTGCCACCAGCGAAGACGGCCGCGTGATCCTGCACGCCGCCGCTTCGACCGGCGAGTTCGGACGCTCGATCCTGACCACGCCCGGCGTGCCGCCGGAGCGGCTCGCGGCGCTGCGCACGGCCTTCGCCGCCATGCTGAAGGACCCGGATTTTCTCGCCGCCGCCGAGAAGCGCAACCTGATGGTCGATCCCGGCACCGGCGAGGAGCTCGACGCGCTGGTGCGCGACACGCTCAAGCTGCCGCAGGATGTGGCGGTGAAGATCGGGAAGATGATGGAATGAGGGAATGAAATCGTAGGGTGGGCAAAGGCGCAGGCACAGCGTTTCAACAAGCGACGGACTCTCGTGCGCCGTGCCCACCAGAGATCGCGCAGCTCGCATCGATGCTGTTGGTGGGCACGGCGCACGAGAGTCCTTTATTCGTGTTGAACGCTGTACCCGCGCCTTTGCCCACCCTACGGCAGAGTTCGCCCCAGCCAGTGATCCAAAAACCGCGTGAGCCACACACGGCCGGCCGGGTCATACACGGCGCGATCGGCGAAGTGCGCGGCGCGTTGCTTGGCGCCCGGCAGGAAGGTGCGTTCGTGGCCACGCACGGTCCAGCGGCAGATGGTGTGGTGCGTCACCTCCGGATGGAACTGCACCGCATAGGCGGAGCCGATGCGAAACGCCTGCACCGGAAACGTGTCGCCTTCCGCCATCAACTGCGCGCCTGACGGCAGATCAAAGCCCTCGCGATGCCATTGATAGACCTGCTCGGGCCAGGGATCGCAGAGCGCGCGCCCGAGCTCGGTCGGGCGGATCGGGTAATAGCCGATCTCGGCCTGGCCCTGCGCATGCGCGTAGACCCGGCTGCCGAGCTGGCGCGCCAGCATCTGGGCGCCAAGACAAATGCCAAGGAAGGGTTTGCGCTCCGCCAGCGGCACCGCGATCCACTCGGTCTCGCGCCGCACGAATTCATCCTTGTCGTTGGCGCTCATCGGGCCGCCGAAGATGATCGCGCCCGCATGCTCCGCCAGCGTATCGGGCAGCGGATCGCCGAAGCATGGCCTGCGGATGTCGAGCGGAAAGCCGCGCTCCTGGAGCGCATAACCGACCCGGCCAGGCGCGGAATTGTCGCGATGCAGGACGACCAGGATGGGCTGACGAGCTGCGGTCATGGTCATCATTGCCGATGTCGCTGCTGGGCCTCGACCCCAGCCGCTGCGAGCCCGCGCGGCGAGGCGCGCAGCAGGAACGTGATGAGCTTGTTGCCGATCCCCGGCACGACCAGGCGCCGGCCAGCCATGAAGCCGCGATAGCCCGCCTGCGCCACCTGCTCGGGCGTCTGCGTCACGAGTGACGGATAATGCTCGTTGCGCACTCCCGCGCGCGTCTGGAACTCGGTCGGCACCGGGCCAGGACAGAGCACGGTCACCCGCACGCCGCGCGGCTTGAGCTCGCGATGCAGCGCCTCGCTGAACGACAGCACGTAGGCTTTGCTGGCGTAGTACACCGCCATGCCCGGCCCGGGCAGGAAGCCCGCGACCGAGGCCACGTTGAGAATGCCGCCGCCGTGGCGCTGCAGCGTCTCGACAAAGGCGAGCGACAGATCGGTGAGCACACGGACATTCAGATCGATCATGGCGAGCTGTTCACTGAGGTCGAGCTTTGCCGCCGGCCCGACCAGCCCGAAGCCGGCATTGTTGACCACTGTCTCGGGCTCCACGTCGAGCCTTGCGAGCGCGTCAGCGATGCGGCCGACCGCATCGGGTGCGCCGAGATCGACTGGCAGCAGCAGAGGCCGCTTGTGGCCTTGCGCCGCAATCGCATCAGCGAGCTCGGCCAGCCGCTGCTCCCGCCGTGCGATCAAGAGAAGCTCGTGACCGTGACGCGCGAACTCGTGGGCAAGCGCCGTGCCGATCCCCGCTGATGCGCCGGTGATCAGCGTGACGGGTCGCATCAGGTCTCCTCGTCGGTCTGTTGGCCGCTCTGCTGGCCGCGCGCCCGCCCGATCTCTCGGTCAATTTCCTGGCCACCCGCCACGCGCCGCCGCAGCTCGATCCGGTCGCGCGAGGACACCCCAAGGAGATCGGCCGCGCGCCAGATCAGATTGTCCTCGAACTCGGTGACCTGATGATCGGCATAGACCATCTGCCACATCATCTCGACCACGCGGCGGCGGCCTGCTTCATCGAGCGAGCGGTTGAGCAGACTGGTGAAACGATAGAGATCGACCGCCTCCTGCTCTGCCGCGGTTGCCTGCACGATCAGGGAGTCGGCGGCCGCGTCGTCAAGCTGAAAGCAGCGCTTCACGATGGTGTGCAGCTTGGCGCGCTCGGCATCCGACAGCGTGCCATCGATCATGCCGACATGCACGAGCAGCGCCGCCGCCGCCAGCCGATAGTCGCCTTCCTCGAAGCGGCTCGGATCCTTGTGGCCGCCGGTCAATTCCGACACGAAATCTTTGAACGCTTGGAACATCGAGCCATCCTGCAAAGGCCCGCCGATCCTGGCACAGAAGAGGGTGAATGGCGAACAGCGATTTGGGAAGGGTGAGTAGCGAGTAGCGAATAGTGAGTAGTGAGTAGTAATTGCTACTTACTACTGACCACTCACTACTCACTACTCACTATTTCTGCTGGACGCCCTTGCGCTTGCGCACGGCCCGCTCGAGCAGCTGCAGATTGCTCTGAATATAGGGATTTTCCGGATCCTTGGCCTTGGCCTGCAGGAGTGCGACGCGCGCACGCGTATAGTCGCCGCGCAGAATGTAGGAATAGCCCTGGTTGTTCAGCACCTCGGGCGTCGTGCCGACAATGCCGACAGCTTGGGCGTAGGCCCGGTCCGCGAGCTCGAACCGGCGCAGCTGGTCATATGACGCCGCAAGCCCCACCCAGGCTTCGGCATCCTTCGGCCGCGACTCGACGGCGCGACGGAAATGACGTTCAGCCAGCCCATAGTTCGCGGATCGGTAAAGCTTCTTGCCGGTATTGAGATCGTCGTAGGGATCGCTGCCCAACAGCCCCGACGCATTGGGCGCCTCGGAGGTCGCCTCGCCGCTGTCCGGAACTGATGCGGTGGTCTGCGGATCGTCGGCGGCCTTGGTGCCAAAGAAGTCGCCAAGCTTGCTCGACGTCTCGCATCCGCCCAGGAGGAGCGGACCGACCAGCGTCGCCACCAGCACACGACCCCTGCACATACGCATCGACACACACACGCCCCGGGCGGTCCAACCCTACGCAGGGACGGCCAACGCAGCCCCGACCGCCGTCCGAAAAACAGCCGGAGGTGCAACCCTAGGCTACGATGGTTAAGATTTCCTCGCCGGCGAGCAGCAAAAACAGGCCGAAACAGCAAGGAATATCAGCTAGATAGTATTTTCTTACCGTCGCACGGAAAGCGGCCCTGAGAGAAAGTCAGTAGCGGCCGACCGAAAGTCGGACGATGACCGGCAGCAGGATGACCACGAACAGCACCGGAAAGATGCACAGCATCATCGGAATGGTCAGCTTGGCCGGCAGGCTGTAGGCCTTCTCCTCGGCGCGCGACAGCCGCTTGTGCCGCATGTCATCGGAATAGACGCGCAGCGCATCGGTGATGCTGGAGCCGAGCTCGGCGGATTGCTGGATCAAGGTAGCAAACGAGCGCGCCTCCTCGAGCCCGAGCCGACCGCCGAGGTGATCGAGCGCTTCCGTCATGGTGCGGCCGGCGCGAATTTCGAGGTTCGCCATGTGCAGGTTGGCGCACAGTGATGGATAGGAATCACCAAGCTCACGCCCGACCCGCTCGAGGGCCGCCTCCATGCTCAGACCTGAATCCGCGCACACCACCAGCAGGTCCATGAAATCGGGAAAGCCCGCGCGGTGCTCGTTGCGGAGAGACGATATCCGCCGATCCAGATAGAGGCTCGGCGCCACATAGCCGAGGAGGCCAGCCGCCATGACAGCCAGCCATTGGATCGACGACGACGGCTCCATCACCAGGGGCAGCGCAACGAACGCAGCAACCGCGAGCCCGACCGCAAGCGCTGTACGCGCCACGAAGAACATCGCGACCGCCTGCGGATTGTAGATACCGGCTTGCACCATGCGCCGGCGCAGGACCTTGCCATCGCCCTTGTCGCCCGCCTCGTAGTGTTTGCCGGTGTAGTCCAGCACACGCTGGATCGCCTTGAGGCTCGACCGGCGCAACGAGTTCCCGCCTTCGCCCAGCTCGCCAGAATAGTGGTTGATCCCGGCCGCCCGCCGTTTGACCGCACCACGCGAGTGAACCAGCGCCATCACGCCGAACGCGGTCGCCGCCGTCGCGACGAACACGATCAGCGCCAGCACCTTCAGGGAACCGTCGCCGAAAAGATCGAACAACATGTCGTAGAGGGCGTCCATGGCTCAAATCCTGAAATTCACCATGCGGTACATGATGAAATTGCCAAACGCCATCCAGCTGCCCGCACCCATCAGGACCTTCCTGGTCAGATCCTCATTCCAGACGGCGCCGTAAAAGTCCGGCGCCACGACATGGATGATCACCATCAGCAGCAGCGGCAGCGACGAGAGAATGATCGCGGAGGCGCGGCCCTCCGACGCCAGCGCTCGGACTTTGCGCCGCATCTTGAAACGCTCGCGAATGACCTTGGACAGGTTGGCCAGGATCTCGCCCAGATTGCCGCCGGTCGATGCCTGGATCCCGACCGCCGTGACGAACAATGGCAGGTCGTCCTGACCGATGCGGAAATAGAGATTGCGCAGAGCCGACTCCAGATCTGAACCATAGGTGATCTCGTCGGCCACGATGCCGAACTCGGACCCGATCGGATCCTTCATCTCGCGCGCCACCAGGCCGATCGCGATCGGCACCGGATGGCCGGCGCGCAAGCTGCGCACGATCATGTCGAGCGCATCCGGGAACTGGGCGCCGAACGCCTTGCGCCGCCGCCCACGCAGGAAACGCAGCACCAACAAGGGCAGGATGGTGCCGCAGAACACGCCGGCGACAAGCGCCTGGACGATGTCATTGCGGATCACATAGGTCGCCCCGAACGTTATCAGGGCGCCGAGCGCAATGACCATCAACAGCTTGCTCACACCCATCGTCAGGCCCGACTGCAGCAGAAGCTTGTTGAAGGCTTCAAAGCCGATGCTGTAGTCGCCGCCGCCAGTGAGACCGCGCTCGCGCCGCAGCTGAACGAGGATGTTCTCGCGATTGGGCTCGTCCTTGAGCAGCTTGAGGCGGCGATTGACGTTCTGGCGATATGAGACCCCCGAGAAGCAAAGCAGGTAGATGGCCTCGACGAGCAGCACAGCCGCCGCCGCGACGAAGATATAGATCAGATAGATGGGATCGAACTCGAACGACATGCTGAATTCAGGCCATCAGAGTGGCTGCGACGGATCGAAGTAGTTGCCCGGGATCTTGATGCCCATGGCGACGAGATCGTTGAGGAAGCGCGGGCGCACGCCGGTTGCCTGGAAGTGCCCGATCACGCTGTTGTCCGCCCCGGTGCCGGTGCGCACGAACTTGAAGATCTCCTGCATCTGGATGATGTCGCCCTCAAGCCCCGTAATCTCGGCAATCGACGTCACCTTGCGCTTGCCATCGGAGAGGCGCGACAGCTGCACGATGAGCCTGACCGCGGAGGCGATCTGGCCGCGAACGGATGCGATGGTCATCGGCATCCCGGCCATGCCGATCAGCTGCTCGAGACGCGAGATCGCTTCGCGCGGATTGTTGGCGTGAATGGTCGCCATCGAGCCTTCGTGGCCGGTGTTCATGGCCTGCAGCATGTCGAAGGCTTCCTCGCCGCGGCACTCGCCGAGGATGATGCGCTCGGGCCGCATGCGCAGCGCGTTCTTGACCAGCTCGCGCTGGCGTATCTCGCCCTTGCCCTCGAGGTTGGGCGGCCGTGTCTCCATGCGCGCCACGTGCGGCTGTTGCAGCTGCAACTCGGCGGCGTCCTCGATGGTGATCAGGCGCTCCTTCTCCGAGATGAAGGCAGAGAGCGCGTTCAGCATCGTGGTCTTGCCGGAGCCGGTGCCGCCGGAAATGATGGTCGTGATGCGCGCCCGCACCGCCGCGGCCAGCACTTCCGCCATTTGGGGCTTGATGGCGCCGTACTCGACCAGCTTGTTCAGGTTGAACGGCTTCTTGGAGAACTTGCGGATCGACACCAGCGGTCCATCGACGCCGACCGGGCGGATCGCGACGTTGACGCGGGAACCATCAAGCAGGCGGGCGTCGCACAGCGGATGCGATTCATCGACCCGGCGGCCGACCGCGGCGACAATCTTATTGATGATGCGCAGCAGGTGCGCCTCGTCCTTGAAGCGCACGCCGCAGGGCTCCAGCAGGCCGCCGCGCTCCACATAGACGTTTTCGTGGCCGTTGATCAGGATATCGCTGATGCTGCCGTCCTTGAGCAGCGGCTCGAGCGGCCCAAGCCCGGTCATCTCATCGAGAATCTCGGTGACGAAGTCGTTGAGCTCCTGGGCATTGAGCGCCAGCCGCTCGACCATGACGTATTGCGCCACGAGCTGCTGGATGTGCGCGCGCATCTCCTCTTCCGGCAGCTTCTCAAGCGCCGAGAGGTTGATCTCCTCGATCAGGCGGCGATGCAGCCGGACCTTGGCGTCGAGAAGCTTGTCGGTCTGCAGCGGATTGGCGGCAGAGGCAGCCGCGGGCTCCGGCGCGGGCGGCGGGGCTGTCCAGGAGACGCCTTGCAGCGCTTCCGGCGGCGCGTCCGGCAGAGCCGGCGCCAGCTCTGGGGCAGCGGCGCGACGGGCGGTAAAGCGGCCGATCATGGCATCCTCACTGGACGATCCTTTTGGCGTTCCCTGCCACTAGCGCGCCGTGAATTTGGGTTTGCACCGCCGTTGAACCAATCTCCGTTCATTCCCGCGGAAGCGGGAATCCAGGGGCCGAAAACTCTGTAGTCCACTCGGCCAAAGAACTGGGTCCCCGCTTCCGCGGGGACGAACGAAACTAACAGGCGATTCAAATTCATCTCATCTCGCTCTAGCGTGCCCAGGACAGTTTGAACCGGCCAGCACCCTTCTCTTCGGTGGCGGTCTTCGCTTCCGATTGCGGGAGAATCATCTTCTTGATCGCGAGCGTGATCTTGTTGCCGGGCTTCACGTCCTCGAGCGGCACGCCGCGGTCGATCGCCTCGCGCACGATTGCATAGTGATTGGGGATGCAGGCCGCGAACGAATCGCCAAGCACGCGCTCGATGTCGTTCTTGCGCAGGCCGGTGGAGAACATCTGCTGCTCGAAGCGATTGACGATCACCTTCGGCTTCGGCCCGTCGCCGAGCCGCTCGCGGACCGCCTCCACCAGCTGCTTGGCGTGCCGCAGGCCCGGCACCGTCATCTCGCTGACGATGAACAGCTCATCCGAGCCGAGCAGAACGCTGTCGGTCCAGGAGAACCAGGTGCGCGGCATGTCGAACACGACATAGTCGAACTGGGTCGAGACCATGTCGAGCAGACGGGTCACGACGTCGGGATCGAACGAGCGCATCTCGGCCGGCCGATTGGGCGCTGCGATCACGGCGAGGCCGGACGGATGGTGCGAGAGCATCACCTCCATGAGCTGCCGATCGAGGCGCTCCGGTCGCGGCTCGATCTCGTTGAGATTGAGCCGTGGTTCGAGATCGAGATAATCCGCACAAGCACCGTGCTGGAAATCGAGATCGACCAGACAGGTTGACGACCTCCCGCCGGGGCCGCTGTTGAGGAGCAGCATCGCGCTCTGCAGCGCGAGCGTAGTCACGCCCGCCCCGCCCACGGCCGGCAGGAAGGTATAGATCTTCGCCTCGGTGACCTCTGTGGCGGTGGTGGTTGCTGGCGCCTGGGCGACGCGCGCGCAGGTACGTACCAGCTCGACTGGCGCCACCGGCTTGACCAGGAAATCGGCGACGCGCATCTGCACCAGCGCGCGCGCCACACCGGCATCGAAGGCCTGTGTGATGACCACCATCGGCGGCCAAGGACCCACCCGCGCCATCAGCCGCTCGAGCGCCTGCATCTCGCCTGGCTGCGCGGCGTCGAGGTCGATCACCGCGACATTCGCTTCGGCAAGGTCGAGCTGCGCCTCAAGCTCGCTCAGCGAGCCTGGAACCGGCGTGAGGGCCATCTGAGCGTTGGCCGCGAAGGCAGCATTCAGCTCGTCCAGAAAACCCTGGTCAGCCGACAGCACGACCACTCGGGTCGCGTTCGCTGCTGCATTGGTCCGGCCGATTTTCATGGCGCGCGCTCACGCTGGCAATTCGATCAAGGGCCTTTAACCGGCGCCGCGGGGGTCGCGGCGGCGGCGGTCGCCGTTGCGGCAGCAGCCGCCTCGGCCTGCGCCTTCTGGTAGGCGGCCGAGCTCGTGGTCACGTTCACCGGCGTGACGACGCGATTGTTCCGGTAACGCTCGTGCGCCGCCTGCATGCGCTCACCCTCGAATGCGAGCTGGCGATTGGCGCTCGAGCGCGGCCAAGGGTCGACCATGTGGACGACCTTGTTGCTCTCGACGGCATCGTTGGCGCCCAGCGAGACGGTCTCGCGTCGGTCGAAGTAGATATCCGAGCAGCCGCCGAGGGCCGCGCCGACGGCAACGATCGCCGCGCAGGTTCTAGTTCTTGTTGACGACGACATTTTGGACTCCCTTCGGAAGATCGAGCACATGTCCGGAATACGGCAGCTCAGCGCCCATGGCGGCGCGCAGCTCCTTGCGCGGAATCTCGGCCTTGCCGGCCAGGAAGAAGTCGGCATCGTTCCCTGGCACCGTATTGTCGAGCGGCGTCTTGACCGGGTCGCCGGGCCGCGCCGGGTGCACCAGGCGGGGCGTGACGATGATGGCGAGGTCGGTTTCGTCCCTTTGAAAGGAGCGGCTTGCGAACAGCGCGCCGAGCACCGGCACGTCGCCCAGCCAGGGCACCTGCTGCTGATTGCCCTTGTTGAGACTCTGCAGCAGACCGCCGATGACGAAGCTCTGGCCGTCGCGTAGCTCAATAGTGGTGCTTGCCCGGCGCACGATGAGCGCCGGAATTGGCGGCAGGCCGGGCCCGAGGGCGACCGCATTGTTGAGATCGAACTGGCTCACTTCGGGCTCGATCTTGAGATTGATCTGGCCGTCGCGCAGCACGGTCGGCGTAAAGGCAAGGCCGATGCCATAGCGCTTGAACTCGACCGTGATCGCGTTGTTGGTGCCCGACACCGGGATCGGAAACTCGCCACCGGCCAGGAAGCTTGCGGTGTCGCCCGACAGCGCGGTGAGGTTCGGCTCCGCCAGGCTGCGCGCCAGGCCGCGCTGCTCGAGCGCGTTGATCATCACGTCGATGGTGGTGCCGCTCGCGAGGATCCGGCCAAGCATGAACCCGAATGGCGACGCACCCGAGAGAAGCCCCGCAGCGACTTCGCCAGCCGGGATGTTGGTCGCGCTCGCGGGCGCGGTGATCGGCAGCAGCCCCGGCGTGCGGCGCGAGCCGATATTCGAGGTCAAATGGCTGTTGTACACGTTCCACTGAACGCCGAGCTCGCGGCTGGCCTGGCGCGAGGCTTCGACAAACCGCACCTCGAGCATGACCTGCTGCGGCGATGCCACCCTGACGGTGTTGATGATCTCGGGCGCGAACTGGCGCGCGATCACCACCGCCTTGTCGAGCGTCGCGGCGTCAGGCGCAGAGCCCGACAGCATGATGCGGCCGTTCACCGACGACACGCGGATGCCGCCGCCGACCGCCGCGCGGATTTCGGTCGCAAGCCGCGACACGTCATACGACACCTCGATGTCGAAGATGCCGAGCTGGCGCTTGCCTTCGGCGTAGACCGTCACCCGAGTGGTGCCGATCTTCTTGGCGAGAATCGACAGCGTCTGGTCCGTGAGCGGCGCCACATCGGCGACTTCCGGATCACCTACCGTGATGTCGGAGAACGGCGCGTCGACGTGCACGTCCTCGGTCTTGCCGACCGCGATCGTGACCGAGACGGTCCTCTTGGCGCCGCTGATCTGGATCAGCCGCTCCGCCTGCGCGTCCGTGGCCGGCACCGCGCTGATCGCCGTCACAGCCACGACGCTCGCCGCGAGCGTCGCCAGCAGGCGGCGCGGCGTGACGCGCAACGAGCCCTGCCAGACGGCCAGGACACAGCGCTCGATCTGCTCTCTCACTTTATTCTCCCCACCCATTGTCCACCTTCCCCGGTTCTGTCGGCGGCCTATCGAAGCGCACGCTTGCGATCGGCTGCCGTCGCGC
>Ga0137409_10001906_pt1 | contig 22480 bp, 16 predicted proteins | sample CZODoug1_16funga_FD_122059 | JGI IMG/M metagenome (GOLD analysis project Ga0137409, IMG submission 122059) | Vadose zone soil fungal communities from Angelo Coast Range Reserve, California, USA - CZODoug1_16fungal (Hybrid Assembly) | ecosystem: Environmental > Terrestrial > Soil > Vadose zone...
CACTGATTAGCCGTCCATCGGAGAGGAGCGCGATGCGATTCGCGAATTTCTCAGCCAGGGGCCGCTCGTGCGTGACCATGATGATAGTCATTCCGAGGGAATCCTGAATCTCTCGCAGCAGGAGGAGAATCTGTTCGCCGTTGACGCTATCGAGATTTCCCGTCGGCTCATCCGCAAACAAAATCGCCGGGCGATTCACGAGCGCGCGCGCCAGCGCGGCGCGCTGCTGCTCACCGCCGGATAGTTCGCTCGGCCGGTGCCGCCTGCGTGCTCCAAGCCGCACGCGCTCGAGCGCTTCGCCTACGCGGGACTCCCGGTCATGTCGATCCACTTCCGCCAACCGTAAAGGTAACTCGACATTTTCCTCGAGGGTCATGCGCGGTAGCAGATTGAACGACTGGAAAACCATCCCGACCGTTTCGCGGCGATACCGCGCGAGTTCGTCCGCATCCAATTCCGCCAGGTTGCGTTCACGCACGCGGATCGCGCCGGAGGTGGGGCGGTCAAGCCCCGCCATCATGCTCAGCAGCGTTGACTTGCCTGATCCGGAGCTTCCCAAAAGGGCGAGGAATTCGCCTTTTTCAACGCCGAGAGAGACGGCGTCGACGGCGCGGATGACCGTCTCGCCCAGGCGATATTCCCGGGACACACTCTCAGCCTGAATGAACATAGGGGCAGTGGGCATGGTCGAGCGGCTCAATTGTATTACGCAATGGTGGTGCGGAAGTTACGCGGGTTTTATGGGCTCCCTCGAAACGAATTTATTGAGATCGGATCGAGGGATCCAGGATGCGTGGACGGAGATCACCCGTCGAAAAAATAATGCATTTCAGCGATATGAAAAACTTCGAGCTACTTTTGTTTGATGGTTACGGGCTCGAGCAGTCTGAAGTCGAGCGGCGTTTCCGCGTTTAGGGTGATGTCACGATTGCCGGTGAGTCCCGCACCACCGGTACCCGCCGCAGCGCCGATTAACGCACCGATGGCAGCGCCCTTGCCGCCGCCAGCGATGGCCCCGATAGCCGCTCCACCGGCGGCGCCACCGCCAACCATTGTCGCGGTGCGCTTGCCTTTTCCTTTGCTGGACATCGTGGCAGCGGAGGTCTGAATCTCATGATCCTTCCCGTTGATAGTGACGCTCGTGAGCGTGAGGCTCAGCGCGGCACCGCCCTTGAAGCGGCCGGCGGCCTTTGCCTCTCTCACGACTCCTTCTGCGCGCGCGCCCTTCGGGATAGCGATTTTTCCTTCGATTTCAACGGGCGATTCGACGGTCGCTGTGAACTTGTCCCCGGGCTTGCTGGTTTTGGAGCTTATGGTTTGATCCAGAACAACGGCGATCACGGTCTCAGCGGGAACGACCAGAGGTTTCGGCTCGATGACCTTTTTCACGGCGTTCTTTGCCGCGTCCGTCATGGACGGAGCGGCGTTGGCATCTGGGCCAGACGGCTGGTCAGCCGACTTTTGGCACCCTGCGACCAGCGCTCCAAGGAAAAAAGCGGACAGCGAGATTGCAGCAAGACGGCGATTCATCAAAATCCCTCCATGGGCTGGAAGACGTTATTCTTCAAAGATACGCTCATCTGATATGAAGTCAATTTAGCATGCACAATTTCAAAACGACGGTTTCGTCCCGATATGGTACGCGTCGCAAATTCAGCGCGAGGCGAATTGCGCCGTTGCGGACATGATTAGAAAAATCCAATCCTACTCAGTCGATTCGCACTCTCTCGGAAATCGAAGTGCCAAAAGAATCAGCGAATTGAGAAAGAGCAAGTACCACGCGATTGACAGCGGACAAATGAATCGCGGGGAAGGCGAGGATTCGGAGTTGGCACATCACTTGCACCTGCTTTTCACGGCATGTGCTGCCTATTTGCAATAAGGCCGTACTAGCGGTTTATGACAATGAAACACGGCAAGACGCCGGGCAGCTTTCAAGACGCCGGGGCCAAAGCGCTCCGAGCGAACTTTCGGAAGATCGAGCATCGCGAATGGTGGCTGTGGGTAGCAGCGGCGATCATCACACTGCTACTCACGATTGCGCTGGCTTCCTTTCTGCTCCCGAATGTGTCATCGGCCCAGGACTTCCATGCCCTGTATGTTCTTCCGCAAGCGGTGCGCGGTCTCGTAGCGCTTGTTTTCTTGTTCGATCTTTACACCATCTATCAGCATCTGCAGATTCACCGGATTCGGCGGCAACTGATCGAACGGGAAGAGCTGTTTCATTTGATCAGCGAGAATGCGGCGGACATGATTGCTGTGGTTGATTTGGAAGGCCGCAGGATTTTCAACAGTCTTTCTTATCAGAAAATACTTGGGTATTCGCCTGAACAACTTCAGGAATCATCCGGGTTCGAGCAGATTCATCCGGACGACCGCGAGCGGGTCAAAAATGCGGCCAAGGAAGCCCGTGAGACGGGAGCGGGAACAGTTCTGGAATATCGCTTCCGTCACAATAACGGCAATTGGATGGTGTTGGAATCCGTTGCCAGCGTCATCCGCAACGAAAACGGTGAGCCCGAAAAACTTGTAATCGTGAACCGCGACATTACGGAGCGTAAGAAAGTCCAGGAGGCATTGGTGCGCTCGGAAGCGAGTTTCCGGTCTTTGGTGGAGGGAGCGCCTCACGGCATCTACCGGGCGACGACCACGGGTCAGTTTCTGCAAGTGAATCCGGCACTCCAGAGAATGCTCGGCTACGAATCCGCGCAAGAGCTTTTCAAAGCCGATCTGGCGACACAAGTGTTTCGCAACATCTCCGACTATCAACTCATGAATGAGTCCCTGGCCAATTCCAATGAATTAAAGGACATCGAACTGGAATGGAAGCGATCCGATGGCGAGCCGATCGTGGTGCGGTGTTCGGGACACCGCGTCGACGCCAAGGATGGAGGCCCCGGTTATTTCGAGGTTTTTGCCGAGGATGTAACGGAAAAACGCACTCTAGAGCGCCAGCTTCGAATGGCTCAGAAGATGGAGGCCATCGGAAGGCTATCGGGAGGGATCGCTCACGATTTCAATAATCTGCTCGGAGTCATCATCGGGTATAGCGGTGTATTGAAGAAGTCGTTGGACAAGAGCCAGCCCACCTACGAATATGCAATGGAAATTGAAAAAGCGGGCCAGCGCGCGGCTTCATTGACGCGCCAGTTGCTGGCATTCAGCAGACAGCAAGTTCTGACACCCTCGGTGCTGAGCCTGAATGCGCTCGTATCGGACATGGAAAAAATGCTTCCACGTCTGCTGGGTGAGGATATCAACGTGTCCCTATCGCTTGAGCCGGCGCTCGGAAACGTCAAGGCCGACCAGAGCCAAATCGAGCAAGTGATCATGAACCTGGCCGTGAATGCACGGGATGCCATGCCTTCAGGCGGGAAACTCCAGATCCAAACCGCCAACGTGGAGCTCGACCATGCCTACACGCGGGATCATCCCGGCTCCAAGGCAGGCAGTTACGTGATGCTCGCAATCGCGGACACTGGAACGGGCATGAATCCGGAAACCATCGCGCACATCTTCGAGCCGTTCTTCACCACCAAGGGAGTGGGAGAGGGTACGGGCCTCGGTCTCGCGACCGTTTACGGCGTGGTGAAACAAAGCAACGGATATATCTGGGTGGACAGCACCCCGGGCAAAGGATCGACTTTTCAGATCTACCTGCCGAGGAACGTGGACACCGAGCTGGTTTCCGTTGCCAAACCCGAGGTCCAATCCAGGGAGAAGCCGCAGGGATCAGAAATGATTCTTCTCGTGGAAGATGCGGAACCGCTGCGGAAACTGGCGCAGGCTTTTCTGGAATCAAACGGCTTTCGCGTTTTGTCGGCGCAGAGTGGAGAAGCTGCTCTCGAAACGGCGGCGCGTTATTCAGGTCATTTCGATCTGCTGCTCACGGACGTGGTGATGCCTGGCATGAACGGCCGCGTTTTGGCGGAGCAATTGTCGATGCGGCAGCCCGGGCTGAAGGTCCTCTTCATGTCCGGGTATACGGACAGCTTTATCGCCGGGCACGGAATTCTCCAGAAGGGAACCCACCTTCTGCACAAACCGTTCACCGAGGAAATTTTCATAAGTAAGGTCCGGGAAGTCCTGGACGGCGGCAAAAACGCGTCGCCTGCATTGAAACCTGAGTTAGACCAGGTAGGAAGCGGTGCCCGTGATCACTAATAGGAAGAACGGAGCGAAGGGAAAGCTGCTGGTTGTGGATGACGACGAGGCGCTGAGGCGGCTGATGCAGCTGGAACTAAGCGAAACCTACGAAGTCATTGACACGGGCGAACCCGAGCATGGATTGGCGCTGGCACTGGAGCACCTGCCTGACGCCATCCTGCTCGATTTGCGGATGCCGAAGTATTCCGGCTATGAACTGTGCCAGACGTTCACATCGTTCAGCCGGACACAAGCGATTCCAGTGGTCATCGTCAGCGGCGAAGGCGGCGCGCAAACCAAAGAACACTGCAGACAGTTGGGCGCGGCAGGGTACTTTGAAAAGCCGTTGGATTTCGAGGCCCTTAAGGTATTCCTCGGAGGAATCGCCAAGACCTCACGACATCTTCCCCGGAGCGAGGTGCGCGTGCGGCTGCGCGTGCCGTTGAAACTTCGGGGCAAGGATGCACAGGGTAAGGACTTCGAAGAGGTGGCGACAACAGAGAATGTCAGTCTCAGCGGTTTTCTGTGCACTTGCAATAGGGCCATCCCGGTTCATTCCATCGTGGACGTAGATATCGTGTCGGGGCGCGACGAGCATGTGGGCAAGGCACAGATTATCCATTCGGATGTGGGGGCACCGCCGCTCCACCGCTACGGGTGCCGCTTTACAGAAAAAAAGGGCCCTTGGGTCTTGCAGTAACGGCTTCGCGCCGGCAGAAAGACCGTTCCGGGCGTGGTCAGTGCTCAAGCCGCCAATTCATTCCCGCCATCAGCCCTCGGATTTGACCAGCGTACTAAGCGCTTGAATGTCGCTTGCGGTTGCAAAGGCATGGGCTTGGATGGCCGCGGTTTCCCGGCGGATGACTTCCCAAGTTTCGCCGGGAATACTTAAGAAGACTTTCGCCACTTGCGAGTCATACTGTTTTCCCGCTCCTCGTTCTATCACTTCTCGGGATGCCTGGAACGGAAGAGCGCGGCGATAGGGCCGGGCGGAAGTCATGGCATCAAAAGTATCTGCAACCGCGAAAATGCTCGCGCCAGCGGGGATTTCCCCTGCCTTTAAGCCCCTGGGATATCCGCTGCCATCGCACCGTTCATGATGAGCGAAGATGATTTCCGCGGCGTCGGCAAGGAACGGGATGCCTTTCACCAGGTCATACCCGATCTGTGCGTGGCGTTGCATGATCGCACGCTCTTCGTCGGTAAGAGGCCCCGGTTTGAGGAGAATGGCATCCGGTATCGCCAGCTTGCCGATGTCGTGCAGCCATGCTCCCATGGCGATATTTCTCATCTGGCTTTCGAGGCCGCCCATGGCCTTGGCAATTTCGATGGAGTACAGGAATACGCGCCTGGAGTGTCCAGCCGTCGGACTGTCCCGTAAATCGATGGCCGCGCCCAGCACTTCAAGTGTGTGGTCATAGCTGCGCTCGATCTGACGCAAAGCCTCACGAAGTTGCTGGGTCTGTTCGGCGACAATCTCCTCGAGATGGTGACGATAGTTTTCGACTTCCTGTTCCAATCGCTTCACGTGCAACGCGCGAGTGAGGCTTGCTAAAACGATGTTTGCATCCACCTGTAGCGGCTTGACGAGATAGTCATCGGCACCCTGCCGCATTGCTTCGATGCCGACTCGGATGTCGTCTACTCCCGTTACCACTAGAAAGACCATCCGGGGATAGATCTGCCTCACCTTCGCTAGAAGTTCCATGCCGGACATTCCAGGCATTTGAAGGTCGGAAATTACCGCATCTATCCGGTTGGTTTCGAGGACGCGAAGTGCTTCGTCTCCACTAGCGGCCGTTTCGCAGGGAAGGCCAATCTGCGCGAGTACCGCCGCCATCACTTTTCGAACTGACGCCTCATCATCCACGATTAACACTCGCAGAGAGAGGGAATGCCCCAAAGGGATTGCTTCAGTTGCCAAGAGCCATCCTGCGCTGGTTGCTTTGTACGCGCCCGTCAAGACCGGATTGCCTCCGTTCCGTCAATCGTGCTGTGCATAGCGTGATGTGATTCAAGTGGCCACCGTCGTCAACTACTTTGAACTACAGAAAGGTGTTTTGATGCACGAAGAAGACCATCCTGCCCGGGACTTGATGGCTCGAAAGCCAAGCAAACTCAATCGGTTGGTTGTAGTCGCACAAAGTCTGGAGATTCTATGTTCAAAGATGGTTCCAGCGACGGATTCGGTCCCACAATGGAACAAGAAGCCGAGTTTCGGCATTCACTCCTCACTTAGCCGCAAATGGATGATGCCCCTTGCGCCAACAACCGCCAGCATTGTCTTGACACCTTCCGGCGCTCCGTCCAAACTGCACATACCCCTTCAAAAATCTAACTGGTTCGTGTGAACCGATGCGCATTCTTGTCGCTGAAGATGACGCGCCGCTTGCGGAATTTCTGCACCAGCGGCTGCAGCAGGAGCAATTCGCCGTACACATGGTTTCGAGCGGGGCGGAGGCGGAACAACTGGCTTCCGACCAGGCCTACGATCTCGTGCTCCTGGACCTCAATCTGCCGGGAGCCGGCGGGCTGGATGTCCTGCGTGGGATTCGCTCGAAGCGGCCGGATTTGCCGGTGGTCATCGTGACCGCCGCCAGCATGGTGGAGGAGTGCGTCCGCGGACTCGATGCCGGCGCGGACGATTACGTCGCGAAACCGTTCGCCTTCGCCGAACTTGCCGCGCGGATTCGAGCGGTGCTTCGCAGAGGAAGCCGGCCCGCGCGCTCGATTCTCCAAATTGAAGACCTCGAAGTCGACCGTGTCAGCCACACCGTGCGCCGCGGAAGTCACAACATCGATCTGAGTCCCAAGGAATTCGCTTTGCTGGAATTCCTGATGCGCCACGAAGGCCAGCCCGTTTCCCGCACCGCCATCGTCGAACAGGTCTGGAAACTCAATTTTGACACCATGACCAACGTCGTCGACGTGTATATCAACTATCTTCGCCGCAAAGTGGATTCCGGATACAACCGCGCGCTGATTCGCACGATTCGCGGCGTAGGCTACCAGATCGGCGGAAACGGCCAGCACGTTTAATACAAAAGAAGCAAACAATCGACGACATCAGGTTTGCGTAGTCCTCTTTGACGACGTCAGAGGCGGTATCTCTCGCATTGTATTGGACAGCGACAGAGAGATATGCTCGCGGCCGACCGAGCATTTAGGGGGAATTGCATTTTAGCAGGAAGACCACGCCATCTAAATCCCCCGCTATGAAGGAGGAATTTGAATGAAGCGAAGGACTCTGCTCGCAACTTGGGTTTTAGTCTGTTGGGCAGCCTCTGTCTCGGGCCAAGGCCTGCCAAAGTCAAGACGGCCGGACGATGTTGGCTTTTCATCAGAACGGCTTGCTCGCATCAACAAGTTCTTTCAAGGCGAAATCGATAAGAAAGCAATTCCTGGGGCGATTCTGCTGGTGACGCGCGAGGGCAAGTCAGTCTATTTCCAGGCCCTCGGTTATCAGGACCGGGAGAAGAACATCCCCATGAAGCCCGACGCCATCTTCCGCATCGCTTCGATGACAAAACCCATCACGAGCGTTGCGGTCATGATGTTGGCAGAGGAAGGCAAGATCGACCTGCTCGCTCCGGTGTCTCAATATCTTCCGGAGTTTAAGGACGTCAAGGTTGGCGTGGAGAAGATTGACCCCAGTACGGGCAAGCCAGCTCTATCCCTTGAGGATCCTCAACACGCAATGACGGTGCAGGATTTGCTTCGACACACGTCCGGGCTGGTCTACGGTCCGTTTGGCAGCTCGCTCGTCCACCAAGCTTATAACAAGGCCGATCTGTTCAATGGTGACCAGACGTTGGCGGAGTTCGTGACCAAGTTGTCGAAGCTTCCGCTCGCTCATCAGCCTGGAACAGTGTGGGAGTACGGCATGTCCACCGACGTGTTGGGGCGGATCGTCGAAGTGGTTTCCGGAATGCCGCTCGATCGGTTCTTCGAAGACCGCATCACCAATCCCCTCGGCATGCATGACACCGGTTTTTATTTGAGTGCCGTGCAAGCTCCACGTGTTGCCGAGCTGCAAGTGGATCCCGCCACCGGCAAGAGGCCCGGCGCAAGCAGTGCTGAGAATCTGACGAAAGAGAAACAGAAGTGGTTTTCCGGCGGGGGTGGCCTGCTCTCGACGGCGTCCGACTATGCGAAGTTCTGCCAGATGCTCCTGAACGGAGGCGAACTCAATGGCGTTCGCCTTTTGTCACCGCAGACGATTGCCTTGATGAGTTCAGACCATCTCCCACCCGGCATTCTGCGCTCCGGTTATGAAGACATGGCGCCGACACTGGAGATGGGACAAAGCTTCGGGCTCGGGTTCGCGGTACGGACCGACGCAGGCCGTAACCCGCTGCCTGGCTCGGTCGGCACTTATTACTGGGCCGGCGCATTCGGTACTACCTTCTGGATAGATCCACAAACAAAGATGTTTGCAGTGATGATGGTTCAGATGCCCTTCCCACAGTCGGGCTACTACCGGCGCGCTTTTTGCGAATTGGTCTATGGGGCCTTGCTCCCCTGAAGGGAAGTCTGTGATCTAATCTAGCGAGCAGAAGTTGTGACTGCAGCAACCGAGGTCTCTTTGGAGAACAATCCAAACGCTGTGCGTGCAGTGCTATGGGCTGGGTTTGCTTGCGGCGTCCTGGACATTACTGCCGCGCTTGTTGTCTACGGCTACTTTGGCGCCAAGCCTGTGCGCCTGCTGCAAGGAATTGGCAGCGGATTGCTGGGGCCGAAGGCATTCGACGGCGGACTCGCAACCGCGCTGCTTGGTCTTCTTTGTCACTTCGTCATCGCATTTGGGGCTGCTGCTGTCTATTTTGTGGCGAGCCGCGGTATTCGTTTCTTGATACAGAATGCGGTCCTTTCGGGTGTGCTATATGGCGTGGCCGTCTATTTTTTCATGAATCGCATCGTCGTACCACTTTCCGCTGCCGCTAAGCGTCCGTTTTCCTTGAGATTGATGATCGTCGGCGTGATCATACACATCTTCTGTGTCGGACTTCCCATATCTCTTAGCGTGCGGCGATTCTCTAAATGATTATCAGACCAAATTGTTTTGAGCGCGGCGCCGCGCGGACTTTGCTATCCTACGCCGCGTGAAACCTCTCTTCCTGATTGATACCGATACGGCTTCCGATGACGCCGTGGCCCTGATCATGGCGCTGCGATCGTCCCAAGTGCGCGTGTTGGCGATTACCACCGTCGCGGGAAACGTTGATGTTCAGCAAGCTACTCGGAACGCGCTTTATACGGCCGAACTCTGCGGCGCGGATGTTCCGGTTTTCATGGGCGCGGAAAAACCGCTGCATCGCGCCCATCAGAGCGCGCACTGGTTTCATGGCCGCGATGGTCTGGGAGACCACGGCTATCCGGCCCCGAAGAGGGTGCCGGAAAAACTTCACGCAGCCGAAGCCATCATCTCAACGATCGAATCCAACCCAGGTTTGGTATTGGTGACTCTGGGGCCGCTGACAAATATCGCTTTGGCTTTGCAACGCAATCCCGGCATCGCTACCAAAGTCGGCCGCTGCGTGATCATGGGCGGAGCGCCATGTTGTGAAGGCAATGTGACTCCGGCGGCCGAGTACAACATCTGGTGCGATCCTGAGGCAGCGCGAATCGTGTTGCGAAGCGGGCTTCCCGTAGAGTTGGTGGGCTGGCACCTCTGCCGTGGCGACGCTGCGTTGAATCCCGACGACATCAACCATGTGCTGAGCTTTGGCGCGCCGCAGGCGCGCTTCGCGATCGAATGCAACAGCCGCGCCCAGGAAGCCTACTTCGAGCAGACCGGCGAACATGGGATTTCGTTGCCGGATCCTGTGGCCATGGCCATCGCGCTGGATCCGACAATCGTCACGCAGCAAAGTGAAAACTATGTGGACGTGGAAATCTCCAGCGAATTGACTTTGGGAATGACCGTGGTGGACCGCCTTAACGTGGCAGCCAACGAACGCAATCGAGCGGTCTGGGCGCCTATTTTGGAGCGCGGCAAGAAGGCTAAAGTCTACTGGACCATAGACAATAAGCGGTGGAAGCACGCTCTCTATGCCGCTCTCAGATAGAGACTGAGGAGGGACACCCGCTCGAAAGCGCTGATGCTGCGTAAGTTATTCACAATAAAGAAGTTGTCTGCTTCTCCATGCCGCTTCTGGCAGAACGCGCCCATGGGCAACTTCTTTCCCATATCCGTGTTCTACCCTATGGGAGCATCTAAGATGTTACGCTCCCACCGGCTAGAACGTCTCATAAGAGGGCCACAGCGGCCCGCGTCCCGACCGAGAACCGAGGGTTCGTCATGAAGACGATGACTTTTACCGGCAAGAGCAGCTTAAGCCTGCTGCTGTGTTTCGCCGGTCTTTTGAGTTTTGCCGCTCCGAAGGCGCGAGCGCAGGAAGAAAAAGATCCGCCAACGCGCGTCGCGCGCATCAGCTACGTCGATGGTTCCGTTTCCCTGCAGCCCGGCGGAGAAGGGGATTGGGGAGCCGCCGCCCGAAACCGCCCGGTGACCATCGGTGACAAAATCTGGGCTGACAAAGATGCTCGCGCCGAATTGCAAGCCGGCCCTGCTTCCATCCATCTTGGCAGTATGACCGCGCTTTCCTTCCTGAATCTGGACGAGGGCATCACGCAGATGCGCCTTGCGGAAGGAAGCGTTAATTTCCGCGTCAGCGAATTGCGCCAAGGCGATGTCTACGAAGTGGACGCCCCGAATCTGGCCTTCACGGTCAAAGAAGCCGGAGCATTTCGCATCGACGTGGATGAGAACGGCGATTCCGCGCGCGTTACGGTGATTCGCGGCGAAGGCGAAGTCACTGCCGGCGGCAAGACCTATGAAGTTCATCCCGGCGAGCGCGCCGAATTCACCGGCACGGACAACGTCCAATACAATATTGAAAAGGCTCCCGGTCCCGACGGTCTGGACCGCTGGGCCGCGGAACGCGACCTAAAAGAAGACAACTCCGTTTCGGGGAAGTATGTCTCTCGCGATATGGCTGGTTACAGCGATCTCGACGACTACGGCGACTGGCGTGATGAGCCGGAGTATGGCCACGTTTGGTATCCGCGCGAAGTTGCGGTTGCCTGGGCTCCTTACAGCTACGGCTATTGGAACTGGGTCGGCCCTTGGGGCTGGACCTGGGTTGACTATTCGCCCTGGGGTTTCGCGCCCTACCACTACGGCCGCTGGAATTATTTCGGGGGCCGATGGGGCTGGTGCCCGGGTCCGTATTATGGCGGTGCGATTTACGGACCTGCCTTTGTCGGTTTCTTCGGCGGCGGGTTTGGTGCCGGAGTCGGCTGGTTCCCGCTGGGCTTTGGCGAACCGTTTTACCCTTGGTACCACTGCCGTGGCGGATACATCCGAAACATCAATGTCCACAACACTTACATACGCAACACGAACGTGTTCAACAACACCAATGTTCGCAACTTCAATTACGTGAATGCGCGCAACGTGAATGCAGTGACCGTGGCCAATCGCAACACCTTCATGAACGGCCAAGCCGTCAACCGTGGCGCCACGCGCGTCACGGCTGCTTCTTTGCGCGGCGCGCAAGTGACCAACTCGGTCGGCATCCGGCCGACGCAGCACAGCGAACTCGGCGCCGTGAACATGAGATCGAACGTCGCTCGCCCGCCGGCTTCGGTTCAGAACCGTGCCGTGATCGCGCGCACCGCGCCTGCGCATGGAGCTTCCCAGATGCGCGTTCACACCGTCAATAGCGCGGGCCTCACTCCCGGCCGCGCGGGAAATGGACCGATGAACGGCGCCGTGAATCAGCGTGTGGGCACCCAGAATATGCCAACACGCAACGCGCCCATAACGAATAATCGTCCCGGTAGCGTGCCTGGTGCAAACAATCGGCAGGGCAACGGGCCCGCGATGAATAACCGCACGGGCAACATGCCCAACAACTCCGGCACGGGTAGCCGTCAGCGGGACCTCTCGCAGAATCGGCCGCCTTCGTCGATGAGCAACTCGAACCGCACGTCCGCTTCTGTCACGGGAAATGGTGCGTCTCAGCGCGCTGGCAATAGCCAACGCACCTGGGAAGCGCAGGGGAACGCCACCGATCGTGGCCGTGCACCCGCGGGTTTCGGAAACTCGAATCGCCCGGCAAATGAGCCCACGCAGACAGCACGGGCAGATGCGAATCGTCCGCCCTGGGCGCGAGGGAATTCGCAATCTGGAGCAGTCAATGGCCCGGCCTCGCGGCCTTCTGCGCCAAACTACAGCAGCAACCGCCCAAGCTCTTCCAATAGCGGGCGGTCGTATGAGCCGCCGCAGCGCTCTGGCGGAAACGCGCCGAATTACGGCAACCGCGGCTCTTCGCAGCCGCGTTCGTATGAGCCGCCGCAGCGTTCTGGCGGAAACGCGCCGAATTACAGTAACCGCAGCTCTTCGCAGCCGCGTTCTTACAATCCGTCGCCCTCGCCCTCGTACTCGGCGCCACGAACTTATTCCGCACCGAGCCGCAGCTATCCGGCGCCTTCACGTTCCTACTCCGCGCCCAGTGGCGGAGGTGGCTATAGCGGAGGCGGTGGAAGCCGCGGTGGAGGCGGAAGCCCGCACAGCAGCAGTGGTGGCAGCAGCGGAGGCGGTGGAAGCCGTGGCAGCAGCGGTGGCGGAAGCCCACACAGTAGTGGAGGTGGCGGAAGTTCACACGGCGGTGGAGGCTCCAGCTCTCACGGTCGACACTAATCTCTTTGCCAGACACAAAAGGCCCGCCCGCTAAGTCCGGACGGGCTCTTTTCTTTTTCGGCACACCTCATGCGTTTCCCATGGTTCGCGGCGTGACGCGCGCACAACTCTTCCAGCCCGCAGGTGTTATATGAAGTGAAGGATTTCGTTACCGGCATTTGCTGTTTCGACATGGGGAAAATGCGCAGCAAATGTTCTCTAACGATGAAGTGCTACTGTTTGAAGAGAGGCCAGGCAATTTACCCGGGAACGTGAAATGACGCGGCGCAGGTGCTTTGCGGCCGCTCAGGTTTCAGGAGAGATTCCGATGAGAAAACGTCTGCTCAAGTTAGCGAGCCTGCTTAGCGTTGCACTGGCAGTGGCTCTCTTTTCGCCGCAACGTGCCGCAGCCGATGATGACGACGATCCGCCCAGCCGCGTGGCGCGCCTCAGCTACGCACACGGCACGGTTTCATTTAATCCGGCAGGCACCGACGACTGGGTTTCCGCGGTCGTCAACCGTCCGATGACCACAGGCGACAAGCTTTGGACCGACAACGGTTCGCGCGCCGAGTTGCATATTGGCTCCGCGGCGATCCGTCTTTCCGGCAACACCGGTTTTTCGTTCTTGAATCTCGACGATCGCACTGCACAAATCCGCATCACCGAAGGCATCCTGAACGTGCGCGTGCGGCGCCTCGAAAACGACGAGACCTTCGAAATTGACACGCCGAACCTCGCTTTTTCCGTTCTTCGCCCCGGCAACTACAAAATTGACGTCAACGAAGCCGGCGATACCACCTTCGTCGTCGTTCGCGACGGTCAAGGCGAAGTCACCGGTGGCGGTTCCGCTTACACCATTCATTCTCGAGAAGCCGGCACGTTTGCCGGCATCGACCAGCTCGACGCCGACATTCAGCGCTTCGGCAATGACGATGACGACTTCGACCACTGGTGCCGTGACCGTGACCGCCGTGAAGATCACTCGCAATCTTCCCGCTATGTCTCGTCCGATGTAATTGGGTATGAGGACCTCGATGAGTACGGAGGCTGGCGCCCGGTGCGCGAGTACGGCACCGTTTGGTTTCCGCACACCACCATCGTCGGTTGGGCGCCTTATCGCTATGGCCACTGGGTGTGGATTTCGCCTTGGGGCTGGACCTGGGTAGATGACGCTCCCTGGGGCTTTGCGCCTTTCCATTACGGTCGCTGGGTTACGGTCGGCGGCGTTTGGGGCTGGGTACCGTGCCCGCCCCGCCGGGAGATAGATGTCGAGTACGTGCGCCCGGTTTACGCCCCCGCTCTTGTCGCCTGGGTCGGCGGGCCGCACTTCAGCATTGGCATTGGAATCGGAGGAGGCGGCGGAGGCGGCGTGGCGTGGTTCCCGCTTGGCCCGCGTGAAGTCTACCAGCCTTCTTATCGCGTAAGCCGTACCTACGTAACAAACGTAAACGTCTCCAACACCACGGTGAACAACACCGTGGTGAACAATTACTACAACAACGTCATCGTCAACAAAAACGTCACCAACATCACGTACGTAAACCAGACCGCGCCGAACGGCGTAACCGCCACATCTCAGCAGAATTTTTCGTCCGCGCAGCCTGTCGGACGAAACATGATCAAGGTCGATCGCAGGGAAGTTGAATCTGCGCACGTCAATGCCACTACCCCAACGGTTGCACCGCAGCAGAGAAGCGTGCTTGGCGCGGACGCTACGGTTTCGCCAAGGTCTCAGGCGCGGTTCCAGGAACGTCCTGTGGTGGCCAAGACGCCACCGCCCCCCGCTCCGGTGTCCTTCGTAAAGCAACAGCAGGAGATTCGAGAGAACGGCGGCAGGCCGCCGGCCGTCTCCGAGATGCGTCGGGCTCGCATGGAAGATGCGCAACAGCCTCGTTCCAATATCAGAATCGCTCCGCCGGCCCAACCTGACGCGCCGCGAAACGTTCAGACGAATCGGCCTGCCGACAACGCGCCGAACAATCCGGCCAACGGGCGGAACAACCCGGGCAACGTGCGGAACCAAGACAACCGCCCGCCGTCGGTGAACAATGCTCCGGCGAACCAGCCAGGTAACAGCGGCAACGCTCCTGGTAACTCCGGCAATGCCCCTGGCAACAGCGGCAACGCGCCGGCCAACGGGCGGAACAACCCGGGCAGCGTGCGGAACGAAGACAACCGCCAGCCGTCAGTGAACAATGGCCAGGCGAATCCTCCGAACCGGCCACCGAATCAGCCATCGAACCAGCCAGGCAACAGCGGCAACGCGCCGGGCAATACGGGCAATGCGAAGGTTTACAACGATCGTCCCCCTTCGTCTCGGCCGAACAACTCCAACAGGCCGGACGACGTCAATCCGCAGCTTGATCAGAGGCATCAGCAGCAAATGGAACAGCTCCGCCAAAAGCAGGACCAGGAACGGCAGCGGGTCGAGCAGAAGCAGATCAAGGAGCAACAGAAAATTCAGCAGAACAATCCTGATGACGCGAGAAGGCAAAGAGTCGAGCAAAACCAGCCGCCGCAACGCCAGCAGGTCGAGCAGAAACCCCAGCAGGAGCAGCAGAAAATTCAGCAGAATAATGCTGACGACGCGAGAAGGCAGCGAGTCGAGCAAAACCAGCCACCGCAGCGCCAGCAGGTTGAGCAGAAACCCCAGCAGGAGCAGCAGAGAGTGGCTCAACAAAACGCTGACCAGCAACGCCAACAGCAGCGCCTGCAACAGGTCGATCAGAGACAACAGCAGCAGCTCCAGCAGCTCGAGCAGAAACACGGGCAGGAACAGCAGAAGCTCCAGCAAAGGCAACAGCAGGAAAGCCAGAAAGCGAAGCCTGCCGACAAGCCAGCGAAGGAGAAGGACAAGCCGAAGGACGACAAACCGCCCCACCGCGGCTAGGCATTACTCAAGCTTGAGCCTTTCCTGACGGGCGTCCCGATCTGATCGGGACGCTCGTCTCGCTTTCTTGGCTCTCATGCCGCGCCCCGCTCCACGTTTTTGAGGGCAGACGTTTTGCAGATGAAAGCTTTCGCTGTGTCGCGTAAGATTTCTCTTCCGCGCTCATGGCCAAGCGTCCTACATCCCGCTCTTCATCGAAGAAGGCTCCTGCGGCCAATCCTGATGTGCGCCTGATTCGCCTGCCCGGATTGCCCGAGATTCAGCGCGGCGACGATCTCTCCGAACAAATAACCAATGCCGCCCGCAAGGCGCGGCTGCGTTTTGAGAACGGCGATGTCCTCGTCGTTGCGCAGAAAATAGTTTCGAAAGCCGAGGGCGCCGTCGTCCGGCTTGCAAACATCGAGCCTTCGACCCAGGCGGAGGCCATCGCGGAGCGGCAAAAGAAAGATCCCCGGCTGGTGGAAGTAATCTTGAAAGAATCGCGGCGCCTCGTTCGCACGGATCCCGTGCTGATCGCCGAAACACTTCACGGCTACGTCTGCGCCAACGCCGGCGTAGATCATTCGAACGCTCCCGGCGCCGATGCCGTGACCCTGCTCCCGCGAGATCCCGACCACTCCGCGAAGACTCTCGCTGCCGCTCTACGCAAACGTACCGGCAAACGCATCGCCGTCATCATCAGCGACACGTTCGGCCGTCCCTGGCGCCTCGGACTAACAAATGTCGCCATCGGGGCGTCGGGCGTTCCCGTCCTTTACGATCTGCGTGGCACGCGCGATCGTGACGGCAAGCCTCTCACTGCCACGATTCTCGCCGTTGCCGACGAGCTGGCCTCTGCTGCCGGCCTCCTCATGACCAAATCCGCAGGCTTTCCCGTAGTCCTCATCCGCGGCTATCGTTACAAGCCCTCCACCGAACCCGCCACCCGCATCATCCGCCCCGCCGCCGAAGACCTGTTCCGCTAGCTTCGTTCTCTCCGTGTTCTCTGCCTACTCTGTGACGTCTGTGTTAAATTCTTTGAAGAATTCGCGGGCAAATCCTTCATGAACACTCGGCTCCACGACTCTGCCGCATCTCCCTCGTCAAATCCTGAACTCGACGAACTGCTGGCCCGCGTTCGTGAAGGGTTCGCCCTTGACCGCGCCTCCTTATTGCTACTCGCGGAACGAGCATCTCTGCCGGAGCTCCTGAGCACAGCCACCGAAATTCGCGCTCGCGGGAAGGGAACTGTCGTCACCTTTTCGAAAAAAGTCTTTATCCCGCTGACTACCCTTTGCCGCGACTACTGCAGCTACTGCACCTTTCGAAAAGATCCCGGCCAGCCCGGGGCACACTTCATGACCCCGGACGAGGTACTCGCCCTCGCCGAACAAGGCCGCCGTGCCGGATGCAAGGAGGCGCTCTTCAGCCTCGGCGATCAGCCCGAGCGCATTTTCCCCGAAGCGCGCGATTTTCTTCGCAAACAAGGATTCGCGCGCACGCTCGACTACCTGGCGGCCGTGTCGGAACTGGTCCTGGAAAAAACTGGCTTGCTCCCGCACGCGAATCCCGGCGTCATGGACCGCGCCGCCCTGGAACGATTGAAGGATTCCAACGCCAGCGTTGGATTGATGCTCGAAAACGTCAGTCCGCGCCTGATGAGCGAGGGCCTGCCCCACGCCAACGCCCCTGACAAAGTGCCCGTGCTTCGTCTGCGCACCATGGAGGAAGCTGGAAAACTCTCCATCGCCTTCACCACCGGAATTTTGATCGGCATCGGCGAAACCATGGAGGAACGCATCGACTCGCTCCTCGCCATTCGAACGCTCCACGAGAAATTGGGTCACATCCAGGAAGTTATTATCCAAAATTTCCGCGCCAAGCCGGATGTCCCCATGGCCGCGCATCCCGAGCCTTCGCTCGAAGATATGTTGCGTACTATCGCCCTTGCCCGCCTGATCTTCGGACCGCAAATGAACGTCCAGGCCCCTCCCAATCTCAGCTACAACCATTTCCCTCGATTGCTCGATGCCGGCATCAACGACTGGGGCGGCATCTCTCCGGTCACCAAGGATTTCATCAATCCCGAAGCTGCCTGGCCGCAAATCTCCCTCCTCCGATCCGAAACCGAATCACGCGGCTTCACCTTGCGCGAACGTCTCGCGCTCTATCCAGAATTTGTCGGCCGCGATAGCTTTCTTTCTCCGCGCCTTCAGAGCCGCATCGATGCAATTGCCGATGCAGACGGATACCCACGTACCGTCGGTCTCCCCGGCATCTGATGTGCTTATGCCGCCATCCAAAAAACTAAAAATAACGGCCCTGGCCGGGGGCGTCGGTGCCTCAAAACTCCTCCTCGGCCTCCACGAAGTCATGGACCCGCGCGACCTGACCATCATCGTCAACACCGGCGATGACATCATTCTTCACGGATTGAAAATTTCCCCCGACCTTGACATCGTCACCTACACACTCGCGGGAATTGTGGATTTGGCCAAAGGCTGGGGTTTTCGCGGAGAAACATTTAACGCGCTCAAGCGCCTGGCCCTCTACGGCCGCGCCAATTGGTTCAATCTTGGCGATCGTGATCTCGCCACGCACATTCACCGCACGGCCATGCTCGCTGAAGGAAAGACTCTGTCGCAGGCCACCGACTCCATTCGCGTTGCCCTCGGAGTGAAATCCTGCATCCTTCCGATGTCCGACGATCCCGTTCCCACCATCATCGATTCGAACGAGGGCCCACTGCATTTTCAGGAATATCTCGTGAAGCGCCGCGCCGAACCAGTCGTGCGCGGCATTCGGTTCGCTGACGTGGAATCTGCGCGGCCCGCTCCTGGCGTCCTTGAAGCCATCGCCACTGCCGACCGCATCATCATCTGCCCCAGCAACCCGCTCATCAGCATCGGCCCGATTCTCGCCGTCCCACACGTTCGCGGGCAGCTGCGCACGTACAGACAAAAAGTATTTGCCGTATGCCCCATCGTCGGCGGCAAATCGCTCAAGGGCCCCTCCGACAAAATGCTCGCCCAACTCGGCCACGACTCCACAGCTCTCGGCGTGGCGAAACTTTACGCCGACTTCACCGGAACTTTCGTCATCGACCCCGCAGACAAATCGCAAGACGCCACGATCTCCGCCCTCGGCATGAAAGTTGCCATCCTCCCTACGATAATGAAAACGCGCGCCCAAAAAAGCAAACTCGCCCGCGCCTTGCTGTCATCCACTCTTCCCTTCTAGGGTGCAACATCGCTGCGCCCTTACTTGTTCAAGGTGCTGCGCTCGTTGCTTTGCTTGCCGCTTAGTTGACCAGCCTAGGGAGTTGGTTTCCCCACGGGCGTTTATCGCAAGTTGGGAACTTCTTGTTGTAGTGTTAGGCTGGCTCCGATGTTTTGTTGTCCCGCTGGCTCACATCATGGCCGTGGCTGCAAATAACCATGCAAACGCTGGATCATTGGCACTTTTCTATTGTCCAACGATCGGCACGTGGTCAGAGCGCTATTCAGAATGGGTCTGAAATAGTCTTTCCACCCTGCTGGCAGATGAGAGCAGTCGCACTGTTCATTGTTGTTGGATATGGGTTGGTCTCGATCGCGAAGTAAAGGCTTTCTCGAATACCGATGAAATTCGCGATGACCTCTGAAGTCGGGGGACTAGCGGAAGCGAGTCGTACTCGCGAAGAATCATGTGAAAACCGAAACGCATTGGGGGCGGCGATGGATTGTCTTGCGGGCTTTCGCTAACTCTTGGTTGGTCGCATTACTAGAAACTGGCCCACCAGGCTTCGCAAAATCAGAAGTCTCACTTCAAAGGAAGCCCCGTAAAGCGAATCCCCGCGCCGTGAACTTTGTAGCGCATATTCAAACCAATCAGCAGCGCCGTCAGTGATTCCACAATCCGCGAATTCTCCAGCTTCCCGCCGTTCAGCGCACGCGCTCCCGGAATCTTGCTGACCAACTCCGACGCTACTTGTTTTGCCTTCTCATCGTCGCTGCACACCAGCACATCGCACTCCACCGGCCTATCGCTGGCCAGCGATTCAGCTCCCAAATTCTGCAGCGCGGCCGCCAGACTCACTCCAGGCGGGAGCAACTCCTTGGTCTGCTCAGCCGCTGAACCTTGCCAAACTCCCAGCATTCGCGTTGCCGCACCGCCTACCGTCGCCGCCAGCGGCACAGTGGTATCGATCACAATCGTCCCTGGCTTCCACACGCCCTTCAATTGCTTCAGCAGCTCCGCCGCGCCCGAGAAGGGAACGGTCATCACCGCAACGTCACACGCCGCCGCCGCCGATGCATTGTCCATCCCTTCGATCTGCGCCGCTCCGCCAATTCGTTCGCGCAACTGCTTCGCGGTCTCCGCCGCCCGCCCCGCATCCCGCGACCCAATCAACACCTGCTCACCCGCCTTCGCCCAGCGATAGGCCAGCCCGGAGCCTTCCGCCCCCGTTCCCCCCAAAATCGCGATTTTTCGCGCCATGATCCTTCGCTCCGATCTCTCCCTGCCGCTTCGCTTTCCCGCCGCTCCATATGGTATCTTCAAAAACTTCAAAGATGACTATGTCTCCCCTCACAACCCTGGAATTTCGCAAAGCGCTCGGCCAGTTTCCCACCGGCGTGACCGTCATCACCGTCGAGCGCGAGCCCGGAAAAATTCAGGGCATGACCGCCAACTCTTTCACTTCTGTTTCTCTCGGCCCCCTTCTGATTCTCGTTTGCGTCGACCACCGCGCGAAAATTCTCCCATTCCTCCAGAAGAAAAAGCGCTTCGGCGTCAGCGTCCTCAAGGCCGGCCAGCAGGCCGTCTCCGAATATTTTGCTCGCGGCGTGCACAGCGCGGAAGCCGAAGAGCGCCTCTCCATCCGCTACTCTCGAACCGCGAGCGGGCTTCCGGTCCTGGAAGACACGCTGCTCCAATTGAGTTGCAGCACCGTGTCCTCGCATCTCGCCGGCGATCACACGATTTTTATAGCGGAAGTCCACGATGCGGAAATTCACGAGGGAGAGCCGCTGCTCTATTTTCGCGGCGAATACCGCAGCATCGCCCGCCACCGCTGACCAGCCGCTTTTGAACTCTTTCACTCTTCCACTCTTGAACTCTTCCTAGTGATGCCCTCCCAGCGGATCTCGTTTCACGCCGTACTCCGTCCCCCACTTGTCCGTCATCTCTCCCCGAATCTCCCATAGCTCCGGGAAAAACTTGTGCCGCATCCCCTCTTCCAGAATCTCCACCGGCCGCCCCTTCAGCGATTTCGACCCAAATCCGATCGTGCGATGGATCAACTGCATATGCTCGTACCGGAATTTCTGAAACAACTCGTCGAATTCCGCCAGCGCCTCCGCTACCACGTAGGCGTCTCCATGCGAATACCCGGTATCGTAGATTTTCTCGATCGTCAGCCCATGCTTGTCCAGATAATTCGCCTTGAATGAATTCCAGATCGGCTGGTACATCTTCAGCAGCACGCGGAATCCCGGCGACTCCTGTCCGCTTCCATTCCCCAGACGCTTTCGAATCTCCTGGTACTCCTTCGGCGACATCGTCTCCAGCAGCCCCACCTGCTCGATCATCATTTTCTGCGTCAAGTGCACGCGCCGGAACAGCGTGATTACCCGGTTTGTATTTTCCTGCTGCAAATATTCATCAATGTCCAGCAGCGTGTAGGCGATCAATTTCATCCATAATTCTTCGATCTGATGCACCAGTTGAAATTGCAGCTCATCCGGATTGCACAGCTCCTCGAATTTGCTCTGGCACGAAAGCAGCGCCTTCGTGTTCAAATACAATTCATAATCCAGCGTGCCCTCGCCGCTCATGATTTCGTAAAATTGTTCGCGATTCACACACCCTCCCGATCGTCCGTGCCGCCGCGCGCCCCAACTTCAAAACCCGCAGCTTCGCGCACTTCCACTCTGCGGTTCCCACAAAAGTGTATTTGTACGGAGAATGCCTTAGCGTTCGGAGCTGCCCGAAGGACGCGTGGACTCGGTCGAGTCGCCCAGCTCTTTGCGATGGCTCTTCACTTCTCGCAGCGCATAGATCGGCTTATTCTGCGACTCGTAATACGTGCGCGCAATAATCTCGCCCAGCAGCCCCATCGAAATAAACTGCACTCCGCTCACGAACAGCGCCACCGCCAGCAACATCAGCGGCCCGTGCTCCGCCATGATCGCCTTGTGCTGGTAAAACTTTTCGTATGCCAGGAAACACGCCAATAGGGAACCGATGCCCGCGCCGCCCACGCCCAGCAACCCAAAAAACTGCAGCGGACGCGTCGAATAATCCAGCAAGAACTTCACGATGATCAAATCCAGGAACACGCGAATGGTCCGCCCGATCCCGTAATTGGACTTCCCGCTCTTCCGCTCCAGATTTGCGATTGGCACTTCCGCGATCCTCGCGCCTGTCGAACTCGCCAGCGCCGGAATAAACCGGTGCAGCTCCCCGTACAACTGAATTTCTTGAATGATTTCCCGCCGGTAGGCCTTGAACGTCGTCCCAAAATCATGCAGCTCGATCCCCGAAAGCTTCGCCATCATCCAGTTCGCCACGCGACTTGGAATTTGCCTCGTCAACCAGTGGTCGTGTCGCTGGTAGCGCCACCCGCTCACCAGGTCGAATCCTTCCTCGATTTTTTCCAGGAACTTCGGAATCTCGTCGGGATCGTGCTGCAGGTCGCCATCCATGGAGACGATGACTTCGCCCCTCGCAAAATCAAATCCCGCCTTCAGCCCCGCCGTCTGCCCAAAATTCCGCCGCAGCCGCACCAGGTTTAC
>Ga0137409_10001907_pt1 | contig 22479 bp, 22 predicted proteins | sample CZODoug1_16funga_FD_122059 | JGI IMG/M metagenome (GOLD analysis project Ga0137409, IMG submission 122059) | Vadose zone soil fungal communities from Angelo Coast Range Reserve, California, USA - CZODoug1_16fungal (Hybrid Assembly) | ecosystem: Environmental > Terrestrial > Soil > Vadose zone...
CGATTGGCGGGAATGTGCTTGCTGTTGTTTGCAGCTGCCGCGTGCGGCGAGACCGGCACTCACGCAAGCCCGTCGGCTGCGCCGGAGGTGGGCACACTGACCGTGTCGAAGTCCGCCTGCGTTTATGACGGTCCCAGCACCCTCGCTGCGGGCGCGGTGACCTTCCTCCTGATCGACCAAACAGAGGGTGGGTTCAACGCCCATGTGTGGTTGTTTGAGAAGGGGTACCAATACGCTGATTGGGCACGTGGGTTCTTGACTGACCACGCCACCCTGCGCGATCACGCGCGCATCGTTGATAACGCGAACGTGAAGCCGGGCGCCACCCAAAGGTTGACGACCCGCTTCGATGCGGGGACCTACGCGTTCCTTTGCGTCCCCCTTCGCGATGGATCGGAATATGGCGTCGGTTATACCGCTGGACCGATCATTGTGACCCCTTGAATCCGGCTCGCGTACCGCACCGCCACCGCGGGCGGGGAGGTGCTCGAGTTCCGGGCCTATCCCGACCGTGACTCGAATCGTGGCGGCGCCCGCCACGCCTCCCTACTGGCTGCGGGCGCTGATGTGGCCGGTCTTAAATTGAGCTGACATGCTGGAGACCGCGTTCACGCGCCTGGTCGGCTGCACGGTCCCGATCCAGCTGGCCGGGATGGGCAGCATCCTTTCGCCTGAGCTCGCGGCCGCGGTGTCGAACGCCGGCGGCCTGGGTCAGATCACTCTCACCGGCGATGTAGAGGATGCCAGCCGGCGGCTCGATCGTCTTTGTTCCATGACGACAAAGCCCTTCGGAGTCAACCTGCTCATCCCTTATCTCGATCGGCAGGTGCTCGAGCTCGCCGCCGGCAGAGCTCGGGTGATCGACTTCTTCTGGGGAGATCCCGACGCGGAGCTGGTTCGCATTGCTCATGAAGCCGGCTCGCTCGCCTCGTGGCAGGTTGGTTCGACCGCTGAGGCGATCGCCGCCGAGGCGGCTGGATGCGACTTCATCATCGCCCAGGGTTTCGAAGCCGGCGGTCACATCAGGGGCACGCTGGGCCTAATCCCGCTCTTGAGCTCGGTGCTCGATTCGGTCTCCGTCCCCGTGCTCGGCGCGGGCGGGATCGGAAACGGACGCGGCATCGCTGCGGTGCTTGGCGCGGGCGCTGCGGGCGTTCGCATGGGGACGCGTTTCATCGCCGCGGCAGAATCGAATGCACACCCCGACTATGTGAAGGCGCTGATCGCCGCCCGAGCCGAAGACAGCGTTCGTACGAATCGATTTCACGTCCAGTGCGGGCTGTGCCCGTCGACTCATGGCGTGTTGAGGCAGGCGATCGAGGCGGCGGACGCCTTCGATGGCGAGTACGTGGCCGAGATCGAGCTCGAGGGCGAGCGTGAGCGGATCGTGCGCTTCCGGGGTATTCCGCCGTTCAAGGGCTTCCACGGTCACATCGAAGCGATGGCTTGCTACGCGGGCCAGTCTGTGGGCGACGTGAAACGCGTGGAGCCTGCAGCTGAGATCGTGACGGCTCTCGTTGAGGAAGCTGAAAGGCTCCTCCACCACCGCCTGGCCCAGCCCAAACCATGAGGGGGACCGGCTACCAAGGCGTTCTCAATTCGAGGCCCTGCCGATGTCATTCAATCCAAACACACCGCTCGATCCCGACCAGGTTAAAGACGTTCGCGGTTCGCGCATTGGCGGCCGCGGGATCGCCATAGGCGGAGGCGGCCTCGGTGTCCTGCTCGTGATCGCGTATCTGCTCCTGGGTGGCAATCCGGCCAACCTCGGAGCGCTAATCGATCAGGAGGGTGGGACGCAGGTGGAGAGCACCACCCTGCAGCAGCAATGCAGCACAGGCGCCGACGCGAACACGCACGAGGACTGCCGCATCGTCGGCTATGTCAACAGCATCCAGAAGTTCTGGAAGGACGAATTCGCGCGCTCCGGCGAGCAGTACACAACGGCGAAGACGGTCCTGTACACCGACCAGGTGTCGACGGGCTGCGGTGTGGCTTCATCCCAGGTCGGTCCCTTCTACTGCCCGCGTGACCGGCAGGTGTATCTGGATCTTGGATTCTTCCAGGACCTGCAGACGAAGTTCGGCGCCCGTGGCGGATCGCTGGCGGAGGGCTACGTCGTGGCGCACGAATACGGCCACCACATCCAGAACCTTTCTGGGACGCTGTCCGGCGGTTCGGGCCAGACAGGCGCCGGAAGTGATTCAGTGCGCACGGAGCTGCAGGCTGACTGCTTGGCGGGTGTCTGGGCAAACCATGCGGCTGCTACTGGTTATCTAGAGCGGCTGACCTCGGATCAAATCGCGCAAGCCCTTGACGCGGCGTCGGCGGTGGGTGACGACCGAATCCAGCAGAAGACTCAGGGCCAGGTCAACCCGGAGACCTGGACCCACGGGTCGGCAGCGCAGCGCCAGAGATGGTTCACGATCGGCTATCAACAGGGAGCGGCGAGCAGCTGCGATACCTTCCACTCCAGCCTCTGAGCGGCTGAACCAAAAAGTGGATGCCCCGCGTCGGGGCACCCACACCCAACCACTCTCTAGCTGGTCCTGATGTCGCCTGTGTTGCCGCCCTGGTCGGCCGACGCGTTGTGCCAGTCGCGCGCGAGGAGCCCCGGTCCGTTGGCGTGATAGTCGAACCCGAAGCTCGGGATGTCATAGGTTGCCTCGGCGCCGTAGACAGTGCTGACGAAATCAGCGGTGGTGCCGCAGCCTGTGTCACACGTGGCTGCTGGGTTGAAGGTGCCGCCCGAGACGACGATGACGAAGTTGCCGTTGAAGTTTCCGGTCACTCCTGCGCGGATCATTCCGCCAGTCGGCTCGGATGTCTCGCAAGCACCTGGGCTGGCGCCCTCGGTGGTCACGAACCTGCCGGCGATGAAGCTCTCCGTGACGGTGTAATTGCCGGCGCCATCGGGCGCGGTCGACGCGTCGAACACGCGCTTGTACGTGTCGTTGGCCCAGTCGTTGCCGCAGGTCCCCGAGTCGCTCGAGCCGCTGCTGATGGGTCCGTAACGGACGGTGTCCTGTGATGCTGACACGGCGGCAGGCGCCGCGGCGAGCGCGAGGATGGCGGCGGCGAAAGATAACCAGCGCTTCATGCTTCTACTCCTTACGCGAGCACGGCTCGCCACCCCAGACAGCGGCGTTATGCGAATTCATTATGGCCCGATTCGAGCCTTAAGAGTCAGGCGAAAAACTGGAACTAACAGTGTCAAGCGCCGGCTTAACGGATCCGCCCTCGGCCGAGTCGAAGGGGCGGTGAGGGCGTTTCTTCAAGTGGAGGTGACCTAGATGGACACAACAACGCTGGTGATCATCGGCCTGGCCGTGCTCGTGATCGTGCTCATGCTTCTCTTCTCGAGGGGTGGCCGCAGCCGCCACGTCGACCTGCAGCCGCTGTCGAACGAGTCGCGCGACCGGTACCTGACGGATTGGGACCGAATCGAGATGCGATTCGTCGATGCGCCCGAAGAGGCCGTGCGCGAAGCCGACGCGATCGTCATGTCCGTGCTGCGCGAGCGGCGACATCCGCTCGAGACGCGCAAGCTGCCGGCCGACGTTCAGGCGGCGCGTAAGGACGCGTCGATGGAGCGAGGCGACCGCACCGAAGGCATGCGCCGCGCGATGCTGCGCTACAGGGCGGTGATGGAGAAGATGGTGCCAGCCCCGCGCGAAGAGCGCAGCCGCCGCGAGATGGCTTAGCCCGACCGCCTCAGATTCCTGGCGGCGTCGAGCGAGGCCAGGCGTCGAGTACAGCCGACAGGCGAGAGACGACTTCGGTCGCGCTTGCGATCGCATAGATGAACGTCACGCCAGTCGGTGTCGGCTGGCCGCCAAAGCAAGTCGAACAGGCTCGCTCACCGGCATAGAAGACCAGGTCGTTGGTGAGGAATCTCACGCCGGACCGTCCGGCCGGTGTGGTGGTCGACACGCTGTTGGATTGCACGCTGTACAGGCCGATCGCCCCCAGGCCGCTCGTCGTCCGGAACGTATAAGCGATCCAGCGACCGTCAGGCGATGACTTCGGTGAGATCCACCGCAGCGGGAGCATCGAGGACACCCCCGTGCTCGAGTCCCACCTGCGCACCGTGCCGCCCGAATCCCTGAAGAACAGCCGGCTCGGGACCGAAGCCCACACCCCCATCGTCATCCCCGACGTCGAGTAGACCAGCGACCCATCGCTGGCTTTTCGAATCTGGTCCGGCGCCGTCGCACCGGTGCCTGTGCCGCGAAAGGTTTGCACCAGCGCTATGTACTGGCCGTCGGGCGAGAAGCTGAGAAAGCTGTCGTCCTCGTCCGGGTTGATGCCGCGTCCGGGTACCGGAGGGAGCGTGGTCAGGACCTTGTTGCCCGTTGGCGACGCAAGGTGCCATGCGTTGCCGTCGATATAGGTGATCGAGCGGCCGTCCGGGCTGATCGAATACTGACCCGAGCCGAATCCGGCGCCAAAGATCGCGAGCACAGTCGTGGCTCCGCTGGCAAGGTCCGCTTTGATGATCTGATTGGCAGCAGTCGTGTAGGTCACCTGCGTACCTGTGGCGAACTGTGGGCTGAGCGCGCCAGCGTCGAATCGGCAGACGTTCTTGGCGTTGGCGGGGTCCTGGATGTCGCGGACCACATAAGTTGGGTCGCCGGTCACCGTTCCGATCACGAGAGCGTCCCCGGCCGGGACCGGGCTGTCGCAGTGCACCAGAGCGGCGCCGCCAGGCGTGCCGCTCGGGTTCGCCGACGGGCTGGAAGATGTGGCTGGTGTGGCGCTGGACGTGACGGTCGGCTGGGTGCTGGGGCTGGGGGCTGTTCCGCTCGGCGAACCACCACAGGCTGCGAGGGCGAGAGTCGCGATCAGCGCGACTCGACTCAGGTGCACCCGGTAACGGTAGCGCGCCGCTAGGCGATCAGCTGTCCAAGCAGCCGGCGCGTTTCCGGAGCGAGCTTTTCTCGCAACCGGTAATAAATCCAGATGCCGCGCTTTTCCGACTCGACGAGCCCGGCTTCCTTGAGCCTGGCCATGTGGTGGGAGATGGTCGGCTGGGTGAGCTCGAGGCCTGCGGTGAAGTCGCAAATGCAGATCGGCGCGTCGGCTTTCCACAGGGAAGCGAGCATGGTGAGCCGCGTGGGGTCGGCCAGCGCCTTCATCAGCTCGGAGGTCTGATTGGCCCAGCTCTCCTTGACCTTGGGGAGTTCGCAGCAAGCGCCCCGCTCTCGCAACATTGGAAGTGCTTTGGTCGCCACGCGAGTATCATACGAAATCCATCGATAAATGTCGATGGGTGTGTTAGGATCGACCCATCGACGTTCATCTATAGGTACAGGGAGCTTGATTGATGAGTGAAGTTAAAGAGGCGGTCCGATCCAGGTACGCCGGCGTGGCCCGGCAACTCTCCGTGATCCAGACCGATGCGGGAGCGGGATGCTGCCAGGCCGACGGTCCAGACTGCGGATGCAGCGGCTCGTATTCGGTTGACGACCTGAAGGAGATCGGACTGACCGAGTCCATCAGCCTCGGCTGCGGCAACCCGACGCTGCTCGCGCAGCTCGAGCCGGGCCAGGTCGTCCTCGACCTCGGATCAGGCGCCGGCCTCGACGTTCTGCTCTCGGCCCGGCGTGTCGCGCCCGGCGGCCACGCGTACGGCGTGGACATGACCGACGAGATGCTGGAGCTAGCCAACGGAAACATGAGTAAGGCTGGCGTCGGCAACGCCACATTCCTCAAGGGCTCGATCGAGAGCGTGCCGCTGCCGGATGCCTCGATCGACGTCGTGATCTCAAACTGCGTGATCAACCTGGCGGAGGACAAGGGCGCGGTGCTCACGGAGGCATTTCGAGTCCTGCGTCCGGGTGGACTGTTTGCCGTAGCGGACATGGTCGAGCTCGAACCGCTCGAGCCGGCTTTGAAGAGTCGGCTCGACGCCTGGGCCGGCTGCCTGTCGGGGACGATCCCGATCGAGGAGTATCGCGCCACTCTGATTAAAGCCGGATTTGTGGACCCCGACTTCCAGGTGCACGCCACCGAGAGCATGCCGGGCGTAGACGGCAAGATCGGAAGCGCTTACATCAGGGCAAGAAAACCGGCGACTAGCTGACTGCGTCGAGTCGCGACTGTGCGATCTGCCGGGCGGCGGCGTCGCTGCTGATGCCTTCCTGCTTGGCGTGCTGCAGGATGTCGTAGACCGCGTCACCGATGGCAGCGAGGCGTTCGTCGAGAATTTCCCGCGTCCAGCCCTGCTCCTCCAGGCCGCCGCCGTGGAGGACGCCGCCGGCGTTGATCACGAAGTCGGGTGCGTAGACGATGCCTCGCTCGGAGAGCAGGTCCGCGTCCGAGGGAGTCTCGAGCTGGTTGTTGGCGCCTCCCGCGACGACGCGACAGCGAAGATCGGGAATTGAACGAGCGTTCAGGATCCCGCCGGTCGCGCAGGGTGCGAGCACATCGCATTCGGTGGTGAGAACCGCGTCAGACGCCAGGACCTTGACGCCGCGGCTTTTCAGCGTGTCCAACCTCTGGGCATCGATGTCGGATGCGGTGACGTCGGCGCCTGCCTCACGCAGCAGGTCGATCAGCCGGCCGCCAACCCCGCCGGCCCCCTGCACGACGACAGAGCGGCCGGCCAGGTCATCAGACCCGAAAGCGAACCGGCAGCTGGCGCGCATTCCGTGAAGCACGCCGACTGCGGTGTCCGGCGCAGTGTCCCCCGAGCCTCCAGCCGCCTCGGTTTTGCAGAAGACGTACGGGCAGACCTCCGCGATGACGTCCATGTCCAGCGCGGAGGTGTTCATGTCCGGAGCGCAGCTGAAGAGCCCGCCCAGCGAGGTGACGAATGCTCCGTACTCATGCAGCAGCCGGCGCCTTGCCTCACCCTGCGGCATCTCATTGGTCGGCAGCGCGATGACCGCCTTGCCGCCACCGCGCGGGAATCCCACGCTGGCGAACTTGAGCGTCATCGCCTCTGACAGGCGCAGGCCGTCCGCGAGGGCGTCGGCGGGCCGGGCGTAGTGCTTCATGCGCGTGCCGCCGCCGGAGGGCCCCAGCCGCAACGAGTGGACGCAGATGAACATCCACGTTCCGGTCTGCCGGTCGCGATGAACCGACACGGATTCCCCGTCCCATGCGGCCAGAAGCTCCTCCATCGCTGGAGGCGAGTCTAAAAGCTCGCGGTCAGGCTGCGCGAGAGCGGGTCGCGGCTCTTGGCCGGTCGCGGCCCTGATCGCGGCTTGGGTGCTCGACGACCGCGAGCACGCGCGGCGCGATGAACCGTGCCGTGCGCACGACACCACCCGTGCGCGTCAGCTCGCGGACCTCGACAGTCGTGCGAGAGCTGCGCACCTCGACCGTGCGGCCTGCCTTGGTCGCCTCCACGATGTACTCGCGCGCGGCGCCTGATCCGGCGTCAACCAGAACCTCAACAAAATCACCTTTTGCCATGACTTTTTTATGCCCAGATTGGGGCGTCTTGAAGCGCCGGCGAGGCATGTCACAATGCCCCCGGCATGGGCATCGCTAAGGCTGGTGACTCGGCGACCGGGGCGCTGCTTCCGCTCACGCTGCAGAACAGCTATCGCGCCCGTTATCGCGCGATGCGTCCGGGCTGGCAGTCGAGCGGCGACCAGCTGGAGGCCCTGGTTCGAGGCCACCTGACGCCGGACAGCCGCGTGCTCGACCTGGGCTGCGGAAGAGGTGGGGTGGTGGAGCTGTTCTGGCGCGACGTCAAGCTGGCCGCGGGGCTCGACCCGGATCAACCGTCGCTGGCCGAGTACCGCGCGCCCGGCATGCCGATCCTTCGCGGGGTCGGCGAGCGGCTGCCGTTCACCGACGAGGTGTTCGACCTGGTCGTGTGCCTGTGGGTGCTGGAGCACTTGAAGGATCCACTGACAGTCCTGCGCGAGGTGAGGCGGGTGCTGCGGCCTGGCGGGCATTTCGTGTTTCTCACGCCTAACTTGCGCAACCCGCTTTTGCTCTTGAACCGGATTGGAAAGGCGGTTCCGAGCCTGCAGACGCGGCTCGTCTCGCGGTTTTACGGGCGCCAAGAGGCTGACACCTTTCCGGTGCAGTACCGTGCCAACACCGTCAGCGCTTTGCGCGAGCTCACCGCGGCGAGCGGGCTCGAGGTCGCCGAGCTCCGTCTGGTGCAGGACCCGACTTACCTGGCCGTCAACGGGTTCATGTTCACGACGGCGGTTTTTGCTGAACGTCTCATGCCGAAGGGCTGGGGCGTCCACCTGCTGGGAGACCTGACGAAGCTGATCTAGTGTCCCAGTAGGTAGCCCATGCGCCGTGGCATCCGGGCGAGCTCAGAGACGAGTCGGTTGGGGCGCCGGCCCTGTTCTTCGGCCGTCTCCTTCGCGATCATCGCCCGCCGGACGACATAAGCGCCCCAGGATCGAAAAGGCTGAGGTGGGAACAATCTCGGCCTAGGGTTCACCATCGGCAACCTGACATTGTCTGTGTCGCGGTCGGTGACGAGATCCGCCAGGACCTGCCCGGCGAGGTGCGTGGGCGCCACGCCGTTGCCCGTGTAGCCGAGCGCGAAGAAAAGATTGCCCGGGTGGAGCGTGCCGAACACGGGAAGGTGTGTCGGCGAGACATCGATCGGCCCACCCCACCCATCCTCGATTGGCACGTCGGCGAACGAAGGAAACATCAAACGGAAGCCCTCGGCCGCCTGCTGGACCGCGCGCGCGTCATGGGTGAACGCGTCGTCGATGGTTCGGCGTGCTCGACCGCCGCCTCCGCCGAACGCGATGCGGCCGTCACGCGTGGTCCTGAAGTAGCGCAGCGAGGTGCGGAAGTCGGAGACCACCTCGCCGCCGGTCCAACCGATTTCCGCAATCCGCTCGGGGGCCGGCGCCGTGAGCACGATGTATGAGCTCCACGCCACCAGCCTGCGCTGGAGCTGAGGCCACCCGGTCGCCCACGCATTGAGCGCGAGAACCGCGCGCTTGGCCCGGACGCTCCCTCGTGCCGTGCTCACGAGGGCCGGCGGGCCGGCCTCGAGGCGGGTCACCGTGGTGCCTTCGTGGATCGTGACGCCACGCTCGAGGACCACCCGGCGAAGGCCGCGTACCAAAAGGCCTGGCTGAACCGATGCGCCGTCGCGCATGAACGCCCCGCCTCGAAAGGCCGGTGATGAGCACCTCTCGCGCACCTCTGCCGCGGTAAGCTCGCGAAGCTCCTCCGGCGCGCCCACTTCGCGAGCCAGCCCCACCATCTCCTCGCACAGCGTTTCGTGCGCGCCGGCCGTGATTGCGTACATGTAACCGGCTTTCTTGAACCAGGCGTCGATGCCGTTGTCCTCGCAGAACTGGCCGATTGCGGTGATGCTGGCGGAGACCGCCCGGCAGGCCTTGACCGACGCTTTCGGGCCGTAAAGGGTGACCAGGCCGTCGAGCTCGTCCCACCAACCGCTGGCGAAGCCCCCGTTTCGGCCGCTGGGACCGGCGCCGCAAATGTCCTGCTCCAGCAGGACGATCCCGAGGTTGGGGTTCGCCTGGGTCAGGAAATAAGCCGTCCAGAGCCCGGTGAACCCGCCCCCGACGATGACCACGTCCGCCGTGACGTCGCCCGTGAGCGGCGGGCACGCCGAACCGCTCTCCCGGGCCAGCGCCTCGCGCAGCCACCAGCTGCGCTGGGCGCCGGGCGTGAGGGCGTGAGCCGTGAGGTTAAGGCTTGAAGCCATGGGGGCCGTAGCCGACAATAGCGGCATGAGTTTAAGCGAGCTTCTGCTGATCATTGCCCTGATCGTTCTCGTCGTCGCTTCCATCGGCTGGTCGTACAAGAAGACGAACCTCATCGCGGTCGGTTTGGCCCTGTGGGTGCTTGCGGACCTTATCGGCCGGCTCTCGAGTCTCAGCCTGAGCACGATCCTTTTGATCCTGGCGTTCATCGCGTTCGTGCTCGGCGCCATAGGCTGGGGTTGGCGGAAGGTTGAGATGATCGCGGTCGGGCTGGCGCTGTGGCTCGCCTCGATCGTGCTGCCCATGCTCATCCACTAGAGATGGCCTATTCCGCCGTCTACACCGTCGATGTCAAAGCGCCGCAGTCGAGGGTCTTCGACTATGTCGCCGACGTCTCGCGTCACGGGGAGTGGGGGAGTGACGACGATCACATGAAGGCCACGGCCGAGAAGCCGGGCGCGCCGGCGATGCGTTCGCGGTACAAGGCGGAGGGCCTGCTCAACGGCAAGCCGAACCAGTCGACGGTGACGATCACCGCCCTCGAGCCACCGAAGCGCTTGGCCTTTGACGCCGAGGACTCGAACTCGGTGTTCCATCACGAGTTCACATTCAGCCCTTCGAACGGCGGCACCAGGGTCGAGCGGCACGTGACCATGACCAAGGGACCGTTTTACTTTCCACTCGTCCTGTCGATCTTCAAGAGCACGGTCCAGAAGAACTACAACGGCGCGATGTCCAACCTGAAGACGAAGATGGAGAGCGGCGCCTAGAGGGGTCTACCGGGCGGCGGGGACTCTCGAAGCTCCACCGCCGCCTGTCAGCCGAGCTGCGATCACCACCGGGATGATCGTGACCAGGATCACGAACGACACGACCACGTTCACCTCCGGCAGGCGCTGCCCGAGCCGGATCGCGCCGAAGATCCAGAGCGGCAGCGTGTTCTGGGCCCCGGCGGTGAATGTCGTGACGATGACTTCGTCGAACGACAGCGCGAATGCGAGCATCGCCCCGGCGACGATCGAAGTAGCGATGAGCGGCAGGGTGATGTCTCGGAAGACCTGAAAGCTGTTCGCGCCGAGATCCATGGCCGCCTCGATCAGCGAACCCTGCGTCCGGCGCAGCCGGGCGAGCACGTTGTTGTAGACCACGACGATGCAGAACGTGGTGTGGCCGACCACGATGGTCCAGATCGAGAGCGGGAGGCCGTTGAAGCTGAAAAACGCGTTGAGTGAGATTCCGGTGATGATTCCGGGCAGCGCGAGCGGAAGCACGAACATCAAGCTCACCACCTCGCGGCCGAAGAACGTGAGCCGGTTGATGGCGAAGGCGGCCAGTGAGCCGAGGAGCAACGCGAGGGCGGTCGCGGTGAGCCCGGCCTGCAGCGACAGCCCGAGCGCGGCCCGCACGTCGGGGTCGTCCCACGTCGAGCTGAACCACTTGAGGGTCAGGCCCTGGATCGGCCAGCTCTGGATGTTCGAGGTGTTGAACGCATAGAAGAAGATCAGCAGGATCGGGATGAACAAGAAGAGCAGGACCAGACCCACCCACAGCTGAAGGCCGAGCCGCGTCCAGCGTTCCTCCATCAGAGGGCCTCGAACGCGCCCAAACGTTGGGCGATCAGCAGGTAGACGGCCATGATCGCCACCGGGACCGTCGCCAGCGCCGCGGCGAACGGGATGTTGTTAGCGATGCCCACGTTGGCATAGACGACGTTTCCGATGAAGGTCGAGCCGGCGCCGCCGACAAGGATCGGTGTGATGTAGTCCCCGAGCGTCAGCGAGAACGTGAAGATCGAACCGGCGGCGACCCCGGGAAGCGCGAGCGGAAGCACGATGTCGCGGATGGCCCGCCACCTTCGCGCGCCCAGGTCGGCCGCGGCTTCGAGCAGTGACTCGGGCACGCGCTCGAGCGCCGCGTAGACCGGGATGATCATGAAGGGAAGCCAGATGTACGAAAAGACCACCCACATCGCTGTGTTCGTGTAGCCGATTTCAGCTGGCGGAAGGCCGATCGACTGCAGGCTCCAGTTGAGCAGCCCGCTGTGGTTGAGGATGAGGATCCAGGCGTATACGCGAGCCAGGTAGCTGGCCCACAGCGGCAGCAGCACAGCGGCGAACAAGATCGTCTGCACCCGTCGCGAAGCGACACGAGCCATGAAGTATGCAAAGGGGAATGCGAGCACGGCGTCGGTGATGGTCACCAGCACGGCCATCAGCAGCGTGCGGCCGATGATCGCCCGGTAAACCGGCTCGGTGAAGATGACCCGAAAGTTGTTGGTGTTCCAGACCTGGATGATCTGGGTCGTGAACGGGTCGATCGACCAGAAGGCCGTGATGAGCAGCAGGACCAGCGAGGCGAAGTAGACAAGGACGAACCACGCCAGCGGTGGCGTCAGCAAGAGGAGCGGCCGCAGCCACGAAAAGCGCCACAGCAGGCGCTGAAATGGGACGGCCCCGCCCCCTTTGGGACGAGGCCGTCTAACTATCTCAGAAGCCAATTAGCCCTTGACGGTGGTCCAGGCGGCGACCCACTGGTCGTACGGGATGCAGCTGTTGCTGCCGTCGCCGCACTGCGCGATCGGGGTCTTCCAGAACTTGATGCTGTCGAAGTAGGAGCCTGCGGCGTCGGCGTGGTACTGCGCGCACGAGCCGGCCTGCAGAGCCTCCATCTCGGCGCATGCCTTGGTGTTGACGGGGGTCTCACCGAAGAACAGGGCCTGCAGGGCCTGCACCTTCGCCGTGCTCACGTATGCGGTCCAAAGGTATGCACAGTTCGGGTGCGGAGCCTTGGTGCCGAGCATCCATGTGTCGCCCCAGCCTGTCGCCCCTTCGGTCGGGATGGTGTCGGCGACCGGAGCGCCGGCGGCCTTGAGCTGGATGGTCTGGTAAGGCCACGCGGCTCCGATTGTCACTTCGCCGTTCTGGAACAGCGAGATCTCTTCTGACGCGAGCGCCCAGTACTTCTTGATCAGAGGCCTCTGGTCCTTCAGCAGCTTGACCGCGGCGTCGAACTGGTTCTGCTTCAGCTCGTATGGGTCGGTGATCTTCAGGTTGGGCTGCGTCTTCATCAGGTAGAGGGCCGCGTCAGCGATCTGGATCGGGTTGTCCGGAACGGTGACCAGACCCTTGTTCGCCACGTCGTAGATGGCGTTCCAGCTGGTCGGCGGGTTGACGAACTTCTTGGTGTTGTACAGCAGGGTGTTCGGGCCCCACTGCAGGGAGATCCCGTAGTGGATCCCTTTGATCGTGTTGTACGGCGGCGACTTGAAGTAGGTCTGGAAGTTTGCAAAGTCGGGGATGAGCTTCTCGTTCATCGGGCGCACGTCGCCGCTGTAAATGAGGCGAAGGTCCGCGTCCCCCGAGGCGGAAACCATGTCGTACTGGCCAGCGCCCCCGTCCTTCATGAGGCTCACCATCTCGTCGGACGAGCCGGCGTACTTGGCGTTCACCTTGCAGCTGCTCGCCGTCGTGAACTGCTTCACCCACGAGTCGTCTACGTAGCCCTCCCAGGCGATCAGGTTCAGCTGGCCCTCCCCGGCTCCAATGGAGGTTGGCGTCGCCATCTTCGCGGTTGGCGGGTCTGCCAGGGTCGAGCCTGTAGGCGTACCGCTCGATCCACACGCCGTCACGGCCAGCAGCGCGGCCGCGGTCAAACATCCCAGCCGGACCCAGCCGGCCGGGCCAACTTCTCCTGAGCTCATCTTCCTTACCTCTCCTTACTGCCGAGAACGTACTCGTGGTCCGCTGTCCAGGCCAACCTTGTTGGCCGGCCCTGGAACCTCTGGGCGTCGCCCGCGGCGTCCATATTCTGGCGTACCGCGACCAGCTGCTCCCCTCGATCGAGGCGGACGACATACCGCGTGGACATCCCGACGTACACGACCTCCTCTACCGTGCCGGGTTCCACCCGCATGCCGGGGTCGGGCTGCTCTCCCTCGATGAGCATGCGGATCTTCTCCGGGCGCACGACAAAGCGGACGCCATCCCTGAGCAGCACGTTTGAGATGCCGATGAAACCGGCGACGAACTCGGAGGCCGGCTGCTCGTACACCTCAACCGGCGACCCGATCTGCTCGATCTTCCCGTTGGACATGACCGCGACCCGGTCGCTCATGGTCAGCGCCTCTTCCTGGTCGTGGGTCACGTACACGAACGTGATCCCGACCTCCTTCTGAATCTGCTTGAGCTCGATCTGCATCTCCTGCCGCAGCTTCAGGTCGAGCGCGCCCAGCGGTTCGTCGAGCAGCAGGACCTCGGGTTCGTTGATCACGGCGCGCGCGAGCGCCACGCGCTGGCGCTGGCCGCCGGACAGCTGATTTGGCCGGCGGCGCCCAAGGCCCGTCAGGCGCACCATGTCCAGCGCGCGGTCGACGCGCTTCGTGCGCTCCGCGTTCGGGACGCCCTTGATGCGAAGCCCGTAGCCGATGTTCTGGGCCACGCTCATGTGTGGGAAGAGCGCGTAGTCCTGGAAGACGGTGTTGGTGTCGCGCAGGTGCGGGGGCACCGAGGTGACGTCGCGCCCGGCGAGCTCGATGCGACCCGCGTCAGGCCGCTCGAATCCGGCGATCATCCGCAGGAGCGTCGTCTTGCCCGAGCCCGACGGACCGAGAAGGGTGAAGAACTCGCCCTGGTTCACCACGAGGTCCACGCCATCGACGGCCACGACCTGGCCGTAGTTCTTCCGTATCCCCTGGAGTCGAAGCGCCGGAGCCTGTGAGTCGCTCAGTCGAGGGAGGCCATCACGTGCTTGAGCTGCGTGTATTCCTCTAGCGAGTAGGCCGACATGTCCTTGCCGTATCCGCTCTGCTTGTAGCCGCCGTGTGGCATCTCGTTGACCAATGGGATGTGCGTATTGATCCACACGGTGCCGAACTGCAGCCGCCGGGCCATGCGCAGGGCGCGTCCCACGTCGCGCGTCCAGACGGAGGCTGACAGGCCGTATTCGACCGAGTTCGCCCACTCGAGCGCCTGCTCCTCGTCGCTGAACTGCTGAATCGTGACCACCGGTCCGAAGACCTCGCGGTTCACGATCTCGGCATTCGGACCTGGCGGCAGGACGATGGTCGGTTCGTACCACGAGCCAGGGCGCTTGATGCGATGGCCGCCGGTCACGACCTCGGCGCCCCCCTCGCGCGCTCGGTCGACGAATCCGGACACGCGCTCGAGCTGCTCTTCCGAGACCAGCGGCCCCATGTCGGTGTCTGCGGCGGCCGGGTCGCCCACCTTGAGCGACTTCACGGCGGGGATCAGGTCGGCCACCAGCTTCTCGTGGATGCGCGGGCCCGCGATGATGCGCGTCGCGGCGGTGCAGTCCTGTCCGGCGTTGAAGAAGCCGCCGATCTTGATCCCCTCGACCACGGCGTTGAGGTCGGCGTCGTCGAACACGATCACCGGCGCCTTGCCGCCGAGCTCGAGGTGCACGCGCTTGAGCGTCGCGGCGGCGTCGCGCGCGACCAGCTTGCCGGTGGCGACGTCGCCGGTGAGCGAGACCATCGCCACGCCGGGGTGGCGGACAAGTGCGGCGCCAACCGGGTCACCGTCGCCGGTGACCACGTTGAGCACGCCCTTGGGGAGAATGTCCTCGGCCAGCTCGGCCAGGCGCAGAGCGGTCAACGGCGTCCACTCGGATGGCTTCAACACGACTGTGTTGCCGGCTGCAAGAGCGGGGCCCAGCTTCCAGGCGGCCATCATCAGCGGGTAGTTCCACGGCGCGATCGAGCCGACAACACCGAGGGCCTCGCGCCTCAGGATGCTGGTCATACCTTTCATGTACTCGCCCGCGGCCTTGCCCTCGAGCACCCTGGCGGCCCCGGCGAAAAAGCGGAAGCAGTCGGCGATCGGCGGGATCTCCTCCGAGATGGTCGGCGCCAGGGGCTTCCCGACGTTCTCGGATTCGATGCGAGCGAGCTCATCACCGTGCAGCATCACCGTGTCGGCGAGCTTGAGCAGCATCTCGCTGCGATCGCGGGGGGTGGTGTCATACCAGACGTCGTCGAACGCGTTGCGCGCCGCTTTCACTGCGAGGTTGACGTCTTCGTCGGTTCCCTTTGGCACCTCGGCGATCACCTTGCCCGTGGCGGGGTTGACGATCTCCTGGTGGTCGCGACCCGACCCCGGGACCCACCTGCCTCCGATGAACATCTCGCGCCGCCTCAGGGTCGTGCTCATTTCTTACTCCTTGCCTCGGCCAGTGCTGAGCCGAGGATGTCCAACCCTTCCATCAACTGGTCGTCCGGGATCGTCAGCGGCATCAGGGTCCGGATGACGTTGTGGTAGGTGCCGGCGCGAAGCACGATCAAGCCCTTCTCGCGAGCCGCGGCAAGGATCGCCGCCGCTTCCTTGTCGGCCGGCTCCTTGGTGCCGCGGTCGCGGACGAGCTCCATTCCCATCATCGCGCCCAGCCCACGCACGTCCCCGACGATGTCGTGCTCCGCGGCCCAGCTCTGCATGCGCTCTTCGATCACAGATCCAATCCGCGCCGCACGCTCGGGCAGTTTCTCGTCGCGCATCACATCCATCACCGCGACGCCGGCCGCGCAGGCGACGGGGTTGCCGCCGTAGGTTCCGCCCAGGCCGCCCGGATCGGGGGCGTCCATGACGTCCGCGCGCCCGACCACGCCGGAAAGCGGAAACCCTGCGGCGAGGCTCTTGGCGACGGCGACGAGGTCGGGCTTCACGCCAGAGTGCTCGATGGCGAAGAACTTGCCTGTGCGTCCGAACCCGGTCTGGATCTCGTCGACGATGAGGAGGATGCCGTGGCGCTCGGTCAGCACTCGCAGCCGCTGGAGGAAGTCGGCCGGCGCCGGGACAAATCCGCCTTCGCCGAGCACGGGCTCGATGACCACGGCCGCGACCCGCTTGGGCGAGACCTCGGACTCAAACAGGCTCTCCAGCGAAGCAAGCGCGCGCTCGGTGGTCCAGCCGCGGTACTCGTACGGGAAGGGCGACTGGTAGACCTCGGCGGCATACGGGCCGAAGTTCTGCTTGTAAGGGCTGACCGACCCGGTGAGGCTGAGGGTGAGCAGCGTCCGCCCGTGGAAGCTGCCACGGAAGCTGATCACCGCCGGCCGGCCGGTGAACGCGCGCGCGATCTTGACCGCGTTCTCTATCGCCTCCGCGCCCGTGCTGAAGAAGATCGCCTTCTTCGGACCCGGGAGGGGAGCGACTTCGCAGAGCCGCTCGGCGAGGCGCAGATAGGACTCGTACACGACGACCTGGAAGGACGTGTGCGTGGCCCGTTCGAGCTGCGCGCGGACCGCCTCCATGACACGGGGGTGGTTGTGTCCGACGTTCATGACGCCGATTCCGCCGGCAAAGTCGATGTAGCGGCGCCCGTCGACGTCCCACAGCTCCGAGCCGTTTGCATGGTCGGCGGCTATGGGGTGGGCGGAGGTGATGCCGCGCGGGACGTATTTCGCGCGAAGCTCGGTCAGGTCCGCTTGCGTGGATGACTGCTTCTCGACCCTCACGGGGCCATTACAGCAGATACCATCCGCGACTGTGGACGCACCCGCGGCAGCCGTCGAACGGCTCTGGCCGGGCAAGCGCCCCAAGGTGACCCTGCTCAGCGGCGGCATCACCAACCTCAACTTCAAAGTCGAGGTCGATGGGGCGGCTTACGTGCTGCGCATGGGCGGCGCGAAGACGGGCCTGCTCGGGATCGACAGGTCCGTGGAGCATGCGGCCAGCCTGCGCGCCGAGGAGATCGGGATCGGGCCGGCGGTGGTTGATTTCGTGCCGTCAGAGGGCTGGCTGGTCGCGCGCTTCATCGACGGCCACCCAATACCAGCGGAAAAGATGCGGAGCCCGGCGGTGCTGCAGCGGGTGGCCGGCGCGCTGAGGAAGTTGCATGCGGCGGCGGCGATCCCGGGTCGATTCGACGCTCACGCCGTGGTCGACGAATACCGGGCCGAGGCCGAATCCCGCGGCGTCGAGATCCCGGAGGAGTTTGGGTCGGCGCACGCGATTTCGGAGCGGATTCGCGCGGCGCGAGGCCTCCAGCCGCTGGTGCCCTGCCACAACGACCTGCTGAACGCGAACTTTCTCGACGATGGTGAGATCCGGATTGTCGACTGGGAGTACGCGGGCATGGGGGATCGGTTTTTCGACCTCGCCAACTTCTCGGTCAACCACGAGTTCTCGGTCGAGGACGATGGGCGGCTCCTCGCTGCATATTTCGGGAAGGAGCGCGAGGCCGACCTGGCGGCTCTGCGGCTGATGCGTTTCATGTCGGATTTTCGCGAGGCGATGTGGGGAGTGCTGCAGAGCGGGATCTCGGAGCTGGACTTCGACTTCAAGGGCTACGCGGCAAAACATTTCGACCGCCTGGAGCGAACGGCCGCGGAACCGGAATTCGCAGGCTATTTGAAATAAGGCCTCGGATGTGACCAAAGGGGCCCTAATGGCCCTATTGATGGCCCGGAAGACGACCAAACGGGCCCCGAAGGCGGAATCGGTTCCGGTCTCGTCACACCACCGACGTGCACGTCGCGACCGGGTGAAGTCCCGGCAACGTGCCGCCGCCGCAAGCCCAGGCCCGACCCTGGAACAGAGCAAGCTCGAACCCGTGCCGTGGGACGAGCATCGCTCCGTCGACAGTCCACGCGGTGAGGTTTGGCAGGTGCGCGAACAGATCGATGATCCTCAACTCCCCCGCATCCTCGCCTCCCAGGATCACCGGCCTTCCGTCCTCCAGCGATGTCGCCCCGGCGCCGCTGGTGGTCCGGGGAAGATCCGGAAGCCTGACCCAGGTCGAGCTGGTCGGGTCAAAGCAATCGACGCGCGCCGTTGCCGGGGAACGGCCTCCAGCCACGCAAGCGCTCGAGTCGACGACGAATCCCGCGACGTGGTTTCGCGGCGAAGGTAACGAAGGCAGGTCGGTCCAGGCGCGAGTTTGTGGGTCGTAGACCTCTGCCGGAGCCACGTTCCCGGCGGCGGTGTTGCCGCCGATGACGTACAGGCGGTTCGCTGACGCGATAAGGGCGTGGCCGCCACGTGGGTGCCGCATCGGCGCGAGCTCGGTCCACGAAGCCCCGTCCAGCCGAAAAAGGCGAGCACTGTCCCGACCGAAGCTGTGGCCGCCGGCCACATACACCTGATCGTCGAGGGACGCAGCGGACACATGATCCAACCCCAGCGGAAGGCGAGGGCCGGCGCTCCAGGCAGTCCCGTCAAACACCCACACCGTGCTCAGGCTGTTGCCGGCGGCGTCAAATCCTCCGATCACGTAGAGCTTTCCGCCGGCGGCAGCGGCGCCCGATTCCTCGACCGCGGCCGGAAGAGGCGTTTCCATGCGCTGGGCCGGCGGAGTGGGCGTCGGGGAAACTGCCACCGGACTTACGCTCGGGCTCGGTGTGGAGATAACCGGCGAGGGCGTCGCTGGTGCGGCCCGCTGTCCCGCGCACGACGTCACCATGAGCACGGCCAGGATTAGAGCGGCAGAGCTTCGCCTCACGTGCGCTCGACGTTAATTTCTGATCTTTTCGCCGCGTGGGTCGTAGAGCGGATCCTTCGCGATCTGGCCCGCGACCCACGTGCCGAAGATCTCGACTTCGACCGGCGTCCCAACCGCAGCGCCCGCTGGGACGAATGCGTACGCGATCGACTTTTTCACCGTGTAGCCATAGCCGCCGCTGGTGACGCGTCCCACCACCTTGCCATCGATGCGCACGGGCTCTGACCCGAGCGCGACCGAATGGGGGTCGTCGAGCACGAGGCACGCCAGTCTGGTATCAGCCGGAGCCTCGCGCTTTTTCAACAATGCGGAGCGCCCGATGAACTCGCCCTTGTCGAGCTTGACGCAGAAACCGAGGCCTGCCTGGTACGGGTCGGCCTCCGGGCCGATGTCCGAGGCCCACGCCCGGTATCCCTTCTCCAGCCGCAAGGATTCCACCGCCTTGTAGCCGCCGGCGACCAGCCCCTTGTCGCGACCGGACTCCCAGATCGTGTCCCAGAGCCGCTGACCGAACTCCGACGGGCAGTAGAGCTCCCAGCCCAGCTCGCCCACGTACGTGACTCGCAGGGCGAGGCATGGCACCGAGCCGACCGCTAGCTGCTGGGCGGTCATGAAGGGGAACGCTTGGTTGTCGATCGGCGTCGGAGTCAGCGGCTGAAGGATGTCGCGCGCCGCCGGTCCCCACAGCCCGATGCACGCATACGCCGACGTGACGTCTTCGATCTGCACCGAACCGTCATCGGGGACATGGTCCCGGATCCAGAAGAGGTCGTGCTGGCCGAGGGCCGTGCCGGTGATGATTCGGAAGCGATCCTCGGCGAGTCGCGTCACCGTGAAATCGCATTCGATGCCGCCGCCCTCGTTGAGCATCTGCGTGTACGTGAGGGCGCCGACCGCGCGCGCGACGCGGTTGTCGGTGAGGCTCTCCAGGAAGGACGCGGAGCCTTGCCCCCGGACCTCGATCTTGGCGAACGACGTGAAGTCGAAGATCGCTGCGGACTCGCGGCAAGCCGTGTGCTCGGCGCCGACCGCGGGCGACCACAAGCGGCCGGCCCATCCGCGGGGTCGCAGGGACTCGTCGCCTCGCGTGGCATTGGGTTCGAACCAGTTGGCCCGCTCCCAGCCGGACTTCTCGCCAAACGCCGCGCCGAGCTCCTTCAGCCGTGCATACGCCGGCGAAAGTCGCAGGGGACGGCCCGCGCTGCGTTCGTGTCCCGGGTACTTGACGTCGTAATAGGTCGAATAGACCTCTCGCGTGCGGGCCAGCGTGTACTCGCGGCTGATGTAGTGGCGGCCGAAGCGCCTCGAGTCCATCTCCCACGCGTCAAGGCCGGGCCGGCCGTCGACGATCCACTCCGCAACCAGCCGGCCCATCCCACCCGCGCCGGCCAGGCCGTGCGCGCAGAAACCCGCGGCCACCCAGAAACCACGTACCTCGGACGGCCCGAGGATGAACTCGTTATCGGGCGTGAACGCCTCCGGCCCGTTGACCAGGCGCACGACCTGCGCGTCCTTGATCGACGGCGTGCGCACGATCGCGTTCGTCATCAGCGGCTCGAAGCGGTCCCAGTCCGGCTCGAGCAGCTTGCCGTTGAAGTCGGAGGGGATGCCGTCGAGACCCCACGGCGCGGGGTCGCGCTCGTAGCCGCCCATGACCAACCCTCCTGACTCCGGGCGGTAATAGACCAGCAGGGATGGGTCGCGCATGGTGGGCATGTCGAGCGGCAGGCCGGCCGGTTTGGTGATCAGGTATTCGTGGGCCATGGGGATCAGCGGGACGTTGACGCCCACCATCCGGCCGATCTCCGGCGCGAACATCCCGCCCGCGTCGACGACCAGCTCCGTTTCGATGTCGCCGCGCTCGGTGATGACGCGCCGGACCCGGCCGTTCCGGACCTCGATGCCTGTGACTCGAGTGTCCTCACAGATCTCGGCGCCACGCCGCCGCGCGCCTTCGACGAGAGCAAAGGTCAGCTGGCTCGGATCGATGTATCCGTCGGTCGGCAGAAAAGCAGCCCCAAGCACGCCGTCGGTCGACATCGGCGGGAACATGCGCTGCGCCTCCTGCGCCGACACCAGCTCCAGCGGCAGCCCGAACGTCTTCGCCCAACCCGCCTGGCGCGCCAGCTCCTCCATGCGCTCTTCGCTGGAAGCAAGGCGCAGCGAGCCGACCTCGTGCCAGCCGGTCTCCATGCCGACCTCCTCGCTGAGCGAGCGGTACAGCTCGACCGAGTTCATCATCATCTGCGTCAGGCTGAGCGAGCCGCGCAGCTGGCCGACGAGGCCGGCGGAGTGAAACGTCGAACCGCTCGTCACACGCGCGCGCTCGACAAGCACCGTGTCCTTCCAGCCCAGCCGCGCCAGCCAGTAGAGGATGGCCGCGCCGCCGACGCCTCCGCCGATTACGACCGTGCGCGCCTGAGACTTCAAATCAGGTCAAGAGAGTAAGGGGCCGGACGATCCGGCCCCCCGTTTGAACTTATGCTGCCGGCGATCCGGCCGGTGCGATGGCCCTGGTCGCCGGTGCGTTGCGCTGTGCGACCAGCCAGTAGATGAAGCCCACGATGAGAATCACTCCGAGCGTTGCTTCGAACAGCGGTATGTCGCCGATGGGACCGAGATTCGGCAGGTTTGGCAGGCTGCTCACAGGAGGGTTGCTGGCGGCGCGGGGCCACAGGAAGTTGATGAACATGCTGATGCCCCATACCAGGCCGAGGACGTTGATGATCAAGCCCCAGCTGCCGAGCTTGAACGGCGCGCTTTCCTTCGGCCACCCTCGCTGCCGGGCGATCAGGATCGCGATGTTGCCGAGGATGTAGGAGAGGTAGATCATCCCCGTGGCGCCGATCGCGATGAGGAAGACCCCGGCGTAGTAGAGGATGGGAATCGCGGCGAGCACGCCGATCAGGACGCAAGTCCAGACCGGAGTGTGAAGGGTGGGGTTGACCTTGTTGTAGATACGCGAGAACGGGAGCTTTCCGTCTCGGGCCATACCGAAGGCCAGGCGGATGGTCGAGGTCTGGATCGCGAGGCAGCAGACGTAGATGGCCGCGAACACGATGAAGAGGTAGAGGTCCGCCGCCCACTTGGGAAGGTTGCCGGTGATGATGTCGACGGGTGGCGCGGCTTTGCCCTCGCCGATTGCCGCGACGTAGTCGTGGATGTTCCCGGGGATGGCCAGCAGCGTGGCGAACAGGAAGATGGCTCCGATGATCGCGGCGCCGACGATCGCCGCGATCACCGCTCGCGGAGCCTCCCTACGGGGGTTCTTCGTCTCTTCGGCCAGAGTGCTGGCCGTGTCGAACCCGTAGATCACGAACAGCGACATGAACATCGCCGCCAAGAACGTGCCGAA